>NPIG01000795.1_pt1 | contig 20579 bp, 18 predicted proteins | sample 8637441 | NCBI WGS metagenome assembly NPIG01 (sample SAMN07420675, study PRJNA396082) | bioreactor metagenome | isolation source: sample BR6 brine-fed electro-methanogenic bioreactor BR | place: Japan: Kochi | collected 2016-06-14 | reverse complement strand
TCGGCCGGACCATGGAATGGGATACCGCGGCCGGTCACGCAGTGCTGCGTTTCGCGGGCGGACACGTCCAGACGGTAGACGGCCGGGAGCTGACCTACGGCAAGCCGGGCTTCGAGAATCCCCACTTCATCGCCAGCGGCCTGGAACCTCCCAAAATTCCCTGAAATCCGCGGGTTTTCTACCCCATAAGTGGTAACCGCAGGCCCCTATTCGCCTTGACGGCTCCCCCCGCCGAAGCGCATAATGACCGCGGTGTTTCGGAGTAGACACCATTTTAGCCGCCGCACTCTGTGCGGTGACTGCCGGACCGGATCATTACCGCGGATGGTTCCGGTTGCCCGCAGAAAAAAGACATAGAGAAAGAGCCGTTGGCCTAGCCGACGGCTCTTTATTGTGCCATTTTCCGGGGCCCCAGCGCCTGCGCAGAACTGCCGCAACCGGAAATCGGGAATTGACCGAACGCCAGACCCATATCGCTGCCGCCGATGACGCCGCGATCGCCCAAGCCGCCGAGATCCTGCGGGCCGGCGGTCTGGTCGCCTTTCCCACCGAAACCGTCTACGGCCTGGGCGCCGACGCCACCAACGATCGCGCCGTCGCCTCGGTTTTCGAGGCCAAGAACCGGCCCGGGTTCAATCCCCTGATCGTTCATTTCCCGAACGCGGACGCCGCCGCCGGGGCCGTCGTCTTCGACGAGCGCGCCCGGCTGATGGCCCGCACCTTCTGGCCCGGCGCCTTGACCCTGGTCCTGCCGCGGCTTNNNNCGCTGCTGGCCAGCGCCGGGCTCGATACCCTGGCCGTACGGGTCCCCAGCCAGCCGATCGCCCAGGCGCTTCTCGCCGCCGCCGGCGTGCCGGTCGCGGCCCCCAGCGCCAACCGCTCGACTTTCGTCAGCCCGACCACGGCCCGGCACGTCGCCGACGACCTGGACGGGCGTATCGACATGATCCTCGACGGCGGTCCGTGCCCGGTCGGCGTCGAATCGACGGTGATCGACCTCAGCACGCCCGCCGCCGCCCTGTTGCGGCCCGGCGGCGTACCGGCCGAGGATATCGAAGCCGCGATCGGGCCGCTGGCCGCCCCCGGCAACGGCGCCCCGAAATCGCCCGGCATGCTGCGCCGCCACTATGCGCCGGGACGTCCGGTCCGGCTCAACGCCGAGGGCGCCGGCCCCGGCGAGGCCTATCTTGCCTTCGGACCGGCCGCCGACGGCGCCACCCTCAACCTCAGTGCCGGAAGCGACCTGACCGAGGCGGCGGCCAACCTGTTCGCCATGCTGCGTCGCCTCGATACCGACGGCTATGCGGGCATCGCCGTCGCACCGATCCCCGAAACCGGCCTCGGGCGCGCCATCAACGACCGGCTGCGCCGCGCCGCGGCCCCGGAAGACGCAGCAAACGAGGTCGCCCCATGACGACCGCCGATACCGTACTGGCCGCCATCCAAAACCTTGTCGGTCCCAAGGGATGGATCGACGACGCCGAGGGGATCGAGCCCTACCTCAAGGAAAGCCGCGGCCTGTTCCGCGGCCATTGCACCGCCGTCGTCCGCCCGGCCTCGACCGCGGAGCTGGCCGAGGTGGTGCGTCTGTGCGCCGAGGCCCATCTGCCGATCACCCCGCAGGGCGGCAACACCGGCCATGTCGGCGGCGGCGTGCCCGACGGCGGCATCATCCTGTGCACCGGCCGCATGAACCGCATCCGCGAGATTGATCCGCTCAACCACACGATGACGGTGGAAGCGGGCTGCATCCTGGCCGACCTTCAGGCCGCGGCCGACAAGGCCGGCTGCCTGTTTCCGTTGAGCATGGCCTCCGAGGGGAGCTGTCAGATCGGCGGCAACCTGTCGACCAACGCCGGCGGCATCGCCGTTCTGCGCTACGGCAACGCCCGCGAGCTGGTGATGGGCCTCGAGGTGGTTTTGCCCGACGGCCAGGTCTGGGACGGCCTGCGCGGCCTGCGCAAGAACAATACCGGCTACGACCTGAAACACCTGTTCGTCGGTGCCGAGGGAACCCTTGGCATCATCACCGCCGCGGTGCTCAAGCTCTACCCGCGGCCCAACACCCGGGAAACCGCTCTCGCCGGGCTGAGAAGCTTCGCCGCCGTGCTCGACCTGTTCAAGCGGGTGCGCGACTATGCCGGCGACGCCGTCACCGGCTTCGAGATGATGCCGCGGATCGCCGTCGAGTTCGCGACCCGGCACATGCCGGGGTGCCGCGATCCCTTCGCGGCGCCGCATCAGGTCTACGCCCTCATCGAACTGACCAGCCCCCGCCCCGATGAACCACTGCGCCAGGCCCTGGAAACCGTTCTGGGCCGCGCCCTGGAGGACAGTATCATCGAGGATGCCGTCGTTGCCGCCAGCGAGGCCCAGTGCGAGGATCTCTGGCGCATCCGTGAATCGATCCCCGAGGCACAGAAATTCGAGGGCGGCAGCATCAAGCACGACATCTCGGTGCCGATCTCGCGCATCGGCGAGTTCATGGAACGGGCACGTGCCCTGGTGGAGCGGGAAATCCCCGGCGTCCGGGTCTGCGCCTTCGGCCATGTCGGGGACGGAAACATCCATTTCAATCTCAGCCAGCCGGTCGGCGCCGACACGGCGGCCTTCCTGGACCAGTGGCAGCGGATCAATCGCCTGGTCAACGATCTGTTGGCCGAAGTCGGCGGATCGATCAGCGCAGAACATGGTATCGGCAAGTTGAAGAAAGATCAGTTGGCCGAGTTTCGTCCCGAAGTCGAGATCGACATGATGCGCCGAATTAAAAAGGCGCTCGACCCCAAGAACATCATGAACCCCGGAAAGGTTATTTCGGGCTGAATGCTTCCCGCTCAAGAACAGGAATGAAAAGGCCGGGCCCAAGGGCCCGGCGAGTTCTACAGGGAGGCTTCATCGTTCGTTTGAAATCGTGGTGACTGTCCGACCAGGAGGGGGAGGGGGAGACTGGAAGGGGCGGACAGCCACCACATATTTCGCTGATCTTGCCCGGTTGGGGACCGGGTGATCAGCACCCGTGCAACGAACCACGGTGATTACTTTAACGATGTCCCGTTTCGCTAATATGTCATTGCAGATGTTTTTTGTTTCGTTTTGTAACAGTTCCAAGACGCCCTGTCGCAATTCATCAAGCTGTCAGCTGCTTTTACCGGTTGTTCGTATTTTTCTGTTACCCCTTGCTTCCAGCGTGTTTTTCCCACAAGTTTGCGCAGCTTTCGGGCTTTTGACGCCAGGATGATGAACAGGATTTCCCGCTACATATTCCAGCAGCTCGCCATCGGGATGATCATGGTCACCGCGGCGCTGACCTGCCTGATCTGGCTGATCACCTCGCTTCGGTTCGTCGAAATGGTGGTCAATCGGGGGCTGACGGCCGCCGATCTGTTCTATCTGACGGTGCTGGCCCTGCCCAACGCCTTCCCGTTCATCCTTCCGATAGCGCTTTTCCTGGCGGTTTCTTTCGTCTACAGCAAGCTGATCAGCGACCGCGAACTTGTCGTCATGCGCAGCAGCGGGCTGAGCCAGGTCGCCCTGGCCCGGCCGGCTGTGTTCCTGGCTCTGATGGTGACCACCGTCATCTATGTGCTGAACATCTACGTGATGCCGGAATCGCAGCGCCGGTTCAAGGAGATGCAATGGGAGTTCCGTTACGGCTCCGCCGCCTTGCTGCGCGAGGGAACCTTCAACAACATCGGACAGGATTTCACCGTCTTCGTGCGCGAACGGACAAGCAGCGGGCAACTCCTCGGCGTCCTCGTCCATGACAACCAGGACCCGGAGCGGCCGACCTCCTACATGGCCGAACGCGGCGCCCTGGTTGAATCCGACGATGGCCCGCGCATTGTCCTTTTCGACGGCAACCGCCAGGAAATGGACCGCAAGACCGGCCGTCTGACGATGCTCTATTTCGACCGCTACTCGCACGACCTGAACAGCATCATCAAGATTCCCGAGGCCCGGCAGCGCGAGGCGCGCGAACGTCACATGGACGAATTGTTCAACCCCGAGAGCGATCCGACCGTGCAGAAGAAGGACTACGGCAAGTTCCTGAAAGAGGCGCATATGCGCCTGACCACGCCGTTGCTGGCATTGAGCCTGACCATGGTCGGATTGGCCTGCCTGCTGACCGGGGCCTTCACCCGGCGCTCCCAGAACAAGCGCGTGGTCCTGGCCGTGACCCTGATGTTCGTCATCGAGGCCCTGTCCGTCGTGCTACAGAATTTCAGCGCCCGCAACATCGAACTCATTCCGCTGCTCTATGCCGGTATCATCGCACCGGGGATCATCGGCCTGATGGTCATGATGAAGGCGACCGAGTGGCGCCGCAACTCCCGTTCGACGGCGACGGCACGATAGGGAGAATAACGAACGGCCATGCGCATCTCCCCAACCTTGTCGCTGTATGTCGGACGCCATTTCCTCTTCGGCTTCCTGGCCCTGTTCTTCCTCTTCCTGATGATCATTCTGACCTTCGACACGATCGAGCTGATGCGGCGGTCGGCGGCCAAGCCGGATATCGGGCTTTCGATCATTGTCGAAATGGCCCTTCTCAAGCTTCCCCATATGGGCCAGATGCTTTTCCCGTTCGCCGCCCTGTTCGGAGCGATGGCCGTGTTCTGGCACTTTACCCGCCATCATGAACTGGTCGTCACCCGCGCCGCCGGCGTTTCCGCCTGGCAATTCCTGTTTCCGGTCCTGGTCATCGGCTTCCTGCTGGGCGTCTTCAAAGTGACGATCCTCAATCCGTTCGCCGCCACCCTGCTGACCCGCTACGAACGGTTGGAGTCGGTCGAGTTCAAGGGAGAGGTCAGCGCCCTGGCCGTGTCGCGGGGCGGAATCTGGCTGCGCCAGGGAAACGAAACCGGGCAGTCGGTGATCCACGCCACCCACGTGCTGCAGCAGGGCCGCGACATCGAACTCAGAAACGTCATCGTCTTCATCTACGAAGGGGCGAACGTCTTCCTGGGCCGGGTCGATGCCGAAATCGCCCGGCTGGAAGACGGATTCTGGCATATGACCGACGCCCGTATCTCGGCGCCCGAACAGCCGCCGAAACTGGAGAAGGAATACTGGCTGGCCACCGATCTGACCCTGGACAAAATTCAGGACAGCCTGGCCACCCCGGAAACCATGTCGTTCTGGGATCTCCCGAACTTCATCGCAACGCTCGAACGGGCGGGTTTTTCGGCCAACCGGCACCGGCTGCACTGGCACGCCCTGTTGGCGGCCCCTCTGATGATGTGTGCCATGGTCCTGATCGCCGCCCCCTTCACCCTGCGCCATGCCCGGCGCGGCGGAGCGCTGTGGGTCGCGGCCGGCGGCATGTTGACCGGATTCCTGATCTACTTCTTCCAGGACATCGTTTTTGCCCTCGGCGCCTCCAACAGCCTGCCGGTGATCCTCGCGGCCTGGACCCCTTCGACCGTGGCAACGCTGCTAGGGCTTGCCATGTTGCTTCATCTCGAAGATGGTTAGGCCGTAATGGGAAGGATCACGTCCAAGTTCGTCGCGCCGGTCATGGCGCTTGCTTTTGGCCTGTTCTCGGCCGCGGCGGCGCCTGCGCAGCCGGTCGAGGCGGCGACCGACGAGGAGGTGCCGGTCCTGTTGCAGGCCGACGAAATGAGCCACGACCGCGAACTGGGGATCATCACGGCGCGCGGCAACGTCGAAATCTCTCGCCTCGACTACGTCCTGATCGCCGACACCGTCACCTACAACCAACGTGATGATGTGATGACGGCCCAGGGCAATGTCACGATCCTCGAGCCCACCGGCAACGTCGTGTTCTCCCATTACATGGAACTGACCGGCGACCTCAAGGACGGAATCGTCGAGGATATCCGTGTGATTCTCAGCGACGGCGCACGATTCGCGGCCAACGGGGCGCGGCGAACCGGCGGTGTGATTCACGAGATGAGCAAGGCCGTGTATTCGCCCTGCGAGGTCTGCCGCGAGGATCCCTCGCGCGCGCCGTTGTGGCAGATCAAGGCCATCAAGATCGTCCATGACCAGCGTCGGCACGAAGTCAGCTACCGTGACGCCTGGCTGGAGGTGAAGGGCATCCCTGTCGCCTATACGCCATATTTCTCCCATCCGGATCCGACGGTGAAAAGGCGTTCCGGCTTCCTGTTCCCCAGCTTCGGGTCGTCGTCCGACCTCGGCTACGTCATCAGGACTCCCTACTTCATCGATATCAATCCGTGGCAGGACGCGACTCTGACACCGATCTATACCTCCGATGAAGGCCCGGTCCTCGCGGCCGAATACCGTCATCGTTTCCGGCGCGGCGAACTGAATCTCGCCGGCAGCGTCACCAACGATTCGGACAACGAAACCCGGGGTCATATCGATGCCGAAGGCCGGCTCGACCTGAACAGGACCTGGAGGACCGGGTTCGATATCGAACGAAGCACCGACGACACCTATCTGCGCCGCTACAACTTCCCCAGCGATTCGGCCAAAACCCTGACCAGCCGGGTCTATGCCGAGGGCTTCCGCAAGCGCAACTACATGGCGGCGAACGCCTATGCCTTCCAGGGACTGGAAGAGGACGACGACCCCGGCGAGACGCCGCTCGTCCTGCCGATGATGGAATACCATCACGTCGGCGAACCCGACCGCTTCGGCGGCCGCACGCGGTTGGACACCAGCGTCGTCGCCCTGAACCGGAACGAAGGTACCGATACCCGCCGCTTTTCGGTGACCGCAGGCTGGGACCTGCCCTATGTGGCACCGAAAGGCGACATCTACACGCTGTCGGCCTCGGTGAGGGGGGACGTCTACCACGTCAGCGATCTCGATCGGACGGACAAGCCCCAGTACGACGGTTTTTCGGAACGAATGCTGTACGAGCTTGGTCTGCATTGGCGCTACCCACTTGCCAAGACCCATACAAACGCGCTCCAGGTTCTCGAACCGATGGCGTCGGTCATCGTCAGCCCCTACGGCGGCAATCCCGATACGATCCCGAACGACGACAGCCCGGAGTTCGAGTTCGACGACACCAACCTGTTCAGTTCGAACCGTTTCCCGGGCCTCGACCAGGTCGAAGGTGGTCCGCGCGTGAACTACGGCCTGCGCTGGGGCATCTACGGACTCGGCGGCGGCCATACGTCGTTCCTGATCGGTCAAAGCGTGCGTATGCACGCCGACGATACCTTCGCCGAAGGATCGGGCCTCGAGGATCATGTCTCCGACATCGTTGCCCGCGCCGAAATTTCGCCAGGCGACTATTTCGACCTGACCTACAAGACGCGGATCGACAAGGAGGACTTCGAGATCAAGCGGAACGAGGTCGCCCTCTCGGCCGGCCCCGACGCATTTCGGTTGGGTTCGAACTACGTGTTCTTCGATCGGCAGCCGAACAGCGAATATTCGACGTCGCGCGAGGAAATCCGCTCCAACGCCACCGTGAAGCTCAACAGGTTCTGGCGCACCGAAGGGTCCTTCGTATACGACCTGGAGGCGGACGAGGCCCGTTCCATTGGCCTCAACATGATTTATGAAGACGAATGCCTGGTTTTCAACACGAAATTCGGCCGTACCTTCTACGAAGATCGTGACATCGAACCGGCCGATACAATCTATTTCACCATAGGGTTCAAGACGCTCGGTGAAGTCGTGGCGCAGGCCTATTGACGCAGGTGCCCGAACCGACCCCAACCCCGACGCCCGCGATCGCTTGAACTGCGAACGGCCGTTTGACAGGACCACCAACGCGCAGGACAATCACCCGGAAATGGCATCATTCAAACCTTTCCCCATTCTCCCCGCCATTTTCATGGCGTTTACGATCCTGACCGCGGCCCCGGCGCAGGCAGCGGAAAAGATCGCTGCCGTGGTCAATGACGAGGTCATCTCGTATTTCGATCTCGATATGCGGATTTCGCTGGTGCTGGCCGGGACGAACGTTCCCGACACACCGGACACCCGTCGAAGGCTTGCCCCGCAGATTCTGCGGCGCCTGATCGACGAGAGCCTGCAGATCCAGGAAGCCAAGCGGCTGAAGCTCACCATCGAGGATTCCGACCTCGCCCGCGCTTTCGCGCATATCGAGCGGCAGAACAACGTTCCCCCGGGCCAGATCGACGCGTTCCTGAAGGAGAAGGGAGTCGACAAGCTGGCCCTCATTTCGCAGCTCGAGGCCGAGATCGCCTGGGCGAAGCTGGTGGGACGGCGCCTGCGGCCGCAAATCCAGGTCACCAAGGAAGACGTCGACGACGCTATTGCCAGGATCGAGGCATCGGCGGGCAAGCCCGAGCACCTGCTCGCGGAGATCTACCTGCCTATCGATTCCCCCGAACGCGAGGGCGAGGTTCGTCAACTGGCGCTGCGGATCATGGAGCAGTTGAAGCAGGGCGCTCGTTTCAGCGCACTCGCCCAGAACTTTTCACGAAGCGCATCGGCGACCAGCGGCGGCGACCTCGGCTGGGTCCGCGAGGGTGAGCTTGGCTCCGAAATCGCCCAGGCCCTCGCCGAGATGACGCCCGGCCAGGTTGCCGGGCCGGTACGGACGATCGGCGGGTTCCATATCCTGCTCCTGCGGGAGAAGCGGGCCTCGAAGGGCCTCGGAATGTCCGACGTGTCCGTCACCCTGCAGCAGCTGTTCTTCCCCCTGCCCGACAACGCGGGACAGGCCGACATCCAAGCCGTCGAGGAAAAGGCACGCACCGCCTCGGCCAAAGCCGTGAATTGCGCGTCCATGGAGACTCTGGCCGCCGAGATGGGCACGCCCCTGTCGGGCAGCCTGGGTACCGTGAAGCTCAGCAGCCTGCCGGCTTCGCTGCGCAGCGCGGTGGAAACGCTCGACATCGACAAGCCGAGCGCCCCGGTCAGAACAGCCAACGGGATCGTCGTTCTGATGGTCTGCGAACGCAAAGGCGAAGACGATTCCCAGGCCAAGGCCCGGGAACAGGTCGAACGCATGATCTTCAACCAGCGCCTCGACGTGGCGGCACAGCGCTACATGCGCGATCTGCGGCGCGGCGCATTCATCGACGTCAGGCTATGACCGCAACGGAATCCGAACCGGGCGCCGTCGGCGGGACGGTGCCCGTTGCCCTGACCATGGGCGAACCCGCCGGTGTGGGTGGCGAAACCACGCTGATGGCCTGGCTGAACCAGCGCGACGCCCTGCCGTGTTTCTTCGCCATCGACGATTTCGACCGGCTTTCCGCCATCGCCAAGGCGCTTGGCCTGGCCGTTCCCCTGAAGGCGATCTCCGAGCCGGCCGAGGCGCCGGACCTTTTCGCCGAAGCCCTGCCGGTCCTCCACCGGCCGCTTCCGGTTCCCGCAGTTCCCGGCAAACCTGACCCCGCCAATGCGCCGGCCGTCTGCGGCGCCATCGAGCTTGCCGTCGAACTGGTGCAGGCGGGAAAGGCCTCGGCGATCACCACCAACCCGATCCAGAAGGGCACTCTGTACGCCGCGGGGTTCACCCATCCCGGCCATACGGAATACCTGGCCGCCCTGGCCAAGTCGCCGACCCCGCCGGTGATGATGCTGCTGTGCGACCAGCTGCGGGTCGTGCCGGTCACCATCCACGTCAGCCTGGCGACGGTCCTGAAGACCCTCGACACCGAAACCATCGTTCAGATTTCGGAAATCACCGCCGAAGCGCTGAAATCGGATTTCGGGATCGCCCGGCCGCGCCTGGCCATGGCCGGACTCAACCCCCATGCCGGCGAGGACGGCGCCATGGGCGACGAGGAAGGCACCATCATCATGCCGGCCGTCGAAGCCCTGCGTGCCAAAGGCCTCGACGTGACGACCCCGCTGCCGCCGGACACCATGTTCACGCCGCGGGCCCGCCCGACCTACGACGCGGCCATCTGCATGTACCACGACCAGGGGCTGATCCCGCTGAAGGCGCTGGATTTCGACGGCGGCGTCAATGTCACACTCGGCCTGCCCTTCGTGCGGACCTCGCCCGACCACGGCACCGCGCTGGACATCGCGGGCAAGGGGATCGCCAATACCGGCAGCCTGATCGCCGCCCTGAAGCTGGCCGAACAGCTTGCCCGGCGCCGGGCTGCCTATACCGGCAACAGGTAGGCGACGATGAGCGGGCAAACCGTCCCGACCGCCTCTCTCCCCCCGTTGCGGGAAGTCATCGCCAAGTACGGGCTCGGTGCCCGCCATTCCCTGGGCCAGCACTTCCTCCTCGATTCCAACCTCTGCCGGCGCATCGCCCGCACCGGAGGCAGCCTCGAAGGCCGCAGCGTGATCGAGGTCGGCCCGGGACCGGGCGGCCTGACGCGGGCGATCCTCGACGAAGGCGCGGCCCGCGTCGTCGCCATCGAGAAGGACCGGCGCTGCATCGAGGCGCTGATGGAACTGGCCGCCGTCTCCGAGGGTCGGCTGGAAATCGTCGAGGGCGACGCCCTGGAGGTCGATCCCGCCGCCCTGATCCCGGGACCGCGGCGGGTCATCGCCAACCTGCCCTACAACGTGGCCACCCCCCTTCTGCTAGGCTGGTTGCGCCAGGCCGCGTCCTACGAGAACCTGACCCTGATGTTCCAGAAGGAGGTCGCCGACCGGCTGGCCGCCGCGCCGCGGACCAAGTCCTACGGCCGCCTGTCGATCATCACCCAGTGGCTGTGTCAGGTGCGCTTCGCCTTCAACGTCGACAAGCGGGCCTTCACGCCGCCGCCGAAGGTGACCAGCAGCGTGGTCCTGCTCACTCCCCGCGCGGAACCGGTCGCCGCGGCCTCTTGGCAAGCCCTGGAGACGGTGACGGCGGCCGCCTTCGGCCAGCGCCGCAAGATGCTGAGATCGAGCCTGAAATCATTGGCGATCGACCTGGAATCGACCGGCATCCGCCCCGAAGCGCGGGCCGAGGAACTCTCCATCGCCGACTTCTGCGCCCTCGCCCGCGCCTGGGAACAGTCCCAACGAGACTGATCAGAAAACCCCGCCGACGACGCCGTCGATCAGGTTGGTATGCAGCAGGTGCTCGGAAAGGTCGCTCTCCGAGCCTGTGGTCCGCAGGGTTTGGCGCAGGTGGGCCAGGCCTTCCATCATGGTGATGCGCAATTCCTCGGCCTCGTCCAGCGAGACCGCCTCGAAACGCACGCTGTTGCCCGGCCGTAGCTGCGCCAGCAGCGGCAGGTCGGCCGAGATCACGGTGGCGATCTTCGCATAGCCGCCGGTGGTCTGACGGTCGGCGAGCAGGATGATCGGCTGGCCGCTGCCCACGATCTGGACGCTGCCGCGGGCAATGCCGTCGGAAACGATGTTGTAGTCGTCGGCGTGCTCGACCTCAGGACCGTTGAAGCGATAGCCCATGCGGTCGGAATCGGGGAGGATCTTGTACTCGCCCGACAGGAAGGTGGCGAGCCCGGCCTCGGTGAACAGATCGTCCTGCGGCCCCAGAACCACCCGCAGGACGCCGTCACCGGCCGGCCAGAGATCGGGCGACAGCCACAGATCGGATGCGTCGGGCGCGATCTTCCGGGCAAGCGGCAGGCGGCTTCCCGCAACCAGCGGCGCACCGTTCAGGCCGCCGAGGCCGGAGCGCAGATGCGTCGATCGGCTGCCGAGAACCACCGGCAGGTCGAATCCCCCGGCGACGGCGAGGTAGCCGCGGGTGCCGCGGCTCGCCTGACCGATGGCGATCCGGCTGCCCCGCTTGAGGGTATGGCTGGCATAGGCCGCCGCCGGCTTGCCGTTGATGGTCATCGGGAACTCGCCGCCGGCGATGGCGATGCGGCAGGACTCGGTCTCGACCTCGTAGGCGCCGCCGACCAGGGTGAACTCGATGGCCGCCGCGCCCTGGGAATTGCCGACCAGCATATTGGCGATACGCAGGGCGCACTCGTCCATCGCCCCGGAAACCGAGACGCCGAACCGCTGATAGCCGCAGCGGCCGAGGTCCTGAATGGTGGCGAAGGGCCCAGGATCCCTGGCAAAAAGAACGGCCATCAGCCGGCCTCCGAGAATTCGGCCACCGTCTCGCCGCGCTCGGCCATTTCGTCGAGACGCGTGAATTCCTCGGCCGAAATCGGTTGGAAGCGCACGAGATCGCCGGCATCGATCAGGAACGGCGACTCGCGGCGCAGATCGAAGCCGCGCGCCGGGGTCCGCCCGAGCATGTGCCAGCCGCTGGGCGCGGCGATCGAGAATATGGCACTCTGGATTCCGCCGAGGGCGACGCTGCCGGCCGGAACGCGCGTGCGCGGATCCTCGCGGCGCGGCGTGTGAAGCTCTTCCGGCAATCCTCCGAGATAGGCGAATCCCGGCATGAATCCGATCATGTAGACACGGTACAGCGCCCCCGTATGAAGGCGCACGACCTCGTCGGTGGTCAGGTCGCGGGTGCGGGCCAGCCAGTCGAGATCCTCGCCGAAATCGCCGCCGTAGCAGACCGGGATCGACCATTCCCGCCGCTTGCCGCCTCCCGTCCGCGCCATCGAACCGAGATCGCGCAGCCGCGGGATCAGCGCGGCGGCCCGAATCGTCAGCGGATCGTAGACAACCTGGAGCGAGCGGTAGGTCGGCACCGTCTCGATGACACCGTCGATCCCGGCCGCCATGACTGCCGAATCGAAAGCCATCACCGTATCGTTGACGGCCTCGTCGACGGTCGAGCCGAACTCGACGACCAGCGCGCCGTCACCGGCCGGCAGGATGCGCGGCCGATTGTGGGTCTGGGCTTCCCGAACGGTGTTCTCCGCCATTCCTCCCCCGCTTGCGAAGAGGGACGACCGCCGTCGTCCGTGCATAAACTGCCCTTTCGCCGCCCCCGTGGCAATCGCTTCTTGCGTCGGGACTCCCGCCGGAGGGATCGGGCGTGATAAGCTCCGGCCAACACCGAGAATTGAGGGGGAACCGAGATGGACCGTGTAGATTTGAACAGCGACATGGGGGAAAGCTTCGGCGCCTATAAGATGGGCGACGACGAGGCCATGCTGAAGATCGTCAGCTCGGCCAATATCGCCTGCGGGTTCCACGGCGGCGACCCCCTGGTCATGGACCATACCCTGCGCGAGGCCAAGAAGAACGGCGTCGGTGCCGGCGCCCACCCCGGTTTCATGGATCTGTGGGGTTTCGGCCGCCGCCCGATCCAGGGCGAACGCCCGGCCGATGTCGAGAAGATGCTGATCTACCAGATCGGCGCCCTGCTCGGAATGGCCGCTGCCGTCGGCCATCCGGTCACCCACTTCAAGGCGCACGGCTCGCTCAGCAACATGGCCTGCGTCGATCCCGACCTCGCAATGGCCTGTGCAAAAGCGGCGCGCACCGGCGACTGGGACCTGATCTTCGTGGCCATGCCGGGCACCGAACTGGAGAGGGCCGGCGAGAAGCTGGGCTTGCGGGTCGCCCGCGAGGTCTTCGCCGACCGCAACTACACCGACGACGGCCAGCTCGTCTCGCGCAAGCTGGAGGGGGCCATGATCCACGACGCCACCTATGCCGCCGAGCGGATCGTTAAGATGGTCAAGGAGCAGGAGGTGGTGAGCCTCACCGGCAAACGTGTTCCGGTACGCGTCGACACCATCTGCGTCCACGGCGATTCGCCAAGCGCCGTCGCCATGGCCACGGAAATCCGCAAGGCGCTGGCCGCCGAGAACATCGCCATCCGGCCGATGGCCGATTTCATCAACTGACACCGCCGGAACACTCCCGCCCATGACCAAGGCAGAAAGGCCGCTGTGGAAGGAGAAGCTTCGGATTCTCCGGAAACGCTGGTGGAAAAAGAGCTACAGCCAGAACGGCGAGGACACCGTGCTGCTGGCGGTTTTCGACGGCCGGAAGACCGGCTGCTACGTCGATGTCGGCAGCTTCCACCCCCGCCAGTACTCCAACACGCGCGCCCTGCATGAGCGTGGCTGGCACGGTGTGAACATCGACATCTCGCCGCGCAAGCAGGCCCTGTTCGCCTTCGACCGGCCGCGGGACGTGAACCTCTGCTGCGCGGTATCCGACCACCCCGGCGAGCTCACGGCCTTCATCTTCGGGCGTGGCAGCGCGCTCGACACCACCGACCGGGCCACCGCCGAGGAATGGGCGGAACGGTTCGGCCTGCCTTTCAAGGAAATCAAGGTCCCCTGCCGGACCTTGACGGACATTCTGGAGGAAAGCGACCTGCCGCAGGTCGACTACCTGAACATCGACGTCGAGGGGGCCGAGATGGCGGTCCTGAACGGCCTCGATTTCTCGAAATTCCGGCCGCACTGCATCTCCATCGAGATCCACGGAGAGCTCGAGGAAGCCGAGTCGTCCGAACCCTACAAACTGCTGCGGGCGCAAGGATACCGCCTGCACGCCTGGGTCCGTCCGACCTTCCTGTTCGTCATGCCTGAGACCGGCACCCCCGCCTGAATCAGGCTCAATTGATATTTTTTCTTAACTGTGATCCCGATCACTGTTGGTGGGACAGGGGCATGGCATGATCGCGTTATGAGTTAAGCAATTTTCCCTGCTGACCCCGTCTTCTATCCTCCCTGTTGAACTCGCCGGGCCCTTTTCCCCCCTCCCCCAAAGGCCAGGGCCCGGCCCCTCCCTTTTCTTCATCTTTCGTTGTCGAACGTCCCGTTCCGCCGGCTCGGCAATCCCGACCGCCTGCAGGCTCAGGCTCATCGACATATTATCAATATTTTTATTAATTGACTTTTGACTCGACCGGGATATGGTCTTCCCAAGATCGGTCCCTCTCTAACCTTTTGATTTGAAAGAATTGTAAGAGAGAACCCCAGGTCGTCGGAGCCCCTACAATCTTTCTTGCCGGAGGCCCCGGCTTTCCGATGCCGCCCGGCTGCCATCGGCTTCGCCCCGGCGACAGATGTGGCCATCCCCTTCCTCCCGTCGCGAGCGGCGGGCGGATTTGCACAGCTTGGAACAAGGATCCGTTTGCCGGAATGTCCAGTGGCGAAGGCAAAAACACAAAAACGATCGAAGCACTGACAAGAGTCGTCGAAAAACTTGAGGAGGACATCGTCTTCGGCCACCTGCGCCCGCGCGAGCGCCTGACCGAGGACGACCTGATCAACCGTTTCGGCGAAAAACGGCACATCGTCAGGCAGGCCCTGATCGAACTGGAAAAAAGAAACCTGGTGAACCGCCAGCATGGCAGGGGTGCCCGCGTCTACGACTTCAAGCCCGAGGAAGTGATCGAACTCAGCAAGCTCCGCGAAATCCTCGAGAGCAATGCCGCCCGCCTGATCCCCCTGCCCGCCTCCGGGGAACTGATCGACGAACTGACGGTCATCCACAAGGCCCACGGCAAGGCGGTCGACGACGGCGACCTCCGCGGCATCTTCCGCGCCAACATCCGTTTCCACGAAGTGCTCTATTCCGCCTGCCCGAACCGCTACCTGGTGGAGGCGGTCAACCTTTACGCCATGAAATCGAACGTCATCCGCTTCTACGCCGGTCAGAACCTGAAGACGTTCGAAGGATCCCGGCGCGAGCACGAGGCCATCATCGAGGCCCTGAAGGACGGCAACCGCGAAAAGCTCGTCACCCTCTGCGTCGATCACCAGCACCCATCGTCCGAGGCCTACATCGAAGCCTACGAGAAGCTGTTCGGCAAAGGCTGAAGTCCGTCACGGCGGCGGCATGCTCTTTCCGATGGCCGTGGTTGCGCAAACCCCATACCATGACCGAACCCCTGCCCAGCCTCGGGGAGCAGGCCGGCAACCGTGACGGGAGGTTTCGGCGTGAGCGCAGACTGGCATTTCAACATCGACGACAAGACCAAGGGCATCCCCCGGGAACTCAGCAAAGGCGTGTTTTCACGGGTGTTCGGCGGCGAGCATATGACCGTCCAGGTGGTCGAGCTGGAACCGGGCTCGATCAGCCCGATGCACCAGCATCCGCAAGAGCAATGGGGCTTCCTGCTGCGAGGTTCCTTGGTCCGTATGCTGGGGGAAGAGAAGGTCGAGATGAAAGCCGGCGATTTCTGGCAGACACCCGGAAACATCCCGCACGGGATCGTCACCGGTCCGGAAGGGGCGACGGTGATCGACATCTTCGCGCCGCCGCGCAAGGAATACATGAAGCCAGGCTCGGGTTACGGCGCCTCCGACGTGTCCAGCGGCATCGACTGAGTTTCGCTAGTTCCCCTCGCTCAGTTCGGCGACGAAGGACGGCAGATCGAGCTGCCGCTCGCGGCGCAGCCGTTCGGCGGCCAGGATCGCCTGAACCTGGGCGACACTCTCCTCAACCTGACGATTGATGATGATGTAGTCGTAGGCTTCCCAATGGCTCATCTCGGAAGCGGCCTTGGCCATGCGCCGGCGCACGACCTCGTCGGAATCCTGGGCCCGTGTGTGCAGCCGGCGCTCCAGCTCGGCATGCGACGGCGGCAGGATGAACACCCCGGCAAGGTCCTCGCGCGCCGCGTGGCGGAGCTGCTGCGCCCCCTGCCAGTCGACATCGAACAGCACGTCCTGCCCGGCCTGGAGCGCCCTCTCGACCGGCCCGCGCGGCGTGCCGTAGCGGTGATCGAAGACATGGGCGTGCTCGAGGAACTCACCGGCTTCGACCATGCGCTGAAACTCACCGTCATCGACGAAGAAATAGTCGCGGCCGTCCACCTCGCCGGGCCGCGGCTGCCGCGTGGTCGCCGAGATCGACAGCGACAGGTCGGCCTCGCGCTCGAGGAGAGCGCGGGAAATGGTCGTCTTGCCGGCCCCCGAAGGCGACGACAGCACGAGCATCAGGCCGCGCCGGGCCATCCTTGCGGCAGCGCTACTCAATGTTCTGCACCTGCTCGCGGAACTGGTCGATCACCGCCTTGAGCGCGATCCCCGTCCGGCTGAGATCGACGTCGGACGCCTTCGAGCACAGGGTGTTGGCCTCGCGATTGAACTCCTGGCACAGGAAATCGAGGCGCCGGCCGACAGCCTTGGAGTCGACCATTAACGCCTGGGCGGCCTCGAGATGGGCCTCCAGGCGATCCAGCTCCTCGCGGCAATCCGCCTTGGTCATGAGCAGGGCCGCCTCCTGCGCGAGACGTTCCTCCGGCAGGCCCGGCACGTCCTCCAACAGGGCGGCGATCTGCTGACGCAGGCGCTCGCGGATGGCCTTCGGTTGCAGGGCTGCCAGTTTCTCCGCCTCTTCGCACAGACCGGCGATTTCGTCGAGCTGCGACTCCAGCACGCCGGTCAGGCGCCGGCCTTCGGCCAGCCGCGCGGCGTCCAGCGCCTCCAGAGCCGTGTCGAGGCTTTCGAGGATGGCTGCGTCGAGTTCCTTCTGGTCGTCCTCGGCCATCCCCTCGTCGACGCTCTCGATCACCCCGCGCAGGGCGAAGATGCCGTCCAGGCTCGGCGGCGCCGCGTCGGGAACACGTGCGCCGACCACGGGCAGGAGTTTGAGAACCTCGTCGAGAACGGCCTCGTTGATGCGGTACCCGGCTTCACGCTGGGTCCAATTGACGGAAAGGCCGACGTTGACGTTGCCGCGGCGGAACAGTGCCGCCACTTTCTCGCGGACCGGCTGGTCCAGCTGGTCGAAGCCGCCGGGCAGACGGCACCTGACGTCGAGGCCGCGGCCATTGACGCTTTTCACCTCCCAGGCCCAGGAACACCGATCGGTGCGGCCTTGGGCGCGGGAAAATCCGGTCATTGAAGATAGGGGCACGGAACCTCCGCGTGTGATGAGTTCGCTCCCTTATATCTTCGGCGGGCGGGATCAACAAGCGACCAGCGCCCCCCGGGCGGCCCGATCCCCGCTTATCCGTCGAAACCCGGAAGCGAAAAGGAAAAAGTCGTCTGCGGCTTCTCCGGCCCCGAAACCTCCAACTGGCCCATATGCGCCTCGATGATCGACCCGCATATGGACAGGCCCATACCGAGCCCCTGTTTCTTGGTCGTCACGAACGGCTGGAAAAGGGTGGTGCGGATCTCGGGTCCGACTCCATGCCCCCAATCGGTCACCGCGACCATGACCCGGTCCCCGGCAACGCGGGACGTGGAAACATGGATACGTTTCCGTGCCTGCGGCATGTTCGCGAGCGCATCCAGGCTGTTGCGCAGGAAGTTGACGATCACCTGCTGTATCTGGACCGCGTCGATCAGAACATGCGGCAGGTTCGTCGCCAGATCGAAGGTGATGGCGACGCCCTGCCAAGAGGCCTCCGAGCGAATGAGGTCCACCGTTTCCCGAACCACCAGATTGACGTCCCGGGGTTCCCGGTCGGTGGCCTTCTTCTGAACGAATTCCCGAATCCGGTGGATGATCTTGCCGGCACGCTGAGTCTCGGAAACGGCGTTCTCCATGGCGTCGAGGATGTCGTCCGGTACCTCCTTCACGTCCCGCAACCGGATCATACTGCCCTTCACGAACGCGGCGATGGAGGTAAGCGGCTGGTTGATCTCATGAGCCAGGCCGGTCGCCATCTCGCCGACGGCCGCGACCCGGGCGGCATGGGCGGCTTCAGTGTGGAGCTGCCGCGCCTCGGCTTCGGCCCGTTTGCGGGCCTGCGCCATGGTACACAGCGCGCTGTCCAGCTCCAGAATTTCGCTGGCCCCGCGCACCGGAACATCGGCGTCGAAATCGCCCATGGCAATTTGCCGGGTGCGGTCGACCAGCCGTTCGATGGGCTCGCTGATCCCCCTGGCGATCAGCAGACTGAAAGAAACGCCTACGAGAATGAAAAACAGGGTCGCAACGCCGGTGACCAGAAGAAAACGCCGCTGCCCGTCCACATCGGCATGCCCCATCGCGTCTGACAGTCTGGCGATATCCCCTTCCATATCCTGCAAGGAAACGCCGAGCTTCACCCCGCCGAGTATCTGGTTGCCGACCTTGGCCGGCATACTGACATGCACGACGCCGTCTCCGATCCGGGTAACGTCGACGCCTGTTGTCAGGGTCTCAGTGATCATCGGATCGGACAGAATCCTGCCGTAGGATTGCAGATGTTCGGTCCCGTCGAGAATGATCCTGGCCTCGGCATCATAGACCAAGGCATAGGCGATCCCGTGCTGCCGGGCGGCGGTGAGATTGAGTTCCCGCATGGCGTCGAGACGGTGATGATAGAGGGAGTTGGCGACGGACTCGGCCAGGAACCGGGCCATGCCATTGGCCCTTTTCTCCACGCGGCTCACGACAGCCTCGGTCAGGGCATGGGTGTTCGTCTTGCGGGTTTCCTCGATCGTTCGTTCGAACTGCAGATACAGAAGCCCGGCAAGGATGGCGACCAGGGTCACGACCAGGACAACCATCGCCAGCGCGATACGCGTATGCAAACGTACCTTCACTTCACGAACTCCCGAACCTCCGCGTACACCGACCGTGCCTCGTCGAGGCTTCGCGAGGCGTTGCCCGTTAACCGATCGAAGCGTCCGACCCGGTAGTATTTCTCGAGGACAGGCGCAGCTTCCGGATCTTCATGGGCTGACGTGAGTACCTCGGCAATCGCCGCCTGGATCTTCTCGTCCAATCCCGTACGGATCAGCAGGAGGGATCGAATGATCGGCGCCGTCTGGTGAAACATTAGGAATTTGGAGCGGATCGTTTCGGGCGCGCGGTCGTGATCCTGCCAATCCAGATTGCTGAACGCCCCCGCATCCACGAGGCCGCGAGCGACCCAAAGTCCGATGTTGATCTCGCTCCCGGCGAAGACGTAGCCCACCTTGCCCGGCGGAACGGTGACTTCCGGTCCCGCGAGTTCGACCGCCTGCAACCCTGCCCGCCGCAACTCGGCCAGCGGCAAATAGAAGGCCGTTGTCGAATGCCGGTCCTCCACGGCGATCTTCCGCCCGACCAGATCGTGCAGCGAGCGAAGTCCCGCCTCCTGTTTGGCGAAAAGCACGGAATGGTATTCGGGAACCCCCCGCTTCCATTCCCGCAGGCCGATCCCGGCAACCCCCTGCTCCTCCAGATACAGGGCCGTCAGCGGTGACTCCGAAACCAGATCGACCTTCCCCTCTCGCAGGAACTCGACCATCTGGGGGACATCGCTGGCAACCAGGACCTCGCTTCTCCTGATCCCCGCCGACGACAGATGCTCGGACAGGTAGGACGCGAACCTTTCCAAGCGGGGAATCGTCTTACGCGGATCGGCCGAGATTCGCCCCACGATCAGGGTGGCGGAACGCAAATCCTTCGTTCGCGTATCCGCCGCCGAACAGGGTTCGAGACCTCCCCAGATCAACGCGCAGAATCCGTACGCCGCGGCACAAAGCAGCTTCATTCCACCTTCCCTCAAACTCGTCGGGCGCCCTCCCGGTTTTCGGAACAACCGAAAACGCCGTCAGACACCGCCGCAGGAAAGACGACTGCTACTTCACATCACTGCGTGAAGAACAACTCGAATAATACGAGAAAAAACTCAGACAATGCGCACATGAATTGTACTTGATTCTTTGTGCATACGCCCCTCCTGAACGTTTTTTATAATCTTTAAGGGTAGGTCATTTCAATACGGAAGGGCGCCCGAGTCCCGCCTGACCGGCGACCGAAACCGTCACCTGGGCCGTTTCCTTCCGGTCTTTCGTTCTCTATGCTTCCCGCGGCGCCGAGAACCGCGCCGCACAACCGCTGGAATGGCAGTTTCATGGTCCGAGTCCCTGCTTCCCCGAACGCGATCCTGATCACCGGAGCCACCCGAGGAATAGGCGCCGCCCTGGCCC
>NPIG01000461.1_pt2 | contig 20594 bp, 15 predicted proteins | sample 8637441 | NCBI WGS metagenome assembly NPIG01 (sample SAMN07420675, study PRJNA396082) | bioreactor metagenome | isolation source: sample BR6 brine-fed electro-methanogenic bioreactor BR | place: Japan: Kochi | collected 2016-06-14 | reverse complement strand
ACGGTGCGAAGCATCACCAGGGCCATGCAGGCCACTGCGGCGAGGGCCACGAAGATCCCCGTATTGAGGGTGCTGAAATCGCTGAGGTGCATAAAACGCATGGCCTCGGGAATCTTATCCGTAGCACCCGAGGAGACCCGGGTTCCCGCATAGGGCCCCGTGGCGAGGGCGGAGGTAAAGTAGATGGCCAGGGAGTTGAGCATGATGGTAAGCACCACCACGTTCAGCCCCTTTTTAAGGCTGAGAATGCCGGGAATCCAGGCCCAGAGGGCGGCGGCTCCAATTCCTGCGGCAAGCCCCAGAGGCAGAAGGATCATCCCCGGAAGCCCCGGCAGGGTGAGGCCCACCCAGGCGGCGGCAAAGGCTCCCAGATAGAGCTGCCCCTCGGCGCCGATGTTCCACATCCCCCCGTTGAAGGCCACCGCAATGGAGAGGGTAGCCAAAGCTATGGGAACCATCCGGGAGAGGGTGGCCACCAGAGCATCCGTATCTCCCAGAGCTCCCGAGAGCATGTAGCCGTAAGCCTCCAGAGGATGCACCCCGTAAAGGGCAAAGATCCCTCCCCCCACAAGCAGGCTTGCGGCAAAAGAGCCGAGCACCATAAGGCTCTCCCGGTGACGCTGCACTCTCTCAGCGATCCAGCGCATGAGATCTTCCTCCTTCCGCACTCTCGGCTTTTCCCTGAAGCATGAGGGCTCCGATCCTCTCCTTGCTGCTCTCCTCTCGGGAAAGCACTCCCACGAAACGCCCCTTCACCATGACCCCCACCCGATCGCTGAGGGCGAGAATTTCTTCCAGGCTGGAGGAGATAAGCAGAATTCCCCGCCCCTGGCTGCGCAGCCGGAGCAGGTGATCGTGAATCGCCGAAATCCCCCCCACATCCACCCCCCGGGTGGGCTGCGAGACCATAAGCACCCGGGGATTCTGTTCCAGCTCCCGCCCCATGACGAGACGCTGCATATTCCCTCCCGAGAGAGTGCCGCTCTGCACCCGGGAGGATGCGGCGGCTACTCCGTAACGCTGCAAAATTGTGGCGGCAAAGCTCCGAACCGCCCCTCGGCGTAGAAATCCCTTGCGGGAAAATTCCGGGGCGTACTGATACCCCATAAGGAGGTTATCCTCCAGATCTCCCAAAGGGGCCAGGCCGGTTTTGAGACGGTCTTCAGGGATGTAGGCCATCCCTCGTTCCCGGCGCTCCCGAGGATTTAGAGATTGCAAGGGCTCCCCCTCAAGAAGGAGGGATCCCTTTTCGATCCCCCGCAACCCCCAGAGAGCCTCTTCCAGCTCGCTCTGGCCGTTGCCGGTAACCCCGGCGATACCGAAAATCTCCCCCTCCTGAAGATCCAGGGAGAGATCCTCCACCGCCCATCCCCCCCAATCATCCCGGACGGAAAGATTTTTGAGAGAGAGCAAGGCCTTACCCCTTCCCGCGGAAGAAGACTCCTCCAGCACAGGCAGGGCCACCTCACGCCCCACCATCATCCGGGCCAGCTCTCGGGAGGTCACCTCCCCCCGGGGTACCGTGTCGATGAGTTCACCCTGGCGGAGCACCGAAAGGGTGTCCGAGATGGCCAGAACCTCCTCCAAATTGTGGGCGATGAAGATCACCGTTTTTCCTTCTTTTCGAAAATCCCGAAGAATATCGAAAAGGGAATCCACCTCCCCCGGAGAGAGCACCGCCGTGGGCTCATCGAAGATAAGGATGGAGGCCTTCCGGTAGAGGAGCTTGAGAATCTCCACCCGCTGCTGCAACCCCACGGGGAGAGCACGCACCGGCATATCCGGCTCCACCTCCAGGCCGAACTTTCGGGAAAGTTCCCGCACCTCCCGGGAGGCCCGCAAAGCATCGAAACCCCACCCCCGCCGGGGCTCATCCCCCAGCACCACGTTCTCCGCCACCGTAGCGGAGGGAACCAGCATAAAGTGCTGATGCACCATGCCGATGCCGTACTTCATGGCATCCCGGGGAGAACGGATCACAAGCTGCCGATCCCCCAGGTAAAAAGCCCCCTTCTCGGGAAGGTGCATGCCGTAAAGGCATTTCATGAGGGTGGACTTTCCCGCCCCGTTCTCTCCCACCACCGCGTGGATAGTCCCCGGGGCGATCTCCAGAGAGACATCCTTTACCGCCACAAATTTTCCGAAACGTTTGGTCACGTGTTCCATTCGAAGATAGGTCATGGAGAGGCCTCCAGAGAAGATGGGGGATACCCCCAGGGTTTTATTCTTCCCACCAGTATACCCGAGGGCTCCGGGAATTGCCATATAACGCAAAGAAGCGGAGGCCCCAAGGCTCCCGCTTCTTTGCGTTATCTCTTTCGCTTCTCCCTGGCAGATCTTTCGGAGAAAAAACGCTTTCCCTACTTTCCTGTTATTTCTTCTCTGCGTTGGGGGTAAAGAGGGGCTGGCCGAGAAGGCGGAAATCTCCCACAAGCTTCTGAGCCCGGGGGGAAGCCATCCAGTCGATGAACTTGAGAGCCAGATCGTACTTCACGTTCCCGCAGCGGGAGGGGTTCACCGCCAGAGCACTGTACTGGTTGAAGAGGGTGGCATCTCCCTCCACCAGGACTACCAAAGGAGGGTTCCCCTGATGATTATCCGCATATTTAATAAAGGTTCCCCGGTCGGTCATGGTGTAGGCATCCCGCTCGGCAGCGATGTTAATGGTATTGATCATTCCCTGGCCGGTCTGGATGTACCAGCTCTCCTTCTCCGGGGCCATGTTGGCATGTTTCCAAAGTTCAAGCTCCTTCTTGTGGGTTCCCGAGTTGTCTCCCCGGCTGGCAAAGGGAATACCCTTTTCCCCCAAAGTCTTGAGAGCCTCCGCCACAGTCATTCCCTGCACCTTGCCGGGATCTCCCGGGGGGCCCACAATGACGAAATCGTTGTACATAAGCTGTCGTCGGTTCACTCCATAGCCATCTTCCACATACTTCAGCTCCGCCGCCGGGGCGTGCACCAGAAGCACGTCCACATCACAGTTCTTGCCGAGCTCCAGAGCCTTTCCGGTACCCACGGAGACCCACTGGAGCTCGATTCCCGTATCCTTGGTAAACTCCGGAGCAAGGTAGTCCAGAAGTCCGGTGTTATCCGTGCTGGTGGTGGTGGCCATCCGAAGCATGGGCATATTCCCAAAGACCACGGAAGCCCCCAGAATCACACAGAGGGCCACGCCTATCCACAACGATCGAAACTTCCACTTCTTCATGCTATCATCTCCTTTACGCTTGCCTCTCCTCCTCGTGGGAGAAGACATAAAAAACCCCTCGCCACCGCGGCAAGGGGTTATTCCGCACAAAAAAACCTTCGAAGCTCCCCTTTCCGAACACGGGAGGCAAAGCCGTTTCCAGCTCCACCCACAGGCCTGAAATCCATCGATTTTCACGAAGGTCTCCAGGCTCGGAGATATGTGTTATGTCAAAGATATCACAGAAAAGGGGAAGAGGAAAGCTATCCCCTTCAAGAAGTGGAATCAGCAAAGCAGGTTTGCAATCCATGCCTCACAGCTTATTAAAGCTTCCCCCCCACACCCTTGAATTTCTCCACAAAAGCGGCGATCTTTTTGAAAACACTCTGTTTCCTGGGAAGATATTGGGGGTTTAAGGGGCTCATCTTCGGCAAAATGGCGTTGAGCTCCGTGCCGTTTTCGCTGGCAAATTCCCGCTTCAGCGAGGCGGCAATATAGTGCTTTGCCTCATCCTCATTCAGGTTTTCTGAGCTGATCAGTTCCTCGGCCTCACGTTTTTGCTCCCTCTGGGCAAAGGTGAAAAAGGCCTCAATAACGCTGGCCTTATCCCCAAGCTGGTCGAGGTCGGTTTGATGAATAAAATCAACCAACAGGCTCTCTTTGGCACGATTGCCCAGGCTGGCACGAACCACCCGGCAGATTTCCTCAACCAAATCTAATGTATTTTTTGTCTTTTTATGGCGCTCAAAAATCAATTCCAAAATGTATTCCAAATTTATTTCCTGGGATTTCAGCAGGTCCACCTCAAAAACCACGTCCTCCCAATCCATGCGGGTGGCATCGACTTTGTCAGCCGCTTTTTGCCGGCGCAGCCAATCACGGATATCGTTGTAGGTGGAGCGGTAATCCTGGATTGCACGCTCGGGAGGTATCTCAATCCCCCGCAGGGCTTCCAAATCCTCATGACTCACATAATGCAGCTCTTTGAATGCCTCCACCGCTTCGGGGTCGTTCATATCAACCTCTTGAAGGGCCTTCAGGCGGGCAAACTCATCGTAGTTCTGAAGCACATTTTCCGCCCGCAAATATTCTCCAAAGAGCTTCACAAAGGCCTTTTTATCGGATTCTTTTTCGATCTGAGAGGGATCGGGAAACCGCTCTTCCAGCTCACGCACCACCTCCATAAAGCCCCGCCGGGCCTCCCCGGTGACCACATCGGTAAAACCTTCCATGTACTCCCTATAGCTTTTTTCCAATATCACGTTCTTGGTGTTTTTATCTCCAAAGAGAGTAATGGCATCCACCGTGGCCTGCTCTAAATCCCGGAAGGTGACAATGTTGCCAAAGGTTTTGGTGGCATCAAAAATGCGGTTGGTGCGTGAGTAGGCCTGCATCAGCCCGTGGTAGCGCAGGTTTTTATCCACAAACAGGGTGTTCAGGGTGGGAGCGTCAAAGCCGGTGAGGAACATGCCCACCACAATCAGCAGATCAATTTCCCGGTCTTTTACCCGCTTGGCAAGGTCGCGGTAATAGTTTTGAAATCCCTTGCTGTCCACATCGAAGTTGGTTTTGAAAAAGGTGTTGTAATCCCCCATGGCGGCGCTCAAAAACTCCTTGGCGCTGCTGTTCATGGCGGAAACATCAAAGCTTTCGTCCAGGATTTCCCCCATTGCATCCTGCTCCTCATTGGCGGTAAAGGAGAAGATGGTAGCGGTTTTCAAGGGCTTAGGTTGCCCCTCCTGCAACTGCTTGAAGGATTCGTAATAGAGCTTGGCGGCGTCCACGTTGCTCACCGCAAACATGGCGTTAAAACCCTTTGCTCCGGCTTGGAGACGATGGGTTTTCTGCCGGAAGGTGTTCAAGATGTACCGGGTTACCTCCCTGATACGCTCGGGGTGTAGCAGGGCCTGCTTATTTTCTGCGGCGCTCAACTTTTTCTCGTCCTGCTCACTCTCCATGGCCTTAAATTGGGGGCGCACATCGTTGTAGTCCACTTTAAACTTCAAGACCTTTTCATCTCTGATGGCGTCAGTGATCACATAGGAATGCAGCTCCCGACCGAAGACGCTGGCGGTGGTCTCTGCCCCCAGGGCATTTTGGGGAAAGATGGGGGTGCCGGTGAAACCGAACTGATAAAACTTCTTGAACTTTTTCTTCAGGTTTTTCTGGGCCTCCCCAAACTGGCTGCGGTGGGCCTCATCAAAAATGAAGACCACCTGTTTGCGGTATACCGGCAGATCATGCTCGCTCTTCATCAGGTTGTTGAGCTTCTGAATGGTGGTGACGATGATCTTATTGTCCTCTTTATCCAGGTTGCGCTTCAGCCCTGCGGTGCTTTCGGAACCGTTCACGCTGTCCGGGGAAAAGCGCTGGTATTCTTTCATTGTCTGATAATCAAGATCCTTGCGATCCACCACAAAAAAGACCTTGTGGATAAATTCCAGCTCCGTGGCCAGGCGGGCGGCTTTAAAGCTGGTGAGGGTTTTGCCGGAGCCCGTGGTATGCCAGATGTAGCCCCCGCTTTCGGGTCTGCTCCAGTTTTTTGCCCCATGGGAGCTTTGTATCTTCCACAAAATGCGTTCCGTCGCCGCAATCTGGTAGGGGCGCATCACCAGCAGAGTATCGCTGGCATCAAAGACGGAATAATGCAGCAATACCCTGAGCAGGGTGTTTTTCTGGAAAAAGGTGGCGGTGAAATCCTTCAGATCTTTAATCAGACTGTTATCCGCCTTTGCCCAGTTCATGGTGAAGTCGAAACTGTTTTTGCTACGGGTGGTGGTGTTGGCAAAGTAGCGGCTATCCGTGCCATTTGAGATCACAAAGAGCTGCAGGTATTTATACAGAGAGTGCTGGCTGTTGAAGCTCTCCTTGCTGTAGCGGTGCACCTGATTAAAGGCCTCACGGATGGCCACCCCCCGTTTTTTCAGCTCAATCTGCACCAGAGGCAAGCCGTTGACCAAAATGGTGACGTCGTAGCGGTTGGCCTGGGTGCCCTTCTGCTCAAACTGCCGGATCACCTGGCAGGTGTTGCGGGCAATGTTTTTCTTATCCACCAGGTAGATGTTCTGGATATGCCCGTCATCAAAGACAAAGTCATGGATATAATCATCATGAATTTTACGGGTTTTATCGGTGATGGTGTCGCTGGGCTTGTCCAGCCAGGTTTCCACAAAGCGCAGCCACTCCCCCTGGGCAAACTCCACCTTGTTCAGGGCCTGGAGCTGTTTGCGCAGGTTTGTCAGCAGCTTTTCCGGGGTGTTTACATCCGGAAGATATTCATACCCCTGGTTTTGCAGGTCGGTGATAAATTCGGACTCCAGATCGTTTTCACTCTGGTAGGTCTCGCCAACCCGCCATTCCTTGGTGTACCTATCCAGAACGATAAATTTTTTTAATTCCGCAATGGGCTTGGTGTGGTCGGTCATTTACCAATTCTCCAAAATTATTTAGATTACGCTTGACTGGAAGCGATACATTTCATTGATTTTATTTACTAGATAGCCCAAAACACGCTTGTCATCTTCCGTCAGTTCGGCTACTTCTTCACTAGCATGTTTTGAGTGGCTGGAAATGTTGATAATTCGAGCTTCGTAAGGGTTAGCTCTGCCATCATCAAGTTTTGGCAGCAGATCGCCCCATTTTTCATAACCCAAAAATGTAGCGGTTTTTTCCAAAATGTTTCTCATAAAATTAAAATGATATTTTCGCAGTTGCCCCGTTTTGATTGCATTTTCGAGCTCTGACTTTAAATAAAGGTGATATGAAAATGGAGAATCGGTTTTCTGTGGATCCCATTTGCATGTTCCATCTTCATTTTTTTGCAATAAATATCCCTGTGGATTCTTCGCCGAATTACACAATACATTATAAAAAAGCGAGTTGTGTGTGGTGATGATAAACTTCACATTTGATTTACTGGACTTAATAAGTTCCGCTAGATGTACCGCCAGCTCAATCAAATGATTTTCGTCCAACGAACTAACGGGGTCATCAATAAAGATGTATTGCAATTGATCAAACTGATCTGTTACACGCTCTTCGGGTTCTGCGACATTCAAAACTTCAATAATTTCTTCAATTAAACTGTAAAAAATACTCCAAATGAAGTTACTCTCTTCGCCTTTAGAAATTTTTATATTTTCGGTTCGTTCGTCATTACCACGCTCAAAAGAAAAGGTGACCTCGGAAAAATCCGCACTGAAATGTGGTGTCAACTTATCATTAGTGTAGTGTTGAAAATGAGTAATTGCGTTTTGATCATGCCCCTGTTCCTTCAGTATCCACTGAGTATAGGAGTTAGGTTGGATTTTTAGTTTGGGTTCGTTGTGATGTTTCAAATCGTTGTCCCAATAAAACAGATCCTCAGTAAAAGCATTGTAGTAAAGCATCTTGGCACAATGCCCTGTATCGCCGCCATTTTCATCATTACCGTTTTGAGATCTAATTAGCTCTTTAAATTCCTGCGAAAGGCGCGTTTTACCCATGCCATTAAAGGCGTAAATCAACTGCACCTTTTTATTGGCCTCTTTTAGCTTTTGGGCAATTTCCGTTAGAGTTTTACACATTTTATGCCTCTGTCTCCGGAGTGGGAAAACCGAGCAGCAGATCCCGGTAATACTCGTACTGTTTCTGGCGCAGGCCGATTTCATGGGGCAGGCCCTCACTGAGGGAGTTGGTGAAAGTGTCGAATTTGTCGAGAATAACAACGATCCGGGCTTGTTCGGCAAGAGGTAGGATGGGGATGCGGATTTTCTCAATTACTGTTTTTGATAATCGTGGAACACTTGCACGGCGAACCTGACCCAATATTTTACGCTGTTGTGTTAGTAGGTAGTAATACACGAATTTGCTTTGAATATGATCTGGTGTGTTAAGAAAGTGAACATCGTCAGCCGCCCAGAAATCAACGTTGCTATATCCAATTTCTCCTGCTGCACCTGCACAAATAACAAAGGTAGTATCAGCTCTGACATTGCTCTCATGATAATAACCTAGAGGAGTTATGCTATTTTGGTATACAGCGCAATCACCAGCTATTTCCAGTTGACTTTTAACAAGTCTTCTGCCTCGTTGAACTTTGCAGGCCTCCCCTAGCGCCTTCCACTCCACCGCACCCTCTTCAAAGGTCAGCAACTGATCCCGATAGTAGGTGTATTGCTTTTTGCGGGCGGTGAGCTCGGCGGTGAGCTCGGCGGTGAGCTCGGTGAACATGTCGAGAATACGGACAATTTCCCCCTGGATCGCCAGCGATTTTTCCGGGTTGTCCGGGCATGGGATGGGGATTTGCAATGTTTTAATAATATCTGCATTCAAATTACTAACAGAACCACTATTGATTTTGCTTAACCAGTAGTGCTTCACACTATTTGACGACAGATAGTGATAGAGAAAGTCTGGATTTAATGTTTTCTCAAATGCACTAATTGAGGCCCATCCATCGTGAATAGCCCCATCTATATTGAGAATGTAAGGTCGTCCAAAACTCATTGAGTTAGAAATAATAAAATCACCTTTTTTCAATACTCTCGATTTTTTTGCCCCTTCCTTAGTTATTTTCTGAGCAGTTTCGTGTACATATTTAGAATTTGGTGACGTGTCTCCAATTTTAATCCAAGGAACACCGTCCTCATCATCGGTTATGTATTGTGCTATTGGCCTAGGTGAAGCCCCGCGCTGAACTTTTCCGATTCCCCCCAAAGATCTCCACTCCACCGCAGCCCCATCCAGCAGCTTTTCCATAAAGGGGTGCCTGCCCTCGGCATTCAATCCGTGTTTTTCCGGGGTCCTCTGGGGTGCCATCATGCCCCGCCTTCCAGTTTTTTCGTGTGGTTGCTGTCGGTCAGCAGACGCATCTGCTGGATGGCGGTTTGATTGAGCAGTTTCAGCCGTTCGGATGGAGGCAGGTTTTGCTGGATCAGGTGGGCGTTCAGGGTTTCGAGGTTGGCCAGACAGACGAGCTGTGAGACGTTTGCATAATCCCGCATGTTGCCTTCCTTGCCCGGGTTCTCCTTCCGCCACTCCTTGGCGGTTTTGCCGAACAACGCCACGTTCAGCAGGTCGGCTTCGGAGGCGTAAACAAAGCTGATTTGCTGCCCGCTCAATTCCGGGGGAATCAGGTTCTCTTTAACCGCATCGGTGTGGATGCGGTAGTTGATTTTCGTGAGTTGTCGTTTGACATCCCAGCCAAGTTGTTTTTGCTCTGTTTCTTTGAGGCGCTGGAATTCTTTTACCAAATATATTTTGAATTCGGCGCTGATCCACATACCAAACTCAAAGGCAATATCGGGGTGAGCGTAGGTGCCGCCATAGCGTCCCGCTTTTGACTGAATACCAATGGCATGGGTTTGAGCTACCCATTCTTTTACACTGATCTTGTAGCTGTTTAAACCCGCCCGACTTTTAATTATGGCGAATTCGCCCCAATTAAAATCGGGGTTGTGAAGGCGCTCCCATATCCCAAGGTACTCAAGGGTATTACGGTTTCTCAGCCAATCAGAAATAAAGAAATCCCCGTCTTTTGAGCGCAGCATGTCTGTTAAAGAAATGTAATCACCTTTAGTGATGCGGATAATTTCATTCAGCACCGTGATAGTCTGGCTTTTTTTGCTCATGCGCCGCCTCCCTCAATCTCCCCCACCAAGGCATCAATGTCCGCACGAAGCTGGTCGATTTTTACCACCGCAGTTTTTAATTCCGCATTGAGTTTTGCAATATCAATCACTTCGTGGCTATCCTTGGCTTCCACGTAGGAGCTCACCGAGAGGTTGTAGTCGTTTTCAGCAATGGTGCCGTTTTCCACACACCGGGCCACATGCTCCACATCCTCTTTATGGGCGAAAATCTCCATAATCTGTTCGATATGGGCCTCGGTGAGGATGTTGTTGTTGGTTTCCTTCTTGAAGAAGTCTTCCCCGCTGGCGTTGATAAACTGGGTGGTGGTGGCGGTTTTGTGTTTGGAGAGCACCAGGATATTCACGGCGATGCTGGTGCCGAAAAAGAGGTTGGGGGCAAGGGCAATGACGGTTTCTACGTAGTTGTTATCCACCAGATATTGGCGGATTTTCTTTTCCGCCCCGGCTCGGTAAAAAATACCGGGGAAGCAGACAATGGCGGCCCGGCCCTTGCTGGAGAGGTAGTTGAGTGCATGGAGCACAAAGGCAAAATCCGCCTTGGATTTGGGGGCCAGCACCCCCGCCGGGGCAAAGCGCTCATCGTTAATCAGCGTGGGATCCTCCGAGCCGATCCACCTCACCGAGTAAGGGGGATTGGAGACAATGGCATCAAAGGGTTTGTGATCCCCAAAGTGGGGATCCGTGAGGGTATTCCCCAGCTGGATGTTGAACTTATCGTAGTTGATGCTGTGCAGAAACATGTTCATGCGTGCCAGATTGTAGGTAGTGTGGTTGATTTCCTGGCCCCAGAAGCCCTCTTCAATGACATGGGCATCAAAGTGTTTTTTGGCCTGTAGCAGCAGAGAGCCGGATCCGCAGGCGGGGTCATAGATTTTGTTGACCCTTTTCTGTTCGTGCATGGCGAGCCGGGCAATCAGCTTGGACACATGCTGGGGGGTGAAGAACTCCCCTCCGGATTTGCCCGCATTGGCGGCATAGTTGGAGATGAGAAATTCGTAGGCATCCCCAAACAGGTCGATCTGGCTGCCGTGGAAATCACCGAAGTCCAGCCCCGCCACCCCTTTGAGCACCGCAGCCAGGCGGCTGTTTTTATCCTTCACCGTATTGCCGAGGCGGTTGCTGGTGGTGTCGAAATCTGCAAAGAGGCCCTTGATATCACGCTCCGAAGGGTAGCCGTTGGCGGAGCTTTCGATGGCTGCAAAGATGGCCGCCAGGTCTGTATTCAGGCTCTCGTTGGTGTTGGCACTCCTGGCGATGTTGGAGAAAAGCTGGCTGGGATAGATGAAGTATCCCTTGGTTTTGATGGCATCGTCTTTGATCTCCGGGGTAATGACGCTGTCGGGGAGTGCCGCATAGTTTATGCTCTCATCATCCGCTTCAATGTAGCGGGCAAAGTTTTCACTGATAAAACGATAAAAAAGGGTACCGAGGACATACTGCTTAAAATCCCAGCCGTCCACCGCACCCCGTACATCGTTGGCGATCTGCCAGATTTGGCGCTGCAGTGCCGCACGCTGCTGAATAGAGGTCATTTATACGCTCCTGATTGTTGTTATTCGCCTTTTTTCGTCGCCTTGTACGTTGCCTGTAGCCGCATCACCGACACCAACACATCTATTCATAATGGATATTAAGAGGGTTGTTGAGACCCCGGAGGGAGGATTCCGGTTTTATTCTCTCGCACATTCTTCAGGGCATTTTGCACTTTTTTAATTACTGTTTCATGTTCAAAGGGTTTGACGATGTAATCCACCGCCCCCAGGCGCACCGCCCGAACCAAACGCTCCTTGTCTGCATAGACGGAAACCACGATGACGGGGATGTTCTCTCCTTTAACGTTCTTGGCCTTGTCCATCATGGTAAAACCATCCATTACAGGCATGGAGAGATCGGTAATCACCAGGTCAGGACTGGTTTTTTCCATCTGCCAAAGGGCTTCCTGGCCGTTGGAGGCCTCCACCACCGTGGCTCCCATACGGGTAAGAATATTACGGAGAATAACCCGGCTTATGGAGGTGTCATCCACCACGAGGATCTTGGGCTGGGCCGTGGAAAGGGCGGAGGCCTTTGCCCCCCGAGGAGCGACGGGCATGGGGGGGCTGTCCGGAGAGGAAGCTTCCGCAGGAGCCTCCTCCCCAGGAACCTTTTCCGGGGAGACCTTTTCCTCTACGAGTTTCTCTTCCTCCGGCGAGGGAGTACGATGCTCCTCCTCCGCCGAGGTACGCTCATGCTCTTTCGTCATGGAACAACCGAACTCCTTCCACCGCTATCATTCCTTAGGGCATCTTTTGAAGTACCATAAAAACCCGGAAGTTGCTGCAGCATCTTCCGGAAAAGTCAAAAAGGTTTCGGGCTTCGAGTATACCCTATTTCCTCCGGGAACGCCTCTTCTGCGAAATATTTCCTCCCAGCTCTCCCTCCTCCGGGGGAACCAGACATTTGGGGCCTCTTCCGATAAGATCCCCTCGCCCTATCTCTCTCAAGGCCTCTCGCACCAGGGGATGGTTCCGGGGCATCCAGTACTGCATGAGAGCCCGCTGAATAAGCTTCTCCCGTTCCTCCCGGGGGACGTAGACCTCTTCCCCCGTGATAGGATGCTTCCCCGTGTAGTACATACAGGTGGAGAGGGTCCCCGGAGTGGGAATAAAATCCTGCACCTGTTCGGGGCGGTATCCCCGATCCCGCAGAAATTCCGCCAGATCCACCGCTTCACGAAGTCCCGATCCGGGATGGCTGGACATAAAGTAGGGCACCAGATACTGTTCCTTCCCGATGCGACGGTTCATCTCCGCATACCGCTTGGCAAATTCCGAAAAGACCTGGATCCCGGGCTTTCCCATAAGCCGGGTGACCCGGAAGGAAGAGTGCTCCGGAGCTACCTTGAGCTGGCCGCTCACGTGATGGGTACAGAGCTCCTCCAGAAAGTTTGTTTTCGTATCCAGCAGAAGATAGTCATAGCGGATTCCCGAACGGATGAACACCTTGGTGACCCCCGGAAGGCTCCGAAGCTTTTCGAGAAGCTCCAGATATTCCCGGTGATCCGCCTTAAGCCGGGAACAGGGCTCCGGGCCTAGACAGCCCCGGGAAGAGCACCCTCCCACCGAGGCCTGTTTATCACAGGGGGGAATCCGGAAGTTTGCCGTGGGGCCCCCCACATCGTGGATATATCCTTTGAACCCCTCCAGAGTGGTGAGAAGCTCCGCCTCCCGTACCAGGGATGCCACGCTACGCCTCTGAATGACCTGCCCCTGATGAAAGGTGAGGGAGCAGAAGGAACAACCCCCGAAACATCCCCGCTGGCTCACCAGACTGAACCGAACCTCCTCCAGGGCGGGAACCCCCCCCATGGTACGGTACCGAGGATGCCAGGCCCGGCAATAGGGGAGTTCGTAGATGGCGTCCAACTCCTCCGAAGAGAGAGGTCGGGGGGGAGGGTTCTGCACCACCCGGCTCTCTCCCGAGGGCTGTACCAGGGGACGTCCCGAAAAGGGATTCTGCTGTTCATAGGCAATACGGAAGGCTTCGCCAAAGGCATCTTTGCTCGTGCTCACCTCTTCAAATCCCGGAAGATTTACCCCCTTTTCCGGAGGCTTTTCCCCTTTTTTCAAAACGTAGCAGGTGCCGGGAATGTTCCGGAGGGAGTGCACCGGCACCCCCTTCTCCAGAAGCCGGGCAATCTCCAGAATCTGGAGCTCCCCCATGCCGTAGACGAGAAGATCCGCTCTACTGTCCACCAAAAGGGAACGTCGCACCTTCCCGGACCAGTAGTCGTAGTGGGCAAAACGACGCAAACTTGCCTCGATCCCCCCGATAATAAGAGGGACCTCCTTCCAGAGCTGCCGTACCCGGTTGCAGTACACCAGAGTGGCCCGATCCGGCCGAAGCCCTCCCTTACCTCCGGGGGAATAGCTGTCGGAACGGCGGGGTTTTCCTGCGGCGGTGCGGTTGCTCAGAAGGGAATCCAGATTTCCCGCGGTCACCAGCACCCCCAGCCGGGGTTTCCCCAGGGAGGCGAAATCCTCCAGGGAGTTCCAATCAGGCTGGGGGAGTATGGCCACCCGAAACCCCCGGCTTTCGAGAACCCGACCGATAACCGCGGGTCCGAAGCTGGAATGATCCACGTAGGCATCTCCCGAAATAAGGAGAAAGTCCGGCTCTTTCCATCCCAGTTCGCGGATCTCCTCGGGGGTGGCGGGAAGAAAGGTCCCGGGCTCTTCAGTACAGTCACTCAATTTTTTTCGCAATCTTTCAGGCTCCTCGAAAAAGGCGGATACAGGCCGCCTCATATTTTGTGATATTTTTGAAAATCTTTGAGAATGTCGTATTATAACCCCAAGCAAAATTTTTGTAAAAAATACCTTCCAGGAGGGACTTTCTCATGGACCAAGGCTATGTGCAGATCTACACGGGAGAGGGAAAGGGAAAGACCACCGCCGCCTTGGGCCTGGCTCTTCGAGCCCTGGGAGCGGGAGAAAAGGTCTGGATCGCCCAGTTTCTCAAGCTGGGGGAGAGCAGCGAATGCCGGGCCTTAGAACGTTTTGGAGATCAGATAAGGTTACGGACCTTCGGGGTGCCTCGGGGCATCCCGGATCCCTTCACGGAAGAGGATTACCGAGCCGCCGAGGAGGGACTCGCCTGGGTAAAACAGGAGCTTCGCCGGAAAGCATGCTTTCTCATGATCTGTGATGAAATCTGCACCCCGAATCTCTTCAAGGAGGAACGTCTCCTGGAGCTTCTGGAATATCGGAAAAGCTTCGCCCCGGAGATCGAGCTGGTTCTCACAGGCCGAGGAGCCTCCCCAAAGCTCATGGAAGCGGCGGATCTCGTTTCGGAGGTGCGGCAGATCAAGCACTACTTTAATGAAGGAGTTCCCTTTCGGAAAGGAATCGAAGTATGACCAGGTTTATCTACAGCATTCCGAGAAACCCTTTATCAGCCGAAAGCCAGGCAAACCTTATTCCGGCCACTCTCCTTGGCCTGAAGTAAGGCGTTATCGGCTCTGGAGAAAAGTTCCGCCGGAGAGCTTTCCCTTTCTGGCCCCCCCAGAGCAGTGCCAATACTTACGGTAAGATCCAGATCTCCCCAGGACGTTTCCACAGGCCCCGTCTCCAGGGTCCGGCGCAGCTTTTCGGCCACTTCTTCCAAATGGGAGAGGGAAATTTCCGGAAGGAGCACCCCGAATTCCTCTCCTCCGAGACGCCCTAACACTGCCTCGGGAGGAAGAACTCCCTGAAATCGCCGGGTACACTCCACCAACGCCGCATCTCCTGCAGGGTGCCCCAAGCGATCGTTTACCTCCTTGAAGTGATCCAGATCCATCATGAGAAAACCGAGAGATGCCACCGGAACCTCCCAGAATTCCTGAAAACGCTGAAAGAAATAACGCCGATTACAGAGCCCCGTAAGGTCGTCGTGAAGAGCCATCTCCCGAAGAACGGCTTCCATCCTTTTTCGCTCTCTGATTTCACGAGAGAGCCTTCGGTTTATTTTCTGTTGCCCTTGGAGCAGGAGAAATTCCTCTCGTTGAACCCGTCCGAAGGAGATGAGAATGGAAAGCCCCACGGCATTTACCAGAGCGAAGTTAAGAAAAAGAGTGAAAAGGCGGGAAAAGAATCCCTGTTCCAGAAAAGCCAGGGTACCCCAGAAAACGAGACTTGCTCCAAGGGCTCCCACAAAGATCACGGGAGTCCGGGGGGGAAGAAAAAGGTAATACAGAAGCACGATGATAATGGTAAAAAGATAGTCTCCCCCCATCATGGAAGAACCCTTGACGTAAAATTCGAGACCTTCGGCACACCCCACGAGAAAGATGTATCCCGAGAGCCCCCAGGGGAACCAGGCAAAAAGGTTTTTCCGGGAAACCCCCAGTCCAAGCCCTCCCGCCACGGCAAAGACGAGGCTTCGGGAAAGGACCATCACGGTAAAGGCCCCTTCACCCCCAAGTTCACCGTAATCCCCCAGCAGAGCGAAAAAGTAGGCCATGCCTGTGAAAAGGCATACCAGGCGCATCCGCTTAAGGACGCTCTCCCTCCGCCAGAGACGGAAACGGCACTCCTGAAGAGGCGAAGCGAGCTCCCCCCAAAAGGTGAACACCGGGGCTTCATCCAGGAAAAGCATTTTCTCCCGTATCATGCAGCTCTCCCCCAAGCAGCAGAAAGCAAGAGAAAACGCATGCCGAGGCAACAAATCAGTCTGCGCACTCCCAAGCCCATTTCCTTTCATCGCCCTTCTGGAAGGGTGACATATGACGCTGCACCCTTTCGAGAATGGGCTCAATCCGGGAATCCTCGGGGAGGCGCTCCAGAAGCCACTGTACTTCTCCGTTTCGGAGCAGCAGCCCCAGGGCGGCATCATAGGTGATGTCGAAGATCCAGCAGAGCTGAAAGAGCATGACATCCGAGAGGCTTCGGAGCGTATCGTACCGGGCCTTTCCCTCCCGGAGGAGATCCTCCACCACCCGGGGAGAATAGGTTCCCTCGGGAAGAAGCCCCGGATAGAGATCTTCGGACCGTCCCGCATCAACATGCTCCCGCACCACATGAAAGATATCTATTTTGTCACAATCCCGCACAATCTGCAGATAGGGGAGGATCTCCCCGGAAAGATCTTCCGGGATGTCCTTCTTGTTGTGCAGAGCCACGCAGGCCTCCAGAACACCCATCCCCCGGGGCAGAAAGAGATCCTCGGGCATCTCCTCCCGGAGCACCCGCACCCCCCGATCCCCGTGATCCACCGAACGGAAGTCGAAAAAGGTACCGTACTCCCCGTACTGGGGGAATCGGCCGATATCGTGGAGCAGCCCCACCGCGAAAGCCATGCGCCGCTCCTCCTCCCCCCACTTGAGTTCCTCGGAGACCGCAGCGCAGTAGGCCCCCACCCTGCGACTGTGCTCCTCCTTGAGCACCAGTTGGTGAATCCTTCCGAACCGTTCGTAGTAAGACCCCACGTAGTCCTGGAACCATTGGCATATCGACTCTTTATCAAACTGCATGGGCCGCAAAAGCCTCCTTTTCGTTCTCTATAAAGACATCACAGAGACACAAGTCTCTTGAGAATAGCATGTTTTTGTCGAGATGTGCGCTTTTTGCTGAGATTTCTCCTGAGATTTCTCCTGAAAAACAAAATTTTGATCATTGACACTTTTATGTTGCTGAACATACAATGGGTGTATGGAGAAGGTTTTCTCCATGGAAGGCAACACGGAAAAGCAACACATTTTATGTACAGGGAGGTTTCATTATGCTCTGGATGAACCGAGATTGCATGCATCAAGCACTGAACCGCAAGGAACTCATGGATGCGGTGGAAAAAGCCTACGAACTTTACGAGAGCGGGGAATTCGTCATGCCCCTCCGCCCCACCCTTGATCTGGGGGGAGACACCTTCATGCTCATGCCCTGCGGCACCCAGGAAACCTGGGGAATCAAGCTCCTCACCATCACCCCGGGAAATCCCGCAGCGGGGCGCCCCATGATTGAAGGTCTGGCGGCTCTTTTCGACAAGGAGACCGGAGCCCCCCAGGCAATCATGGACGGTCAGGCCCTCACCTCTCTCCGCACGGGAGCGGTGGGAGGCGCCGCCATCCGCCGGCTCGCCCCGGAGAAGGCCCGGGTTCTCGGCGTGGTGGGGGCGGGGGTGCAGGGACTCTCTCAGACCCTCTGTGCCTGCGCCGCCCGAAAGATCGAGGAAGTCTGGATTGCGGACCTCTACGAGGCCAAGGTGGCGGAGATGAAGGAAAAGCTCGCCCAGGAACTTCCGGATCTCAAAGTACACCGGGCCTCCTCTCCGGAGGAAATGCTGGAGCATGCGGAGATCGTCATCACCACCACCACCTCCCGAAAGCCCGTACTCCCCGACAGCCCCGAAAAGCTCCGGGGAAAGTTCTACGTGGGTATCGGCTCCTATCTTCCGGAGATGCGGGAATATCCGGACAGCTTCTTTTCTCTCCCCGAGGTGGTCTACATGGATACGGAGCACGCTCTGGATGAGACGGGGGATCTCATCACTCCTCTGGAGAAAAAACTGCTCCCCCGGGAGAAGCTCCGCACCTTCGGCTCCGCCCTTCGGGAAAAGGTGCCCCCTCACGCTCCGGGGAGCACGGTGTTCTTCAAATCCGTGGGAATGGCCCTCTTTGATCTGGTGGTGGGAGCCGCCCTCTACCGGGGAGCCCTCGCCAAGGGGCTCGGCCAGGAACTTCACTGATTTCGATGAAGGAAAAACCTCTCTCCTCCCGGCATCCTCTTCTCCGGGCCATGGTTCCCCTGGCCCGGGGGCTTGCGGAAGCTCTGGGAGAGGAGTACGAGATTATTCTTCACGACCTCTCGGATCCGGAGCACTCCATCATGGCGGCCCATCATAGCTTTACCCGCCGCTTTCCCGGAGGACCGCTTACGGATTTAGGCTTTACCATGCTGCAATCCGAAGAGTACCGAGATCTGGACTATCTTCCCAACTATCTGGCCTACACCAGGGATGGCCGGGAGATCCGGGCAAACTGTCTCTTTATCCGGGACGAAGAGCGTCGCCTCCTGGGGTTTCTCTGCATCAACTACGACATGACCAGCGCCCGGGTGCTGGAAAAAATCGCCGCATCTCTCACCAAAACAGTAGGAACTTCTCCCCCGGGGGAGGGGATAGAGCGCTTTCCCGCGGATCTCGAGGAGCTTCTGACCCAGTATCTGGAAGATGCCCGGCAGGAGGCGGGAGGACCTCTGAATCTGCTGGAAAAGCAGGAAAAAATTGCCCTTGTAGGAGAGCTTGAAGAGAAGGGATTCTTTCGTATAAAGGGCTCCGTGAAAGCCCTGGCCCGGGCTTTGGGACATACCAAATACACCATCTACGCCTATCTCCGGGAGGCCCGGAAGAGATAGCCGAAAGAGCCGAAAGGCAGAGCGCCATGCTCGGAAACCGAAAGGGGATACACCCATGATGGAAAACTACCGTTCCGCCCGGGAAAAACTCTTTTCCGGAGATGCCGCAGCCTCCCGAAGAGCCATCTACAAGGGAGCGGGGTACGATGATGAAGATCTCTCCAAGCCTCTCATCGGGGTGGTGAACCCCGCGAACGATGCGGGGCTGGGACACGTGCATCTGGACAAACTGACAGAGCACGTGAAGGCGGGAATCTGGCAGGCCGGGGGAACCCCCTTCGAGTTTCGCACCATCGCCACCTGCGGGGCGGTCCCCATCGGCACCCCCCACATGCGGTACGAGCTGGTGATTCGGGATGTCATAGCCTCCTCCGTGGAGATCATGAGCCAGGTGCAGCTTCTGGACGGCCTGGTGGTGCTGGCCTCCTGCGACAGCATTATCCCCGGGGTCTTTATCGGAGCCCTCCGCTCGGGGCTTCCCACCATCTTTCTCTCCGGAGGGCCCCAGCTCACCTGCAGCACCGGGGGACGCCAAGCGGTGATGTCCGAGCTGGATCAGCTCGTCTTCGGAGCCCAATACGGCACGGAGGATGTTTCGGAGCGGCTGCACTATCTGGAAAACCACGTCTGCCCTGGCCCCGGAGCCTGCGCCCTCATGGGGACCGCCAACACCATGCAGATTCTCATGGAGGTCCTGGGGATGTCTCTTTCTGGCTCCGCCACGGTTCCCGGAGTCTATGCGGAAAAGCTACGCTACGCCACCCAGACGGGACGCCGGGCGGTGGAACTGACCCGCCGGGGGATCACCCCCCGAGAGATCCTGGGCCGGGAGAATCTGCACAACGCCATCATGGCGCTCCTCGCTCTGGGGGGCTCCACCAACGGAGTGCTGCATCTTCTAAGCTACGCCCGGGAGCTTGAAATCCCCCTCTCTCTGGAGGATTTTGACAAACTTTCCCGCAACATTCCCGTTATCTCCCGAGTGATTCCCACGGGGAAGGCCACGGTGATGGATCTGCACCACGCCGGAGGAGTTTCCGCCCTCATGGGGGAACTTCGAGATTATCTGCACCCGGAGGCAAAGAGCGTCTCCGGAAGAACCGCCGGAGAGATTGCCGCCGAAAACCGCTCGAAAAACTACGAGGTGCTCACCTCCGCCTCGAATCCGGTCTTTTCCTCCGGAGGCATTGCGGTGATGCGGGGAAATCTCATGCCCCGAGGAGGGATCTGCCGCACCACCACCATAACCCCGGAAGCCCGTCTTTTTCAGGGTCCTGCCAGGGTTTTCTCTTCGGACGACAGCGCTCACCAGGCGGTGATCTCCGGAAAGATCCACAAGGGAGACGTGGTGGTGATCCGCTACGAAGGCCCCCGGGGTGCTCCGGGAATGCGGGAGATGATGATGACCACCGACGCTCTGGTAGGGCTCGGGTTGGGACAGCAGGTCTATGTGCTTACGGATGGCCGCTTTTCCGGTTTCACCGAAGGAGCTGCGGTGGGACATATCGCTCCGGAAGCCGCTGCAGGGGGGCCTTTGGCCATCGTGGAGGATGGAGATTCCATCCGGATCGACATCGAAAATCGCCGGGTGGATCTGGAGATCCCCGAGGAGGAGATAACCCGCCGCCTCGCCGCCTGGACTCCCCCGCCCCCCAAGGTAAAGGGAGGCATCCTGGGAATCTGTGCCAAACTTGCCCTCGGAGCCGAAGAGGGGGGCATGCTGGAGGACCTGCTGTAATTTGTAATTGCTTCCAGGTTTTCAAAAAAAGATGCGGAAAAAGGGAGTTCCGGGGCATATATCCCGGAACTCCCTTGATATGTACTGGCGGCGTGAAAAACTACGGAAGCTTTTTCTCAGCCTTGAGCGGTTCTCGTTGCCATGCGACACTATATTAACAGGAGAGC
>NPIG01000779.1_pt1 | contig 20604 bp, 21 predicted proteins | sample 8637441 | NCBI WGS metagenome assembly NPIG01 (sample SAMN07420675, study PRJNA396082) | bioreactor metagenome | isolation source: sample BR6 brine-fed electro-methanogenic bioreactor BR | place: Japan: Kochi | collected 2016-06-14 | reverse complement strand
CCGCGCTTGATCCCGGGATCGTCGTAATCCAGTTCGATCCCCGGCCGCAGCCGGTCGAACAGCGCCGGTGCCATCGCCGCGTAGCCGGCGGCGGCGAACCGGTCGCAGACGTCGCGGATATGGTCGTTGACGCCGAAAATCTCCTGCACCACCAGGACGGCGCCTTTCGGCATGTCGTCGGGCCAGGCCTGATAGGCGCCAAGCGCGTGGCCGTCGGCACTGTTCAGGGCAACGGTCGATCCCATGCTTCCCCCTTCTGACAGACAAAGCCGCCCCCGGGCGGCCTCAGTCATGTAGGAGAGGCGGGAAAGATTGCAACCGCATCGTGGAAAAAAACGTCTTAGACGTTGAAACGGAACAACATTACGTCGCCGTCGCGAACCAGGTAGTCGCGGCCCTCCTGGCGCATCTTGCCGGCGTCCTTGGCGCCGTGCTCGCCGCCCAGGGCAACGAAATCGTCGTAGGCGATGGTCTCGGCGCAGATGAAGCCGCGCTGGAAATCGGTGTGGATGGCACCCGCCGCTTCCGGCGCGGTGGCCCCGGCGTGCACGGTCCAGGCCCGGCTTTCCTTCGGTCCCGCGGTGAAGAAGGTGATCAGGTCCAAAAGCCCGTAGCCGGCGCGGATCACCTGGGTCAGGCCGGTTTCCGACAGGCCCATGGTATCCAGGAACTCGCGGCGCTCGGCTTCGTCGGTAAGCTGCGCGATCTCCGATTCGATCTTGGCCGAGATGGTCACCGTGCCCGACCCTTCGGCCGCCGCCATTTCCGCCACTTTGGCCGACAGGGCGTTGCCGGTGGCCGCCGAGTCCTCGTCGACGTTGCAGGCGTAGAGCACCGGCTTGGAACTGAGAAGCTGCAGGTTACGGAACTCGCGCTTCTCCTCTGCCGCGATGTCGGCGGTGCGGGCCGGCTGGCCCTCGCGCAGCACGGCCAGCGCCTTCTCGATGACGACGAGGCGCAGCTTCGCCTCCTTGTCGCCGCCGCGCGCCTTCTTGACCAGCGGATCGACCCGCTTCTCCAGGCTTTCCAGGTCGGCCAGCAGCAGTTCCGTCGACACCACCTCGGCGTCGCGCACCGGGTCGATGGTGTTTTCGGTATGGGCGACGTTCTCGTCCTCGAAGCAGCGCAGCACGTGGATGATGGCGTCGACCTCGCGGATGTTGGCCAGGAACTGGTTGCCCAGGCCCTCGCCCTTACTGGCGCCGCGCACCAGCCCGGCGATGTCGACGAATTCCAGGAAGGTCGGCGTCTTCTTGGCCGACTTGGTGATCCCGAAGATGCGGTCCAGCCGGTCGTCGGGCACGGCGACCCGTCCCGAGTTGGGCTCGATGGTGCAGAAGGGATAGTTGGCGGCCTCGGCCTGGGCCGTTTCCGTCAGCGCGTTGAACAGCGTCGACTTGCCCACGTTGGGCAGGCCGACGATGCCGCAGTTAAAGCCCATCTCCGGGTCCTCGATCCTTGTCGTTGCGTTCGCCGGCGCCTTGTTCGCCCTCCGCCGCCGGGCGCGGCTTGTGCTCCGGCGGGTTGGTGATCAGCGCCACCTTGGTCATGAAGCCGGAGTCGTCGCCCTCGGCAAGCGCCGGGAAGGCCCGTCCGATGGCCTCCATCAGCTTGTCGACCCAGACCGACTCCTCCTTGGAGAAATCCTTGAGCACATGGCCGACCACCCGCTGCTTGTCGCCGGGATGGCCGATGCCGATGCGCACCCGGCTGTAGTTGGGGCCGATCCGCGAATGGATCGAGCGCAGCCCGTTGTGGCCGGCATGGCCGCCGCCGCGCTTGACCCGGATCTTGCCGCCGGCCAGATCGAGTTCGTCGTGAAAGACGATCACGTCCTCCGGCTTCAGCTTGTAGAAACGCATGGCGCCGAGCACGGCGTCGCCCGAGCGGTTCATGAAGGTCATGGGCTTGAAGGCCAGCACCTTGCGGCCCATGACCTCGCCTTCGGCCAGCTTGCCGTGGAACTTGGTCCGGAAGTTGGAAAACCGGAACCTGAGGGCGATCTCGTCCACCGCCATGAACCCCACATTGTGGCGGTTCCGGGCATAGTCGGGCCCGGGGTTTCCGAGACCGACGACCAGCAGCATCCGTGATCCTCCCGCACGCGGGAAGGAGGACGATTAGTCCTCCGACTCTTCCCCGGCGTCCTCGGCGGCTTCCGCGCCCTCGGCCTCTTCGCCTTCCTCGCCCTCGGCGCCCTCGGCGGCCTCCGACTTCACCGCCGACGGTGCGGCGATGGTGGCGATGGTGAAGTCGCGGTCGGTGATCACCGACTCGACGCCTTCCGGCAGACTGACCTGGCTGAAGTGGATCGAATCGCCGATCTCCAGCCCGGTGAGGTCGACGACGACGGTCTCCGGAATGCTGTCCGGAGCGCAGACCAGTTCGAGTTCGCGGCGCACGATGTTGAGAACGCCACCGCGCTTGAGACCGGGCGAGGCCTCTTCGTTCTGGAAGTCGACGGTGACTTCGACGTTGACCCGCGTATCCGCGGAGAACCGCAGGAAGTCGACATGCAGCGGCCGGTCGTTGACCGGATGGAACTGCACGTCGCGCGGCAGCACCCGCATCTTTTCCTTGCCGACCGTGATCTCGAACACGCGGCCGAAGAAGCCGGGTGTGTTGAGTTCTTTGTTGAACTCGATGGGTTCCACCGAAATCATGACGGGCTCGGTCTTGTTGCCGTAGATGACGGCGGGGATACGGCCTGCGCGACGGGTCGCGCGGGCTGCCCCCTTACCTGCCCGCTCGCGAATTTCGGCCTCGAGAACGTTGACTTTGGCCATTTCGCATACTCCGAATAAAAGGAACGACGCCGGCCTCCAGGGGTGCCGACGCTAGGAACCGGCAGGCAATACTTCCCCCGGCCCGAATGGTCAACCGTTTTCTCGGGAAAACTCCCGGAATCGAACGGTTTTCTCAGTTGAACAGGATCGAGATCGACGATTCCTCGCTGATCCGGCGCAGCGCCTCGGCCATCAGCGGGGCGATGGTGACCTGCTCGATGGTCTGCGACAGCCGCACCGCCTCGGTCGCCAGGATGCTGTCGGTGATCACCATGTGCTGCAGCGGCGACGCCGTGATGCGCGCCACCGCGCCACCCGACAGCACGCCGTGGGTCACGTAGGACGAAACCGATTCGGCCCCCGCCTCCATCAGGGCGACGGCGGCGTTGCACAGCGTGCCGCCGGAATCCACGATGTCGTCGACCAGGATGCAGGTGCGGCCCTCGACCTCGCCGATGATGTTCATGACCTCGGAAACCCCGGCCCGCTCGCGCCGTTTGTCGACGATGGCGAGATCGGCGTCGAGTCGCTTGGCCATGCCGCGGGCGCGGACCACGCCGCCGACGTCCGGCGACACCATGACCAGGCTCTTGCCGGCGAATCGTTCCTTGATGTCCTGGTTGAACACCAGGGCGCCGTAAAGATTGTCCACCGGAATGTCGAAGAAGCCCTGAATCTGCCCTGCGTGCAGGTCCATGGTCAGGACCCGGTCGGCGCCGGCACTGGTGATCAGGTTGGCCACCAGCTTGGCCGAGATCGGCGTCCGCGGGCCGGACTTGCGGTCCTGCCGGGCGTAGCCGAAATAGGGGATCACCGCGGTGATGCGCCGCGCCGAGCCGCGCTTGAGCGCGTCCATCGTGACCAGCAGTTCCATCAGGTTGTCGTTGGCCGGGAACGACGTCGACTGGACGACGAAGACGTCCTCGCCGCGCACGTTCTCCTGGATTTCGACGAACACCTCCTGGTCGGAAAAGCGCCGGATGATGGCTTTGGCCAAAGGCAGATTGAGATAGGCCGCAATTGCTTCAGCAAGCGGTCGGTTACTGTTGCATGCAATGATTTTCATTGGACCGGCTTTCTCCTGCCGCTGACTGGGGCAGAAAGATGTTTAAGAGGTACCCCGCTTAACCTCCGGGGAGCGGCGGTCCCGCCCCCAAGACGGCGCGGAATTTATCAGCGCCTTCCGAGGCTGTAAACGGGGCAATGTCCCCACGTTGTGAAATTAAGGACCCCGCTCGCGGCGCCGAAGCGAGCCGCGGCACCTTTTTTGTTGCAGGTTTGGGGCGGGGCGGGAAAAATTCGTAGTCGAGAGGGATAACGACAAGAACCACAAGTCGAAGGGCTCATCATGCGGAATCTCGAACTTCCGGGGCGTTCCCCCGTACACGGCACCCGGGGTGTCGCGGCGACCTCGCACGCGCTGGCAACCTTGACGGCCATCAACATCCTGCAGTCGGGCGGCAACGCCATCGACGCGGCGGTCGCGGCCTGCGCGGTACAATGCGTCGTCGAACCGGAGTCGACCGGTGTCGGCGGGGATTGCTTCTGCCTGATCTCCAAGAAGGGCAGTGCCGACATCATCGGCTACAACGGCTCCGGCCCGGCGCCGGCCGCCGCCACCGCCGAATGGTTCGCCGGCCAGGGCATCACCAGGATCGAGCGCCACTCGCCGCATGCCGTGACCGTTCCCGGCGCCGTCGACGCCTGGGCGCAACTCATCGCCGACCACGGCCGCCTGAGCCTCGGCGACGTGCTGCAGCCGGCCATCCGCTATGCCCGCGAGGGCTATGCCATCTCGTCGCGGGTGTCCGTCGATTTCGCCTCCGAGACCGCGATCCTGTCCAAGACCGAGACCGCCTCGCGGATCTTCATGCCCGGCGGCCGCACTCCGCGGGTCGGCGAGCGGCACAGCCAGCCCGAACTGGCCGCGACGCTCGAGATCATCGCCGCCAAGGGCCGTGACGGTTTCTACGAGGGCGCCGTTGCCGAGGACATCGTCGCCTGCCTGCGCGAGGCCGGCGGCCTGCACACGCTGGAGGATTTCGCCGAACACCGCGGCGAGTACGTCACGCCGATCTCGACCAACTACCGCGGCTACGACGTGTTCGAGATCCCGCCGAACGGCCAGGGAATCACCGCGCTGATCAATCTCAACATCCTGTCCGGCTTCGACCTGTCGCAGTACGACCCGATGGATCCCGAGCGCCTGCACATCGGCATCGAGGCGACCCGGCTGGCCTATGCCGACCGCAACGCCTTCCTGGCCGATCCGCGCCATGCCGACGTGCCCGTCGACTATCTGCTGTCGGCCGCCCATGCCGACGAACTGCGGGCGTTGATCGATCCCGAGAAGGCCATGGAGCAGGTGCCGCGGCCCAAGCTGCCGGCCCATCCCGACACCGTCTACCTCTGCGTCGTCGACGAGGAGCGCAACGCGGTCAGCTTCATCAACTCGCTGTTCAACTCCTTCGGCAGCGGCTACGTGGCGCCGAAGACCGGCGTGGTCCTGCAGAACCGCGGTTGCGGCTTCGTGCTCGATCCCGACCATCCGAACTGCATCGCGCCGCGCAAGCGCCCCTTCCACACCATCATTCCGGCCATGCTGGCCAAGGACGGTCGCGCCGTCATGCCCTTCGGTGTGATGGGCGGCCAGTACCAGGCCTGCGGCCACGCCCATGTTCTGTCCGGCTTCCTCGACCACGGCCTCGACGTCCAGGAGGCGATCGACCAGCCGCGCGTCTTCCCCAGCGCCGAGGGCATCGTCGAGGTCGAAAGCGGCCTGCCGGCCAAGTCCCTGCACGGGCTGCACGGCCGCGGCCACCGCACCGGCCCGCCGGAGAAGCCGCAGGGCGGCAGCCAGGCGATCTGGATCGACTGGGAGCAGAACGTGCTCACCGGCGGTTCCGACCCGCGCAAGGACGGCTGCGCCATCGGCTACTAGGGCGGCGCCGCCACGACGAACAGGATACCGAAGGGGGCTCGCCATGCCGCGTTTCCCGGATTTCGAGCCGCGCGGGGTCATCCCCGCCGTGCTCCTGCCTTTCGATGAGGGCTTCGCCATCGACGAGGCCGCCTATCGCCGCCATCTGCGCGACGTGGCGGCGACCCCCGGCCTCGCCGCCGTCACCACCAACTGCCATTCGACCGAGGTTCATGCCTGCAACCTCGACGAACAGCAGCGCGTGCTGGCCGTGACCCTGGACGAAGTCGGCGATCGGCTGCCGGTCATTGCCGGCGTCTATGCCGACGGCAGCCTCGAGGCGGCGCGCATCGCCCGCATGGCTGCGGCCGGCGGCGCTTCCGCCCTGCTCGTCTTCCCGCCCTGGACCCTGGCCCTGGGCGGCCACTTGCGGCCCGAGATGGCCATCGCCCATTTCAGCGCCATTGCCGAGGCCGCGCCCGGCCTGCCGCTGGTCTGTTTCGAGTTCCCGCTGTCCAGTCCGGTCCACTATCCGACCGAAAACCTGCTCAGGCTGCTCGATGCCGTGCCGGCCATCCGCGCCATCAAGGACCAGTGCGGCGATCCGCAGATGCACGAGCGTCACATCGAACTGCTGCACGCCCGCACGCCGCGCGTCAACGTGCTGACCACCCACAGCGCCTGGCTGATGAGCTCGCTGCTGCTCGGTTGCGACGGCCTGCTGTCGGGCTCGGGCAGCGTCATCCCCCATCTCCAGGCCCGCCTGTTCGCCGCCGTTAAGGCCGGCGACCTGGCCGAGGCGCGGGCCCTCAACGACCGTATCCGCCCGACCGCCGAGGCCTTCTACGCCCATCCCCTGGCCGACATGCACAACCGCATGAAGGAGGCCCTGGTCCTGCTCGGCCGCCTCGACTGCGCCGCGGTGCGCCCGCCGCTGGTCAGGTTGGATGACGCCGAGCTCGCCCGCATCCACACCGCCATCGACACCGCCGGCCTGTTCGCCGACTACCGCGACCTCACCACCGCCGAGTAATCCGGCCTCAGGTTATTCCTGCACCTCACCGTCACCCCCGGACTTGATCCGGGGGTCCACACTGGCGGCCCGTACGGCCTTTCCCTGTGGATGCGCGGATCAAGTCCGCGCATGACGGAAGACGAGGACGGAGAGGGACGGGTCACCCCTCCAGCCATGCGTTTTCCGCAGGGCAGGTCTTCCGCAGCCGCCGGGGGATTCATGCAATTGTCACTTGCGTGAGAGGGGGGCTTGCCTAACTATCTTAATAATAATTCGCAATAAAAACAGTGTGGTCCGGGAGGCCGCGCGTCCGTGAGGCGCAGATTGGCAAAATTTTTGGTCGTTTGCAGATCACGGAGGAGTGACATGAGCGACGTTAAGAATTGGCGTGAGACCCTCAAGGGCAACCGTTCCTACACCCTGGCCGACGTGCAGCAGATTCAGGAAGAGGCGGCCCGCCTGCAGGCCGAGGTCGTTTCGCAGCATCTTGCCTGGATCGGCAGCAATGTCTGGCGTGCCGTCAAGTGGGTCGCCGGTGGCGTCTTCAACTTCCTCGACGGCGTCGTGCAGGGCGTTTCCGCCATGCGGCTCTACGAGGAACTGAGCACCCTGAGCGACGACGAACTCGCCAAGATCGGGGTCAACCGCGGCAACATCACCCGCTACGTTTTCGCCGCCCTGGCGACCTCGACGGGTTCCCGCGGTCTCTATGCCATCGACGGCGATCTTCCGGCCGCCGAGACCGTCCTGCCCAGTACCGAGATTCCGAGCCGCCAGGCCGCCTGACCAGGCGGTTCCCGGCTCGGGCGAGGTTCCCGGAGCCGGGTGGCGGGACACGCGGAGCTTTCCGCCGCGTGCCCGCCGGCAAGGCGGCGAGGAAACCGCCGGGTGCGTCCCGGCAGTCGTCCGCCCCGCGTCCAGCGAAAATCCGGGATTGATTTTTGCGGAACTTTTTCCTATAATCCCGGGCTAACAAACCGCTGGGCGGGGTGGCGATCTCCTCCCGGTGCCAAGGTGCCGGATCGGGTCGCTGCCCCGCACCTGTTTACAAATGTTAACATCCGCCGCTCCGGCGGCCCCTGTTCTCAATTAAATCAACGGATTAGCCTGTTTCGGCTGGATGAAAACCGGCCGCAAACGGCTTCTTGCGTTGTCTATTCCGGCTTTGCGCGATCCGGTTCGGGTGCCGGAGCGCGGCCCGGTGGAGGCGGCAGGACAGGTTCGGCAGGCAGGGCGATACCGGCCGGCTGCCTGCCCTGTGCCTTGCGCCTTTCGATGATGGCGCGAATGCCTTCGATCGCGGCGGCGCTGGCATAGCCCGCGACCGGCCCCCAGGCGCCGTCGAGGCTGCCGGCCGGGACCGCGTTTTCCTGGGCCGCCTCGCCGACCGGCGATCCGTCCGGCAATTCCACCCGCCAGGTCAGGGCTACCGGCTGCTCGCCGCCGCTGGCCGGTCCGACGGCGACCTCGCCGCGCAGGATCAGGGCCGCGGCGGTCCGTTCCGTCACCACGGTCAGCCCGGCCGCCGCAAGCTCACGGGCGATGGCCGCCGCGAGCGCCGTATTGCCGTCCCCTGGCGCTCCCACGACCCCGGCAACGAACAGGGAATCCCCGGCCGGTTCGGCGGCGGCCCCGGCCGGCAGATCGGCATCGACCCCGACCAGCGCCGCGACAGCCTTGGCCGGCGCGGCGGCGAAGGCCCGCATCAGCCCCATGTCGACCGGCTGCCAGTCCGTCCAGGCGGCCCGCAGTTCCTGGACGTGGAGGCCGGTCTGCGTTCCTTCGGCGTCGTTCAGGGTCCAGGTGATCAGAAGGTCGGCGATCGTCTCGCCGCTCGGCGGCTCGGCCGAGGCCCGGCCGTTCAGCACGAAGCGGCTCGGCGCGCCGTCGCGGTCGGTCGCCGTCACGCCGTAGCCCCCCAGATTCTCCGCCATTGCCTGGGCGAGGCCGCGCCCGGCTGCGTCCGGCAGCCCTTCGACCGGCGTCACCCGTACGTCGAGGGTCAGGGCGGCCAGCGGATACGATGTCGCCGTGCGGGAATGGGCGAAGGGCTGCGGCAGGTCGCCGCAGGCGGCCATCGCCAGAGGCAGCAATGCGATCAGGAGTCCGAAGAACCGGGTCATGTCACAACAGAACGCAGGTCGCCATCATGCCGAGAACGAAGAAGAGCATCAGGATGATGATATAGGGCATGGCCGGCTTTTCCAGCCCGCATGATCAGGCGGGACCTACTCCAGCACGATGGCCGACAGGTTGCGTCCGCTGCCCGGTTCGCCGAGCACCGTCGAGCGCCGGTGGCTGAAGAAGCGGGCCGGTTCGCGGGCGTTGTCGATCTGCAGCATGTGGACGTCCTTGAGGCCCATGGCGTCGAGCCGCCGGTAGACGTAGGTCGGCAGGTCGAACAGGTAGTGCCCAGGTCGCGGCGCCGGCGCGAAGAAGCCGTCGTTGCGCGGCGTATCGGCCAGGAAGGCGTCGCGCATTTCCGATCCGACCTCGTAGGACCCCTGGCGGATGCACGGGCCCATGACCGCGATGATGCGGTTGGGTTTTGCGCCCAGGCTCACCATCGCCTCGACGGTCGCCTCCAGCACCCCGGCCTTGGCGCCGCGCCAGCCGGCATGGGCGGCGCCGATCACCTTGCCGCGTCCGTCGGCGAAAAGGACCGGCGCGCAGTCGGCGGTCAGCAGGCCCAGCGCGATGCCGCGTTTCTTGGTGGCCAGGCCGTCGGCCTCCGGCGCTTCGCCGCGCTGCCAGGGCGAGTCGACGACGACCGCCGTGGCCGAGTGCACCTGGCTCGCGGTGAGCAGGGCCTCCGGCGGCTGGTCGATCATTTCCATCGCCCGCGCCCGGTTGGTCGTGACGTTGTCGTCGGAATCGCCGTTGCCGTAGCCGCAGTTGAGCGACGAATAGACCCCCTCGCTCACACCACCGAGGCGGGTGAAGAAGGAATGACGTATGCCCGCAAGGGCGTTGAGCACCGAAGCCGTGATCATGTTGGATTTATAATGGGTAAAACCGCAATCTTGAAAGGGCTTTTCCCGAAAGACTGTTTCGGCGCCGGTCAGTCGAAGGCCGGCGGCGGCGCCATCCCGGGATGCTGGAGGGTGATCGCCTTGAACAATTCGCCCATCTGATCGGCGGCGGTCAGCCGCTCGTAGGCCGATTTGATCCCGGCGGCCTGCTCCAGGGTCGCCCCGCCCAGCAGCATCTCGCTGCGCGCCTGCAGGCCGAGCCTTTCCAGGAAAACACCCTGCCCGAGGGGGCCGAAGACGCGCGCACCGCCTTCACCGGCAGCCCGCGCCAGGGCGCCGAAATCGACATGCGCGGTCAGGTCGGTCTCGCCCGGATTGTCGAGGATGCCGCTGTACGCATGGCCGCGCACCGCCTGGACGGTGTCGGCCGGCTGGCTCGGCGCGTAGCCGTAGTCGATGATCAGGGCGGCGCCGCCCTGATCCGCGAGGCGGGCGCCGAGGGCATGGGCCAGCGCGATGCCGGCCGGGCAGACCTCGGCCGTCTTTCCCGGCGCGGCATTGGCAAGCCCTTGCGGAACCAGCGGCGGCAGCGGCCCGGCCGGCCCGAGCGCCAGGCAAAGCTCCGTACCGCCCTCGGTCGCGGCGACCAGCCGTTCGTGCCAGCCCTTATCGCCGCGCTCGAACTGGCGCACCGGTAGGGCATCGAAGAACTCGTTGGCGATCAGCAGCATCGGGCCGTCGGGTACACTTACGAAGTCGTCGTGCCATTGCGGCGCCTGCCGCAACCCGGCATCGGCCAGCGACGCACCCTGCCGCTCGCGCAGGACCGGGTTGGTCTCGACGAAATGGACGTCGGCGGCATCGCGGAAACCGGGCACCCGCTTGGCCGCCCGCAGCGCATCCGCCATCAGGGTGCCGCGGCCCGGCCCCAGTTCCGTCAGCACGAAGCGATCGGGCGCCCCCATGCCCTGCCAGACCACGGCGCACCACAGCCCGATCAACTCGCCGAACATCTGTGAGATCTCGGGCGCCGTGATGAAATCCCCCGCCACACCCAGCGGGTCGCGGGTGGCGTAGTAGCCGTGTTTGGGATGGGTCAGGGCCTCGGCCATGAACTCGGCCAGGGTCAGCGGCCCGTTGAGGGCGATTCGGTCGAGCAGCTCCGCCTTGAGCGCCGTCATGACTTCTGCTGGCGGGCGCCGCGGACGATCAGCCACAGCCCGATCGCCAGCATCGGGAACGACAGCCACTGGCCCATGGTCGAGCCGCCGAGCAGGAAGCCGATCTGGACGTCGGGCTGGCGCACCAGCTCGACCAGCATGCGCGACAGCGAATAGCCGGTCAGGAACACGCCGAACAGAACGCCATGCCGCTCTCTGACGGTCTCGATGCGCCACAGCAGGAACAGCACCACGAACAGCAGGAGCCCTTCGAGACCGGCCTCGTAGAGCTGGCTCGGGTGGCGCGGCTGCGGGCCGCCGTTGGGGAAGACGATGCCCCAGGGCAGATCAGTGGGCCGGCCGTACAGCTCGCCGTTGATGAAGTTGGCGAGCCGGCCGAAGAACAGGCCGATGGGCGCCGCGCAGGCGACGACGTCGCCGAACGCGAGCAGAGGAATCTTGCGCCGCTTCACGAACCACAGGGTGGCGACGATGACGCCGAGCAGGCCGCCGTGGAACGACATGCCGCCGGCCCAAGTCTTGAGGATGTCCAGCGGGTGGGCCAGGAAATAGTCCGGCTGGTAGAAGATCACATAGCCGAGTCGGCCGCCGATGATCACGCCCAGGGTTGCCCAGACCAGGAAGTCGTCGACGTCGCGCGCCTTGGCGACTTCCGGTGGGCCTCCGGCCAGTCTCCGGACATAGCGCCAAGCCAGGATCAGCCCGGCGACATAGGCCAGGCCGTACCAGCGGACGGCGATCGGGCCGATCTCGATCAGGATCGGATCGATGGCCGGAAAGGGAAGGGCGAAGGTCACGGCGGCCTAGCGGTACGGATCGTCGCTGTCGAGGAACTGCCGGACATAGGTGCCGACGCCGTCCTCGAGCGAGGTGAAGGGCTTGTCGAAACCGGCGTCCCGCAGGCGGCTCACGTCGGCCTGGGTGAAGTACTGATACTTGTCGCGGATGTTTTCCGGCGTCGGTACGTAGTCGATCCGGGCGTTGCGGCCGAGGGCGGCATAGACGGCCGTTGCCAGGTCGGCGAAGCTGCGGGCCTGGCCGGTGCCGCAGTTGAAGATGCCGCTGACGTCCGGGCGGTCGAGCAGCCACATCACCACCTCGACGCAGTCGCCGATCCAGACGAAGTCGCGCAACTGCCCGCCGTCTTCGTAGTCGGGCCGGTGCGACTTGAACAGCTTGGCCGTCTCGCCGGCCTTGGCGGTCGGATAGATATGGGCGACGACGCTTTTCATCGAGCCCTTGTGGCCTTCGTTGGGGCCGTAGACGTTGAAGAACTTCAGCCCCGCCCATTGCGGCGGCGTCGCGGCGCCGTCGCCGGCCATGCGGATCACCCGGCGGTCGAACAGGTGCTTGCTCCAGCCATAGGCGTTGAGCGGCCGCAGCCTGGCCAGCGCCTCCGGCGCGGTGTCGTCGACGAAGCCGTTGGCACCGTCGACGTAGGTCGCCGCCGACGAGGCGTAGACCAGCCGTACGCTGTTCCCGGCGCACCAGCGCCACAGCGCCATCGACAGGCGGAAATTGGTCTCGACGATCAGGTCGGCGTCGGTTTCGGTGGTCGACGAGATGGCGCCCATGTGCACCACCGCCTCGATTTCGCGGACATGGTCGTCGAGATAGGCGAACAGGGCGTCGGGAGGAACGATGTCGGCGAGGTCGCGCTTGGCGATGTTGCGCCACTTGTCGCCGTCGCGCAGGCGGTCGCAGATGACGACCGGTCCGCGGCCCTGTTCCTCCAGGGCGGCGACGATGTTGGACCCGATGAAGCCGGCTCCGCCGGTGACCACGATCATGGGGTGTTTATAGGGCGGCCGTGATGCCGCCGCAAGCGGCAGGGCGGTTGCGCCACGGCCGACTGCAGCCCATAATTTAATGTATAACCCGCATAGCCAACTTCAGGGATGCCGACCATGCAGACCACCAACCGTCTTTTCGACGATCTCGCGCGCGTCGCCAACGGCGCGGTCACCACTCTTGTCGGGATCAAGGACGAGGTGGAAGCCATCGTCCGGACCCAGCTCGAGCGGCTCCTCGCCGAGATGGAAATGGTGCCGCGCGAGGAATTCGACGCCGTCAAGGAAATGGCCTCCAAGGCCCGCGCCGAACAGGAGAAGCTGGAGAAGCGGGTTGCCGAGCTCGAGGCCAGGCTGGCCGGCTCCGCCGCCGCCAAGCCTCGCAAGCCGGCAGCCAGGAAGGCCGCGCCGAAAAAGGCGAAACCCGCTGCGGCCGGCCGCCGTACGGCTCCGAAGGCCTGATCCGGCGCCGTCCCGCCGGTACCCGCCGCCGCGTCCGCCGGTTGCGGCGGCCGTTTCCTTATCCACAAGAAAAAAAAGGCCGGACTCATTCGGGCCTTGCGCCGCGAGTCGCGTTTTGGCAGGCTACTATTGGTATTTAGGTCCGTCGTGCACCACAACATCTCGGAGACCTTCGAAATATTGTGGTCAAGACGGTCCGCCTCCATATTTGACGCCGGAAGGCCTGGCCTGGCGAGGGGGAATAACGGGCATGAGGGCAGCTACCGACATCGTGGACGTCGATTCCGCCCATCCTTTGGATGTGGTCGAACGAATCGTTTCTTCCAACGACTGGATCTTCGATCGCCGCAGCGATCAGGAAATGGCCGTGCAGGTACCTGGCCATTGGTGCGACTACAGCCTCTATTTCGCCTGGAACGAGGAAATCGGGGCCCTGCATTTCACCTGTGCTTTCGACATGCGGGTGCCCAAGGAAAAGCGCTCCGACGTCAACCAGCTGATGGCCCATGTCAACGAGCGAATCTGGCTCGGCCACTTCGGCATGTGGGAGGACGAAGGCCTTCCCATGTACCGCCACGCCATGCCGTTGCGGGGTACGCAGGGGCCGACCGCGGAACAGCTCGAGGATCTGCTGGATACTGCGGTCTACGAATGCGAACGCTTCTATCCGGCGTTCCAGTTCGTCATCTGGGGCGGCAAGACCGCCGGCGAGGCGATCACCGCCGCCATGATCGAAACGATTGGTGAAGCGTAATCCAGGCATGACTTCTCTGCTTCTCGCCGGTTGCGGCAAGATGGGCGGCGCCCTTCTCGCGGGGTGGCTGGACCGTGGCATTGACCCGCAGGGCGTGACCGTCGTCGAGCCGGCCGCCGACAGTGTGGCCTGGGCGGCCGATCGTGGGGTGACTGTTGTGGTTTCCCCCGACGAGGTTCCCGAAGGGCTGCAGCCGGATGTCGTGGTCTTTGCCGTCAAGCCGCAGATGATGGACGCGGTCGTGCCCGCCTATCTGCGGTTCGCCGGCGGCCTGTCGGTTTTCCTGTCCATCGCGGCCGGCCGCACCCTGCTGTCCTTCGAGACCGCCCTCGGCGATGCCGCGCCCATCGTGCGCAGCATGCCCAATACGCCGGCGGCGGTCCGCCGCGGCATGACGGTGGCCTGCGCCAACAGCCTGGTTTCCGAGGCGCAGCGGGCGGTCTGCCAGAACCTTCTCGAAGCCGTCGGCGATGTCGCCTGGGTCGATGACGAGGCGCTGCTCGATGCGGTGACGGCGGTGTCGGGAAGCGGCCCGGCCTATGTCTTCCTGCTCGCCGAGTGCCTGGCCGCCGCCGGCGCCGAGGCCGGCCTTCCCGCCGATCTGGCCGCCCGTCTGGCCCGGGCCACCGTTGCCGGAGCCGGCGAACTGCTGCACCAATCGCCGGAGCCGGCCGAAGTTCTCCGCCGGAACGTTACCAGTCCCGGCGGCACGACCGCCGAGGCCCTGGCCGTGCTGATGGGACCCGACGGCTGGCAGTCGATCATTTCCCGCGCCGTCGCTGCGGCTGCGCGCCGTTCCCGCGAACTGGCGGGCTAGAAGGGTCGAAACCCCGATCCGCTCCCTTGGCAAGGTCCCTTCCCATGCCTAGAATCATAGAAGGCGTTCCCGGATGGCCGGGGTGCCGTCGGCACGAGCGGGAGGGACGAGATGGCTGACAATCCCTCGAAGGAAAACTTGCGTGCGCGGATCGCTCTCGCCGCCATGGATGTGGCTGCGGTCGAGGGGTGGCGTTCCCTGAGTCTGAGACAGATTGCCGAAGCTGCGGACGTCGGCCTCGCCGAACTGCGCGCCGAGTTTCCCGCCAAGGCCGCGATCCTCGACGCCTTCATGACCGAGATCGACCGTCAGGTGCTGGCCGGCGGCCCGGCCGATGCCGACGATGCCGCGCGCGACCGCCTGTTCGAGATTCTCATGCGCCGGATCGACGCCCTGGCCCCGTTCAAGGGCGGCGTCGCGGCCGTCCTGCGCGAGTGCATCGATCCGACCGTCGGCCTGATCGGCCTTCCCTGCCTGCTGCGCTCCATGGCCTGGATGCTCGAGGCGGCGGGGCTGAGTTCGAGCGGCCTTTCCGGCTGCCTCCGCGTCGAGGGCCTGACCGCGATCTACGTCAATACGGTTCGTGTCTGGCTGCGCGATGAAACCGCCGACCTGGCGCCGACCATGGCCGCCCTCGATCTCGGGCTGCGGCGGGCCGAATCGGTGATCGGCTTCTTCGGCCGCCGTCCCGCGCCCGAGGTGGTGCCGGAACCGGCCGAAACCTGAACCCGAGCTAGAGGGGCAGGCGCAGCCGAACCCGCAATCCGCCGCCCGGTGCTTCCGACAATTCGATATCGCCGCCATGGCTGCGCACCACGTCGCGGGCGATGGCAAGGCCGAGGCCGCTGCCGCCGGTTCCCGGATTGCGCGAGCTCTCGAGCCGGAAGAAGGGTTTGAACACGTCCTCGCGCTTGTCCACGGGAATGCCCGGCCCGTCGTCGTCGACGGTGATTTCCACCCCATCGCCGCGCCTTCCCGCCCGCACCGCGACGTGCTTGGCGTATTGCAGGGCATTCTCGACGAGGTTGGTCACCGCCCGCCGCATGGCGTTGGGCCGCAGCGGCAGGGCGATCTCGCCCTCGCAGTGAAGATCGATGGCGCCGCCCTGGCGCCGGGTCTGGGCCGCGATGTCGGTCAGCAGTTCGGTCAGGTTGGTCGGCACCGGCTGCTCGCCGCCCTCGCCGCGTGCGAAGGCGAGATAGCCCTCGAGCATGTGCTCCATTTCCGACAGATCGGTCTTCATGTCGTCGACGCCGTCGATCTTGCCGGCCATCTCCAGCTGCAGGCGCATGCGGGTCAACGGCGTGCGCAGGTCGTGCGAAACGCCGGCCAGCATCTCGGTACGCTGGCTGATCTGGCGCTGGATGCGTTCGCGCATGGCCAGGAAGGCCGCCGCCGCCTGACGGACCTCCTTGGCGCCCTCCGGCTTGAAGCGCGCGACCTCGCGGCCCTTGCCGAAGTTGTCGGCGGCGATGGCCAGCCGGCGGATCGGCTTGACCTGGTTGCGCATGAAGATGGTGGCGACGCCGAGCAGGATCAGCGAGGTGCCGACCATCCACAGCACGAACACGTAGATGGTCGAACTGAACAGGCGCTTCCGCGATACGATGAACTCGGCGACCTCTTTCGAAAGCTGGACCTTGATGATCACGTAACGGTCCAGCGACGTGGTGTCGATCTGGAAGGGTTTGCGGACCCGCTCGCGCAGGGCGTTGATCAGCATCTCTTCCATCAGGTCATGCGCCTGTGGCGGTTCGTTGGGCAGGATTTCGTCCGGGTGCAGTCGGGTTGTCAGTTGCATCCGGCCGGCCGCGACACCGGAAATCCATTCTTCGTTGTCCGGGCCCGGGAACAGCCGCATCAGCTCGATGACCGCGGCGATGTCGCCGGCCACGCCCTCGGCCAGCCGCCAGCTCACCTTGTCCCAGTGGCTCTCGTAGAAGATCAGCCCGGAAACCACCTGCAGCAGCACCAGCGGTGTGACGATGATCATCAGCGACCGGCCGAGCAGGCTGCGCGGCAGGAAACGCTTCACGGTGTCGCTGACGCGGCCCATGGTCTAGTCCGGCCGCAGTACGTAGCCGCGGCCGCGTACCGTCTGCAGATAGCGGGGCAGCCGCGGATCGGGCTCGATCTTGCGGCGCAGGCGGGTGACCTGCACGTCGATGGCGCGGCCCTCGCCGCTGGCACCGGTCCGTTCGATCAGTTCCTCGCGGCTCAGGGTCTCGCCGGGCTGCTCCGAAAGGGCGACCAGCAGCGCCGCCTCGACCGAGGTCAGGTGGATCGGCCGCCCCTTGCGGCTCAGCCGCTCGCGCGCTGGGTCGAACACCACCTCGCCCATCCGTACCTCCCGCGGTTGAAGTTCCGCCTCGGCCGGCTGGCGGCGCAGGACGCTGCGGATCCGCAGCAGCAGTTCGCGCGGTTCGAAGGGTTTCGACAGATAGTCGTCGGCGCCGGTTTCGAGGCCGGCGATGCGGTCCTCCGGCTCGCCCATCGCCGTCAGCATCAGGATCGGCACAGTGCTGCGGGTCCGCAGGTCGGTGGCGAAATCGAGACCGCTCTCGCCCGGCATCATCAGGTCGAGAATGATGAGATCGAAAGCCAGGCCGGCCAGTTTGGCGCGGGCATCGGCGGCGTCGGAGGCGGTCGAGACCATGAAGCCGTTCTCCGACAGGAACTTGCGCAACAGCTCCCGCAGACGGTCGTCGTCGTCCACCACCAGGATGTGCGGAAGTTCCGCTTCCATGCTTCGTCCGCCTCTATCTCCCTCGGCCCCGCCGGGCCCGACCCGATTGGTGGCATAGACTAGCATAACCGTGCGCCGCCGCATCAAGGGAAGGTGACCGGCGGTCAATTTCCGATCTCTCCTCTTCCTTGGCCTTTCCCACGGCCTTTCTGCATTTGCTATGCTGGATGGAACCCCAGCTGTGAGGCCGCCATGCCCAGTTCCCCGACCATGCGAGCCATGATTCTCGATGCCGCCGGACAGCCGCTTTCCCTGCGCGAGGTGCCGCGGCCGGAGGCCGGGCCCGGGCAGATCCTGGTCCGGGTCCAGGCCTGCGGTGTCTGCCGCACCGACCTGCACGTGGTCGATGGCGAGTTGAACGATCCCAAGCTCCCCCTCATCCCCGGCCATGAGATCATCGGCACCGTTGCCGCTCTTGGCGCCGGCGTCGAGGCGTTCGCCGAGGGCCAGCGCGTCGGCATCCCCTGGCTCGGCTTCAGCTGCGGCGAATGTCGCTACTGCCGCGAGGGCCGCGAGAACCTGTGCCGCCAGGCCCGCTACACCGGTTATCAGCTCGACGGCGGCTATGCCGAATACACCCTGGCCGACCAGCGCTACTGCTTCCCCATCCTGGGTGACTATTCGGATGCCGAGGCGGCCCCCCTGATGTGTGCCGGGTTGATCGGACACCGGTCATTGCGCATGGCCGGCGACGCCGGGCGCATCGGCCTCTACGGCTTCGGAGCCGCCGCCCATATCGTTGCCCAGGTCGCCCGCTACGAGGGCCGCGAGATCTTTGCTTTCACCCGTCCCGGCGATACCGAGGCCGAGAATTTCGCCCGCGATCTCGGCGCGGTCTGGGCCGGGCCGTCCGACCGGCCGCCGCCGGAGCCCCTGGATGCGGCGATCATTTTCGCGCCGGTCGGTTCGCTGGTGCCGGCCGCCCTGCGCGCCGTGCGTCCGGCCGGGCGCGTCGTCTGCGCCGGCATCTACATGAGCGAGATACCCGCCTTCCCCTACGAGATCCTGTGGGAGGAGCGCGAGATCGTTTCCGTCGCCAACCTGACCCGCCGCGACGGCGAGGAATTCCTGACCCTGGCTCCGAAGGTGCCGGTCAGGACGACCGTGCAGCCCTATCCGCTGGCCGAGGCCAACCTGGCCCTGGCCAACCTGCGCGACGGCCGCGTCCACGGCGCCGCGGTCCTGATGACCGGCGGCTGAGAGAAATCAGACGGTATCGAGGTCGAGCGGGTCGACGCAGTCCCGGTCCTCGGGATTGATGATGCTGCGCAGCACGCTGCGGAACTCGCGGCCCTGCAGCGAGCCGGCGGTCTCGTAGGCCTGGGCGATGCGGCGGCCCTGGATCGCCGTCAGCCGCGCTTCCAGTTCGCGGCCCTTTTCGGTCAGATAGAGACGCCGCTTGCGGCCGTCATCGCGATCCGATTTCTGGGTCACGAATTCCTCGTGGATGAGCTGCCGCAGAACCCGCGACAGGCTCTGCTTGGTGATGCGCAGGATGCCGAGCAGCTGGCTGACCGTCGCCCCCGAATTGCGCCCGACGAAATAGATCACGCGATGATGGGCGCGGCCGAATCCGTAGCCGGCGAGTATGGCGTCGGCCTCGGCCGTGAAGTCGCGATAGGCGAAGAACAGAAGCTCGATGGCCTGGCGCATTTCGGCCTCGCTGAGGCGCGCGGGCGTTTCGGGCCGGGTCGTGTCGGTCGGTGCCATATGGGGTCCGAAAAAATACGTCAGTGTTATTGACGTATATCGCAAAAAATGCTACCAAACGCAACAACCTTTTCAATTAGAACACTCTAACGAAAGATAATTCCATGGCGGCTACCCCATTTGACGACCGTGACGGATTCATCTGGTACGACGGTGAACTGGTTCCCTGGCGCGATGCCAAGGTCCATGTGCTGACCCACGCACTCCACTACGCGTCCTGCGTTTTCGAGGGCGAGCGCTCCTACGGCGGCGAGATCTTCAAGCTGACCCAGCATACGGAGCGTCTGGTAAAGGGTGCGGGAATTCTGGGGTTCAAGATTCCCTATTCGGTAGCCGAGATCGACGCCGCCTGCCGCGAGACCTGCAAGGCCAACGACATCGTCGACGGCTACATCCGTCCGGTTGCCTGGCGCGGCAGCGAGATGATGGGCGTTTCGGCGCAGAAGAACACCATCCATCTGGCCATCGCCGCCTGGCCCTGGCCGTCCTACTTCTCGCCGGAAGCGCGCAACAAGGGCATCCGCGTCACCATGTCCGAATGGCGGCGGCCGGCTCCCGACACGGCGCCGGTCAAGACCAAGGCCGCCGGCCTGTACATGATCTGCACCCTGTCCAAGCACGCGGCCGAGGCCAAGGGCTTCGACGACGCCCTGATGCTGGACTATCGCGGCCGCCTGGCCGAGGCCAGCGGCGCCAACGTGTTCCTGGTCCTGGGTGACGGCAAACTGCATACGCCGACCCCCGACTGCTTCCTCGACGGCATCACCCGCCAGACCGTCATCGGCCTTGCCCGCAAGCGCGGCATCGAGGTCATCGAGCGGGCCATCATGCCCGAGGAACTGGACAAGGCGACCGAGATCTTCTTCACCGGCACCGCGGCCGAGGTGACCCCGGTCGGTCAGATCGACGGCAAGACCTATACCGTCGGCGACATCACCAAGGCCCTGCGCGAGGACTACGAGGCGCTGGTCGGCAAGGTGCCGGCCGAGGCGACCGCCTAGACGCGCCGCGCCACGAGGATTTCAGACCAACGGCCGGGCCCTGTGCCCGGCCGTTTCCTTTTGGGGGAATTCGCCTACAGGCCCCAGCCCGGCCGTTCGACGGCGTGCTGTTGCAGTTCCGTGGTGACGAAGTCGAAGGCCTCGTCGACCGAGTCGGTCTTGAAGAACAGGTCGAGATCCTCGCGGTCGATGACCCGGCGGCGAACCAGGGCGTCGAAGTTGATGATCTCGTCCCAGAATTCCTTGCCGAACAGGACCATCGGCACCTTCTTCTCCAGCTTGCGGGTCTGGGCCAGGGTCAGGATCTCGAAGAACTCGTCCAGGGTTCCCATGCCGCCGGGAAAGGCGATGATCGCCTTGGCCAGGTAGACGAACCAGAACTTGCGCATGAAGAAGTAGTGGAACTCGAACAGCAGCTGGCGGGTGACGTAGGGGTTCTCGTGCTGCTCG
>NPIG01000459.1_pt1 | contig 20616 bp, 12 predicted proteins | sample 8637441 | NCBI WGS metagenome assembly NPIG01 (sample SAMN07420675, study PRJNA396082) | bioreactor metagenome | isolation source: sample BR6 brine-fed electro-methanogenic bioreactor BR | place: Japan: Kochi | collected 2016-06-14 | reverse complement strand
CCCAGATATCGCGCAGGTCGTTTTCGACCACCGGGACGATGCGCACATCGTGCGAGACGAAATCGGTCGCGGTCACTATTGTTCCCCAGACGCTGAGCGGCTCAACGCCGTCCTCGTGGCGCAGCCGAATGCCGAGCGCGGACTGCGGCGTCGCAATACGGCGCCCGGTGCCCATCTCGACATCGGCAGGCATGACCTTTTCGGCTTCGTCGGGTTCGGGCAAGACCCCTTCCTTGCCGACGAATCCCAGGTCCGGCGCGCTCCATTCGCTCACGCCGCAGTCGTTCATCGCGAGTACCCAGTAGTTGTACTCGACATACTCGATGCGCGAGGCCACCTCGCTGAAACAGCCGGTGAGCCAGTTCGTCACCACGGTCGGGGGTTCCGCCGTGCGGTCTTCGAAGGAAGTCGATTCAGTAGACCCCAGGAACTCGGCCGACTCGGGGTTGTCGCAGCGGCTGCGGTAGACCTCGTAGTAGTCCGCCGCGCCGGACGGCGCCCAAGTGAGCATGACCATGTTCACGAACAATCCGTTGGACGCCTCGACCTCTTCGGGGGCCGGGGGCGCGCAGACGATTGTGCAGGTCGTGCTTTCCAGCACCGTGCCGGGGGCGACGCCGTCGGTGGCCGTCACGCGCACGAAGAACTGGTCGCCCTCACGGGTGAGGTCCGCATCGACACGGCTGCTCAGCGGGGTGTCAAAGGCAAGCGCGAACGGGCTGAACCGGACCTCGCCCTCCTCGCGAAGGAACCAGTCAAAGACGTAGGTCACGCTGTCGTCGTCCGGGTCGAGCGCGGGGGAGACCACCCGCACAACCAAGTCATTCAGGGTGGACTCGTAGGCCGGGAACGCGACCTCGAAATCGCCCGGCGGCTGGTTCAACACGCGGGTCGAGTCCGCAACGGCCGGCGAATACCGAATACCGTCGAAGGCGCGCACCGAGCATTCCCAGACCTCCCCGCTGCGGGTAATCGATGCGTCGAGCACATCGAAGAGCATTGTTTTTGGCCCGCGAATAAGCCGGCGCGTGGTCGTCTCGTCAAGTTCTTCAAGCACACCGGTCCACACGTACTCGTACTGTACGCGGCGGCCGGGGTCGGCGGCGCCCGGGGTGACCACCGTGCAAACGAGGTCGACATCCGAAGCCGGACCGGCCTCCGTCGGGTCTGGTGTCACGTCGATTTCCGGCGCCGTGGGCGGATTGCCGGTGATGCCCGAAATGGTTTCAAGTTCTTCGAGCGACAACTCGCCGTCACCGTTCAAGTCGAGCGCGTCGAAAATATCGCGTGAGCCACCCGGGATGGTCGTCCCCACCTCGTCAAAAGAAAGTTGACCGTCGCGGGTGACATCCAAGGTGTCAAAATCAAGCAAGAGGTCTTCGGCCACGTCTTCCAGGTTGCCTGTGCCCTCGCCCTCGCCCTCGCCTTCAGCGGCATCCGTAAACGTAAAGTCTAAGAGGTCGCTGAAGATGCGGTCGGCACCGCGCAGTGCTGACACGTAAACATCGGTCTGGCCGGGCGCGGGAACGACGGGGGTGGTGACGCTAATCTGGGTTGCGCCCAGGCTGAGAATGGAGCCCGCATAGTCGTTGTCCGGGTCTGCTGAACCGGGGGTGGAGGCGAAGTAGACGCCGAGGGACCCGGTGTTGTACTGCACATCAAAGACGCCCGTGAGAAGGAGTTGGGTAGGCGACGTGACCGGGGCGGATGTGGGCGCTACCCCGCTGAGAATGAGGTCCCCGGCCGCTTCGGTGAAGGACCCGGGGGTGAGTGTGTCGATGGTGATGGCGCCGTCGTTGATTTCGGTGAGCGGGCCAAAACCGAGTGCGCCGCCACTTGCGGCGGCCTGCGCGCTGAAGGTCAGAACAACCAGGCTGCCGGAGCCGGAAATGGGGATGGCGCTTGCATTCACCACCGTGACGACGCCTGTGCCGGGGTTCGCGAAGGGCGCCGCCAGGCTTTGCGTCAAGGTGCCGTTCGCCGCGCTTTGGAAAGAGAGTTGTGCCGCCGGATAGGTGACCTGGATTCGATAGCTCGTCAGGTTGCTGGCGCCGCTGATGTTCACGGGGACGGTGAGTATGTCGCCCGTAACGGCGAATTCAATGTCGTCAGGAATCGAAATAACAAGCTGTGCGGAAGCACTGCCCGCGGCACAGAGCATGGCTATCATGAGCAGGGCTTGGCAGGCCGGGCGGACCCGTGCAGAAACACTCCTCCCCTGACGAGTAGACATGAAGTACATGATTCCCTCTCCCTGATGTGCCATCTGTTCCCATGCCAAGGTACCGCGCATTTCCACGAGCCATCATATCAGAATATTTCCATTTTGCAAGGAAGTTTTCTGCGTCAAAGACAGGGCAAACAATATATAACCATAGAAAAGGGCAGTGGTATTACGCAAGGCGAAATGCCTTTGCATTTCCCATTTCCCATTTCCCATCCCCGGAGCACCCTGTTCCGGATGTCTTAAACAGCTGGCTCTCTCCTGAAATGCGTTGTTGCGCTTGCTTGAACAGGAAGCCCGCGGCAATCATTCCCTCACGCAGGCGGAGGAAATTGCAGAAGGCGCCGGGTTGGCTATACCATCGGCGAGATACGCTTCTTGGCGCTAGCGTGTCAAGAGCGCGGTTTCTGTTGATAGGAGGAACTGTTCGCGGTAGCGCCAGGGGCTAGTGAGGTCAGGATGAAGGAGGCTGAATCGGAAGCGCGGAGAGGCGGGCCACCGTACCGGGCGTGGAGTGCGCTTGCGCTGGTCGGCGTCCTGGCGGTCGCGGCGGGCGTGCGCCTGTACGCCCTGCCCGGGCAGTCGGTGGTCTACGACGAATTCAACAGCATCCGGTATCTCGATGCCCCCGATGTGGTCAGCTTTCTGCGCGAGCAGGCCGAATACAACGACGAAATGGTGCCCCTCTATTTCGTGTTGCAGTACTTCTGGGCACGATTCACAGGGGATTCTCCTGAAAGTCTCCGGCTTCTGTCCATACTGATAGGTCTGGTCACGGTGGCCGGGGTTTTCCATGTCGCGGGCCGGCTCTACGGCCCGTGGGCCGCGCTTGTTGCAGGGTTCTGTCTGGCGTTGTCGCCGTTTCATTTGTTTCACTCCCTGAGTATTCGGCCCTATGCGCTGCTCACCTTGCTCGGCCTCGTGTCGGGGTACACAGTGTACCGTATGGGCCGCGGCGGCGAGTGGCGGTGGTGGGCGGCGAACACCGTGGTTAATGTGCTGCTCATGTGGACTCATGTGTTCGTGTTCTGGTGGCTCATTGCGCAGGGCATCTACCTGCTCATTTTCCATCCGAAATGGTTTGCGCGCGTTGCAGCCTGGACCGTGGCACACGTGGCGGCGCTGTTGCCACTGCTGTGGTTCGTGCTGCAGTGGCAAGTAGACCCGCCTACCGGCGAGCTGGCCCCACTTTCGAAGCTGCTGACTTTTATTGCGGACAGAGAAACAGGCCGGGCCGCTTATGCACTGTATATGTGGCCGGACGGGGCGCCCTACCCGGGCGCAACTTTTTTCTCGCGCCCGCAGGGCCAGTACCGATTCCTGGCGAGTCTGCTTCTGTTGGTCTTGTACTCGAGTCTGATGTGGTTGCTGTTCCGGTCTTTCCAGGCAGGTGTGGTGGCGCGGGGAGCAGTTTGGGGCAGCGACAGGCGCACCCGCCTGGAGACATTTGCCTTGCTACTGATCTGGCTGATACTCCCGGCTTTGTTGCTCTACGTGTTCGCCTGGACCTGGAGCCATGAGGCGTTCGCGGAGCGATATGTCCTGTACGGCACCCCGGCTCTGTTTATCCTTTTGGGCGGCGCGGTTGCCGGGTTTCGGAAGCGGGCTCAACGCGTATTCGCTGCTTTTCTGCTTGTGGGTTTCTTCGGTGTGCACACTGCCATCAGCCTGAGCCTTCCGCTTGGGGCCGATTATGGCCGTGTTGCCCGGTTTCTGGGCAGTCGCGCCGCGCCGGATGCGGAGGTTCTGTACTATCCCCCCGTGACCAGGGCGACCTTCGATTACAACCTGCGCAGGGTCGATGTCTCCCGGGATTGGAAAATCACCGGCGCGCGGGACCTGCTCGGTCTTCTGACGCCGGCCGGCAAGCTGTCCGCGGAAGGGCGGCAGGTGTGGCTGGTGGTATCTGCATCGCACGGACCGCTCGACACTTCCCCCATCAATTCCTATCTCGATGTCGCCGGGATGGCGTCGGAGCGCACGGTGTTTCCGGGGGCCAACCCGATTTTCGTGTACCGCCTGGAATCCGCGAAAGGCGGGGACGAGACGGTGCCTGTTGCGCACACACCGGGGGGGGCGGAGGACATCCCCCACACGCTGGCAGACGCCATGGCGCTCGAACAACAGGGCAAGCCTGTGCTTGCGCTCGATGCGTACCGCGAGGCGGCCGGATGGCTTGTGGCTAACGCGGCGCACAAGGAGGCCATTGCCAAGGCGTTGTACGCAGCCGGGTACAGCGGTTTCAAAGGGCGACAGAACGCCTTCGAGGAACATCTCGGGCAGGCGATTGGCGGAGTCGCCCGCCTGGCAGACAAGGCCGGAGAGCCCCTGGCAGGGGTGCGCGCGTATCGCGAGGCAGTAGCCGCGCTGCCGAAGTCGCGGGCGCTCCACTTGGGGCTGGTCAATGCGCTGGCAAAGCGCGGCATGGTGGCCGAGGCGCTTACGGCCACGGAGGAAGCCCAGCGCGCATTGCCTTCTGAAGGCGTCTTCGCGCTGCGCCGTGGCGAACTGCTCTACGGCGGCGGGGACGCGGAGGGCGCCGTGCGCGCGTATGAGAGCGCAATTGCAGCCACGCCCGACCTCGCGGCGGCATACACGGGTTTGGCGAGCATACAGTGCGAGCGCGGCGAATACCGGCAAGCCGTGGAAACGTATGGCGCGCTGATTGCGCGGCGCCCGGACCATGCCATGGCCAATGCCGGCCTGGGGGAGGCGCTTCTGAAACTGGGTCAATGCGACAAGGCAGCAAAATTCAGCTCACGGGCAGTGGTGTCTGAGCCGGAGAATCCGGACTTGCTGCTCCGGCTCGGACGGACCCACTTCGAATGCGGCAACGGGATGGCCGGTGAGCAGGCCTGCCTGCGCGCCATCGACGTCGACTCCGGCTACCGTCCGGCATATGAAGCGCTTGCGGCGTATTACGCCGAGGCGAAGTCGCCTGGCGAACAGGCGGAAACCTGGCGGGAGGTTGCCGCGCGGCACCCGTCGGCGGCGCTGCCCCGGCGCTATCTGGGCGAATCGCTCGCGCGCGCGGGCGCGCCGGCGGAAGCGGTGGCGCAGCTTGAGGCTGCCGTGGCCGCGGCGCCTGAAAACGCCGAGTATCTCTGCGCGCTGGGTAACGCGCTGCACGCGCAGGGGGAGAAGCAGCGCGCGCTCGAGGCCTATGAACGCGCAATCGACCTGGACCCGGGCAACTTCGTCCCCTACGACGCGCTCGCCCGGATTTGTCAAGATGAGCCCGAACAGCGCATCGCCATATTGATGCGGGTCGCCGCGAAGCATCCGGCAACCGCGCGCCCCCATTTCGAAGCCGGCCGCGCGCTGTTCGAAACGGGGCGCAGTGCGGAGGCGGTGGCCGAGTTGAAGCGGGCGGCGGAGGCGGACCCTGCAGATGCGGCTGTGCACGCGACGCTTGGGAAAGCGCTTCTCGAATCGGGCCAGTACGGGGCGGCGGTGGCGGCATTCAGCGAGGCGCTGCGCATTAATCCGGAAATCCCGGACCTGCGCGCGTTGTCGGAGCGGGCGCAGGCGCTGGAGCAGGAGCGTGCACTTGCAGCAGAGCAGGGAGGGGGGGGATGAGTGTTTTCAGCGCATTGGACGTGAGCCAGTCATGGCGCCTGCTTACGCGCTTTGTGTTTGTGCTGATGGTGGTGCTGGTGGTAGTGCTGGTGTGTGCTGCCGGCCACGCATCGCAGAACCCGGCGCCGGACCACTTTCTCGGTCTGGCCGCCAGGGCGACCGCCCACGAAGCGGCAGGAAACACGAAGGCGGCCATCGACACCTACCGGCGGGCCCTCGCCTGTGTTCCTGAGGCGGAACAGGAGCGTCTTGCATTCGCAGAGGCGTTGGCCCGAAGCGGCTGGGCCGGTTCCCTGCCCCCGCGGCAGGCCCTGGCCAGGTATGTCTTTCGCCTGGCCCAGTGCCTGCACAGGGTCCTTTGGGATGCCGGCAGGATTCAGGAAGCCCTGGCGGTGTATGATGAACTCGCTGTGCGATATCCCACGTACCGGCTGCTGCACTTGGCCCGCATAGATGGATTGCGGCGGGCGGGAGAATTGGAGCGCGCCTTGGAAGCCGCCCGCGAAGCGGCACGCAATATCCGGGGCTACCCTTCCATATCCGTGGCATTGGCCACGACGCTTCGCGGTGCGGGGCAGGCGGAGGAGGCGGAGCAGGTGCTCAGGGAAACCATAGCCGCGTTTCCCGGCAGGCCGGCCGCCTACACCGAACTCGGGCTCCTGCTGCTTGCGGCCGGTGAATATGAAGAGGCGGAACAGGTGTTGAGGCAGGCTGTGGAACTCAGAAAGGCCAACAACGACCCCGGGCCAGCCACCCGCATTGCCCGCATCAAGGTGTTGACCGCGCTCGGCCGCTGCGGGGAAGCCCGGGAATCCGCCGTGCGGTGCGAGCGGCTTGGGGTGGCGCTGCCTGTCGAGGTGTTGGCGAGTTTGCAGCTTTCCTGTGCCGACGCCGGGGAAGGCGGGGAGAACTGACCTGTGCAGCGTGAAAGCCGCGGCGCAAGCGCGGACACAACGGCCGCAACGCGCCGAAAGAACCGCCCGGGTGGGTTGCTTGTCGCCTTCTGTCTAATGGCCATCATGCTTGCGGCTTTGTTTTTCCGCGCCCACGGGCTGGAGCGGCAGTCGGTCTGGTTCGACGAATACAACAGCCTGGCGCACTTGGAGCAACCCACCCTGAGCGCGTTCTTCGCCGCCCAGGAAGAGAAGAACGACACGACCATGCCGCTCTACTTCTTCCTCGAGTACTACTGGGCGCGGCTCTTCGGTTCCGGCCCGGTGGCCGTGCGCTGGTTCTCGGTGCTCCTGGGCTGCTTCACAATTCCCGCCATGTTCCTACTGGGCAGGCGCCTGCACAGCGAACGGGCCGGACTGCTGGCCGCGGCAATGCTGGCGGCGTCTCCATCGCACATCTACCACGCCCAGGGGGTGCGCCCCTATGCGCTTTTCGCGCTTGTTTCGATTCTGTCTATGTATACCTTCGTTTCCATGCTGCAGACCGGCAGGCGGCGTTGGTGGCTCTTGCAAGTCCTGGCCAATGCGGCGCTGTTCTGGACGCATATCGTGGGTGTCTTCCTGCTCGCGGCCCAGGCGCTGTTTCTGCTGTTCTGCTGGCGCAAGAATCTGGCCCGGGTGATAGTCTGGGGTCTTGCCCAGGCGGCCGCCCTGTCGAGCGCGCTGGCATTTGTGGCGCTTGTGTGGCCCAACCGGGAATCGGTGTCTGTTGGGTTGCGCGCCAGCCAGCTTCCGATCATGCTGTTCGCCCAGGACACGCGGCAGGTCGAGTGGGGGATGGAGCACGTCAATGTGGCGGAACTCACGGCGTTGCCGCACTTTCTGGGAATGGCTTTTCCGGCAATGAGCACGCTCCTGTTCCTGGTGCTTGGCGTTCTGTTCTGCTTCGCCTGCTTCCGGGCGCTGCGCCGGCCCGGGAACGCCCGGTTTGCGGTCGGGTTGTGCGCCATCTGCCTTGTCGTCCCGGTCTTTCTGTTGTATGCGGCTGCGCTGGCGCGAAGTGAAAGCCTGTTTCAGGCCCGGTACATTCTGTACAGCTCCATGGCGCTGCATCTTGCCGTCGCAATGGCCGTCTTTTCGATAAACAGGCCGCTCCTGCGCAAGCTGCTCGTGGTGGCGCTTCTCGGTTTGTATGGCGCGCATGCCGTCCTGGCGCTGTCGATACCCCTTCGAACGAACTACCTCGAAGCGGCGCATCTTGTGCGGCAGGGGGCGGATAACGGGGAGGTTATTGTCTATCCGCCGCTGATACGCGACACCTTCGCCTATAATCTCGGCAAGGATGCCCCCCCGCTCAAGGCGGCCCAAAGCGTGCCGGACCTGCTGGCCGAACTGAAAGCGGCCGTGGCCGGCGGCGGGCGCGCGCGGATGGTGCTTGCCGAGATAGACTCGAGCAGGACCGTGGCGCTTTCTTTCCTGGAGCAGTGCATGGAACTGCTGGGCCTCGATTGCCGCCTGCGGACCGTGCCCGGGCCCAATGTGCTCTACGTTTTCTTCTGCGAGCGGCGCCAGGGCGCGGACGGTGCTGGCGGCAGGTCGGGTGAGGCGCAGTTTGCCTCGGACGTCGAGCAGTTTGCCGGTTCAGCGGCCTTTGCCAGGACCTTGGCGCGCGCGGGTGATTTCGGGGCTGCCGAGACGGCCTATGCGCGCGCGATTCGGGCGATTCCACGAACGCCGGCGGGCCAGGCGGAGTTCGCCGAGGCCCTGGCGAACCTCGCTTGGCGCGGCACGCGCAGTGTTCTGCTCGACCTGCAGCGCGATGCCGTGGCGGTCTACGGCGGGCGTGCGGATGTGTTGTTCCAGTTGGGCAGGCCCGATGCCGCAGTGGAAAGTGCATGCGCGGGTGCAAATCTCTTCCCGGAATACGCGCCCGCCTACCTGGCCTGTGCGGACGCAATGCTTCGGGCCGACCGGATTCCGGAAGCTTTGGCAATGGCGCGCCAGATGACGGAACGGTTTCCGCAATCCCAGGAAGTCTGGTCGATGCTGGCGCGCGCGCATCACCGGGATGGCGACGTCACCGCTGCACTGCTTGCCTACCGGCGGGCAGTGGAACTCAGCGCGGGCGACCCCCAGCCGTATACGGAATTGGGCGGGATTCTTGTGGAGTCAGGCCAGTACGCGGAGGCGGTTGCCGTGTTGCAGCGCGGGTTGGCGCTGCGCGAGGACCGTGGCGACCCGGCCCCCATGACGCGGCTGTGGCTGATGGAAGCGCTTTGCGAGTCGGGGGCGGGTGAACAGGCGCGTGCGCACCTGCGGCGCTGCGATGAACTGCGCATCCATGTGCCGCCCGAACTCAGAATTCAGGTTGAGGCAGGTTGCGAGAGGGAAATCTGAGGCCCGCCCAGTTGCGCGAATCAGAGGCAATCCCCTACACTTCAGCAGGTTCTGGCAGAAAGTCGGCCGCCGGGAAGTGCGGGCGGGCCGCGCGCATCGACATTCCGTGTAGAACGTGCACCTCCAGCGCTTCTGTCCGCAAGCTCCCCGGGCGCAATAGGTAAAGGCAGAATATTGCAGCTTCGTACTGTCCGCTTGATTGACCGTTGGGTAGGCGTGCCCTGTTGCGTCGCACTGACCGGGGTTCGCCATCTGGGCCGCCTGTTTGGCCTCGAGCGCAGCCATGCGCCCATTCACCGGTTCTGTTTCTTCAAGCTGGCGGAGCAGGGTGCGACGGTGCTCGCCTACGACGCGCTCGTGCGGGCCGCGGAAATGGTCGGGCGCGAGAATGTCTATTTCTGCGTGTTTGCGAAGAACCGGGAGATTCTCGACCTGCTCGAGGTGATTCCTCCCGAAAACGTCGTGACCATCCGTGACAACAATCTGCCGGCCTTCGCCTCAGACACGCTGCGCGCATTGTGGCGGCTGCGACGCCTGCGGATTGATGCGGCCGTGGATATGGAACTCTTCGCGCGGGTGACGGCCATGCTCTGCTTTCTGAGCGGGGCGAAGCGGCGGGTGGGCCTGCACCATTTCGCGATGGAGGGCGTGCATCGGGGCAATCTCTTCACGCACCGCATGCACTACAATCCCTATCTGCACATGCGCAATCTCTATGACCTCGAGGTGCGCGCGGTGGCCCGCGACCCGGAAGAAACGCCGGCGGGCAAGATGCCGATGCCGGAATTACCGCCGTTTTCATTTCGTTTCCATCCAAAGGATGAAGAAACCGCGCGCGTCCGCAGTTTGCTTGCAGAGCGCGGTGTCGCCCCCGGGCGCGTCAAACTCGTTATCATGAATCCGAAGTGCGGCGATGTGGTGCCGATTCGGAAATGGCCGGATGAACGCTACGCCGAGGTGGGCCGGCGCCTGCTGGCAGCGCACGAAGACGTGGCGGTCGTGGTGACGGGGCTGGAAGACGAATGCGATGCGGTAGATGAACTGTGCCGCCTAATGGAAAGCGCGCGCGCGGTGTCGCTGGCGGGCGCGCTGACGTTGCGCGAGCTGATCGTGCTGCTCAGCATGGGCGACGTGCTTTTCACCTCGGACAGCGGTCCCGCTCATTTCGCCGCCATGACGGACATTGATATTGTGGTAATGTTTGGGCCGGAAACCCCCCGGCTCTATGGCCCCGTCAGTGAGCGCACGCATGTGCTTTACAAGGCGCTGGGCTGCAGCCCGTGCGTGAACGCGCTCAATCACCGGGAGTCCACGTGTCCCGACAATCAATGCATGAAACTCATCGAGGTCGATGATGCCCTGGATGCCATTCGCAAATGCCTGGAGGCGCGCGCCGCGCGCTGACACTCTCGCGCGGGCCGTTGCGGCGGCGGCCGTATTCGCGGCCTTTGGATGCGGCGGTGTCCAGCAAGGCGGTACGGGAGGCGTCAAGGCCGACCCGCCCGCTGCTCCCGCGGCCACGTTCCGCTTTGACGACCGTTTGGACGAGGCTGTTGATGTGAAAACGGCCACCCCGCCAGGCGAGGCGGCCGGACGGTGGCTCATCGGCAACGGTCCGACCGCGTGCTGGACGGCAGAAGCGGAGAATGCGTCCTGCGAGCCTGACGGGGCGGGGTTGCGCTTTGTCTCCGAGGGGAAAGCCCACTTTCTCAGTCCGACAGGCTTGAGCATTTCCGGCCAGACCACCGAGACCCTGTCCATCACGATGCGTCTGCGCGGCGCCGAAGAAATTGCGCTCGAGTGGCGCGGTGTGCATCAGAGCGGATTCTCCGAATACCCCGCCTGCTGGATCGATGCCGCAGCACAAGATACAGAAGTCACTTACAACATTGCGCTGTCCGGCTTCAACAAATGGAGGCACCTGCGCATAGACCAGTTGCGCCTTGTCCTGCCAGGCACGGCGGAACTGGTAATCCAGGAGATGAAACTGCTCTCCCGCGCGGACCTTTTCGCGCAGCACCCTGTGGGTGTTTCGGACTACAGCCTGAACAACCTGGTGCGCCCGGTCTTGTACGCCCATTCCCCGGCGAAACTGTTCTGGAAACACGAACTGCCGGAATACGCCCGTTTTCGTGCGGGGCTCGCCGTGACCGGGGGCGATGCGCCGGTGTCATTCGGCCTGTCTGTCGCGGAGGATGGCGGCGAACATGTGATTCCCCTCGGGACGGTGGCGGGGGACCGGCAGTGGAAGGACGTGCAGGCGGACCTGAGTGACTTCGCGGGGCAGGAGGTGGTCCTCTCGCTGGTGGCGGATTGCAGCGCCCCGGGCCAGGTGGCGCTGTGGAGCAATCCCGCCATACTGGGGGGCGATTTTCGGCGTGCCGACTTTCCGCGCCCGCGCAACATCGTCTTCTACGTGGTGGATGCCCTCCCCGCAGACCATCTCGATGTCTATGGCTACGCCCGCGAGACCGCGCCGAATCTCCGGGCCCTGGCGGCGCGAGGGGCCGTGTTTGAACGCTGCTTCTCCCAGGAAACCTGGACCAAGCCCTCCATGAGTTCTCTCGCCAGTGGCGTGGACGCGCTGCTGCACGGCGTGGAGCGCTTCGGGGATATCATTCCGGATGCCCTGCCGATGCTGCCGGAAGTGCTGCGCGCGGCGGGCTATGTCACCGGCGCCGTAAGCGAGAACCCGCACACCCCGCCCGATGCCAACCAGCGGCGCGCCTATTCGCGTCTGGTTGCCCCGCACCTGCGCGGGGAGTTCTCGTTGACGCGCGATGAGCTTGCCGACATCACCTATGAGGCGGTGGATGAATTTCTCGACGAGAATCAGAACGCGCCGTTCTTCCTCTATATCCACACGATGGAATGTCACGATATCCGGCAGGAAAGCGACACGCACTTCATCTACGACCCGCCGGCAAGGTACCGGCAGCGTTGGGCGGCGGAAGACGAAGCGCGGCCGCTGGACCTATACGACGCCACGATTCTGCACATGGACGAGAACCTGCAGCGCGTGTTGGACAAGCTCGATGCGCTTGGGCTGCTCGAGGACACGCTGTTCATTTTCACTGCGGACCACGGCGAGGCCTTTGGACAGCACGACAACCGCTGGGGCCATTTCGGCAAGCCCTACAATGAGCTTGTGCACATTCCCCTGGTCATGCACTGGCCCGGAGGCATCGCGCCGGGCACGGTGGTGCGGGAAAACGTGCAGTTGATTGACCTGCCACNNCTCCCTGCGGCGCCGACATTCCAGGGACTGGCGCTGGCGCCGCTCTGGCGCGGCGGCGATGCCGGGGCCTTCGCGGGCCGTGCCGTGCACAGCAATTGGGCGAACCGCGTCAGCACCGTGCTCGGCCCGTGGAAGCTGATGGACAACGGGCCGCAGGGCAAGGAACTCTACAACCTAGACGAAGACATGCAGGAAACAGGGGATGTCGCCGGGGACCACCCGGAGCTTTTCGAGCGGCTGGATGCCGTCGGCGCCGCGTACGTCGAAGCGCAGGGCCGGCGGCGCGAAGCCATCCAGGCGGCACAGGGCGGTGCGGTGGTCTCTATCGACCCGCGCACGCGCGAAGCGCTTGAAGCCATGGGCTATATTGATTGACTATGAGGTTCGGCTGGAAGAAAACGTTCGTGTTTTCCCTGTTGCCCGCCCTGGCGCTCTTCGGCGGGCTCGAAGGGCTTGCGCGCGTCAACGAGGTCTGGAATCCCCCCTTGCCCGCGGACTATGGCTGGGGTTTTAACCCTGACAGCCGGCTATATGTCCCCGCGAGCGAACCGGGTCTCATGATGACCCACCCCGACAAGCTCAGCAACTTCCACTACAGCGAATTCCGCGTGCCCAAGCCCGACGAACGCGTGCGCATCTTCATGCTTGGCGGGTCGTCGGTCAAGTACCTGCGTTGGCGGCTGGAACGCATGGCCCTGCGGCTTGGGCAGAAGATGGACGGCAAAACCGTTGAGGTGCTCGATGCGGGCGGGCTCACCTATGGTTCCCACCGGCTCGTGCCGATCTGCGCGGAAGTTCTGGGGTATGACCCGGACCTGATTCTCATTTATAGCGCGCACAATGAATTCGAGGAACTGCAGCAACTGGAACTGGCCAAGCCGGAGCGCGTTCTTGTGCAGCGCTGGCTCTACTCATCGGCGGCCATGCGCTTCCTGCGGGACCGATTTGCGTTGGCCCGGCTCAATCGCGTCGAGCGGGAGCGCAACGCGGAAATCCTGGCGAACCCGGACCCCAACGTCACCATCGGCGCGGCCTGGCAGCACAAATTCACGCCCGGGGAAATCGCCGAGCGCATGGAGAAATTCGAACACAACCTCCGGCTTATGATTGAGATGTGCCGCGACGCGGGTGTGCCTGTCATCATCGGTTCCGTACCGAGCAACTATGTGCACCCCGAATTGCGCGATGAGGACCGGCCGCTGTACCAGGAGGTGACCAAGCTCTTCGATGCGGGCAAGTATGCGGATGCGTACGCGGCAGGCAAAGCCTTTTTGAGTAATGTAGTGCGCCACCAGTCTTCGCCGGAGGAAAACGCCATCATCCGGTCGCTCGCCACGGAGTACGGCGTGCCGCTCGCCGACGTCGAAGCGGCTGTAGAGGCCGCCGAGCCGCACGGGGTGCCCGGGGAAACGCTGTTCTCCGACGGGTGCCATCTCAACGACCCGGGAATGGACATACTCATAGGCGTGTACGAGCGCGAGGTCGAAGAGTTGCTTGGCCTGTGAGCGCGGCTGCTCAGTCGAAGACGTAGTACCTGTTTCCTGCCGCGCCGCACGCCTCGAACAGCGCCTGCGGCAGGCGCAGCGCCAGCATCTGTTGCAGTCTCGCAGCTTCCCGCCGCGCCCGTTCCCGGTCAGGCGACACGAAGAGCGCCTGAAGCAGCGGCGCGAGCACACGCCCGTAGGTGGGGTTGAGCGCCTGGAACTCCTCGAAGGCGGCGTCGGCGGCCTCCATCTCATCCAGTTGCAGCAATGCCACCGCGTGCGCCAGCCGCGCAATCAGCCAGTTCGGATTCATCGCGAGCGCCTTCTCCGCCGCGGCGAGGGTGAGACGCGGGTCGCCCTCATCCACGAGCAGCCGCGCGATGAGCGCCACGTGCCAGGGATTGTCATCGGGTACCGGGTTTTCGCGCACCCACCGCAGTTTTTCGAGCGCATCAATGCGCCGGTCGTCCTCCGCAGGAAAGCCAAGACGGCTGAGCAGCGCTTCGTAGTCCACATCCGTCCTGAGTTGCGGCGGCGGTGGCGCCTGGCCCTTCGGCTGGCCCGCGCGAATGTGATAGAGGCTCAGGTTCTCCATGCCGAAGAAGGCACGGTGCTCGAACTGCAGGCCCCCTTGAAGCAATGCCGCCTCAAATTCCGCGGGACGTGTCAGGCCGTAGTCGTGCTGCACGACCGCCCACACACTGTTTTCGGGGTGGGCCCAGGCGTATCGGACCGACTTGCCGAGCAGCGCCTGCCGCGTGTGTGCCGGGACAATGTGCATGCCGTCCGTGCCCACGCCGTTGAACAGCGCGAAATGATACGCGCCCATGGCCGGTCCCGGTTGCGCGCCCACCAGCACCAGGTCGCCGTCTTCCCCGCGCTCCGCCACCTGTTCCGCCACCCCGAGCCAGTCTGTGCGCACGTTGGCGGGCAACAGGAACGACAGCTGGTACGCGTAAGTGCCCAGCATCAGCAGCAGCACGGCGGTGCGGAGGCCCCGGTTGGGAATGCGCGTGAGCGCACCGCCCGCCAGCACGTAGAGCGCCACGCTGCCGTACAGCGTGTAGCGCGGAAAGATGCACGGCCGCCAGACATGGGACAGAACGGCCAGCGTCAACACGGGCAGCACGAGCACCGCCAGCAGCAGGCCGATGCCGCGCGCCACGGCGCGGTCTCCATCACGACGCGCCGCTACGCCCCGCCAAATCGCCCAGACGACGCATGCACAGAAGAAGAAGACCATGAAGGTGTCGTAAACGGGATGCAACTCGAACAGGAAGTCTCCCGCGCGGTCGCCCAGCATTGCCCAGGTGTTCTGGGTAGTCAGCAACTCGCCATTCAATTCGATGGCGTCTTCGCCCACCAGGTCAAAGAGGACCTCGCGCCAGCCGGGGGCGTTGAAATAGCCCGTGTAGGTTTCCGCGGCCATTCGCGGCATGACGAGGATGTGGACAAGCGTGGGGGCGAGCAGCACCGCGTGGGCGCCTGCCCAGAGCACGAGGGGGCGCCGCTCCCGCGCGAATGCGCACAGCACGCAAAGGGCTTCGGCCGCGATGAAGAAGAGGGCGAAGAGATGGGTCCAGACCAGAAGCAGGTTCGCGGCGCAGTGCACGAGCCACCACCCCGGGCGCGGCGCCGTGACCGTCCTGTGCAGGGCGTAGAGCGATACGGCGGCGAGCAGCACGACCAGGGCGTAGGGGCGCATGCCCTGGTCGTGGAAGATGTGCATGGGCGACAGCGCGAAAAACAGCACCGCAACCAGCCCTGCGCCGGGCGAGAAAAGGGCGCATCCGAGCGCATATATCACGGGTATGGTGAGTAACCCGACGACAATGGAGAGCATGCGCACCGTGACGGGAGCGGACCCGAAAAACTCCGCCCACATGTATTGGGATGCGTAGTACACGGGCACGTGTTCTTCGTTGGAACTCGACACCAGCCCCAGGTAGGTATCCAAATCGGGCGCGCCCAGATATCCGATGCTGAAGAAATCATCGGTCCAGACAGATTGTTCGTCAATTCGGTATATTCGAACCGCGAAGGCCAGCGCGACGACGCAGAGCAAAGTCACCGTGTGCAGCGCGCGCGTGGCTGAGGAAGTCTGGCCGTCTGTTGCTGTTGGTTCGGGCATGGTCGGCAGCGGGGCTCCTTTGTCCGCACGGATTATAGGGATGGCCCCGCAAAGGGACAAGGTTTTGGAGCGATGTTAGGACAGCCTATTGTACTTCCTGCGATGTCGTGGGGTATGATCCGGCCTGCACCAATTCTTTCTGCTGGGCCTCCAATGGAAGCGTTTTCCATGCCGGATGCGACGTGAGGGGCAGCCCTGTGAAATATCTTCGAGAACGCGCGCGCCTCATGGCGCTGGTTGTGCTGGCCGCGGTGACCGCCTACGGCCTGTACGAGCTCTTCTCCGGTGACTGGCGGGGCGCGCTCAGCTACTGGCGCGGCAAGCAGGGGGTGCTGCTGGTCGCGGTGGCGATGCAGGCCTGCGACATTTCCCTGGATTGCGCGCTCTGGCTCTGGATCCTGCGCGATTTTCACATCCGGCCCCGCCGCTGGCGCGGCCCGCTTATCTTTCTGGCCGGCTACGCAGGCCTGCTGCTTCCCCTGCAGTTGGGCCGGTTTCTGCGGAGCGAGGAGTTGGTGCGCACTGGCGGCGGCACGATTGGCGAGGCGGTCAAGAGTGAACTCACCCTGCTGTTTCTCAGCGCCGTGGCCGCGGTCGCCGTGCTTGCGGCCGTTATCGCGTGGCTGTTGCACCCTCTGCTCGCGCCCGTGGCCGTGGTGACAGTGATTGCAGTCTTCTTGCTTACGGCGGACTGGACCTTTCAGTTCCTCTCTGAGACCCCGGTAAACATGCCCCGCCATTACTGGCGCCGGCGCAAGACCTTCGCCATCGCCGGGCTCGCCATGGTCGGCTGGGTGCTCAACGGCACTTCCCTTTACCTGGTCACCCGCGGCTTGCCGGGCAATTTCGGCTACCTCCAGGCCGTGTTCACCGCCCCCTCGAACATGCTGCTCGGCACCGCCACCGGCCTGCCCGGCGGCATCGGCGCCGTTGAGGGGTTCCTCGGCGTTTCGCTGCGCTGGGGCGAAATCCCGAGCGAGCACCTCCTGCTGGCGGTAAACGCTTTTCGCGTGGTCACTTTCTGGCTCTGGATTCCGGTCGGCTGGCTTGCTTTCACGGCGGCGGGACGCATCCCCACCGCGGAAGGCGCCGCCCACGAAGGGGAACCCCTCGAAAATGGGGAATAAACCAATGGCCCGCAAAGGTATGCTATGCTTGACGCTCTCGTGATGGAGAGAAAGCCCATATACGGACGGGTATTATGATTTCTCTGGGTATCAGTGAAGACCTTTTCGATGCCGGCGCGACTCTGTGCGACGGTGAACGCGTGATTTTCGCCAGCAACGAGGAGCGCTACACGCGCCGCAAGAACGAGGGCGGGTTCCCGCATCGGTCGTTGCAGGCGCTGTTCGAGGCCACCGCCATCGCGCCCGGCGACATTGACCGCATCTATGTGTGCGGGGAGATGACGCCGCCCTTCCCGGTGCGCCTGTTTCCCCGGGTTCACTACTGGCTCTACGACGCGAAGCGTGACCGGCGCAACTCGATGTTCCGCAAGTTTATGGACGCGGTCACGTTTCTCACGCCCATGTCGCACACGGGCGAGTCCTCATGGATGCGCAAATTCACCCGGCCCCTGTTGCCCATGGTGGCGCGGCGCCTCCTTCCGAAAGAACTGCGCAAGACGCCGATCCAGTTTGTCGAGCATCACCAGTGCCACGCGGCCGGCGCCTATACTTTCTCCGGCTTCGAGCGCGCGCTGTGCATCACCTCCGACGGCATGGGCGACGGCCTATCGCTGACGGTCTCGGAATGCGCTCCTGACACGGGCGTGCAGCGCCTGTGGGCCGCCACCAGCCAGGACTCGTTCGGGCTGTTCTTCGAAATCCTCGCCGAGGCTTTCGGCTTTGTGCCCTGCCGGGACGAGGGAAAGATCACCGGGCTCGCCGCTTGCGGCAAGCCTGAAAACGTCAAGGAATCCCCGCCCTTCGCGCTCGAGCAGGGACGGCTCCAGTACACCGGACCGCACGGCGCGCCGGGCGTGCGCTGGGCGCGGCAGCACCTGATGAAGCTCTACAGCCGGGAAGACCTCGCCGCCTGGGCGCAGCAGCAACTGGAAGACCACCTGCTGGAGATTGCGCGCTGGTGGCTGCGCGACACGGGACACCACAACCTGGCGGTCGCGGGCGGCGTGTTCGTCAATGTGAAACTCAACCAGCGCCTTCATGAGCTCGAAGAGGTTGAAAACCTCTTCGTGTACCCGAATATGGGCGATGGGGGCCTCAGTCTCGGCGCCATCTGCGAAGGCGGCGGCATGGCGCGTACCGAAATGGCCGATGTGTTCTTCGGCGACATGTTCACGGAAGAACAAATGGAAGCGGCGCTGAAAGAGGCCGGCCTGGAATACGAACGACACGACGACATTGCCGTGCGCATCGGTGAACTGCTGCACGAGGGCGTTATCGTCGCCCGCTTCGACGGGCGCATGGAGTGGGGGCCCCGCGCGCTGGGCAATCGTTCCATCCTGGTGCGCACCACTGACCGCGCCGTGGTGGACAAGCTCAATGAACTGCTGGACCGGAGCGATTTCATGCCCTTCGCCCCGGCACTGCTCGACGAGGACGCGGAAGAATACCTGCTCGATGTCGATGCGGGCCGGCATGCCGCCGAGTTCATGACGGTCTGTTTCAATTGCACGGACAAGATGAAGCGCGAGCACCCGGCGATCGTGCACGTCGACGGCACCGCGCGCGCCCAACTGGTGCGCAAGGACCACAACCCGAACTTCTACCGCATTCTCGAGGAATACAAGAAGCACAGTGGCGACAGCGTGGTGCTCAACACGAGCTTCAATATTCACGAGGAACCCATCGTATGCACCCCGAAGGAGGGGGTGGCAGCGTTCCTCCACGCACGCCTGGATTACCTCGCCATGGGCCCGTTCCTGGCGCGCCGGAAACCGGTGCCGTCTGGCTGAGCCCGGGTTCGTTTCAGGGCGGATTTCGTGGTATCCTTGTGCCCGGTGGGGTGAGGCGTGCGAAATCGGCCGCACAGGCGCGTTTGCCGTTGACGGCCCGTGTTTCATAGCGTCCAGTGCGTCACCACCGCAGGCAGGGATACTGACCCGTACGCGGGAACCGGATAAATACCCATGATCGTCATTGTGAATTACGGTATCGGCAATCTCGACTCGATACTGCGGGCGTTTCGCCGGCAGGGCGCCGATGTGCGGCTCTCGTCAAGCGCCGCGGAACTCAAGCAAGCTCAAGGGGTTATTTTGCCGGGAGTCGGCTCGTTTGCCAAGGCGATGGAGTATCTGACACGCAGTGAGTTGTTCCCCGTGCTACAGTCGAAAGTGCTGGAGGAGCGGCGGCCGATACTGGGGATTTGTCTCGGTTTTCAGATGTTTACAAAGTGGAGCGAGGAAGGCGATGCCGAGGGACTCGGCTGGATTGACGCCCAGACCAAGCGCTTCAACTTCAACGGCATGGAACCCCAGCCCAAGATGCCGCACATGGGTTGGAACGACCTGAAACGGCACAAGGACAGCCCCATTTTCGAGGGCATCCACAAGGATGCCTGCTACTATTTCGCCCATTCCTACTGCGTGTCGTGCAACGACGAGGACGCGGTGCTCGCGGAAACGAACTACGGCTACCCGTTTGTGTCGGCCGTGCAGAAAGACAATATCTTCGGCACCCAGTTTCACCCGGAAAAGAGCCACGCCAACGGGCTGCAACTAGTGCAGAACTTCATAGGACTGGCGGAAAATGCATAAGGTCCGCGTGATACCGGTGCTGCTGCTGCGCAACTGGGGCCTCGAGAAGAGCATTCGCTTCGACACGCCCAAGTATGTCGGTTGCCCCATCAACGCCGCACGCGTCTTCAACGGCCACAATGTGGATGAACTGGTTCTGCTGGACATCATCGCGACCAGGGAAGACCGGGGCCCGCAGAAGGAAGTGGTGCGCGAGATCGCGGATGAGTCGTTCATGCCGTTCACCGTGGGCGGCGGCATCAAGACCGTGGACATGATGTGGGACATGCTGCAGGCGGGCGCCGACCGCGTGGTCATCAACACGGCGGCCATCGAGCATCCGGAACTCATCACCGAGGGCGCCGAGCGTTTCGGCCGCCAGTGCATGGTGGTGTCCATCGACGTGCGCAAGAATGAAGCCGGCGAGCACAAGGTCTTCACCCGCGCCGGCACGCGCGCCGCCAGCATGGACCCGGTCGAGACCGCGCAGCGCATGGAAGAGGCGGGCGCAGGCGAGATCTTCCTCACGTCCATCGACCAGGACGGCACGATGGAAGGCTACGACATCCCGCTGATCCGCAGCGTGGCCGACGCCGTCAGCATCCCGGTCATCGCCTGTGGCGGCGCGGGCAGCGTCGAGCACCTCGCCGAAGCGGTCTACGAGGGGCACGCCTCCGCAGTGGCTGCGGGCGCCTTCTTCCTCTTCTACGGCCGCCGCCGCACCGTGCTCATCACCTATCCCAAGGACGAGGAACTGATTCAGCATTTCCGGCCGGAGCATATTCGGCCGAAAGACCCCGAAACTTTCATTGACATGGCATCGGCGCGCCTGTAGCGCCGCGAGGGAATGAAAATCATGGCAGTAACCGGCCCGCAGTCGAGCGACACCGACAAGGCGAAAGAGTACCCCCGCAATCTGGACGCGCGCATGTGCACGCGCTGTGTCATGGACGAAGCCGTGCCCGGCATCACG
>NPIG01000793.1_pt1 | contig 20617 bp, 21 predicted proteins | sample 8637441 | NCBI WGS metagenome assembly NPIG01 (sample SAMN07420675, study PRJNA396082) | bioreactor metagenome | isolation source: sample BR6 brine-fed electro-methanogenic bioreactor BR | place: Japan: Kochi | collected 2016-06-14 | reverse complement strand
ACTTAAACCTGGAGAGTGACGATGGCGGAATATGTCGGTTTGGATGTTTCGTTGAAAGAGACGAACGTATGCATCCTGGATGGGGTCGGTCAGGTAGTCTTTGAGGGCAGGGCCGCTTCGAATCCGGCGGCTATTGCCGCGCTAATTAGTGCGAAGACAATGCAGGCTGGACGGGTTGGCCTGGAGAGCGGGCAGCTTTCAGTGTGGTTATGCCACGAGTTGCGTGCGCTCGGTTTTCCGGTGGTTTGTCTGGATGCACGCCAGGCGCACGCAACCTTATCGGTTCGACCGACCAAGACAGACCGGAGCGACGCCCGCGGGCTAGCAGAGATTGTGCGGATGGGCTGGTATCGGGAGGTTCAGGTCAAGAGCCTGGCCTCGCACGAGCGCCGGGCCCTCTTATCCGCGCGCGACCAGTTGATCGTCATTCGCCGTCAGCTCGAGTCGCAGATCCGCGGTCTTCTAAAGGTCTTCGGCATTGTTCTCAGTCGTGGCGTCGGGGGGTCATTCACGCGCCGCGTGAAGCAGCTTGCGGCACAACATCCCATGATCACCGAGATTGTGAGTGCTCTTATGGACGTTCATGGGCGCGTCTGTGAGCAGATCAAAGCTCTCGATCGTCGGGTCCATGCCATGCTCCGAGGCGACGCGACTGCGCGGCGGTTGATGACCGTTCCAGGCGTGGGACCGATCACGGCGCTGGCGTACTTGAGCACCATCGATGATCCAAAGCGGTTCCGCCGATCCGAAGATGTTGGCGCCTACCTGGGGCTCACACCGCGCCGATATCAATCCGGTGAAGTTGATCGTCGAGGGAGAATCTCCAAGCATAGTGATCGCTTCACACGCACGCTTCTGTACGAGGCGGCGACCGTGCTGCTTACCCGCGTGAAGCGATGATCACCCCTCAAAGCATGGGGAGCCGAGCTGCAGAAGCGCATCGGCTTCAAGAAAGCGGCGATCGCCGTTGCACGCAAGCTCGCCGTTCTATTGCTCTGCATCTGGATCGACGGCACCGAGTTCTGGTGGACAAAGAAGGAAGCAGCAATGGCGTGAATTTGGAAACCACCAACCCCTCTTCGCGCCCGATCAAGTCGGGCCGAAGGCTGTCCCTGCCGGGACGGCGGGTGCCGATGACCGCGTGCGTCCGCCTTGCCTCAACGGCCACGATCTTAGCCGCCAAAGGCGTTGTCAACATCGCGGCATCCGCCCCTGACACCCATCATGAGGCGTAACCCGACCTCGGAAAGAACCGTGAACCCGGCAGAGCGACACCCAGGAGATACAACTTGACACGCAAAAGGCAATTTAAGAACGGCGGGGCTATAAGTTGGGCGCTGACCTTAACTCTTCCACCCGCCTCGGTGTACGTGCCTTTGTAGCGGCCGTTTGCAACATCAATACCGAGAACGACGCCCTTGCCTACATAGATTGATCCAAACCCGACGCCTTGTGCGCCGAGGTACCGCATTACGTACAGAGCGCTCATGTTTCCCCCCTCAAAAGGAGATTGAGATGTGCATCGAGAAAGACGAGGCGAAAACCAAGATTGATCACCTCATTCGGGTGACGAATCGCTTGGCTAATGCCGTGGTGTCGTTGGAACGTCATATTGACGGGAAAAAGTCTGACTCCGATACAATCATCGAGTCACGGCCAATCACGGCCAAGTTTGGCAAATATATAATCGCAAAAAAAGGGGTGCCCCCGGGAAATCCCAACGGGCACCCATACAGGAGGATTTTGAACCTGGGGGGTCCTCGATGACTACTCCCCGGCCACCCGAGGAGACCCGTTACGCTGCGGGGGCAGACGTTTTGCCAGTTGCTGGCCAAACCACAGGCGAACAGCGAACCACCCCAACGCGACGCCCCCAAGTCCGAACAACACGTCGCCGGGAACACGCATCCATACGAAGAAATGGATCAGGGGTTGGTGGATGAATTCGGCGGACCTCGCAAACCACAGTCCGTGACTGACACTGGCCCAGGCCTGAAGCGCCCCGACCGGCAACAGGGAAAACAGGACCATGGTCGCCAATCCCCCGTTAAGCATCCAGAAGCCGAGCTTAAGCGGACGATCGTCCCAGACCGGCCGGTCGAAGAGGCCCCGCAAGCAGAACAGCATGAGCCCAATCCCCAACATGCCGTAGACGCCGAAAAGGGCGCTATGTGCGTGCACCGGTGTCGTGTTGAGGCCTTGGACATAATACAGCGAGATCGGCGGATTGATCATGAAGCCGAAAAGCCCGGCCCCCACCAGGTTCCAGAAGGCCACCGCGACGAAAAATAGGATGGGCCAACGATAAGCCGAAATCCAGGGCGTGGCTTTGGTGAAACGGTAGTTCTCGTAGGCCTCGAACCCGACCAGAACGAGGGGAACCACCTCCAATGCCGAAAACATGGCGCCAACCGCGATGATGGACGTCGGTGTTCCGGCGAAATAGAGATGATGGAGCGTGCCCAAGATACCGCCCAGGAGAAAAATCGCCGTGGCAAATACGACGGCCTCGGTTGCGAGCCGGACCCGGACCAATCCGAGGCGAACCAACAGGATCGAAATGACCGCCGTCGCGAAAACCTCGAAAAATCCTTCAACCCAGAGATGGACTACCCACCAACGCCAGTATTCGATCATGGCAAGGTGGGTATGTTTGCCCCAGGTCAAACCGGCCCCGTAGAAGAGGCCGATGGCCAGGGTGGACAAAAACAGGAGGACGAGAAGCGGTTGGATTTCGGACGGCCGCCGCAAGGCCGGCCATAAGGCTCGTCCGACCAGCAAGAGCCAAATGCCGAGGCCGACAAACAAGAGGATCTGCCAGAACCGGCCGAGATCTATGTACTCATACCCCTGGTGACCGAACCAGAAATTGACGTCCAGGCCAAGCTTCTGCTGAACGCCGAACCATTCGCCCGCCATGGATCCAAGGACGACCACAAGGAGGGCGACGAAGAGGATGTTGACGCCCAAACGCTGGAACCTGGGCTCGTGTCCCGAGAAGGCCGGCGCGATGTAGAGCCCCGTCGCCAGCCAGGCCGTGGCGATCCAGAATATGGCAAGTTGGGTATGCCAAGTACGGGTGACTGCGTAGGGCAGCCACTCGGAAAGCGGAATTCCGTAGAAGTCCTGCCCTTCGACCGCATAGTGCGCCGTGATGCTGCCCAGCACGATTTGAAGCAGAAAAAGCGCGATCACGGTCCAAAAATATTTGCCGGTCGCCCGCATCGAAGGTGTCGGCTTCATGCCGAATAGGGGGTCTTCCTTCGGCGGTTCCGGAAGGGAGTCATGAGCGCGGGTCACGGCGTAATACCAAACCATCAGGCCGATACCCGCAAGCAGCAGAACCACGCTTACCACCGACCACACCACGGTCGCGGTTGTCGGTGTATTGCCGATCAACGGGTCGTGAGGCCAATTGCTGGTATAGGTAATGGCCTCGCCCGGACGATTTGTGGATGCCGCCCAGCCGGTCCAGAAAAAAAAGCTGGCTAGCCATTCGCGGTGTTCTCGATCGGGAACGGGATTCTCCGCAAGCGCATAGGCTTCACGTAGCGGCTGAAATTCCGAAGATGCGCCAAACAGATCGACGTAGTGGTTCAACGTGCGGTCTATTGCGGCAGCACGTTCCGCGGAAACCATGATCTCGCCATTGGAAGGGTTGTATGTGTTGGTTCGGATTTCACGCAGGAGACGGGCCTTAAGAACCGCCTGTTTTTCGGATTCAAGCTCAGAAAACACGGCACCGTAATCGCGACCGGTCAACACGTCGAGGAGCGCCGTGGATTCCCGATGGATCCAATCGGCCGACCAGTCCGGCGCGACATATCCGCCGTGCCCCCAAATGGAGCCGACCTGTTGTCCGCCCATTGACTGCCAGACCTGGCGCCCCTGCTCGATTGCCGAGCGCTCGAACAGAACATTCCCGTCCGAGGAGACCACCCGTTCCGGAATCGGCGGAGCCTGCTGGTAGATCTGCACACCAAGCAACCCAAGAACCGCGAAAGACAGAAAGAACACGATCCCCAGGAACGTCCACAAACGCTTTAGTGTTTGAGGGTATACGGTCATTTTAGCGTCTCCTCGGAAAACATCAGTTCCCGACCGGAGATCAATCAATCCGAGCCGGGGATTGATACCTTAAACAAGTATTTTATATATTTCTTTTATGCGGTCCTGCGAAAAAGCGCAAGGGCCTGTTAAGGACCGAGACGAGCGCGAAATGGGGGAGCTGGGACGTGACCGAATGGAATGACGAACCGATAGAGTGCGCCTCTTCACCGTGCATGATGCAGGATTTGGACGCGCATTACGCAGGATCTTCGCAATCTGCGGATTCCCGGCAGTTGATGGATGTTGACCGTTGGCGGAGGGCGAGGCGCCGTCGGCTGCTCGACGAGCGCCAGAAATTGGGTCCCGACGAACGCCGTGAATTTTCCGCCGCCATCCGTGCCGCTCTCGATACGGTTCTCGGCGACCCGGCCGGCAGGACGATCGGCGCCTACTGGCCCATTCGCGGCGAGCCCGACCTACGCCCGTGGATGGAATCCCTGATCGCCCGTGGCGGATTTTGCGCTTTACCTGCACTCGTCGGAAAGAACACCGCGCTCGATTACGGCGTTTGGATTCCGGGGGCCGCCATGGCGGTCGACGGGCTCGGCATTCCAGCCCCCCGGACGGGGGCGACGGTGACACCCTCGGTTCTCGTCGTCCCGGTCCTCGGGTTCGACCACGCCCGACACCGCCTCGGATACGGCGGCGGACATTTGCTTCGGAGCCTTTCATGCCTGTCGGAAAAGCCCTGTATCATCGGTGTCGGGTTCTCCCTCGGCGCGTCGCCGACGATCTATCCGCGACCGGACGAAATTCCGATGGATGTCATCGTAACGGAATGCGAAATCCTTGCCAAAGAATCGATGCCGCTTTCTCTGCAGGCAACGACCCGAGTGAAAGTCCGCGAGTGATCCCCGCCAGGCGAAAGAACGCCTCAAGCTATCGAGGTCGTATCCAAACTCTTGGGAAACCTGCCGCGCACGGCGAACGCCACGCCCAACCAGACCAGGCTTCTAAGAGCCATTGCGCCGATCGTCCGAAGCTCGTAGGCCTCTCCCATAACAATCCAGACTCCGAAGGCCGCAAATACCAGGATCGTCAGGGCCAGGATCGTGAGCGACAAAGGCGCCACCCAAGGCCGCCACCGCATGAGCCCGATTGCCGCGACGATATAGGCGAATCCGGCGAGGAAATTGAACCAAAGGACGAATGGAACATAGTTTCCGGCAGCCTCGCGTCCCGGCCCATCGACGAACAACACCTCGCCGCCGGATTTCAACGTCAGCAGGCCGAAGACGCCGACGAAAATGCCGAGGAGAACGGCCCAGCCCGGCCGACCTTTTCCGCAGATCGCGAGTATTCGCCGAATCATTCGTCACCTCCCCCGATATCAAGGATCGCGCGAGTTTCGTCGCATACCGACCATATCTTTGTCGGACCCAAGCGATTTCGCGGCACGGCGACTGAAAGACAATCGGAAGCCGCATCCCGGGCGGTCCGATGGTTGATTATCGCTTTCCGTTGCCGTGTCGGCCTTGACGGCGATCAATTGAATTTCGGTTACGAACTTACGATGATTTGCGTCGCTTTGTTTCTATCGCGTTATAGGGGATGAACTGAACGATGCCCTCGTACTCAGATCGAACATCCCATCGGACCATCCGTCGCGGCTTCCAGGCATTCCCCCTGTTCTTCCTGGGGGCGGCCGTCTACGCCGCGCTGGCGGTTCCGGTCTGGGTGCTCCAATACCTGGGGCACCTGCCCGCGTGGCAAGAGGACCCCGTCAGCTGGCACGCCCATGAGATGGTCTTCGGCTACACCCTGGCGGTGATCGCCGGCTACCTGATCACCAAGGCGTCACGCGCGGCCGTTTGGGTCGTCTTCGGTGTCTGGCTGGCCGGGCGGATAGCCCATTTCGGTCCCGGCCTTCCCCTTCCGCTGACCGTTGCGATCGATCTCGCCCTTCCCGTCCTGCTGTTCCCCCTCGCGGGCCTGCCCTTCCTGCGCGCCGCGAAAAGTTGGCGCAACGCCTTGTTCGGTGTGGTCGTCGGCGCCTTCATCTTGGCTGAAATCTTCTACCAGCTCGGCGTCACGGAACTCTGGACGGAAGGACGGGAACGCGGTCTTCGCCTTGCCGTCGATCTGGTGACCCTGCTGCTGTTCGCCATGGGCGGGCGGCTGATCGCCGCCACCACCTCGGGAGCGGTCCAGAAGAAGGGTGGCTATCTGAAGGGCGTCGCCCAACCAAATCTGGAACGCGCGGGAGCCGTTTGCCTGATGGCCGCAACCTTATTGAACGGGTGGGATCCCGCCCTGCCGGTCATTGCCATGCTGCACGCGGCCGCCGCGGCCGTGATCGTGATCCGGCTGGTGCGGTGGCGCTTCTGGGTGGTCATCGACCTGCCCGAAGCCTCCCTTCTCCACCTCGGCTACGCCGGGCTCGCCGCCGGTCTCCTTGCCCAGGCCGCAATGGCCGATTTCGACTTGGCAACGCCTCTCGACGCCGCCCACGGGGTGATGCTCGGCGGCCTCGGCATCCTGTCGCTGACGGTAATGACGAGGACCGCCCAACAACGGCTGCGCCGGCCGGTCATCGTTCCCGCTACCGTGCTTTGCGCTGTCGGGTTCATGGCGCTCGCCGCCGTTTCGCGGGTCACGGCGTCGCTCGCCGAACCGACGGTCCCCCTGTTGGCTCTCGCCGCAGCGAGTTGGACGGTGGCTTTCCTGTGCTTTGCCTACTTCCTCCTGAGCCTGATGTTCGCACGCTCGCCAAAGCCGCCCGGCTAGCCCGCCGTTTGCTCGATCGGTCCGGCCACCCGGTCAGCGCGGGTCAACAGCAGGGCGCTCACCAACAGAAGCACGCCGAGAACCAGGACCGCGCCAGCTCCCCAACGCATCCAATAGAACAGGCCCAACTCCTGCTGAACGTCCATGAACAGCTCGCCCCGCACCCGCTGCAAGTGGACTTGGATCACGCCGGCGAAGGTCAATGCAAAGGACATGAAGGCGACGGCGCCGGAGATAATCCAAAATCCCCACATGTTGATCACTTGGTTGTAGGGTTGGCGGCCGCGCAGTTGTGGCAGGGCATAAGTCATCATCGCGATGTTGATCATAACGTAGGCGCCGTAGAAGGCATGGTGGGCGTGGGCCGCCGTCACCTGAGTGCCATGCGAGTAGTAGTTAATGAACGACAGGGTATGCATGAAGCCCCAGACGCCGGCCCCGAAGAAGCCGAATACGACGCACCCGAGAAGCCACAGGATTGCCGCCTTGTTAGGATGGTCGTGGCGTCCCTTCCAGACGGCATAGAAGACGAAAATCACGAAGCCGAAGAAGGGAACCACCTCGAAGGTCGAGAAAACGCTCCCCACCCACTGCCAGTAGCCGGGAGTACCGATCCAGTAGTAGTGATGGCCGGTCCCCAACAGGCCGGTGAATAGTACGAGGCCGGCCAAGACATACAGCCACTTCTCGACATGGTAGCGGTCCGTTTCCGTCACCTTGATCACGAGATAGGCCAGGAGGGCGGCGAGAATGAGTTCGAACGTGCCCTCAACCCAAAGATGGACGGTGTACCACCACAGGGTCTTGTCGACAGACAGATTGGTAGGATTGTATAGAGCGAACAAAAAAAAGATGGCCGTCGACCACAACCCCAACAGCAGCACCGAGGACACCGCCGTTTTCCGGCCCCGCCACCAAGTCAGTGTCGTACTGTAAAGAAACATCAGGAAGGCGACGACGATCACGATCTTGATCCACAGGGGCTGCTCCAGAAATTCCCGCCCCTCGTGAATACGGAACAGGTACCCGGCAACTGCCGCCAACGCGGCCACCAACAGCAGCCAGAAAGGCGCCGCTGCGATCCTCGGACCGACGATCTCGTGCTCGGTCTCTTCCGGCAACAGATAGTAGGTCGCTCCCATGAACCCCATCAGCAACCACACCAACAGGGCGTTGGTATGAATCATGCGTAGGATGTGGAAGGGTAGCGCCTCGGCCAGAAAGTTAGGCGCGACATAGACTGTTCCGGCCAGCAGCCCGAACGAAACTTGTACGATGAACAGGAACAAAGCGCTCACGAAAAAAGGGAGCGCCAGTTTTTGCGTTTGATAGGTCATAACTCTTCCTCCCCCATAGTGTTCAACCGGCCTCGTTGGGCGGCCAGTCCTGGGTTTGGGTTCGGCTCGTCCAGTCGAGGAAGTCGACAACCGCGTTCACCTCCTCCTCGCTCAAGGCAAAGTGTGGCATCTGGCGCCGTCCCTCGACCCCGGTCGGTTGCGATTGGATCCATGACACGAGGTAGTCGCGTGCCCCTTCCGGATCGTCGGCGCCGCCGTAACGTTTCCAAGCGTTTCCGAGTTCCGGCGCAAAATAGGCACCTTCGCCGAGTATGGTATGGCAATTGATGCAGGAGTGCCGCTCCCACACCGCCTTTCCCATAACCACCGACGGGCTCAACGCAGCCGGATCGGTGGAAACGGCATCGATATAGATGATGCTGTGCGCCGTAAGACCGCCAAAAATGACAAGAAAAAAGATTGAGCCACCGTAAAACAGATTACGCGCGGCTGTCCGAGAAAAGTCCATGACGTTCCTCCGCTATATCTGGCCCGACCGGTTGAGCCCCGCCTCTCTTGGCGGTTGTCTCCGGTTTTTGATTTGGATTTCAGACGCTAGCGGAAAAATTCTAGCACAGGCCAAACGAATTTCCAGGAGGAGGAGCGCCCAAAGGTCATTGCCACCTCATCGCCAGATAAAGCTGGTAGCATTCGCGAGGAGGCACCGCCGTTCCTTTCGTGCAGCGAGGCCGACAACTTGAGACCGCAAAGCGGAACCTCGACGAAATGTTCAGCAATCAACCCATCTGATCATCGATGCCATGAGCCACCAATCCCAACCGTTCCGATGCGCGCTCGAAGAGAACAAACAGAACAGGGATCACCACAAGCGTCAGAAGCGTCGCTGCCAGGACGCCGCCAATCACGACGGTGGCGATCGGCGAGAACCGCTCGGCGCCGACGGCGAGTTCGAGCGCGAGCGGCATCATCCCGGCAACATCCGAAAGGGCGGTCATCATGATCGGACGAAAGCGGGTGGCCACGGAATCGAGTATGGCTTCCTTCAGGGGAATGCCGCCCCGCTGGCGCTGTAGGATGTAGTCGATCAAAACGATGCTGTTGTTCACGACCGTGCCGGCAAGGAGGATGACTCCGAGCAGCGCCGGCATGGAGACATATTTTCCGGCCAGCAGAAGGGCGGTGCCCGCCCCGATGAACTGAAGCGGCACGGCCATCATGATGGTCACCGGATGCTTGAAGGACCGAAACTGCGCGACCAGGACCAGATAGAGGGCGAGAACGCCAATCGCCAACGCCCTTAGAATCCGTGTTCGCGCCTCGGTGAAATCTCTTTGTTCCCCGGTGATCGCCAGTTCGTAGTCGGCCGGAACGACGACTTCGGCAACGGCTGTCTCGATATCGGCGATTACCTCTGACAATGGGCGTCCGTAGTGCGAGGCCAGGACATCCAGCGTTTGCCGAAGGTCTTCGCGGGTTACGATGCGCGGGCCTATCCCGTCTTCGAAACTGGCGAGTTCGCGGAGCGGGATGGAGGCGCCGTCGGGGGCAAGTAGATGGATGTCCTCTAGCGAATCGAAGCGCCGCCGATCATTCTCGGCATACCGCAGAAATATGTCGAGATCGCGGTATCGAAGCTGCCGGAACGGCGTGACGGCGCGCCCCTCGACGGCTTCGTAGACTTCATCGGCGACCGCTTTGCCGTCCAAACCCAATTCAGCGACGCGCCCGCGGTCGAGAACAACGTTGATTTCCGGCGTATCCATCGCCCAGTTCTTGTAGGCGTCGCGGATTCCCACAACGCCCTTGATCCGGGCCAACACCTGATCTCCCAGCCGATTCAGGACATCGGGATTGGGCCCGCTGAGGCGAACATCGATCGAACTCGCGGTTGTAGATCTCGCTGTGCCCCCCTTCTCCTTGAGAATGAACAGGGTGACGCCGGGGATTTTCGAGAACGCGGCGCGGGCCTGGTCCATGATCATCCAAATATCTGACTCCCGCTCCGTTCGCGGCGTGAGGTTGACCGTGATCTCGGCCTGATTGACGTCCATGGCACCACGGCTTCCGAGGTAGTGCCCACCGGGTTCGTAACCGAGCTGAGTGCTGACGCCGATGACGCCCGGCTGATCGAGAAGGTACTTCTCCGTTTCCTCGATGGCCCCAAGCGTTTCTTCGAGGCGGGTGCCCGGGATCGTGTCGAGATTGACCGTGAAGGTGCCGGAATCGAACCTGGGCAGCATCTCGCTGCCGAGAAACACCATCAGCCTGGCACTCCCCACCAACAGGACGATAACGACACCGATCGTCACCAGAGGCCGCGCCATGGCAACTCGCAGTAACCTGAGATACCCGTCCAGGACCGCAGCCATCAGCGCATTGAATGGCCGGACCGACCTCGCAAGGATGCCGGGCGCGGTGGTGGGGCGTAGCCACAAAGCGGTCAGCAACGGGATCAGAGTGACCGAAACGATGAACGAGGATGATAGGGCGAAGGCTAAAGTCATCGCGAGGGGGCCGAATAGCTTCCCGACAAACCCGCCCAGGAACATGAGCGGAATGAGAACGGCAATCGTCGTCGCGGTCCCCGCGAGGTCCGCCAGAAAGATCTCCTCGGTGCCGTCGATTGCTGCGCGAGCCGGTGTTTTCCCCTCCTCCGTCATGTGCCGTTCGACGTTCTCGAGAACGACGATCCCGTCGTCGACCAGCAGTCCGATGGAGAGAATAATCGCCGACATGGTCACCATGTCGAGCGTCAGTCCCGCCAGGGACATCAGGGCAAACGTCATCAAGAAGGAAACGGGAATCGAGATCGCGATGATCGCGGCCTGCACGGCGCTGCCCAGGAAGAGAGAAACCACGACAATCGTCAGCACGATCGCGATCAGCACCGAACTGGTCATCGTGTCGATGACCAGTTCGGTAAAAGCGGCGTCGTCATCGGCGATCTGAAACTCGAGTTCCGGGAAGTCTCTCTCCAAACTGTCCACCGCGGCGCGGAGCCGCTGGACGACATCCACGGTGTTGGCTTCATCCCGCTTGAGGATCTGGACGGCAAGAGCCGGAGCACCATTGAACCTGTATGCGGAGCGAGGTTCCGCCGGCTCCACGCGGACGTCGGCAATATCTCCCAGGCGAACGACGCGATCGCCGGTGCGGCTTACGATCAGGTGCCCGACATCATCGGCTCCCTGCAACGGCATGTCGAAGCGGACAACGGTCTCGAGCGCACCGTGATCGATCCTGCCACCCGATTCCGTCAAATTCCAACGAGCCAGCGTATTGGCGACCTGATCCAGGTCGAGCGAGTAGGCCCGCAGCCGGTCGAGATGAACCGCGACCTCCAACTGATCCTTGTAGCCGCCGAAGACATCCACCGTAGCCACCCCTTCAACGAGTTGAAGGCGGTCGCGCACGGGATTGTCGGCAAGCTCACGAACCTCCGGCAGTTCAAGACCCCGACCACGCAAGGCGAGCGTGACGATCGGCTTGTCCGAGGAAGAGAATTGGAGAACTTGCGGCTCGGAAATCGTTCCGGGCAGGCGGCTTCGGATGCGGCTGATGGCATTCTGCACATCCATCGCCGCTTCGGCCACGGCGCGCGTGTAGTGGAACTCCGCCTTGACGACCGAAACCCCGACCTGGCTGGTCGAGGTGATCCGCGCAACGCCGTCGATACCCGCGAATTCCTCCTCCAGAGGCTTGCTGAGATTCTTGGCGACGTCCGCAGCCGCAACTCCGGGATAATTCGTGATTACCGTTACCACCGGAGGATCGGTGTCAGGGAATAGTTCGATCGGCAGGGTGAAGCGGGCATCGATGCCGAGGATGACGACGGCGATCAGCGCGGCGAAAACCGTATACCGATGCTGCAAAGAGAAGCGCGGCCAACTCATCGGGGGCTCCTCGTTCCCTTGACAACCCAGACGGCCGTCCCGTCGGCAAGTCGAGGATCCGGCGTCACGATCACCTCTTCGCCTGCGGAGACGCCGGATCGGATGACGACGATGCCCTGCGCGGCGACGCCGGTTTCCACCGGGCGCCAGGTTGCCTTGGCATTCGCCCCGACGATGAAGACTCCGGCCTCTCCAGTCCTGTTGCGGATGGCTGAAATTGGAACGGCGAGAGCTTGATCCAGCTGCGCCAGAAACAACCGGACATCGACCTGGAGGCCCGGCCGGATCTCCGGCGGCATGTCTTCTAGGAGAACCTCGAACGTTGCCGTTCGGGTGGTCGGATCGAGAGCGGGATAAATGCGATCGATTTCCGCGTCCCACGTCAAATTCAAAGCGGGGATGAAAAGCTCGGCAGGGGTTGCCGATCGAAGCAGGTCGAGATCGGACTGAGGGATGGGAATGACGGCCTTCATGGAGCCAAGTGAGACGACCTCAAGCAGAGCCTGCCCCGGAACGGCCGTTTCTCCCGGCAAGACGCGCGTCGCCTGGATCACACCGTCGAACGGTGCATGGATTTCCGAGTAGCTCAACCGGGTCCTTGCGATCGCGACGGCGTTCCGGTTCTCTCGGAGGGAAGCCTCATACGACGCCAGTGTTCGGCGTGTTTCATCTCGGCGGCGTTGCGTGACCGTACCGCTCGCGAACAGAGCCTCATCACGCTCCGACTGCCGCCGCCAAAATGCAGTATCAGCTTCAATACGCTGTTCAGCTTCCTTTAATCGACTCACCTCGTCCATCAGTTCCCGGTCGTCCAGCTTGACCAGGAGCTCGCCCGCTTGAACCCGATCTCCCTCGCGATGCGGCAGCGAAACGATCAGCGCTGAAATCCGGGCCGACAACAGGACGCGTCGCCGAGCCTGAATCGTGCCGGTGTAGGTTCGGTCGGCCGCGAAGGGCCGCGGAGTGATCACGAACGTTTCGACCGCCACTGGCGGGTCCGGCGCAACCGGCGGCGGCTCCAAGCGTTCGCGTATGCGCATGCCCCCGATCGCCGCGAGGGCGCCGACGGCGAGCAGGATCGTAAAGGCTACCAGCCAGTACCTGAGTCGAGATCGCGCCATTTTTCCACGTTCCCGGTAAGCGACTGCTGCGGACGAAACCTGTTTGAGAGAATCTGCCGCAGCCACGATTAAGTGATTGATTAGTCACTATATGAAGCGGGTATGGCCAGATGTCAACGCCATAAAATGGCACGCCCTCTAAATTTACCTTAAATACAATGAGAGATAGGTGATTTGTTGACCAGAATGGCGCCGGACCCTAAAATCACATTGCCAATATAATGAGTATCTACTAACTTAATTAATGCCTGTTCCTCGGATATGGTCGGAACGGGGTGCCGCCCATGAGAGGACAGCCGATGAGAATTCGAAAGAACGCCGAAGAGCGACGTCGGGAGGTCCTCGACGTGACCTTGCGCTTGGCTTCACAGATCGGACCGGATCGGATCACAACGGGGGCGATCGCCAAGGCCGTTGGCGTCTCCCAAGCGGCTATATTCCGTCATTTCCCACGCAAAGACGACATCTGGGCGGCCCTCGTCGATTGGATCCGAAATCAGTTGACCGGATGCTGGCTGCAAACCGACGTTCTCGAATCATCTCCAGAGAAGCGGTTACGCGGGGTCGTGCGAAGCCAACTTCAACTGATTTACGATAATCCCGGACTGCCGATGATCCTGCTGTCGCGAGAGCTTCATACGCGAAACCAGCTTCTTCGGCGCGGCATCATAGGCATTCTCGAAGCATTCAACCGGCATTTGCGCACTATTCTCGAAGAGGGCAAGAACGTCGGTGAATTCTCGGCCGACTTGGATGTCCCTCGAGCCGCCAGTTTGGTTGTTGCCGTGGTGCAGGGACTGGCGTTGCGTTGGGTGTTGAGCGACCGTTCCTTCGATATCGTTGGAGAGGGGGAACGAGCGCTCGACTTGGCGCTACGTGGTATGGCCGCGAAGGGTTCCGAGGAGAGGTGAGGCATGACCGAAGTCGAGGGTGGCAAAAAAGGTCTGTCACCGCCGCCGCATTCAACGGAGATGACAACGAAAAGCAGGCAGTTGTGGTCCGGGACCAACCTGTTCGGTCGGCGTGGGTATGATGCGGGAACCCGCAATCGTAGCGGGCGTCAACGTTGCGGCAATCGGCTATCATTTTCGCGACAAGCGCGGCCTTTACAGAGCCGTGGCAGAGCACGTCTCCAATACGACCGGCCGAACACTGAAACCGATCGTGGCCGAGGCGGAAACGAGACTCGCGATTACCAACCCCACCGACACCGAGGCCCAGCAATTGTTGCAGAACCTGTGCGTGTCCGTTGTCGAACGGTTTTCCGCAGGTCACGAGACATCATTACATGCCCAATTCATACTGCGGGAGCACTATTGGCCGACGGAAGCGTATTCAATCCTCTTCCGAGGATTTCTTGAGCGCCCGGCGCCCTACCGGGTTGATTTTGGTTCGTCTTTCGAGGCCTGGCTAGGCGCGGTACCGTCTCCGTGCGGCTACCTATTGGCTGCGAAGATGAAGCAGATGCGTTAGAATAAGCCATCCACTAGATATTTTAGCGCGACGGCCTGGTTGTGCTCTGTATCCTTTGCCGCGAACAGCAAGGTGATCGGGCCGCCGCCAGACCTTTTCACCACGTCGTCGATCTCCGCGCTGCGTCTCTCAAGCTCTTTCCAGTAACGCCTCCGGAATTCGTCCCATTTTTCGGGTTCGTGGTCGAACCATTTCCGCAACGCAGTAGAGGGAGCCAAATCCTTGGCCCAGTAGTCGATGGCGGCGTCTTTCTTTGATACGCCTCGCGGCCACATACGATCGACGAGAAGCGCAATCCATCGTCCTCGGAGACGGCCTCATAGATTCGTTTGATTACAATCCGCCTCATGTCCCCTTCCCTGATTGTTCACTCCCCTAACGGTGCACAGGGCGCGCTATTTCTTGCTGGATAGGCGCATTCGGCAAGCGATGTGCGGTCAAGCTCTCCCAGGAATGCGTCACGCGCGGAAGCAAGCCGCCCCTTGAGTTGACACGCCGGAAACAACGTACAGTTTCCGCCATCGGACCTGAAACACTCGACCAGAGGCTGGCTGGCCTCCAGCAACCGAACAACCTCACCGAGGCTAATGCCTTCTGCCGCGCGGGCAAGTTCGAAACCACCGCCCGTTCCCCGACGGGTCACGACGATCCCGCCGCCGGCAAGCGCCTGGACGACTTTGGTAAGATGGTTGCGTGAGATTCCGAATTCGCGCGCAATCTCGTCGGTGGTGAAGATACGTCCCGGCTGGCCGGCCAGCCGCATCAGCGCACGCAACCCAATATCAGTGAATGACCTCAGACGCATTCTCAGCTTCTCGATTTGACATTGGCGACCCGTATTGTGGCATGTTAAATAGGTATAATAAATACCTATTAGGAACTGCCATGACAGAATCCTCGCAACGCGCCGCCATAACAACAGACATCGTCACCCGCACCGGCATCGACGAGGCGATGATCAACCATCTCGTCCGGGCCTTCTACAGCAGGGTCCACGAGGATGCATTGCTCGGGCCGATCTTCGATGCGCGGATCACCGATTGGGAGTCGCATCTGCAACGCATGTGTGCGTTCTGGTCCTCCGTCGCTCTAATGAGCGGACGCTATCGCGGCCGGCCGATGGAGAAGCACCTACCCTTGCCGGTGGATGCCCGTCATTTTGACCGCTGGCTTGCCCTTTTCGCGGAAACGACAAGAGACGTCTGCCCGCCCCCGGCGGCAGAGCACTTTATCGAACGCGCCCACCGGATCGCGCAAAGCCTGGAAATCGGCATCGCGGGGCACAACGGCGTCCTCCTTATGAAGGGAGAACGATTCGAACGCTCAGATGCGCGGATCTTCCCGCATGATGGAGCTCCCGGCGAAACGGAGCAGACAGGATGAGGAGACAGGACGACGACGATCACATAGGAACCTTCGCCTCGCCGCCCTGCTTCATGCACGACCTCGATCCGATCTGTATGAACTCATCCGATGAGGCCGACCCCGGACAAGGCCTCGACGTGAGGCGCTGGCGCAGGGCCAAGCGGGCGTGCCTGATCAAGAGCCGCCGGACAATTCCCACCAAAATCCGACGGCGACATGACACTCGGATTGCGGAAGGCCTCGAAGCGGTGATCGGGTGCGTCGAGGGGTTGACCGTCGGCGCTTACTGGCCGTTTCGCGGTGAACCAAATCTTCGGCCCTTTTTGAAACACGTGGAAGCGCGCAACGGGCGCTGCGCCTTACCCGTCGTCATCGCGTACGGCAAGCCGCTGATCTTTCGCGCCTGGTCGCCCGGCGACCCGCTGGCTCTCGGCGTGTGGAACATCCCCATTCCCCGAGAGGACGCTCCTGTCGTCGTACCGGACGTATTGATAGCGCCCGTTGTCGGGTTTGATCCAGCCTGCTACCGCCTCGGCTATGGCGGCGGTTTCTATGATCGTACGCTGGCCGACTTGCCAAAATTCCCTCGCATCTTCGGCGTCGGCTACACGCTTGCGTCCATTCCGACAATTCATCCCCAGAGGCACGACATCCCCATGGGGAGCGTGGTCACCGAAGGCGGTGTTGTCACTCCCCTTTCGGATTCACAGGATGGCTCGGCATGAACGGCGTGATCGTGATACGCGCTGTCCTGACCGGCAGACTCGCCGCTTTGGGCAAGCATGGCGTGACGAGTGGGATTTTTAAACAGCCGCTGGATCGCGCCGTCAAAGTCACCCGCACCGGCCTTCTCGGCGACGAGCAGGGTGACAAAAAGCACCATGGGGGTCCCGAAAAGGCCGTTCATCATTACGCCTTCGATCACTATTCGGCCTGGCGCGTGGAGAGGTCCATCCTTGGGCGAAGCCTTGCCAGGGAAGGGGCCTTCGGCGAGAACATCTCGACCGAAGGATTGACCGAGGCCGATGTCTGCATTAGCGATATTTATCGGCTTGGTACAGCGCTTGTTCAGGTGTCCCAGGCCCGGCAACCCTGCTGGCGGCTAAACGAGCGGTTCGGTGTAGCCGACATGGCTCTGCGTGTTCAGGAGACCGCTCGCACTGGATGGTACTACCGTGTGCTGGAAGAAGGCCAAGTCGCAACGGGCGATTCGGTTGAACTCATGGATCGGCCAGCCGGAGATTGGAAGCTCGAACGTGGCCTGACCCCACGTGGTGGTCCAGCGTCTAAGTTAGAGTTTGGCGCGGTTGATCGCCCTGCTGGACGGGACGGAGCGTAGCGTAGTCGCGGGCAGCAGGGCGGGGCAAGATTGTTTCTGGTGCCGGCGGCCTCTCTCAGCCGCTCGAAGTGCTTGACGAGACGACTCTGGAATTCGTCGCGCCAGTCCGATCCGGAAGGCGGAGCAAGTTTGCCGGTCTTTGACGACGAAGATTGTCGGCGATCCAACATCGACGGGCCTCCCGTGGCGTTGGCCTCCCCCGGGACCTGCAGGCCATGATATGAGCCAATACCTATGATATGGGCCGAAACGCGGCGGCGGGCAATGGCGGGGGCACAATGGAGACGATCCATAGAGGTTTGCAGAATAAAGAGGATTCTTGCGCGTCTCTTTCGGACTCGGCCCGACATCGAAAAATCGGTGTCGGATCCGTCCGACTTTGGACTGCGATTTCTATTGATTTATATCCGATTATAACTAAATATATCAACAATACGTTATACTGCACTATAAAGGGCTAAATATGGATCCGGTTCGAAATCCGTTTGCGCCTGGAGCAGGCTCTCAACCGCCCGAGTTGGTTGGCCGGGAGGAGATTATCACAGACGCAGACACCGCGTTGCTGCGTGTTCTGCTTGGGCGTCCTACACAATCACAAATGCTCCTTGGATTGCGTGGTGTTGGGAAAACCGTTCTTCTCAACAGGATAGAGCAACTAGCTGAAGGCCACGGATATTTGGCGTCGTTTATAGAAGCGCCAGAAAATCGGAAGATTGTCGACCTGCTCTATCCAAAGATCCACCAGATCCTGCGCAAATTATCGCTGATCGAGGGCGCAAAAGCCGCTGCCCACAGTGCTTTGAGAGCACTCCGCAGCTTTGCAAGTGTCTTCAAGATTAGCATGGGAGATTTTGAGGTGTTCGTCGACCCCGAGCCGGGGGTGGCCGACAGCGGCAACCTCGAATACGATATAACTGAACTCTTCATGAAAGTCGGTGAGGCAGCAAGAGCAGCTGGTCGAGGATGGGTGCTGTTAATCGATGAAGTACAATACCTTTCAATAGAAGAGTTGGCCGCACTGATCGTCGCGATCCATCGCATCAATCAAAAGACATTACCGGTGCTATTTTTCGGGGGAGGCCTTCCTGCAATCGCGGCTCTGTCAGGAGATGCGAAGTCATATGCGGAAAGACTATTTATCTTTCCCACGGTAGATGCCTTATCCAATGATGATGCAGCGGACGCAATCCGACGGCCGATCGAAGAACAAGGTGAGTCAATAGATGATGACCTGCTTCATAAGATTGTCGCATTGACGAGGGGATATCCCTACTTTCTGCAAGAATGGGGATACCAAGTGTGGAATGCATCCCCACAGTCTCCGATCGATATCACCTGCATTGAGGTTGCCGAGCAAGAAGCCTTAAGAAGACTCGACAATGGGTTTTTCAAAGTTCGAATCGAGCGTCTAACTCCTAAAGAAAAAGAATATGTGGCCGCGATGGCGCGTCTTGGATCTGGGCCTTACCGGTCTTCAGACGTAGCCGATATGCTAGGTGAAAAACTCGCGGCACTGGGGCCCAGACGGGCGCAGATCATTGCAAAGGGGATGATCTACAGTCCCGCGCATGGAGACATCGCCTTTACGGTTCCGTTGTTTGATGAGTACCTCAAGCGTCACTGGATCAAGGACTAAGTGCTATTTTGCTGCATTGTAGTGCGCATTCCCACTCGTTCATGATGGCGATTTGACGGGTTCCGTTAGTCTGAAGAATTTGGCAAAAAAATACTGTCCAGTCCGACCCATTGTGAAAACGAGTCCGACCTATTTCACAAATACGCATACGGAAACAGCCAAAGCCTGACACATTGAATCTGACTTTTTCTGCCAACCTCTAATCCATGCGGGCCCAGGAAATAACTTGGTATCTCCCAATTTGGCGAGCCATCAAGGGCCGGAGAAGGACCGACAGCCGCGTGCGGACAGCACTTCCACCGTGGGCCGTTCTAATTGCTCCCGGTTTCCGGGACGAAGAACTGTCGATCTGTCAATGCCAATGCCGATATACTCTTGATTCGGGTGCCATCGACCTCGCTCATCAGGCGGACATGCGTCAGTCCGTCGGAATCCCGCCGGATATCTCGGACCACCCATACTCGCGGGTTGGGTGTCCCGAACGCGGTATTCCCGGTCTCTCTATAACGCTGACCGAGTTTGATCTCCGCTTCTGGGCACATGGTTCCGTTCCTCTCCGTCAGGCTAGATCCTCTCCGCCCAAAATGATCTCTTCCTTCGTCGGCGGCAAGAGACGGAGACCACGAAATCGTCCTGAGGGTCTTTGCGGTTCCGGCCGAGATGCGATCGAGCCCATGAAACCGTCTCCTGCCCCGCGCGTCCCCGCGATGACGATGCAGCTTTGGAATTACGACCAGATGCGATATTGTGTCCTGACACGAATGCACCGCTTGAGATCTTGAGCGGAATCCCCCAGGCTCACGGCACCTCGCGATTCCCGTCCGTGAGCCTCCCTCTTTTATTCGCCGGGCCGCACCATCGGCCCGGTATTTTTTTGCCTTCCAGTTTCCTTGGCGCGCCGCCGGGAGGGTTCCGACAAAATCCAACAACTGCCCAATACGGTTCGAACGACCCGACAGGAGACAGCCCTGAAGTAATCGTCGGACGCGGAACCAACATGTCCGCCCGGTGCGGAGGTCGACGGCCGAGCCGTTCGGCGCGTCGTTCAATCGTCCACGGGATTCCTTGGAATCGCGCCGAATCCCCCCGCGAGAACCCGCTCATCGTCCATCTCGTCACGTCGGCCGTGCCGGACGCCGACGCGCCCAAGCTCAGGGCAATGCGACCGAAAAGGATTCGTCAGGCCCTCTTCGTCGAAGTTCTCCTGACGGGAGCGCGCTTCGCCGCCGGCTTCTTCGCAGTCGCGGCCAATTCAGCTTCGGCCCGCAGCCAGTGATCGAAATCCTTGGCCGCCGGCTTGCCCTCCGCCTCCCAGATCTGATAGGCGCGCAGGGCGATCTCGGCTTCGCTCAGGGTCAATTTGTTGCTCTTCGACATCGCCAGCCCTCCTCAACCGATATGCTCCGGATGGATCGTCCGGTCAGCCAAACCAGGATGAATGATACCTCAATGCACGATGCCGGAGAATGAGATAGGGCCCGTTGCCGATCTCGAATTTCCCCGATGCATACCTCTTTCCACCATCAAACCGGGTATACGACCCACCTGTCTCACTTGGGCCATGGAACTGAGAGGCGCCACTCCAATAGGGGGTCAAGATTCGGGTCTGACTCACTTTTGATGCAATTGAGGAGGATGCTCACGTTGGTTTCACA
>NPIG01000548.1_pt3 | contig 20637 bp, 17 predicted proteins | sample 8637441 | NCBI WGS metagenome assembly NPIG01 (sample SAMN07420675, study PRJNA396082) | bioreactor metagenome | isolation source: sample BR6 brine-fed electro-methanogenic bioreactor BR | place: Japan: Kochi | collected 2016-06-14 | reverse complement strand
CGGAGGAGATGGTCAGGCTGGTGGCGAGGATCTTGACCAGGGCGACCAGCAACATGATCCACAGCGCGACCTTGCCGTACAGGGCCGCCTGCACCAGCCCGTATCCCGAGCCGAGCACCTGGGGGACGGCCATGGCCAGCAGGCCGAGCAGCAATCCGCCCACCGCCGGCTTGAAAACCCTGGGGAAGTCCCACTTTTGGAACAGGTTGCGGATGCCGTAAAAGGTGTGGACGTAGGTCTTGCCCAGCGCCGCGCACAGCACGCCGAGCAGCAGAAACAGGACCAGTTCGCGGGGGTGCTGGAAGCTGAACAGGGGGGTCGCCAGCAACGGCTTCCAGCCGGTTACGGCCCCGAACAGGGAGTAGGCGACGATCGAGGAGATGATGCAGGGGATCAGCCCCTCGTGTTCGAACTCGGGGTCCTGATAGAGGACCTCGACGGCGAACAGGGCCCCGCCCAGCGGCGAGCGGAACGTGGCGCCGATGCCCCCGGCCATGCCGGCCAGCAGCAGGATGCGGCGGTCGGCCGCAGAGAGGTTGAGCCGCGCGGCGAGAAACGAGCCGAAGCCGGCGCCGATCTGGGCGATGGGGCCCTCGCGTCCGGCCGAGCCGCCGGTGCCGATAGTGGCGATGGAGGCCACCGCCTTGATCAGCGGCACCCGCCCGCGGATGTGCCCCCCCTTGTTGTGGAAGGCGTCGATGGCCGCATCGGTGCCGTGCCCCTCGGCCTCGGGGGCGAACTTGAACACCAGGAAGCCGCTGATCAGACCGCCGATGACCGGGATCAGAAAGAGAAACCAGCGGTGGCCCATGAACAGGGTGTCGATCATCCCCTCGCCGAGCTCGGCCACGCCCCGGGCGCCTTCCTCCGGCGGGTGATAGCCGGCAAGCTTGCCGAGAAACAGGGCCTCGGTGGCATTGGCGGCGAAGTAGAAGGCGACCGCTCCCAGGCCCGCCACCAGGCCGACCAGGGCGCTGAGAACCAGCGGTCGGCCGAGGGCCCGGATGTCCATCCTGCGCAGGGTGGCGGCCAGATTTTTAATCCAGCTCATCGGCATGCCCTCCGTGTCGGCAGCCGGTCGGAAATCGAAACCACATAGAAATTCGGGATGTGATCGGCTTGGAAAAGCATGGGTTGAGTGGTGGTGCCGGCCTTGGGCATGAGCCGCCCCTCGGGCAAAATGGATTCAAGGGCTTGCAGCGATATCCGGCCGGCTGTCACCGCCTCCCGGGATCGCCGGCAAATCCCGTATAATCAAACATTTCAGCCGAAAAAAAGCAAGAAGGTCTTTGGATTAACGGAGGATAATGTCATTGGGCGGTTCCCCGCGGCGCCGCCCCTTGCGGGTGGGATGGGTGAGGGTCAGCCCCGTTCGGGATGTTTCAGCTCCTGAATCGCATTTTCGATGGCCGCCTGAACCTGATCATCGACCTCGCTCTTCAGGGCATTTTTCAGCGCCGCCAGCGACAACCAGTGTCCGCTTCTGCCGAGGTTTCCCAACGCCCAGGCCGCCAGCAGGCGCACCGATGGCTGGTGATGCCTGAGTCCCTCGCGCAGCTGCTTCAGGTGGGTCTTGTGGCGTCTTGCGTGTTTGGCCAGGGCATAGGCGGCCGCCAGGCGTACCGAAACATCCGAATCGTCGGTCAGGTGTTCGAGCCGGGTGATGACGCTTTGGTTGGCCACTTCGATGCGGGCCAGGGAGATGGCGACGACCTTGCGGACCTCTGCGCTGTGATCCTGAGCCATCCGCAGCAGCTCCGGCACGGCCGCCGAAGTCCCGTTCACCTTGCCGCCGATGGAGGAGACCGCCTCGGCCCGGATCGCCGGGTCGTCATGATCAAGGGCCGTTACCCAGGCATCCATGGGCGTGACGATGGCCGGGTCGATTTTCTGCAGGGCCTCCAGGTAGCATTCGGCCATGGGGCTTTGCGAGCGATCGAGCAGGTTGCCGATCTTGACCAGGGCGCTGCGGGAGATTGCGCCCAGGCTGCCCAGGGCCAGGGCCGCATAGCCGCGCACGTTGTGGTCACCGGCGCCCAGCGCCCGCAACAGCACCGGCAAGGCCAGGGTCGACAGGGGCTGGGCCGGCCCCGAATACTTGCCGAGGGCGCCGCAGGCCAGCCGGGCCCACTCGAACTGGCGCAGGTCGAGGGTGGCATCGAGGGTGGCGACCAGTACCGGGATCGCGTCGACCTCGCCGCGGCCGTGCCAGGCCAGGATTTCGGCGGCGAAAATCCGGGTCCAGCCGTCTCCGCTGTAAACCAGGTCGCGCAGCGACTCCCGCCACCCGGCCGTGGCCGGAGGCAGGTCCCGCAGCTGCTGCCAGGCCTCGATCCGCTGCTCCCAGCTGGATGGATTTTTCAGCATCGCCGCCAGCTCCTTGAGCTGCGGCTCGATCTCCAGACGGGCGAGATCATCCAGCCCTCGCGCCACCAACCCTGAGCTTGACCGTTGCAAATCCAGGGTCCGGGTCTTGACCAGCTGACCGATCTGTTCGATATCAGACATGGGGTGGCTCTCCTCCCTGGTTGTCGAGTTCCTGCCGGGCGGCCTCGATTTCCGCATCGATGGTTTCAGCCAGATCCTGCAAAAGGTCGCGGCCATGGCGCCGGGCCTCAGCGACCCGGGTCATCAGCTGGTGGAGATGCGACCTGCCGAGATGCATGATCTCCCGGTCGATGGCGGCGATTTTCTGCTTCAGCCGTTCCATGGTCCGACGCAGCCGGTCGAGCCGGGCAGCGATCCCCTGCCCGGCCACGGTTTCGGGACTCGATTTCCATTCCCGCAAAATGCCCTCCATGCGCTCGCGATCATTATGGGCATAGGCCTCGTTGAGCTCGGCCATCAGCCGGGTGCGCAGCGCCCGGGAGCGCTCATCCTCGGCCTTGTCGGGGTGGATCTGGGCCGCGATACGCCGATAGAGCTTTTTGGTTTCCTGGGAAAGATGGAGTTCCGCCGGGGGCGAAGCCGTCTCCCCGGCGTACTCTGCGTATTCCCGCGCCGACTGCTCGGCGCGGCTGCGGGCCTGCCGAGCCTGATGACCGATGCCCCACTCCCGCGGATGGAGGGCGGCCCGCTTCTGGGCGATGCGGGCCTTCAGTTCGTCGAGCTGGGCGTATCTTCGGCCCACTTGCTGATAGTAGCGCCGCTCGAAGCGGGCCAGGGCCATGCGGATCTCGGCCAGTTCAAGCTCCCGATCGGCCAGCAGGTCCGAAAGGCGGCCCAGTTCCAGAAGGCGTTCCTGCAGTTCGGCCTCTTCGGAGGAGCGGCCGATGATCAGGTCGGTTTCCATAACAACTCAGTATCCCGGCGCAGTTGCGTTTGAAATGATCCCCAGGCTCAGGCCAGCATCCGCACGGTCTGCAGCGCCTCTTCCACGTGGCGGTCGGCGAACATCATCGAACTGAAGACGTGCCTGACCACCCCGTCCCGGTCGATGACGTAGGTGGTGCGTCCGGGCATGATGCCCAAGGTTTTCGGCACCCCGTAGGTTTTGCGGATCTTGGCGCCGGGGTCGCTCAGCAGCCGGTAGGGGAGCGTGTGGCCGGTGGCGAAGGCCCGATGGCTGTCGATGGAGTCGGTGCTGATTCCCAGCACCTCGGCTCCGGCATCGACAAAGTCCCGGTAGGCGTTGCGGAAACCGCAGGCCTCCTTGGTGCATACCGGAGTTTCGTCCTTGGGATAGAAGAAGAGAACCACAGTCTTGCGGCCGCGGAAATCCTCCAGCGAAACGGTGCTTCCGTCATGGGCCTGGAGGGAGAAACCGGGCGCGACATCCCCGGGCTGGACCGGTTTCATGGGCGTGGCATCCTTTCCTTGGTGGTTCGGGCAGCAGATCGGTTGCGGCAAAACCTGGCCGGCTCACGGCTCAAGGTTACCTACAAGCATAGCGCAAAACCGCGATTAACAAACTGCTCGGCCGGCAAATCAGGGCGGCCGACGGGCTGCGGGATGCTGAGATGCGGAAAACCGCCGAGGAGAAAGGGAGGTGAAAGGATATGGCCGGAGCGCGGGCGACGCCGGAGGATCCGGGCTGCTCACGGGCCAGCGAGATTCACTGCAGCCGGGGGTTGTAGATCGGTCCTCCCGCCTGGGCGTAATCGCGCAGCACGGCCGCCGCTTCATCGCGGCAGACGTCCCGCGCAACCGCAATCCCCCGGGCTTCCAGCTCCCCCTGCCAGTCGGCTGGCTTGGCCCCCTCGTCGAAACCGGCCCCGCGGGCGTCTGCGTCCCGCGCCCCGCAAACCAGCGTGCGCAGTCCCGACCAGGGGAGCGCTCCCAGGCACATGGCACAGGGCTCGGTGCTGGTGACCAGTTCCAGCGGGGGCAGCCCCGGCGCGTTCAGGTCGAAGTTTCCGGCCCGCAGCTGGGCGATGGTTATGGCCACCATCTCGGCGTGAGCGAGGGAGGCCTGGGTGGAGAGGACCAGGTTGACGCCGGGGGCGTACAGCCGGCCGCTGCTCTGGTCGAAGATGCCGGCGCCGAAGGGGCCGCCGGTGCCATGGGCGACGCTCTGGCGGGAGAGCTCGATGACCAGGCGCATCCGTGCCTCGCGGCTGGGGTAGGACGGCTGCGGGCCGGCAACCATCCGCTCCAGCCAGGCCGGCAGCCGCAGGTGGAGTTCCGGAAAGTTCATCGGCTCACCTTCGGCGCCTTCATTCTGGGTTTTCCGCTTCTTCAAAGCGGTTCCGGTCCCGGTTCTTGCGGACCCGCTCAGGGTCGAAGATGTGCCCGTTCATGGCGATGTAGACCCCCTCGGGAAGGAGCTGGACGGCGGTGACCGCCGNNCTTGAAGACCGCGTCGGTCATGCGGAAAATCGCCGGCTGCATCGCTCCGGTGAGGACCACGACCTTGCCGGGAATCCCCCGCAGGGCTCTGGCGGTTTCGACCATCGTGTCGGTCCCGTGGGTAACCACCACCTCCCGCTCTCCGGCCGCCAGCACCGTCGCGCGGATCAACTGCCGGTCCTCCTCGGTCAGCTCGAGGCTGTCCTTGCGCAGCAGGGGCGTGATTTCGAAATCGAAAGCCACATTCGAGTCGCGCAGCACCTGGTCAATCTGGGGCTGGCCCACCTGGTACTCGCTTTTCTGGTCGAAATAGATCTTGTCGATGGTGCCGCACGTGGTGATGATTCGGAGTTTCAACGTTGTACCTCGTGAGGGGGGGGATCCTGTCCTTCGGGTTGCCATGCACGCAGCCGGGCGGTAAGAGCCCCCTCCGGGGCCGGCGGCGGCGAGCAGAATGCATTAAAAACCGGTTTGCGGCAGTTTGTCAAAAAAGATCACCAGCAGGGCAAAGGTATCGGTAAATCCGTGCCAGAGAATCGGAACCCAGAGGTTTCGGCCGCAGGCCAGGAACATCAGGCCGGCCACCAGGCCGAGGATTCCGGTGAGGACCATGCCCGCCGTCCCCTGGTAATAATGGCCGAGGCCGAAAAGCAGGGACCTGATCGCCAGCCCGAGGCTCCAGCCGACCCGGCGGTTGCCGAAGAGCTCGGCGAACCGGGTTATCAGGTAGCCGCGGAACAACATCTCCTCGCCAAAGGCGGCCCAGAGCCAGGTCAGGGCGAGCAGCAGGACCAGCGAGGTCCGGTTGCCGCGCAGCTCGTAGAAGATGCTCAAGTCGGGCCCCGTCCCCAGCCAGTAAACGACCGCCGGGAGAATCAGCAGATTGATCAGCAGGTTGACGGCAAAAACCAGGATCAGGGCCCTGGCAATGGTGCGCATCCAGCTTCTGGGACGGGTCAGGCCGTACTGACGCCAGCCGCTGCCCCGAAGCCGCAACCGGGCGGTGAGAAAAACGAAAAAAATCACCAGGCAGGCGATGTTGAAAATATGATGGGAGGAAACCAGCGGCAGCGCCAGCACCAGCCCGAATCCGAGCACCACCGCCACGATTTCCCCGAGGATGCGGCGGCGATCGATGAGGGCACCCTCGGCAGGTTGCTCGAGCGGGGCGATCGGTGCGTTTGGGTCGGGAGGAAAGGAGTGCTTCAAAATAGTCCTGCTGTTCTCGGGTCGGATAAATTTCTAATCAGTATAGCCCAAATGAGGTCTTTTTCTTAGCCGGTATTACCCGGGGCCATGGAGCCTGGTATTCTTTAGTGAGCCATCAATCAGAAATGCCTTGGTCATTCTGGAAAGGAACCCGTTAAATGTGGGGGATGGGGATCGTTTTGTTATTGCTCGCGGTTGCGGCGATCATGGCCTATCGTGCCAACCGCTTTGTCGCCCCGGCTCAGCCTGAGCTGCCGGCGGCGGCAATTGCCGTCAATGGGACGCAGGCGGCCGGGCGGCTGGGAGAGGCGCTGCAGTTTCCGACCCTTTCCCGACGGGATCCGGAACAGGTCGAGGCTGGGGCTTTCAGGGATTTTCAGACGTTTCTGGAACGATCGTTTCCCCTGGCCCATGCGGCCATGAAAAAGGATCTGGTCAACGATTTCAGCCTGCTCTACACTTGGCCCGGGAAGGATCCGGAGCGGCTTCCGATCCTGCTCATGGCGCACCAGGATGTGGTCCCCGTGGCCCCCGGCACCGAGCAGGACTGGACTCACCCTCCCTTCGCCGGAGAGGTCGCCGAAGGCTACGTCTGGGGGCGGGGGGCGCTTGACGTCAAGTCCGGTCTGATGGGCATCTTCGAAGCCGTGGAGACCCTGCTGCAGGAGGGGTTCAGGCCGCCACGGACCATCTACCTGGCCTCGGGACACGACGAGGAGGTCGGCGGATCGCAGGGATCGGCCCGGATCGCCGCGCTGCTCAAGGCGCGCGGGGTGCGCCTGGCGCTGGTTCTCGATGAAGGCGGCGCGGTGCTTGAAGACGGGCTTCCCGGAGTGGCGGCGCCGGTGGCCACGGTAGGGATAGCCGAGCGCGGCTTCGTCAACCTCGAACTGACCGCCCGGGGGCGGAGCGGGCACGCCTCGATGCCGGGCAAGGACAGTTCCATCGCTCTGCTTACCCGGGCCCTGGCGCGTCTCGAGGCCAGGCCCTTTCCCGCCGAGCTGGACTGCCTCCGGACCACCTACCGGCATCTGGCGTCCCATCTCGATTTCGCTTACCGGCTGGTCTTCGCCAACCTCTGGCTGCTCGGGCCGCTGGCGGGCCGCTGGATGAGCGCGACCCCCAGACTGAACGCCAGCATCCGCACCACCCTGGCGCCGACCATGATCCGCGGCGGGGTGCAGCCCAACGTGATGCCGGGACAGGCCTCGGTCGTCCTGAACGCGCGCATCGTTCCCGGGATGGATGTCGAAGGGGTCATCGAGCGGGTGCGCCGGGTCATCGCCGAGCCGCGGGTGGAGATCCGGCAGCTCGAGGGCTGCAGCAATCCCTCGCCGGTTTCCGATCCCGGCTCCCGCGGCTTTGCCGTCCTCGCCGAGACGATTCGGCAGACCGCCGGCCTGGACCGGTTGTCGGTCGCTCCCTATCTGGTGGTCGGCGGCACCGATTCGCGGTATTTCGCCCCCCTGGCCGACAATGTCTACCGATTTCTGCTCAACCGGCTCAAGGCTGAGGACTTTTCCAGAATTCACGGCACCGACGAGCGCATCGGGGTCGACAATTACGTCCGGGTGATCGCTTTTTATACCCAGCTCCTGCGTCGCGCCGATGATTTTTAAGCAGCCGCGCGGCGTCGGCCGGCAAACCGGGAACACCGGATTATTCCAGGCGTTCGTTTCCCTTGCTGCGGTAACGCATACGGGTGCCGAAGTTCAGCGAGGCTTGAATTTCCTCGGGAGATAATTGATCGGGGAAATAGGTTCCCGATACCTTCGCCGCCCGCAGGCTCGCCCCTTCCAGTTTGCAGGTGCGAAGATCCAGGCCGCGCAGATCGGTCTGTCGAAAATACGAGTTGCTCAGGTCGATGCCTTTCAGATTGGCCCCTCGCAGATCGAGTCCGTGGAAATCCAGAAAGGTGAAATCGCAGGTTTCGCCGTTGGCCCTGAGGGCATTGAACTTTTCGACGTCCTCTTCCCGCAGGGCCAGGTAGAGGGGGTGGGCCGATGTCTTGAGAGTGCGCTCGTTTTCCATAATGTCTCCTTGGTGATAGGGGTTGTGGCAGGCTCGCCGTGAGATTCTGATACTAGTGAAGCGGGTGATGCCCCCCGGTTTATGACGGTCATCGGCGAAAAGGCCAGCTGCCAAGGTTCTGCGGTGGAAGTTTGCGATAAGTGTGCCAAAAGGCAGTCTGCGGCCATCGGCGGGGACCGGCATTGCCGGCCGTAGTGAGTCGTCGGCCTTTGCAAAAAAAGCAGGTTTCGCGTATGTTGCTCCCGCTTCGTATCCTGACGTCCAAAAGGTTGGCTTGGCACCCCATTTCGAGAAATCTGGAGAACCCGCTCGATGCTCACCATGTTCATCAACGTCTACCTCAAGATGTTCATCATCCTGACCCCGTTTTTCGTCATGTCGGCGTTTTTGTCGATAACCAAGGATTTTACCCGGATCGAACGGCAGAGAACCGCCACCAAGGTGACGGTGGCGGTGGTGGTGACCTGCTTCGTTCTGTACGTATTCGGCCGCTATATCTTCGATCTGTTCGGCATTACCCTGGACGCCTTCCGTATCGGCGCCGGGGCGGTACTGTTTCTCTCGGCGATCTCCATGATCCAGGGCAAGGCCTCGATATCCGCCGAGGGTTCGGAACAGGAGGTGGCGGTCGTGCCGCTGGCGATTCCGATCACGGTGGGCCCGGGGACCATCGGTGCGCTGCTGGTCATGGGCGCCGGCCTTAAAACCCTCCCGGACCAGATCGTTGCCAGCGCCGCGCTGCTCTGTGCCGCTCTCTCGGTGGGCGGACTGCTGTTTGCCGCCGGCAGGTTCGAGCGGCTGCTCGGCCAGCAAGGGCTGGTGATTCTGACCAAGCTGACCGGCCTGTTCGTCTCGGCGATCGCCGCCCAGATCTTTTTTACCGGGGTAAAGAATTTCCTGGGGTGACCCGGCTGCGGCGGCGAACGGGCAATGTTTGCCTTCTTTTGTTATACTTTCCCCTCTCGTCTGGCTCTCGCACGGTTGCTCCAGGGATACGGAAAAGATATGGTCGGTGCCGCCCTCTCAGGGCAGAAATCCCGCTTCGCCAAACTGTGGCCGGTCCTGCTGCTGTTGCCTGTTCTGGTGAGCGCCTGCTCCCCCCTCCAGACCCGAATCGTTGCCGACCGAGGACCCCTCGCCTCCGGCGGAATGGTTGCCGCGGGCCATCCCGAAGCGACCCGGGTCGGGGTCGAAATCCTCGAGCGCGGCGGCAATGCCTTTGATGCGGCGGTGGCGGTGCATTTCGCTTTGGCCGTGGCCTATCCGGGCGCCGGCAACATCGGCGGTGGGGGCTTTGCCGTTTACCGGTTGCTCGACGGCGATGCGGGTGCCCTCGATTTTCGCGAAACCGCCCCCTCTGCCGCCCACCGCGAGATGTATCTGGACCAGCAGGGCGAGGTCGTGCCGCGCTTGAGCCTGGATGGTCATCTGGCGGTCGGGGTCCCGGGGTCGGTCGATGGCATGGTTGAGCTGCATCGCCGCTTCGGCTCGCTGCCTTTCGCCGCCCTGGTGCAGCCGGCCATCGATCTGGCCAGGGCCGGCGTCGTGCTGACCGGGCGCGAGGCGGAAAAGCTCAACCGGCACCGGGCGGACTTCTTGGCATTCAATGCCGAAATCCCCTATGTGGTCAACCCGGATGGGGCCTGGCTGGCCGGGGACAGGCTGCGTCATCCCGAGCTGGCCGTCACCCTGGAGCGGATTCGCGATCGGGGGCGGGCCGGCTTTTACGCGGGGGAAACCGCCGCGCTGATCGTCGCCGAGATGCGGCGCGGCGGTGGAATCCTCACGGCCGCCGACCTGGCCGGCTACCGCGCGGTGTGGCGCGAACCGGTCGTCGGCGGCTATCGGGGCTACCGGATCCTCTCCATGCCGCCGCCTTCGAGCGGCGGCATCGCCCTGCTGCAGCTGCTCAAGGGGGCCGAGACCTTCCCGGTAAGTCGCTGGGGCTTCAACCGGACGCCGACCGTGCACCTGATGGTCGAACTGGAGCGGCGGGTCTATGCCGACCGGGCCAAATGGCTGGGCGATCCGGATTTTTTTCCGGTGCCGGTGTCGACCCTGCTGGATGCCGACTACCTCAGGCGGCGGATGGCCGACATCGATCCGGCTCGCAAAACCGATTCCGCCCGGGTCGCCGCTGGTCGGATCGGGTCTCCCGAGAGTGCCGAGACCACCCATTTTTCCATCGTCGACGGCGCCGGCAACGCGGTGGCGGTCACCACCACCCTCAACGGCAGTTTCGGCTCCCGGGTTCTGGTGGCCGGAGCCGGGTTTTTCCTCAACAACGAGATGGACGACTTCAGCGCCAAACCCGGTTTGCCGAATCAGTTCGGCCTGATCGGCGCCGAGGCCAACGCCATCGCCCCGGGCAAAAGAATGCTCAGTTCCATGACCCCGACCATCCTGGATCGGGACGGGGAGTTGTTCATGGTGCTTGGCACGCCCGGCGGCTCAACGATTATCACTACGGTTTTTCAGGTCATCCTCAACGTGGTCGACCATGGCATGACCATGCAGGAGGCGGTCGATGCCCGCCGGGTTCATCACCAGTGGCTGCCCGACGCGGTTCAGGTCGAACCCGAAGCCCTGAGTGCTGAGACCCGTTTCGAGCTGGAGCGGATGGGGCACTCCTTCACGGATGTGCCGGTGCTGGGTAAGGTCAATGCGGTTCTGGTGCTGCCCGGCGGGCGACAGGAGGGGGCGGCGGACCGCACCCGGGGCGATGATGCCGCCGGTGGGGCAGCGCCGGCGCCGGGGTGGCGGCTGGACGAAAACCGGCGGCCGCCGGCGGCGGAAGACCCGGCCCCCTGACCCAGGAGTTTCAGCGCCAATGACCAAAACATCCCACCCGAACCGGGAGCGGCGAGGCATGGCCGGTGTCTGGAGGCTGTACCTGGTGTTGACCCTCCTTGTGGTCGGCATGCTGGGGATGATGGCGGTTGTTTACCAAAGCGCCCATCGGGCCAGCGCGGTCAATGCGCCGCTGGTTGATGCGGTCATGGAGTTCAAGAACGAGGTCTCCACCGGCTATCTCTGGTTCGAGGAAATCCTGACCGGTCTTCCCGATCTGAACCTGGAGGGGGTCTGGCGGCATTTTGATCGGGCCGACTGGTATGCCCGGGCCATGATCGAGGGCGGAAACAAAAAACAGGGATCCTTTCATCCTGTTGAGGATCCCGATCTGCGCTGGCAGATCGGCCAGATGCGCACCCGGCTCGCCGTCTTCCGGGAGATGATCCGCAAACGGCATGAGCTCGGCCCGGCGGCGATCGCCGGCAGCGAGATCGATCGGCAGACCCACAATCTGTTTCGCTCCCTCGTCGCCCGGGCCGATGCGGTGGAAACCCGTCTCCATCAGGTCGCTTCGGCGAATTTTCAGGACTTTCGCCTGACGCTCGGCGCCCTGTTGACGACCTTTGTGCTGGCGGCCCTGCTGGTTGCGATCCAGTTCCACCGTTTCGAGCGCCGCCGCAGCGGTTATCTGACGGAACTCGAACAGGCCCGGACCCGGGCCGAGCAGAGCGAGGCGCGCTTTCGGGACGTGACCTTCAGCATGGCCGACTGGATCTGGGAGACCGACGCCAACGGGCGATACACCTACTGTTCGGATAGTGTTCAGGATATTCTTGGCTACGCGCCCGAGGAGCTGCTGGGCAAGCTGCCGCTGGAAACGATGTCCGCCGATGAGGCGCAGCGGAGCGGGAAAAGGTATGCCGAGCCTGCTGCCCGCACCACCCCGATACGGGCGCTGGAGACCTGGAACTATCACAAGGACGGCTCCCGCGTCTGCCTGCTTACCAGCGGTGTGCCCCTGCTCGATGAGCAGGGACATCCCGCGGGTTTCCGCGGGGTTGCCAAGGATATCACCGCCCGCAAGCGGGCCGACCGGGCTCTTCGGGAATCCGAGCAGCGCTATCGGGCCCTGTTTGAGCAGGCGGCCGACTCCGTCGTCCTGATCGAAGCCGAGACCGGGGCGCTGGTCGAGTTCAACGACCGTGCGTACCAGAATCTCGGCTATACCGCCGAAGAGTTCAGAGCCCTCCGCCTGGCGGATATCGAAGCGATCGAAAGCCCCGATGAGGTTGAAAAGCATATCGAAACCGCGCTCGAGAAGGGCACGGATACCTTCGAGACCAAGCATCGGACCAGGAGCGGCGAGATTCGCGACATCCGGGTGAGCACGCGGGTCATCACCATTCGCTGGAAAAAATATTTCGTCAGCATCTGGAGCGACATCACCGCCCAGAAGCGGACCCGAAAGGCCCTGCTGCAGGCCCGCGACGATCTTGAGAAACGGGTTGCGGCACGGACCGCCGAGCTGACCCTGGTCAATGCCCAGCTCAAGCTGGAGGTCGAAGAGCGGCGCGCCGTCGAGGGGGCACTGCGCGATTCGGAAGAGGCCTTGCGGCAGCTTTCGGCGGCCCTCATGGAGGCCCAGGAGCAGGAGCGGGCGCGCATCGCCGCGGAGCTTCACGACGGCATCGGCCAGTCGTTTACCGCCGTCAAGTTTGCCGTCGAGGCGGCTTTGAGCAGCCTGGTGGGCAGGAGCTGCCCGGAAGTGCATGCCCCGCTGAGGGCGGTGCTGCCGCTGATTCAGGAGGCCATCGATGACCTGCGCCGGATCGGCACCGACCTGCGGCCGTCGACCCTGGACAACCTCGGCATCGTGGCGACCATCTCCTGGTACATTCGGCGCTTTCAGGAACTCTATCCGACGGTCCGCGTCGAGGAAGAGAAAGAGGTTGCCGAGCAGGACGTTCCCGGCCGCCTCAAAACCCCCCTCTACCGCATCTTTCAGGAGGCGCTCAACAATGTTGCCCAGCACAGCGGTGCCGAGCGGGTCTGGATCCGTCTGCTTCGCCATGGCGGCGAACTTGAGTTGTCCATCCGCGACAACGGCTGTGGGTTCGATCCGGCCGGGGTCGCTCCAGCCGGAGCGCATCTCGGCAGGCATATCGGCCTGCGCAGCATGCGGGAGCGGGCCGAGCTGACCGGCGGCAGGTTTGACCTCCAATCGCATACCGGAAAGGGGACCTTGGTTCGGGTTGTCTGGCCGTTGGGTGACGGGATCGAATCGTTTGGGCCCGGACGGCAAAAAAAGCTGGGAAATGAGTCGGTATTTTAATATGATAGGAAAATTGCCGGGGCTGATATCGAGAGTTTCCCTGGCAGAACCGAACCCTGATTCAGGGGGCCGGGCGCGAACCGTGCACCGTTTTTCGTTAAGGCCGGCAAGGCATTTGTGACCATGTACAACGAATATTTCGGATTCCAGGAACCCCCCTTTGCCATCGCCCCGGATCCCCGCTATCTCTACATGAGCGAGGCGCACCGGGAGGCTCTGGCCCACCTGCTGTACGGGGTGAACAGCGATGGCGGGTTCGTGCTGCTGACCGGCGAGGTCGGCACCGGCAAGACCACGGTCTGCCGCTGCCTGCTCGAGCAACTGCCCGAGGATGTCGAGATCGCCTTCGTGATCAATCCCAAGCTGACCTCCGCCGAACTGCTCGGTACCATCTGCGACGATCTCGGCATTGCCTACCCGCAAGGGAACACCAGCATCAAGGTCTTCGTCGATCGGATCAATGCCTACCTGCTCGACGCCCATGGCCGTGGCCGGAAAACCGTGCTGATCATCGACGAGGCCCAGAATCTCAGTGTCGATGTGCTCGAACAGCTGCGGCTGCTGACCAACCTGGAAACCAACCAACGCAAGTTGCTGCAGATCATCCTGTTGGGGCAGCCCGAGCTGCAGCAGATACTCGAACAGCCCGACCTCAGGCAACTGGCCCAGCGGATCACCGCCCGTTTCCACCTGGGGGCCCTGTCGAAACAGGATGTGAGCACTTACATCGGTCATCGGCTGGCGGTGGCCGGGCTGAGCAGTCCGCTGTTCCCGGCAGAAACCATCGATCGGCTCTATCGGCTGACCGGCGGGGTGCCCAGACTGATCAACGTTCTTTGTGACCGGGCCCTGCTGGGCACTTACGTCCAGGGCAAGGGGTGGGTGGANNCCCTGGAGCGGGCCGCCCGGGAGGTCTGCGGCGACCCCGAAGCCCTGCGCCCGCGGCGGGCCGCCCGCTGGTGGGTACTGGCCTCTTTGGCCTTGATCGCTGGAGGCATCGCTCTGTGGACCGCCCATTTTCGCCCCGAACTTCTGAACGCCGCTCTGAACGTCTCGACTCCGGCTTCGACCCTGTCGGACACCGAACCGGCCTCCGCCCGGCCGGTTGCCGATTCGACCGGGATCGTTGCCGCGGTGGTCCCACTCCAGCCTCTGGACTGGCCGGCCGACCAACCGATCGAAACCAGCAAGGTGGAGGCCTATCAGGCCCTGTTTCACGCCTGGGGGATCGACTACCGGCCCGATGAGGACGGCAATGCCTGCCAGCATGCCGAAGAGCTGGGGTTGCGCTGTCTGTTCAAGCGCGGAAGCCTGGGGAGCCTGCGGCTCCTGAACCGGCCGGCGGTTCTCAAACTGCTCAATGCCCCGGGGGAGGAATTCTATGCCACCCTGATGGCGTTGGGCGGCGACCGGGCGACCTTCGCGGTGGGGAAGGGCACCCGCCAGGTCTCCTTGAAAGAGCTTGAAACCCGGTGGCTGGGAGAGTTTGCCCTGCTGTGGAAGGTTCCTGCGGGGCACCGGGATGAAATCCACCCTGGCGAGCGTGGCCCCGAAGTGGCCAGGCTCGACGGTCTGCTGGCCCGCATCAATCAGCGTCCGCCGGTCTTGGCTGCGAATCCGGCGCTGGCCGGGAGCCTGCTGGCGGAGCTGAAGGCCTTCCAGTATTCCCGCGGCCTGGAGCCGGACGGCATCCTTGGCACCCAGACCCTGATTCATCTCAATGCGGCCGCCGGCCAGGATGTACCGCTACTGAACGTGAATGATGAGGAATAGCAAGCCATGTCTTTTATCCTCGACGCCTTGAAGAAATCAGACCGTCAGCGCAAGCGTGGCGAGGTTCCCGGTCTGCAGACGATGCATGCGCCGCTGCAATCCCAGGCCCGGCGCCGCCCGATCTGGCCTTTCCTGCTGCTCGCCCTGCTGCTCAATGCCGGGCTGCTGCTGTGGTGGCTAGCGCCCTGGCAGGACCGAACCGTCGCCGTTCCCGCCAGTGGGTCCGCCGTGCCGCACCGCGCGGCAGCCGCTCCCAGGCCCGCCGCCCCGCCGAGGCCTTCGGTGCCACCGGTGTCCGCACCCTCTCCGGTTGCTTCGGCGCCGCCGGCCGCGACCGGAGCCGCCGCCGAGGTTGCCGAAGAGCCTCTCGTCTCCAATAAGGCGGATCTCGCCCAACCGGTCGTGAGCCAGCCTCAACCGGCGGCACCTGCGCATGAGTTGGCCCGCGAATCGACCGCGCGCCGGCTCGAGAAGCGGGTGCCCTCTCCCGGGGTGGCGGCCCGGGAAACCTCGACTTCGGTTCCCCGGCAGGCCCGGCCCAGCCCGGTGGTGGCCGAACCACCGGTCTATGAGCAGCAGGAGCTGCCCGCCGGCATTCGCGACGGGGTTCCTGAGATGGCCATTTCGGTTCATTTTTACTCGAGCCGGCCTGCATCCCGCATGGTGCGGATCAATGGCAATATCTTGCGTGAGGGCGATGCCCTGGCGAGCGGCCTGATCCTTGAGGAGATCACTCCCGAGGGCGGGATCTTCAGTTATCGGGGGTACCGTTTCCGGGTGGTCAGGCCGGCGCCCGGGGACCGGCTGGAGTAGCCGCCCGGGCCATCATCGATCATCATCCGACAACCGGGGCGGCCCCCGGGTCGCGAGCACCCAAACGGGGACCGGCAGAACTCCTGCCGGTCCCCGTTTGCCATTATTCGGAGGCATCCGCTCCGGCCACCGGAGGTGCCCCGCTCCGCATTTCGCGGAACCAATCGACGGGAGTTTTATTCTTGACTTTTAAATCAAACGTTCGTTTTAATTGCACGTATGATTGAATTGCAGATCACGACCTGATTTTCACGAGGCAAAGCCATGAGTCAACCCGATACCAAGCAGCGCATTCTCGATGCTGCGGAGAGCCTGTTTGCCAGGGAGGGATTTCACAATACGTCCCTGCGGGCCATCACCCGACAGGCGGAGGCCAATCTGGCCGCCGTCAATTATCACTTCGGTTCCAAGGACGCCCTGGTTCGGGCGGTTCTCGAACGCCGCCTGACTCCTCTCAACCAGGCCCGCCGGGAGCGCCTGAACCGGCTTCGGGAAACATCCGGCGCCAATGGCCGGCGGCCGGGGGTTGAAGAAACCCTGCGGGCCTTTATCGAGCCGACTCTGGATTTCCGAAATTCCGATCCGGGGGCGAAGGATTTCGTCTCCCTGGTCGGCCGGGCCCTGGGCGAACCGGACGAATCGGTGCGAAAGATCTTCATGCGTCTGATGGAGCCGGTTTTTCAGTTGTTTTTCGAGACCCTGTGCGCCGCTTTACCGCAGCACCCGCACAAGACCGTCTTCTGGCGCCTGGTTTTCTCCCTGGGATCGATGGGCCAGACCCTCTGTTTGATGGATAAGCCCCTGCCGCTGCCCGAAGGGATCGCTCCGATTCATGAGACCGAGACCTTGCTCGCTCTGCTGATCCCCTTCCTGACGGCCGGCATGGAGGCGCCATGCGGGTGATGCAGACCGGGCTGAAGATCCTGTTGATCCTGCTGCTGGGCGGCTGCGCGGTCCATCGCCCTCAGTCTGTCGAGGTGCCGGCGCCGCTGCCAGAGAGGTTCGTCGAACAGGGGGAGGGAGCCAACGTTCCGGCTCCGACCGGACACTGGTGGGAAGCCTTTGCCGATGATCACCTCAACACCCTGATGAGCAAGGCCTTCGTCGGCAACCTCGACCTGGAGCAGGCCTATGCCCGCCTCGATCAGTTGCTGGCCCAAATGCGAGCCACCGGAGCCGCCCAACGGCCCTTTCTCAATTTTGAAGGACAGGGTAGCCGGAGTCTTACGCCCGGATTTGTCGAGTCCGCCACCACCAACAATTACCGGCTCTCCCTTTCGGCAGGCTTCGAGGTCGACCTCTGGCAGAAACTGAAATCCCGGACCGAGGCTGCACGCCTGGAGGCCGCAGCTTCACGGCAGGAGGTCGAATCGCTCTACCTGACCCTCTCCGCCCAGCTCGCCGACCTCTACTACCTGGCGGTGGAACAGCGCGCCCAGCTGGCGCTGACCGACAGGACCATCGCCGCATTCGCGGATACCCTGGAGCGGGTCGAACGTCGCTACCGGGAAGGGTTGGTCCCCGCCCTGGACGTCTACCAGGCCCGGGAGAACCTCGCTTCGGCCCGAGCTCTTCGTCCGCAATTCGAGGCCAACCTGGCGACCACCGAACATGCCGTGGCGATTCTCCTGGGTCGCTACCCCGACCGGCAGAGCGCCGGCCACCTGACCGCACTGCCGGCGGCGCCCGAATCTTTCCCCGCCGGCCTTCCCTCGGAGCTGCTGAGCCGGCGACCCGATGTCCAGGCGGCCCTGTTCAAGGTGAGAGCCGGCGACGCCCGGGTGGCCGCGGCCATAGCCGAGCGATTCCCCAATGTTAACCTGCTTGCCGATTACGGAAGATTGCGGACCGATTTCGGCATCGGGGCGATTACCGGCTCATTCTGGGATGTGATCCTGCAACTGAGTCAACCGGTCGTGGACGGCGGCCGGCGCCGAGCCGAGGTCGACCGCAGCCGAGCGGCGTTTCGCGAAAGCCTGGCCGGTTATCACCAGACCGTGTTGCAGGCCTTCCAGGAGGTGGAGGATGCCCTTTCCGCCAACCACGCCAGCGAACTGCGCGTCGCCTACCTCGACGAGCGGGTGGCCGCCAGTGCCGGATCCCTGCGCCTTTCCCTCGATCGCTACCTCCGGGGGCTCTCCGATTACCTGCCGGTGCTGACCGCCCAAGCGGCCCATTTCAACGCCCAGAGTCAGCTCCTGGCCGCCCGGCGCCAGCTCATTTCCGACCGTATCAGCCTGGCCCGGGCCCTGGGGGGCAACTGGATGGAATCCGAGCTGGAGCAGCGCCTGGCGGACAATTTTCGTGAAGGATCGCAACCATGAGCAACAAAGCCAAAATACTGATGGTTTTTCTGACCCTGGCGATTCTGGCCCTGGGATTTGGGGCCATGCGGATGATGATCGCCAGCCGGCCCGAACCGAAAAAGGCGGCGCGGGAGAATCCCGGTGCCCTGGTGGAGACCCTGACCGTCACCCGGGGCGAGCGCCAGGTGCAGGTTCATGGCACCGGCACGGTGCAGCCGCACCAGCAGGTGGAAATCGCGCCCCAGGTCGGCGGCCGGGTGGTCGAGGTCTCTCCGCGGCTGGTGGCCGGAGGTTTCTTCCGCGAGGGTGAGTTGCTGTTCCGCATCGAAGAGGCCGATTACCGGCTGGCGGTGGACCGGGCCAGAGCCGCCCTGGCCAAGGCCGAGTACGATCTGGCGACGATGGAAGGCCAGGCGAGGGTCGCCCGCCAGGAATGGGCGCGGCTGAAACTGGCCGGCGACCAGGAGCCGAACCCTCTGGTCATGTACGAGCCGCAGCTGAAAAACGCCCAGGCCTCGCTGCTTTCGGCCAGAGCGGCCCTGAAGCAGGCCGAACTCGATCTGGCGCGGACCGCGCTGAGGGCACCGTTCAACGGCATTCTCCGCTCCGAATCGGTCGATCCCGGCCAGGTTCTGCGGGCCGGCAACCCGGTGGCGGTTTTCGCCGGCACCGACCGGGCCGAGATCGTCGTTCCCCTGCCGCTGCACGAATTGGGCTGGCTGCAGATCCCCCGGGTCAGCGGCCGGGGCGAGGGCTCTCCGGCCACCCTGCAACTGGCCACCGGTGGCCGGGTTTTCGAGTGGTCCGGGCGGATCGTTCGGGCCCTCGGCGATGTCGATCCTCAGGGTCGCATGGCCCGGGTGGTGGTGGCCGTCGACGATCCCTATGGCCTGAGATCCGTCTCGCGCGAGAAACCGGAGCTGGCCCTGGGAACCTTCGTCGAAGTGGTTCTGCATGGCGAGACCCTGGCGGATGTGGCGGAGCTGCCGGCCAGCGCCCTGCGCGACGGCGAGCGGGTGTGGATCATGAACGACAGTCACCTGCGGTTTCGCCCGGTCACCGTCATCCGTCGGGCCCGCGACGAGGTGGTGATCGGCGAGGGGTTGGCGCCCGGCGAGCGGGTGGTGCTGACCAATCTAGCCGGCGCCGCCGAGGGGATGAGGCTGCGGCCGGCGGCCCCGGCCGGGGAGAGCCGGCCATGAAAGGAGCGGTCCGCTGGATGACCCACAACCACGTCGCCGCCAACCTGCTGATGCTGGTCTTTATCGCCGGCGGCCTGATCCTCGCGCCGAAGGTCAAGCAGGAGGTTTTTCCGGAGATCTCCCTCGACCGCATCAGCATCAACGTCCCCTACCCGGGGGCCGGGCCCGAGGAGGTCGAAGAGGGCATCCTGCTCAAGATCGAGGAAAACCTCACCGGCGTCGACGGCATCAAGCAGATCAAGTCGACCGCCGCCGAAGGGGCCGGGACGGTCATCGTCGAGGTCAGCGAGGGGCTCGACGCGGACAAGGTGCTGCAGGACGTCAAGAGCGAGGTCGACCGCATCACCACCTTCCCCCTCGATGCCGAGGAGCCGGTCATCAGCAAAATGCTCAACCGCCGCGAGGTCATCTCGGTGGTGGTCTACGGCGATCAGCCCGAACGCAGCCTGCGCGAGCGGGCCGAGGCGATCCGCGACGAGCTGCTCACCTACCCGCAGATCACCCAGGTCGATCTCGGTGGGGTGCGCCCCTACGAGATCTCCATCGAAATCCCCGAGCAGAACCTGCGCCGCTACAACCTGACCCTCGACCAGGTGGCCCAGCGGGTGCGGCGCGCCTCCCTCGACCTACCGGGGGGCGAGATCAAGACCGAAGGGGGGCAGATTCTGCTGCGCACCAAGGAGCGGCGCTACTTCGGCCCCGAATACGGCGACATCGCCGTTCTCACCAACCCCGACGGCACCCAGGTGCTGCTGCGCGACATCGCCGAGGTCCGGGACACCTTTGCCGAGACCGACGAGTTCGCCCTGTTCGACGGGATGCCGGCGGCGATGGTCAAGGTCTTCCGGGTCGGTGAGCAGAAGCCGACGGAAATCTCCGAGCTGGTCCTCGGTTACGTGAATCAGAAGCGGGAGGTCTTGCCCCCTTCGGTGCACATCGCCACCTGGAACGACACCTCCGAGCTGTTCGAGAGCCGCATGAATCTGCTGCTCAAGAACGCCGCGCTGGGCCTGGTGCTGGTCCTGATCACCCTCGGGCTGTTCCTGGAGATCCGCCTGGCCCTGTGGGTCATGCTCGGCATTCCCATCTCTTTTTTCGGTACCCTGTTCCTGATGCCGGCCCTCGGCGTGTCGATCAACATGATCTCCCTGTTCGCCTTCATCCTCGCCCTGGGGATCGTGGTCGACGACGCCATCGTCGTCGGCGAGAACATTTTCGAACACCGCCAGCTCGGCAAGCCCTTCGCGCGGGCGGCGGTGGACGGGGCCCTGGAGGTGACGGTGCCGGTGATCTTCGCCATCCTGACCACGGTTGCCGCGTTCGCGCCGCTGCTGTTCGTCAGCGGCCTGATGGGCAAGTTCATCTACGTGATTCCGGCGGTGGTGATCAC
>NPIG01000629.1_pt2 | contig 20677 bp, 19 predicted proteins | sample 8637441 | NCBI WGS metagenome assembly NPIG01 (sample SAMN07420675, study PRJNA396082) | bioreactor metagenome | isolation source: sample BR6 brine-fed electro-methanogenic bioreactor BR | place: Japan: Kochi | collected 2016-06-14 | reverse complement strand
TCGTCACTCTCCAGGTTTAAGTTGATCCAGAGGCCGATTCTATCGGACCTCGCCAGACCAGGAGAGAACCCCCCGCAATTACCACCATGTTGACAGAGCCGTTCCCGGGGCCGGAGCCAGCATCGCATCCTTCGTCGCCTATCAGCAGTCGCGGATGTTCTCGCGCACCCCCGAGGCCTATGGCACCGGTATTCCCGAAGGGATTATTGCGCCGGAATCAGCCAACAACGGCGTCGGTTCGGGTAGCCTTATTCCGCTGTTGGTCATCGGTATCCCTGGCGGCAGCACGGCGGCGGTCATGATGGTGGTTCTGAACTACCATGGGGTCTTCATGGGGCCACGCCTGTTCGTCGAACAGCCCGGACTGGCCTATGGGGTGTTCATGACCATGGCGGTCAGCTACATCATCATGGCATTCACCATCATGCCGTTGACCCGCTACCTGTCGCGGGTGACGCTGGTTCCGACCATGTTTCTGGCGCCGGCGATTATCTGCTTCACCCTGGTCGGCGCCTTCGCCTATCGGGCCTACGTATTCGACATGGGCCTGGCCTTGGTGTTCGGGATCATCGGCTACGTCGGACGCAAGACGGGCTTCCACGTGGTCAGCATTCTGATCGGCGTGATCCTTGGGCCGTTGCTAGAACAGAACTTCCTGCGGGCTCTTCGAATTTCCGACGGGGATCTGACCGTGTTTGTGTCCTCGCCGATTGCCAATGGTCTTTGGGCGCTGCTGCTCGTGTCCCTGGCGACCCCCTATGTTCTAGGCTGGTGGCGTCGGCGTGGTGAAGAACTGGGCTGAGCAGGATATGGTCATGGCCATTGATCCCTTCGATCATCCGGCGACTAGCCCATCTCGACATCCCGGGCGGGGCCCAGGTGGTCGCACGCAACGGTTACGCCGTCGTCGGCCATATGTCGCCGCCGGCCGGAACCTCGATCATCGACATCCGGGATCCTCGAAACCCAACCGTTGTGGCCAGTATCGATCTACCGGCGGACCATTCCCATTCGCACAAGGTGGCGATTCACGGCGACCTTATGCTGGTCAACAGCCAGCGCAACCGGCGCAAGTTCTTCCGCAAGGCGGCCAATCTGACGGAAACCGAACGAAGTCTGGCCGCGTCGCTGGGCCGGGCACCGACGGATACCGACATCGCCGCGGTAATCGGCGTCAAGGCAGCGGAGATTCCCCTGCTGCGCAAGGAACTTGCCGAGGGATACGCTTTCCCGGGATTTCGTGTGTATGACATCGCGGACCCTGTAAACCCCAGGGAAATCGCTTTCCAGAAAACGGGCGGGCAGGGCGTCCACGGCTTGGACTTCGACGGCCGGTACGCCTACACCTCGACCGAAATGGACGGCTTCCGGGGCAATATTCTGGTTACCTACGATCTTGCCGAACCGGCGGCCCCGCAGGAGGTCTCGCGGTGGTGGCTACCCGGGCAGAAGACCGGTGAGGCTGGTGACGGCGGTACGGGCGGGCGCCAGTTGCACCATGGTCTGCGCTGCGGAAACCGATTCTGGGGCGCCTGCTGGCAGGCCGGCATCCGGGTTCTCGATATCGCGGACCCGGCTGCACCGCGTGAGATCGGAGCCTACGACTATCACCCGCCGTTTCCCGAGCCGACCCACACCGTCCTGGAAATCGCGAAGAAACACGACGGCAAGGACCTCGCGCTGGTTATCGACGAGGCCCACGATCCGCATCCGACCGGTCGGTCGCGGGGCGCGTTCTGGGTGTTTGACGTCAGCGACCCGGCCGACATGAAACCCCTCTCTCTGTTCGAACTCGGGGAAATGGACTCCCCGTGGAGCCGCCTTGGGCGCTTCGGCGCCGGGCAGATCGTCGAACGCGACACGGGCGACCGGGTGTTCTCGACCTGGTTCGCGGGCGGGTTACGGGTGCTCGATATTTCGGACCCCACGGCTCCGGCCGAGACCGCCTTCTACATCCCGACTCCGGCTCCGGGGGCGGGAGCCCCGGAGAGCATGGACGTCGATGTCGACGAACGCGGGATCGTCTCGCTGCTCGACCGCAACGGCGGTTTGGATATCCTCGAAACCCTAGTCTAGGATGGCCAAGCGAAACAGTTTCTGGGGTCCATTGGCGCTGGCTTTTTCACGCTGGCGCCTCATCGGGGCGTTTCCAGTTTCAGCATCGACCTTACCTTCTCTTATTTCGGGGCGTCTTTGCTTTTCCGAATGGGGTCAAAATTGCCCGTTCCTTGACACGATTGGAGGCGTCTGCATTCGCGTCTCAATCGGACATGCGATTTCGGTTCTTTGCCGATTGAGTCGTGCCATATGCAGACGGTCGAGCGCATCTGACCTTCCCCCATAACCCCCATAAATAGTCGCACTTGGAAGCGATTGGGACGCTGGTCAGTGACGTCTGCTCCGGGGCGTAGGCCAATTTCCATTCGCCTTCTCCCACGGTGAGGGCCCTGAATTGCTCTAATGGTGGACTGGATTCATCGTCTCACCCCCGCTACGGAGAGGGGTACCACATCTGTATAACCGTCCGTCGAGACGCGTCGGCGGATCATCGCTGGGGAGCTCGCCGAGGCGGGGAAGGGGAAGTCGAGCCTCGGTTCGTATTTCACGAGGAAGGGCACCAACTATCTCCGAGTATTGGATCAATAAGGCCTGCGCAAATGGCGATGCTTCGAACCCGAGAAGTTCTCGCACGAACGGCTTGATAATGGTGGCCTGCTGGAGTCTTGAGAAGATGAGCGCGCTGTAGGAACGCGGCCAATCTGCTAGTAATGCATGCCCTTCGGCGGCGAGTTCATTCTGCGACTTCCGGGAAGCATCCTCCTCGCCGACGCTGAATTTTCCGACGCAAGCGAGGACTTCGAGAACTTGGTTGAGGGGGCCGTTCCAGAATCTTCGAGTCATCGACAAGGGGTGGGGGCTGATTCCAGCAAGGTGCCAGACCTGCATGCATAGGGTGCTTACTTTGTCATCTGTGTTTCGCGTTGCGCGCTGACAGAGGAGGCTGCCGCATTCACAACGGTCCACAGCCTGGTCGCGCCACGTTACCGGTTTTCCGCAACGGCATGCCGCCTCGAGCTTGACGCCGTGAATTGGACAAATGTCGAGCGGCTTCACATCCCAAATCGCTCTATGAAACGGCGTCTCCTTCATGCACAGCGGACAGAAACGCCGAGCTTCCATCGGGAAAAGCCTGTGCGGGACGGTAAGCCCACCTGGGTAGTGGACCATGCCGTCCGCTTCCGGCCATGACACCATGCCGCGAAGTATCTTTTCGTTGATGTCTGAGATCACGGAGAGGTTCTGCAGATCGCAAGATGTGGTTTGTAGGTAGGGAAAGGTAACGCCCGCCACTTCTGCAATCCAAGTGGGAGAAGGAAACAGATTGTGGGTTGCAAGTCGCATGACGAAGCCCGCAAGGCTCTCTTCCTGTTGCGGAGCAAGGCGAAGGGGAAGGCGATTCGGTGTTTCCTTCATGCCGCGGCCCGCCTCTTGCCTTTTTGAGACCGCAGCCTGGTAACACGGGACCGGTCCGGTGCCGGCCTCAACGCTCTTTCGGGATCAGGATCGACGAAGGGATTCACCCAGGGGATATCATCATCGTCCTCGCTTTCGACAGACAAGCGCTCGAACGCGAGGCTGAGCAAGCCCACTGACATGACCTGCAGGCCTTCCTCCTCCGCTAGCAACAGGGCGGTCGTGAAGAGACGGACGATCTTTCCAATAAGGCCCTCGGTCGCGCAATAGATTCGGAACGCGACGTCGGGCGAGGAGAGCGACTGCTCGCAGGAGAACCGCAGTTTCGGCTCAAATTCGGCGAGGATGCGCCGGAATTCCAACCTGCTGACCTTGTCATCCCAATCGAAAGGCGCGACTCGAAGAACGCCCTGGTTTCGATCGTTGAGTTGGTCGTTTGCTTTCAGAACGCGAGTCGCTGCCGACTTGCCGGCAAGCAGGATGGGAAGCTTTGAAGCGTTGACGAGGGACTTGATCCAGTCGGCGACATCATAGTCGACCCTCTCGGAATTCGGCTCGATCAGGTGCTGAAACTCGTCAAGGATCAGCAGTCCTACCTGCTGTTTATTAAGGTGGTAGAGGATGCGGGCAGTCCGCTCGGGAAGGGTTCCCTTGCTCGGTCGGAGATCGCCCAGGGCTCGAAGGACCGCTTCCGCGACGCTGTTCAGTCGGCACTTGGCCGGCACTTCGACGTAGGTGACTGGCCGCCGGTCAGCATCCCCGTCAGTCTGCCTCGGATGGTGGGCAATGTACCGCTGAATGACGGTCGTCTTGCCGGAACGTCGCGGCCCGACAAGCATGAGACACATCCCCTCGCGGCCGGTATGACCGGCGCGATGGAAGGCCTCGATGGCTCGGTACAGTCGGGCCGCCTGCGGATAATCGATGTACGTTGATCGGACATCCTCGATTGCAACAAAGACGTCAACAGGTTGGGTTGCGGGGGCATCGGTCATGGCCGCCTCCTACTCTTTTCGCGAAAGGCGTTCGGTGCCCCAGTCAGACGAACGCAGGAAGTCCTGGAAGTCCTCCTCCTCGTCCAAGTCCTCCTGGGGGTTGGAGACCGGGGTCGGCGTGGCGGGAGCGGCGGTCTCGGCTAAAGGCGGTTCGGATTTCGGGGACGGATCCGCGGTGACGCCGAGGAAACGCGCAGCTCTGGTGTGACTGCGGGCCGAGCGGTTCTGGAGCATCGCCGCCGCGGCCTTGCGGAGTTGATTGCGGGAATCCACCAGCTTCTTGACGGTAATCTTATCCCCGTTGATCTCGCGGGCGTGCTTGGTGATGGCCCGGTGCTGGGGGAGGGTGAGCCCGGTCGAATACTCTCGGTCAACACAATGAACCCGCATGAGTTTGCCGCTCACGGGATGGAGCACGGAGACCGCGCTCAGGTCGGTCGGGTCGATCTTAAGCTTGACCTTGGACTTGCAAAGCTTCTTGTCGCGTCGGATCTCGGCGAGAGCGGGGCCGTTGTACCGCAGACCCTCGAATTCCACGCCGTAGTGGTGAACCTTACGCTCATCGACGATACCGAGGAGGGCGTCAAAATCGGTGACGCGGTTTGGCAACCGCACGGGAACCTTGCTGACGCCGTCCTGCCAAACCCGCAACGGTGTAAAATTGTGCAGGCCGCGATGTGGCCGGACGGCATAGACCTTGAGCAGCCAGTGATGCACAAGGAATGACAACTCGGAAAGGGTAAGGAAGGCCCGTTCCTCGGAGGGATAGTCGCCTCGTTCCTTGGGATTGGAGAAGCTCGTGCCCGAGAGGGAATGGAACAGGCCCGTGTTGTTGGTCCGGAAGAACCGTTCGATCTTTCCCTTGAACCACGGGTGCAGAACCGGCGCATACTGAATGTCGATTCCCAGCGACAGGCAGGCGTCATCCAGACTCTTGCTGTGAAACTCGGACCCATGGTCCATCATGAGGGTTTCGATCAGGCCGTAGCAGGGCCAATCCGTGTCCAGGTCGGGAAACCGGGCCTGCAGATAGGTCTTGGGGAGCATTCCGTGGCGGAGGCACTGCATGACGCTGAGCCAGCTCGGCGGCTCGAAGCCGATGTAGAGGCCGAGAGGCATGCGCGAAAAGCGGTCGAGCGCATAGGTCAGCCAGGGCCGCCCGAGGATGATGGGGTTTTTCGGCAGGCTGTCGAAGACGTAGGGGATTCCTTCAAAATCGCGGATGTCGCCGACAACGTTGAGGTCGATTTTCGTGTGATCGATCTCAACCACCTGCAGGGGATGGGTCGGCGCCGGGCAGCCCTGATAGGCCTTGTATTTGATCTTCGCGGCTCGGCTGCCGTGGCGGGCTTTCATCTCATCAAACGCATCCAGTTTGGCGAGGCGCTTCGCCAAGCCGCGCAGGCTGATGCCGATGAACTGCCGGGATTTTGGCAAGGCCTCGTTGATCTCGCCCAATTCGCCCACGATGGCATCATGGACTTCAAGATTCGCGGGCCGCTCTTCCTTCATGTGGATAGCCTCGATCTGTTCATCGATGATGGCGTCCACTTCGGGCTCCAATCGGGAATTCCGATTGCCGCGCCGATGCGTGGCGGGAATGAGAGATCGCAGGTCGCCGCCGGCGACCGTCCATCGCCGATACCACCTGCAGAAGCTGCTGAATGAGGGAGGACGGGAGTCGCCGACGGTTCCGGCAACCGCCGCAAGGATCGGTTTGACCACGGCCTTCGACAACTGGCAGTTCGTTTCTTCCTGGAATACTGCGATATAGGCCATCCGCCTTCGTGCTTCCGCCAGTTGCCGTTCGTCAAAGCTCTCCAGTGCTTGGTTGAGGTTGGCGGTCTCCGGGATGTCGGCGGGGAGGATCTCGAGTTCGCCGGCGGTGAACGCCCGGGCGACATCGTCATCGGTGACGAGCTTCGGCTCCCCGTTCTCGTTGGCGGGTTCGAGAACGAGGCGTCCGCCACTGGTGCGTTTCGTCGCGGAATACTCGAACCCGTTCAGGCGCAAACGGGTGTCGGTCTTGATGCGGATCGGTGTCATGCCGCTGTCCTCCATGTCGAGGTGATAGGGGTTGCGAGCGTCAAGTGTCTAGACCGGTCGAAGTCGAAGTATCCGTTGAGAATTAGCCAGCAGAGCATACCGGCCGGCGAGTCGGTCAGGGCAGTCAGGGTTTTTGTCAGTTCGTCGTAGGGGGCCGAACGAACACCGGAAACCATGCGGCCGATGGCTTTCATCTGCGTGGGCGAGGGGAAGCAAAAGCGATGGCGAAGCAGTTTGCGAACGTTTGACAGCTGCGGTTGTCGCCGAATCGTCGCTTCGGTGACGACCCGATAGGAAATGTCGCGCTCGGCGTAGAGGCGGCGAAAGATCGCGAAGGCTTCCTGATTTTCGGGGTCTGCGGCGTCCTTTTCGTATTTGACCTCCTCGATCGATCGGTGATCGCCAACCCTGACGATCTCGAGATCGGGGACGTAAGTATGACGCCGGCCGTGCAGGAGGTAGGGCAGGCGCTCCGGCTGCGCGAAATAAGCGATCACCTGGGGGTCTGCCTCAAGCAGATAGAGGTAGTCGCGCTCGAGCTGGGATTCCCAGGGAACAAGCCTCTGCATTTTGGCGCTCACGATCTGGCCGACCATCCGCTTCCGTCGCTTGGTGACTACCCGTCGGACGGGCTTCCTCTCGCGAAAGGAATCCGATAGCGCGGTTTCTTCGAATGTCTGGGCGAGACGTGGCGTTTTACGCATGGCTGACCTGGCCATCAGTTGTTGATGCGGACGGCGTGGAAGTGCCGTCGCGCGATTCAATAACTTTTTTGGCCGAGGGGAGTCAATACGCAAAAAATAATTTTTTGCAAAATTTTTTCGTTAACACCAAAAATTAATTTTTGCGACACGTCGTTGACGTGGGAATCGTAGTCGATATATATATTGCGCCTAAGCTAGACTGGAGATGTTGATGGGCGTCCTCATTACGAAAGTCGCTTCCGTGGCGACGGGAATGACGAAGCGGGAAAAAATAGACACCGCAAGCGGCGACTCGGTGCTTGTCCAGATGGGAGACATCCTTCCGGCTGGAACGCTGGTGATCGATCGGGAACGTCGGGTCGTTCGTTCGCCAGAGATGGGGCGCTACGTTGTCGGGGAAGGCGACGTCCTGTTTCGCGGGAAGGGCGCAGGGATTGCCGCAGCCGTCGTTCCGCCGGATTGCCCTTCGCTGGTGGCCGCGGCTCCAATCATCATCCTGCGTCCCAACCGGTCGCTCATCGAGCCCGGCTATCTGGCGTGGGCAGTCTCCTCGCCGGCGGCCATACGCCATTACGCGCTCACAGCACGTTCGGTCGGCATGCTCACTGTGGGGGCGACCGAGCTTGGCACGCTTAAGATCCTGGTTCCCGATATCGAAACGCAGCGGGCCCTGGTTGAATTTATTTCACTGCAGCGCCGTGAGGCAGCCTTGCTCGAGCGGTATGTCGGGTTGAAGCAGCAGTTCCTGAATGCCGTCATTGAGCAACGGATCACAACCGGCATAGCGGGCATCAAAAGAAAGGCGGATCGAAAATGAATCAAGTTGAGCAGTCCGTGATCAACAACGCCGCCTGGGCGGCGTGCGACACGTTCCGTGGCGTGATCGATGCCGCCAACTACAAGGACTACATCCTCGTGATGCTGTTCCTGAAATACATCTCGGATGTCTGGAAGGATCATGTCGAGCAGTACCGTAAGCAGTTCCGCGAGGACGAGATCCGCATTCGCCGCCGGCTCGAGCGGGAACGTTTTGTGTTGCCCGAGGGCGCCAGCTTCTATGACCTGTTCGCCAGCCGCAACGAGGCGAACATCGGCGAACTGATCAACATCGCCCTTGAAAAGATCGAGGACGCCAACCGAGCGAAGCTGGAAGGCGTGTTCCGTAACATCGACTTCAACTCCGAGGCCGCGCTGGGCAAAACCAAGGACCGGAACCGCCGTCTCCGGATGTTGCTCGAGGATTTTGCCAAACCCGCACTCGACCTCCGTCCGTCTCGGGTCGGCGAAGACATCATCGGTGAGGCCTACATCTACCTGATTTCGCGGTTCGCTTCCGACGCTGGCAAGAAGGCAGGCGAATTCTACACGCCGACGTCCGTTTCCACGCTGTTGGCCAAGCTGGCCGGCCCGAAGGCGGGCAACGCCATCGTCGATCCGGCCTGCGGGTCCGGGTCCCTTCTGATCCGTGCCGCCGAAGAGGTAGGTGGGGAGAATTACGCCCTGTTCGGCCAGGAACTGAACGGCTCCACCTGGGCGCTGGCCAAGATGAACATGTTCCTGCACAGCCGCAACGCCGCCCGGATCGAATGGTGCGACACCTTGAACAGCCCAACCCTGGTCCAGGGGGACGAATTGATGACGTTCGATGTGGTCGTAGCCAATCCGCCGTTCTCGCTCGACAAGTGGGGGCAGGAGAACGCGGCCACGGACCCCTACAAGCGGTTCTGGCGCGGCATTCCGCCCAAGAGCAAGGGCGACTACGCCTTCATCTCCCACATGGTCGAGGTCGCCAAGCCCGGGTCCGGCCGCGTCGCCGTGGTCGTTCCGCACGGCGTGCTGTTCCGCGGTGCGGCTGAAGGCAATATCCGGCGCCACCTGATCGAGGAGAACCTGCTCGATGCCGTGATCGGCCTGCCGGCCAACCTATTCACGACGACCGGCATTCCGGTCGCCATCCTGGTGTTCGACCGTTCACGGGAACGGGGAGGCGTCAACGCGGACCGCACCGACGTCCTGTTCATCGACGCCAGCCGAGAATTCGCCCCGAACCGGAACCAGAACGCGCTCGAGGACTCTCATATCGCCAAGATCCTCGACACCTTCACGCATCGGCACGAGATCGAGCGCTATTCCCACAACGCCTCCGTAGACGAGATCGCCGAGAACGACTTCAACCTGAGCATTCCCCGTTACGTCGATACCCTCGAGCCGGAAGAAGAAATCGACCTCGCTGCCCTGCAAAAGGAAGTCGACGACATCGAAGCCGAGCTTGCCGACGTGCGCGGCCGCATGGCTAGCTATCTGATGGAACTGGGCCTATGAATAAGAAGCCTTCAAAAGGTCTGACCATTCGTAATAGTACGGCCGAGTTCCTGATCTTTACCGCGCAGGCGGGAGAAAGTGGGATTGAGGTACGCTATGAGGGCGAGACGATCTGGCTGACACAAAAGCTGATGGCGGAATTGTTTGGTGTCGAGCGCTCCGTGATAACCAAGCATCTGAAAAATATATTCAATGACAATGAGTTAGACGAAGATTCACCCTGTGCAAGTTTTGCACAGAGTGCTACGGATGGCAAAACCTACCAGACACGATTTTACAATCTCGATGCCATCATCTCGGTCGGATACCGAGTCAATTCCAAACGCGCCTCCCAGTTTCGTCAGTGGGCGACGCGCATACTACGAGAATTCGCCGTCAAGAGATTCGTGCTGGACCGCAAGCGCTTGGAGAACGGCAGCTTTCTCGGAGAGGACTACTTCGAGCGCCTTCTCGAGGAAATCCGCGAAATCCGTCTTAGCGAGCGGCGCTTTTATCAGAAGGTAACCGACATTTATGCGACTAGCGTCGATTACCACCGAGATGCCCCCACAACGCGGGAGTTTTTTGCAAAAGTTCAGAACAAGCTTCACTACGCTGTTCACGGCAATACGGCGGCTGAACTGATCACACAGCGCGCCGATAGTACGCAGGAACACTTGGGGCTGACCAACTGGGCAAACGGCCCGGATGGAAAAATCCTAAAACCCGATGTCACGATCGCTAAAAATTACCTGAGTGCCGATGAGTCGGACTCGCTCGGGCGGATCGTCAACGCCTATCTTGATCTGGCCGAGGATCGCGCCCGGCGTAAAATCCCCATGACCATGGATGACTGGTCCAAGCGCCTGGACCTGTTCATCGAATTCAACGACCGCGACGTACTGGATAATCCGGGCAAGGTTAGCGCCCAGATCGCCAAGGATCGGATCACGCCATCAGTGAATTCGAGAAGTATCGGATCATCCAGGATCGCCTGTTCGAATCCGATTTCGATAAGGACATGAAAGCCATAACCGAGGCTGCCAAGGGGCGGAAGAGGGGGGGCGAGGATAAGTAAATTATCGCTTCCGGCCGTATGGCGGGGTATCTCAAGGAGCTGGGGCGTCGTCGATGCCTGAAGGCGAACTGATCCATTACACGACTGAAGACGGGGCGACACGCTTTCAGCTTCGCGCCGTCGACGGCACCGCATGGCTGACCCGGGCCCAGATGGCCGAGTTGTTCCAGGCTACCAAGCAGAACATCAACGTCCATATCCACAACGTCCTGGATGACGGTAAACTCACCGCCGATTCAGTTGTCAAAGAATATTTTACGACTGCCGCCGACGGGAAGGGGTACCGGACAAAACACTACAGCCTCGACATGATCCTGGCCGTCGGCTACCGGGTCCGCTCGCTACGGGGCGTGCAGTTCCGTCGGTGGGCGACCACAACGCTTAAGAATTATCTCGTCAAAGGCTTCGCCATGGACGACGCACGCCTCAGAGATCCCGCCTGGGGCTATTTCGACGAGCTCCTTGAGCGCATCCGCGATATCCGGGCCTCCGAGGCCCGCTTCTACCAGAAAGTCCGCGACACCCTGGCGTTGAGCATGGCTTCCTCCGCAGCAACGAACTGCCCCGGCTGGCGAATGCTGGCAGCGCCTCCACGACCCAGGACGAAAACATCGCCCACGAACGATACGCTGCCTTCGATACCAAACGAAAGGAAGCCGAACGGGTTACGGCTGAGCACACGGACGAGGTCGAGGAACTCAAGCGGATCGCCGACGGCGCCAAGAGGGAGAAGAAAGGGTGCGAGGGTGCTTGAAGGGTGGCAGCGAAAATCAGTCGGAGAAGTATTTAAACGGGTGGAGGTCGCCATCGACGAACCTGCTGTCGCCGGAGAGGGGGTGTCGTGACCGCCCTCGAATCCAAGGAAATGTATGTCTCTCAGATTTCGACCGTCCAGGCGCTTATGCGGTTCGGCTACAAATGTCTGCCGCAAGCCGAGGCCGAGAAGCGGCGTGGCAAGCTGCGCAACGTGTTGCTCGAGGACGTGCTCGCGGAGCGGATCATCGCTCTCAACGCGTTCACTTACCGCGGAGCCGAACACCGTTTCACACAAGGTGACGCGGAGGGGGCCATTCTCCGGCTGAAGCTGTCGCCGGTCGAGCAGCGAGGCCTACTCGGAACCAACCAGGACATCTACGACCTGCTGGTGCTCGGCACCACGATCGGCAAGACCATCGATGGGGACCGCAAGAGCTATTCGCTCAAGTACATCGACTGGGAACGTCCGGAAAACAATCTGTTCCACGTGACCGTCGAGATGTCGGTCGAACGCGTGGGAAGCACGAATACGCGCCGCTGCGACGTCGTGCTGTTCGTCAACGGCATTCCCTTCGTCGTCATGGAGAACAAGGCATCGACGGTGTCGGTGGAGCAAGGGGTTTGGCAACTCATCGGATACCAGCAGGCGGAGGAGGTCCCGCACCTGTTCCACTTCGCCCAGGTCCTGATCGCGGCCAACAAGAACGAGGTGCGCTACGCCACGGTCGGTTCCTCGAAGAAATTCTGGCTGACTTGGCATGACGAGGACGAAAACGACGAGGACATCCATCGGCTGGTCAACATTCCTTTGACCGAACCGGAGAAGTCGGCCCTGTTCTCCGGCGATTTCGCGGTTGCCCGGCCGTATTTCGAGGAGATGGAAGCCGCCGGCGAGCGTGCCGTCACCGAGCAGGACCGCATCCTATTCGCTCTCTGCCGCCCCGAGCGCCTGCTCGACTTGGTTCGGGTCTTCACGGTCTTCGAAGCGGGTGTCCGCAAGATTGCCCGCTATCAGCAGTTTTTCGGTGTCCGGAGGATGATGGCCAGATTGCGTCGGACGGACGCCGCCGATGGACGGAGGACGGGAGGCGTCATCTGGGCCACGCAAGGCTCGGGCAAGTCGCTGACCATGGTGATGCTCGGCAAGGCCCTGGCCTTCGCCAGGGACATTCCCGCTCCGCGGATCGTCATCGTCACCGACCGGGAGGATCTCGACAAGCAGATCAAGGAAACGTTCAAGGCCTGCGAGATGGAGCCGAAGCGGGCGGGATCGGGCCACCACCTATTGCGGCTCCTGGCGGGCGGTAACAACCTGATCACCACCATTGTCAACAAGTTCGATACCGCCACCCGCAACGAGCGGTTCGCCGACCCCGACACCAATGTCTTTGTCCTGGTCGACGAGAGCCATCGCAGCCAGTACGGCACCTTCGCCGTCAAGATGCGGCGCATCCTGCCGAACGCCTGCTACATCGGCTTCACGGGAACGCCGCTCCTCAAAACCGAGAAGAACACGCTGGCCAAGTTCGGCGGCATCATCCGCGCCTATACCATCGCGGAGGCGGTCAAAGATGGCGCCGTGGTGCCCTTGCTGTACGAAGGCCGCTACGTCGAGCAGAACCTTTCCGGCGGGAGGATCGACACCTGGTTCGAGAAGCTGTCCCAGGGCCTGAACGATAACCAGAAGGCCGACCTGAAATCGAAAGTCAGTCGGATGGACGTGTTCTCGCGCACGGAGCAGGCGATCTACGCAAAGGCCCTGGACATCTCCGAGCACTACCGTCAGCACTGGCAGGGGACCGGCTTCAAGGCGCAACTCGTGGTTCCTTCGAAGGCGGCGGCCATCCGCTTCAAGGAAGTGCTCGATGAAATCGGGCACGTCACGTCGGAAATCATCATTTCCGCCCCCGACGAGCGCGAGGGCAACGACGAGGTCGACCGGGAGTCGACGGATAGGGTCCGGCGTTTCTGGACAGCGATGATGGCCAGGTACGGAAACGAGGAGGAGTACAATCGCCAAATAGTCGAGGCATTCCTGGGCCCCGGCGACCCCGAAATCCTGATCGTGGTCTCGAAACTGCTGACCGGCTTCAATGCCCCGCGCAACACCATTCTCTACGTCTGCAAGCAGATGAAGGATCACAACCTTTTGCAGGCGATCGCCCGGGTGAACCGGGTTTTCGAGGAGAACGGCACGCATAAGGAATTCGGTTTCATCATCGATTACGAGGGTTTGCTGGGGAAACTCGATCTGGCCTTGACCGAATACACGGCGCTGGCCGGCTACGACGGCGAGGATCTGACGGCGGCGGTCAGCGATGTCAGGGGCGAGATCGGACAGCTGAGCCAGTTGCACCGGAACGTCTGGAGTCTTTTCAAGGAGGTCCGCAACAAGCTCGATCACGAGCAGATGGAACAACACCTGGCTGACGACAAGCGGCGCGAAGAGTTCTATGCGCGGCTGCGCGATTTCGGGCGGTGCCTGCATGTCGCCCTGGCGTCCGAGAAGACTTACGACGTCTATTCCGACGACGAGGTCGACCGCTTCAAGAGGGATTGGAAAAGCCTTACCAGGCTGCGCCAGTCCGTCCAAATCCGTTATCAAGAAGTCATCGATATCAAGGAATACGAACCGAAAATCCAGAAGTTGCTGGACGATCACGTAATCGCCGATCCGGCGCAGGTAATCATCGACCTGGTGAACATCAACGATCCGGGTGCCCTCCGTCGCATCCTCCAGGATGATCAGGCGACAGACGCCTCGAAGGCCGACAGGATCGCGAGCGCAACCAAAAAGACCATTAACGAGCGCATGGATGAAGACCCGGCTCTCTACAAGAAATTCTCCGAGATGCTGAAGGAGGTCATCGACGCTTACCGCCAGCAGCGTATCGCCGAGAAGGACTACCTGGGCCGGGTCACGGAGATCGCCAAGGAGGTTGCGAAGGGCAGGCGGGAGGAGGGGGTTCCAGAGAGTATCCGCGGCAACGCCGATGCCCAGGCCTTTTTCGGCGTGTTGGAGCCGGTGACGACGCATCATCTCGGCGAAGGCGAGGAGGCGAGGGGGGGTGCGGCCCACATCGCCCGGGACGTGTTGGACGTCATTCGTGAACATTTGATCGTAAATCTCTGGGAGAACGACGATGCCCAGAACGCGATGTGCAACGCCATCGACGACTATTTCTTCGACACTGTTGGGCCGGAGATGGGGGTCCACCTCACGCCGGACGAGCTGGATGCCGTCGAACAGGCTCTGATGAGCGTGGCCAAAGCGAGATTCGCCCTATGACGGCCGGCGATACCCATTCGATTGCGTATGGCGGACGGACGATTTCTTTCAGTCTGAACCGGAGCTGGCGCAACACGATGGCCATCCACGTCAAGCCGGACATGTCCGTCGAGGTCGTCGCGCCGCTGGACGCACCGGAGGAAACGATCTGCGAAACCGTGATCTGGGGCCGGCAGTGCCGAATCAGGGTCATCCACCATATCCAGGCCGGAGTCAGCCTCTCGCGCGGTTTCTTCACCGTGCAGACGCATTTTCCGAAATGCCCGGACGTCACCAGGGAACTGGTTCAGGGTACAAGAGGCAGGCGAGGGAAAAGTTCCTCGAACGGCTCAACTACTGTCTCGGACGATTTCCGAACCCGGACCACGTGTGGCCGACCAGTATCATCGTCCGCCAGTTGGCTGGCCGGTGGGGATCGAGATGCAGTCACTGATATCGTAACCCAATGGGTTACATTTTGTTCTTGATTTTATAACCCGTTGGGGCATATAAAAATATGCAATCCAAGTCAGTCACGGTCGTTGAGACCAAGGCTTTTTCGACCGCAGCAAAGAGTCGGATGAAGCCGGAAGAGGTAGAGGCTCTGATCGACGTCCTGGCAGACGAGCCTGAGGCCGGCGACATCATCAAGGAAACTGGTGGCATTCGCAAGATCAGGTTCGCAGTCGGAGATAGAGGTAAGAGAGGGGGCGTCCGAGTCGTATACTACTTTCACAACGACACGATGCCCGTCTTCCTACTTACCGTGTTTGCTAAGGGCGAGAAGGACAATCTCTCGAAGTCAGAGCGTAACGAACTAGCAAAACTTGCGCGGACGATTCGAGACAGTTACGGAGAATGAATCATGGCGACCAAGGCATTCAACAAGATCATGGATGGGCTCACCGATGCTTTGGCCTATGCCAAAGGAGATGAGACCCGTGGAAAAGCGCACGAGGTTGAAGTGCCAACGGTGGATGTGCGTGCCGCCCGTAGGAAGCTCGGACTGTCGCAAGACAAATTCGCCAAGGCATTCAAGATTAGCGCATCAACTCTCCGCAAGTGGGAACAAGGGGCTCGTCGTCCCAATGGGCCGGCTCAGGTTCTTTTGGTTGTAATCGATAAGGAGCCGGAGGCCGTCAAGCGCGCCTTGGAAGTTGCGGCTTAGCACAAAAGCCGATCACGACTAGCGCAGCCACTGAAAGCCAGGCGGCAAGTCTCGCATGTCACTCCCCGTGAAACTGCTGTAACAGAGGGCACGTGAGATTTTGTCAGTTGCACCCTGAACGGGCATTGCCTCGATCGGACACCCAGAACCGATATATCGTGTACTGTTGAGTGGAATGCGATGATGACGCATTCGCATCTGCTTTTTGTGTAAAATGGCGCCTCATGGCACCCGCCCCATTTGTGCTGGCTTGTCGCGTCGGGCAGATGTGAACATCTCCCGGTCTATCGCGGGGATTGCACACGAGCCAATCCGAAGCGGCCGGACGTCACCAAGGTGATGGTTCAGGACTGGCACAAAGACCGAACCAATGACAAGTTTCGTGAGCGCCTCGAAGTTTGCCTGCAACGATTTCCGGATCCGGTGGCCATCAGCCCGTGATCGAGGCCCCGGTACCTTCGATCGACTACATGATGGTCCGCGAAAGCGCCATCGGATACATCGGCACCACGGACTAGAATTCCGAGGTCCGCTGGAGACCGTCATGACGGACTGGCAAAAGAGGAAGGGCCGGTTGGAAAAAGTGACGGTTTGAGCGGCGGTTAACGTTCTTCCGCGACGGTAATTCCAGATAAGTATCCGCCGAAGCCGACATCGCCGAATTTTTGACGACGGACAGTGGGAGGAGGGGCTCGGACCCGAGTCTCATTTTATGGTTCGAGCGTTCTCACTTTATGGTTCCCCCTACATTTTGTGGGGGAATTATATTCCTGGAATCGACTTTGGCTACATTCAAAGACTTAAGCGAAGTTTATGGAACCATAAAGCTGGACTGGAATGAACCATTATCCCGGACAGCCCTACATTTTGGAACCATAAGGCTGGACTACCCTATCCTACGACAAATGTGCTTGAATAATTTATTGAAATATATAGAAAAAAATGACCTCAGCGTACGCAGACAAAATGCAAATGTTATGGGTTTATGGCGTCGCCCCGTAGGCCATGCTCACACGCCCCCAAGCGAATGGCGCAGGTGCAATGTTGGACGGCTTCCCTCTCCTTGCCTTCTTCTGTAAATGACTAATAAATTAGGCATATTGATCTAAAACACATTTTTGTCTAATATATTTGACATTCTTCGAATAGGCCTTATATATGAGCATGTGGGCTACCCTTATACGAGGCACGCAAATGTTGGATCTATCAGACATCGGAAAAGAGATCGCCATCCAGCGCAAGGCACTCGGACTGGGGCAAATGCAGTTGGCTGCGCGCTCGCGTGTGAGCCGGGCCACTATCTCCGCCTTGGAAACTGGCGCTCAACGCGAGCTAGGCTTCAATAAGCTGTTGGCCATCCTTGCTGTATTGAACCTGGACTTGCACATGGCCACCGCCAATGCCAGCCGACCCACTCTGGAAGACCTGCAACGAGAGACCACCAACCGATGATCCGCGTTTGGAGCGACAATCTCAATGCCGGTCTGCTCGATCGACACGACGCAAGAGGAGCCACATTCGCCTACGATCCCGACGTCGATCAAAGGCGCGCCGTGTCTGTTACCATGCCAGTACGCTTAGCCAGTTGGAATCACGATTGGAACATCCATCCTATTTTCGAGATGAACCTACCGGAGGGGTTCCTGCGCGAGAAATTGCGCCTGAGCTTCGCTAAGGCTACTGGCAGTTTCGATGACCTCGACTTGCTCGCCATTGTGGGCCGCTCACAGATAGGTCGCCTTCGATACACGGCTCCAGACGCCAATCTGGACGAATCGGTACCATTCCAGTCTGTAGACGAGATCCTGAAGCATAGGCGTGAAGGAGATCTTTTCGTATTCATGATGGATCGCTTTGCCGCTTATAGCGGTGTCTCTGGGGTTCAACCTAAGGTGATGATCCGTGACGAATCCGACTCTGAGATGCTGAAAAAAACAGAGGAGCGCCGTTCGCCAAGCTTCCGGGGGGCGACCCACATCGTGAAGTTCTGGGACCCAAAGGAATATCCCCACCTTGCGGCCAATGAATTCTTCTGCCTGTTAGCGGCCGAGAAGGCGGGTCTCGCCGTGCCAAGGCGGCGTCTCTCTGACGATGCGTCGGCGCTTGTTATTGACCGCTTTGATCTTCAACCCGATGGCACATATGTGGGCATAGAGGATTTCTGCGTTCTGAACGCCAGGGGAACGGCTAAAAAGTATGAGGGTAGCTATGAAACCGCCCTGTTCAAGAGAGTAAAGGAATTCATCCCAGGAGAGACGCAAAGGACTGAGCTAGAGAAGCTATTCATTCTATTCGCGCTTAACGCCGCCATCAGGAATGGCGATGCCCACCTGAAAAACTTTGCCGTTCGTTACGATGATGTCGCTGGGACGCCGCGATTGGCTGACGTTTACGACATCGTGACTACAACGGTCTATCTGCCGAAGGATGGTCTGGCGTTGACATTGGATGGATCTACTAAATGGCCGGACGTTAAGCAATTGACAAAGCTGGGTACGCTCCGGTGTGGCCTGACACCCAAGGAGGTCAAAGACGCCCTTTCGCGCGTGGCAGGTGGTATGGTCGACGCCTTGACGGAAATGAGGCGCTTCGCTGCCGAGGCCTCCAGCTTTGCGGAGGTTGCAGCGCTTATGGAGGCCCAGTGGACCGTTGGCATGAGGCATTCATTGGGCCTGAATGAATAACCTGGGCTTACAAACAACCGCAACTATTGCAGCAGTTCAGCCCGATGACCGCATCACCCTTATGCTAATCCCTCAATCTGTCCCAAAGGCGCTGACGTCAGACACAATCGGCAGATCATCCAGGCATTCAACGGATCGGGCGATCCGGAAACCCTGATCGTTGTGTCGAAGCTGCTGACCGGTTTCGATGCGCCCCGGAACACCATCCTCTATATCTGCAAGCAGTTGAAGGACCACAACCTCCTACAGGCCGTAGCCCGCGTAAACCGGGTGTTTGAAGGGGAGGGGGCCGAGAAGGAGTTCGGATTCATCATCGATTACGAGGGACTCCTCGGAAAGCTCGATATGGCGCTCGGCGAATACACTGCGCTTGCCGGGTACGACGAGGAGGATATAGCCGGCGCGGTCAAGGACGTGCGACGCGAAATCGAGCGATTGAAGCCGGCACATCAGTCTCTTTGGGCTGTCTTCAAGGAGGTTCCGAACAAGCTGGACCACGAGCAGATGGAGCAGCGTCTGGCCGACGAGGAACGGCGCGACGAGTTTTATGTCCGGCTGCGGGATTAAGGGCGCTGTCTTCACATGGCATTGGCGTCGGAGACGACCGACGACGTCTTTTCCGACAATGAGATCGCCCAGTTCAAAAAGGACTGGAAGGCCTTCTCCAAGCTCCGGCAGTCCGTTCGGTTCCGCTACCAGGAAATAGTCAACATCAAGGAGTACGAACCAAAGATCCAGAATCTGCTCGACGACCACGTCATCGCGGATCCGGCCCAGGTGATCATCCAGGCGGTCAACATCATTGACCCCCATGCGCTGAAGACCGTACTCGAGGATGACAAGGTGACGGACGCATCGAAGGCGGAACGGATCGCGAGCGCCACGAAGAAGACGATCACCGAGCGCCTGGAAGAGGATCCCGCCCTGGAGGTCGCCAAGGGCAGGCGGGAGCAGGGGGGTCCGGACCGGATTCGAGATGACATCGATGCCCAGGCGTTTTTTGGCGTTTTGGAGCCTATGACGGCGCATCACATGGGTGAGGGAGCCGAGGCTAGGGAGCGGGCCGCGGAAACGGACAATCGCGTTCTCGCTGGTCCGCCGGTCCTGGGCGACACTGGCGATCCATGTCCATCCCGACATGTCGGTCGAGGTCGTCGCGCCCCACGAGGCGCCAATCGACAAGATCAGCGACCTGGTGAAACGCCATGCGCGATGGATTCTGCGCCAGGTCCGGGGTTCGAGAAACACCATCCCCGGACGCCTGAACGGCAGTTCATCGCCGGCGAGACCCACCGCTATCTCGGACGGCAATACCGAATCAAGGTAATCCACCATATCCAGACCGGTGTCAGCCTCTCGCGTGGGTTCGTTACCATCCAGACCCATTTCCCCAAGCGCCCGGACGTAACCAGGGAGTTGATTCAGGGCTGGTACAAGAGGCGAGCGAGGGAGAAGTTCCTTGAACGTCTCAACCACTGCCTCGGACGATTTTCCAACTCGGACGGTGTGCGGCCAACCGGCATCATCGTCCGCCAGTTGGGCGGCCGGTGGGGATCGATGACCGGGGCAGGGCGGTTGGTGATCAACCGCCGCCTGATCGAGGAACCGATTCACTCGATCGACTACGTCATTCTTCACGGGCTCTGCCACCGTATCCATCCTCACCATGGACCGGAATTCTGGGCCCTGGTCGAAACCCTCATGCCGGACTGGCGGAAGTGGAAGGAGTGGCTGGAAGAAGGGATGGTCTGATCGTCAGTGAACGTCCATCCGCACGGTGGAGGGGGCAAACCCTGAGTCTCGTTTTATGGTCCGGGCTTTCTCACCTTATGGTTCCAATTCTCACTTTATGGTTCCCCCTACAATGTTTATTTTCCGTCTTTAGGACAATGTTCATTGATTTCATAATGTTTATTATGAAAAATTCCTAGTTTATGTCTTTTTTCCCTCTGGCCAGCACAAGACGGCTGGTCCGGAGACCGGGACCAGCCGCTATGCGATAAGCCTTGTTTTTTATTGGACGGCTCCGCGCAGGTCTCCTGTGGCGATCCATGTCACGAGGTCGTTGCCCGTGATGTAGGCGCCAGCCGCGCCACCCGCACCAGGCAGGCGCGCGACCGGATGGCTAGACGCGCCGATCGATCCCGCCGCTCCCGGCATTCCCGGATTTCCACCTCTGCCTCCATTGCCGCCGCCGCCGATT
>NPIG01000789.1_pt1 | contig 20757 bp, 22 predicted proteins | sample 8637441 | NCBI WGS metagenome assembly NPIG01 (sample SAMN07420675, study PRJNA396082) | bioreactor metagenome | isolation source: sample BR6 brine-fed electro-methanogenic bioreactor BR | place: Japan: Kochi | collected 2016-06-14 | reverse complement strand
CGCGCCTTGTTCCGGGCTGGGTACAATTCCACACGGAGGGCCATCAGTAGGCGTGTTCGCGCCCGTCCCAGGTGCGGAAACAGCCGGTATCCGCCATGTCGAGATCCGCAAACCGCGCCACCAGACCGTCGGCGGCCTCGTCCACGGTGATATCCGCCGCGCCACCGCCCATGTCGGTCTGGACCCAGCCCGGATGATAGATACCCACCGCGATCCCTTCGCCGCGCAGGTCGGCCGCCAGGTTGCGGCCGAGGTTCAGCGCCGCCGCCTTGGAGGCGCGGTAGATATAGCTGCCCCCCGGCGCGCGGCTCTGCGAGGCCATCTGCGAGGAGATGATGGCGACCTTGGCGCCCGTCGCCGCCCGCAGGTTGGGCAGCAGCGCCTGAACCGTCAGGAAGACGCCGGTGACGTTCACCGCAAAGGTCTGCGCCCACATCTCGGGCGGGTAGCCGGTGTCGAGCGGTTGCCCCTTGTCCAGATAGACCCCGGCATTGCAGACCAGCAGGTCCACCGGCCGCCCGGCCAGCGTGCCCGCCATGGCCCGATGGGCATCCGGGTCGGCGACGTCCAGGACAATCTCGGCACTGCCGTCGCGGGCGGTGCCGCTGACCTGCTGGCCGGCGGCGCGGTAACGATCGGCCAGCGCGCGGCCAATGCCGCGCCCGGCGCCGGTGATCAGCACATGCATGGGCTCAATTCGTCTTTCGGTTGGGCATGAAGGGCAAGGGCGCGACCGGCACGCCCTCTTCGATCAGGGCGCGGGCCTCGTCCATCTTGGCCTCGCCATAGATCGGACGCTCGGGCGCCTCGCCCTGGTGGATGGCGCGGGCCTCGGAGGCGAAGTTCATGCCGACGTAATCGGAGCTTTCTTCAATCTTCCGCCGCAGCTCGGCGATCGCCTGCTCGGCCGCGCTGGCCGGTTTGCTCAGGGGGCGGTCCGGCATCTGCTCCGGCGCGGGCTTCGCGGCCTTGCGCCCGGGGCGCACACGCGGGGTCATCATCGCCTTTTCGACCTTGCTGCCGCCGCAGACGGCACATTGCACCAGGCCTGCCGCCGCCAGCTTGTCAAAGGCTTCGGCGGACTGGAACCAGCTGTCAAAATCGTGCCCATCGGCACATTTCAAAGCGTATTGGATCATCTCAAGATCGCCATTTGGGGTCTGTGATTAGATATCCGGAGCAGCCCGGAGATCAAGAGGCACGCGCGCCCCGGGGCCAGGATCGCGACGAATTGTACAAAATCCGCACCATTTCGGGGACTTCGTGCCGCCCCGCCTCAGCGCAGCGCGGATCCGACCCGCGCGGCCAGCTGCGCGGTCAGCTCGGGCTGCGGGATGTCGGCGTCGATCGCCAGCCGGCGCAGCCCGAAATGCACCTGCGCCATCTGCCGGTAGTAGCGGGTGTAAAGGTAATTCGTCCCCGCACCCGCCACCGCCCCCAGGACCGGGACGCTTTGCGCCGCCAGCTTCTGGCCCAGCGCCGCGGCAAGGCGCGGCGAGACGCCGGCGATCAGCCTTTGCATCGCGCCGCCGGTGAGGGTCAGCCGCAGGGTGAGAAAACCGAGGTCGGCGCCATCGTCATGCTCCAGCGGCCCGGCGGCGGCGAAGACGCGGATGCAGTCGAATTGCACGCCCTCGGCGCCGGGATCGAAGCCGGTCTGCGCCGCGACGGACTGGATCGAGCGCAGCAGAACCGTGGTGGTGGCCGGCAGTTCGACCAGCGCACCGGGCAAGCCGCCGAAACCGCCGGCGGCGCCCAGCGCGGTCGTCGTCGCGGTCTCGACCCAGCCGGGCTGGTCCGCCACCACGCCCCGGCTGCCCTGTGCCGCGCGCATGGCCAGGCTCAGCGCCCGTTCGGTGGCCGTGCCCAGCCCGGCCCGCAACTCGCGCGGCAAGCGGTCCAGCAGCCCCTCGGCGCTGCCGCCCAGCGCATTCAGCAGCCGCACCCCCGGCCCGCCCGCGGCGCGGTAGAGCGCGGCGAGGCGGTCAAGCTCGGCCTCCGGATCGACCGGGGTCACGTGGATCACATCGTCGGACATGGGCCTGCCGGTTGTGGGTGTTGCCCCTCCAAGATCGGCACCGGCGGCGCGCAATTCAATCCCGCGCGCGGTTCTCGTCGCTCCAGCGGGTCACCGGGCCCTGCACCCCGCGCCAGGCGTCGGGCTCCAACGCGCGGCCCAGAATGCGGTCGGGGTTGGTCGGCGGCGGCATCCTGACCCCGTCCAGCCGGGTGAAGCCGAAGCGGCCGTAATAGGGCGCATCGCCCACCAGCATCACGCGGCTCCAGCCGGCCTTGCGCGCGGCGGCAAGGCCTTCGTTGATCAGCAGCGCGCCCAGCCCCTCGCCCTGGTGGGTGGGGTGCACGGCGACGGGGCCCAAGAGCAGCGCGGGCGCGCCGCCCACGCGCACCGGCCAGAAGCGGATCGCGCCCGCAACGGTGCCGTCGCTGTCGCGCGCCACCAGGCACAGCCCCGGCACCGGATCGACGCCATCGCGCAGCCGATAGGACGACAACGCCTCGCGCCCCGGCGCGAAACACAGGTCGTAGAGTGCCTCGACCTCCCACCAATCCCCGGGGTTTTCCGGTTGCAGCCCGATCACCTTTGCCCGCGCCTCTCATTCCAAGGTGGAAATCGCCCTAGCACGACGCTACCCCTTGGGCAAACAACTGGAGACCCGCATGTTCTACCGCCCCGAGGACGGCCACGGCCTGCCGCACAACCCGTTCAACGCGATCGTCACGCCGCGCCCGATCGGCTGGATCTCAACCCGCGACGCCGAGGGGGTCAACAACCTGGCGCCTTATTCCTTTTTCAACGCGGTGGCCTATACCCCGCCGCAGGTGATGTTCGCCAGCACCGGCACCAAGCCGGACCAAGAGGGCAGCAAGGACACCGTCGCCAATATCCGCGCCACCGGCGTGTTCTGCGTCAACGTCGCCGAATACGCCGCGCGCGAGGCGCTGAACGCGACATCCGGCACCCTGCCGAAGGAGGTGGACGAGTTCGCCGATGCCGGGCTGGAATCGGCGGACTGCGAGGTGATCGACTGTGCCCGCGTCGCCGATGCCCCCGCCGCGCTGGAATGCCGGATGACGCAGATCGTGCCGCTGTTGGGCGAAAACAATGTCCTGATCCTGGGTGAGGTCGTGGGTGTCCATATGCGCGACGACTGCATCAAGGACGGCCGATTCGATGTGCTGAGCTTCCAGCCGCTGACGCGGCTGGGGTACCGGGATTTCTCGCGCGTGACCGAGGTGTTCGAGATGATCCGGCCGGATGATTGAGCAAGGCATCTGTCACCCCGGCCGCAGCGCCGGGGTCTGCTGAGGCTTTAAGCGATCCCGGATCAGGTCCGGGATGACAACGGGCGCTGCCGCCGGTCCCGCCGATCCCGGATCAGGTCCGGGATGACAGGCGTTCATTCGGCGGCAGTGCGCTCCAGGGTTCACTACATTGTCTGGCAAGCGGTTCGCCCGGCGGCACGCCGGGCAGCGCCCACCAGGGCGGGCGCTGCCCTCCTCGCTTGCAGCCCGCCTCAGAACAGCAGTTCCGTCACGGTGATCCACACCGGCAGCGTCGCCGCGCTGAGCAGGGTGGATTGGGCGATCAGGGTGGCCACCAACTCGCGGTTGGCGCCGAAGCCCGCGGCCAGCACATGCGCAGCCGAGGCGGTGGGCAGAGCGGCAAACAACATCAGCACCGCCACCAGCGGGCCAGAGGCGCCGGTCGCCAGTGCCACGGCGCAGACCAGCGCAGGCAGCAGCAGCAGTTTGGTCCCCGTCAGCATCGCGCTGAACCGGTCGAGCCGGGCCAGCGCGCCCCAGTTCATCGTCGCGCCGATGGAAATCAGCGCCACCGGGATCGCCGCCTGCGACAGCATCTTGAGCGGCGCCAGAACGGGGGCCGGGATGGTCCAGCCCGAAAGGCCGACGAGCACGCCCGCGATACTGGCCAGCAGGAAAGGGTTGAGCGCCACCTTGACCACCGTCGCCCGCAACCCCAGAGCGTTGCCGCGCGACAGCGCCGAAACCGCGAAGAGATTGGCAACCGGCACCGCCATGCCCACGGTGACCGCAAGAAGACCCACGTCGGCGCGGCTGAGCGTGTGCACGGCGACGAACCCCAGCGCCGTGTTGAAGCGCCAGGCGGTTTGCCAGCAGCCGGCGAAATCGAGGAACCGCGGCGGCCCGAAGCGCCGCGCCAGCGACCCCGCCAGCAGGCCGGCCAGCAGGATCGCCCAGACCAGAGGGGCGATGGCGATCACCTGGGCCGGGGCGATCGGCCGGCCCGAGGCCGCAGTGAAGAGCAGCGCGGGAAACAGGATCTCGAAATTCAGCCGGTCGAGCCCCTGCCAGGCATTGGCCGAGAGCCGGTTGCGCAAGAGCCCGCCGAGCGCCACCAGCAGGAAGGAGGGGATGAGTCCCAGGAAGATGGTGAGAAAGACCAAGGGAGAGCTCCCGCGCGCGTGCAATCCCGGGCGTTGTGGAGCGATGGGGCGGCGGAGGCAAGGGTTTCGGGGGCGGAAACCGAGGGCATCGGACGGTGTAGGGCGGGCTTCAGCCCGCCAAGGTCTGTCAAACGTGCCCCTTTGGCGGGCTGAAGCCCGCCCCCCTCAATGCCCGCCGAGGATCCCGGTCTTGACCGAGTAGTTCACCGCCAGCGCGTAATCGGGGTCATCGTCGCTGTCGACCATCAGGTGACCGGCCTTGGTCAGCAGCCGGTGGCAATCGCGGCTGAGGTGGCGCAGCTGGATCTGCTTGCCCTGGGCCTCGTATTTCGCGGCCACCGCCTCGATCGCCTGCAGCGCGGATTGATCCACCACCCGGCTGTCGGCGAAATCGACGATCACGGCAGAGGGGTCGTTTTTCGGGTCGAACAGCTCGATGAACCCATCCGAGGAGCCGAAGAACAGCGGCCCCTGCACCTGATAGACCTTGGCGCCCTCGGGGGTTTGATAGCTCTTGGCGTGGATGCGCCGCGCGTTGTTCCAGGCATAGGCCAGCGCCGAGACGATCACGCCGACCACCACGGCCACCGCCAGATCCTCCATCACCGTGACCACGGTGACCAAGAGGATCACGAAGGCATCGGTCAGCGGCACCTTGCGCAGGATGGTCAGCGAGTTCCAGGCGAAGGTGCCGATCACCACCATGAACATCACGCCGACCAGCGCGGCCAGCGGGATCTGTTCGATCAGCGGCGCGGCGAACAGGATGAAGACCAGCAGGAAAAGGGCCGCGGCGATCCCCGCCACGCGGGTACGGCCGCCCGATTTCACGTTGATCATCGACTGGCCGATCATGGCGCAGCCGCCCATGCCGCCGAAGACGCCGGTGACCACGTTGGCGGTGCCCTGGGCGATGCATTCCTGGCTGGCGCCGCCGCGCTTGCCGGTCATCTCGCCCACCAGGTTCAGCGTCAGCAGGCTTTCGATCAGCCCGATGGCGGCCAGGATCACCGCATAGGGCAGGATGATCTCCAGCGTCTCCCAGTTCAGCGGCACGGTGGGGATATGGAAGGCCGGCAGACCGCCCTCGATCGAGGCCAGGTCACCCACCCGCGGCACATCGAGGCCCAGTCCGATCACCAGCGCGGCGACCACCACGATACCGGCCAGCGGCGCGGGCACGATGCGGGTGATCCGCGGCATCACCCAGATCACCGCCATGGTCAGCGCCACCAGCCCCAGCATCAGGTAGAGCGGCATGCCCGAGAGCCATTCGCCCCCGCCCATGCCATGGCCGGTGTTCTGCATGCTGCCGGGCACCTTGAACTGGCCCATCTGCGCCAAAAAGATCACGATCGCCAGCCCGTTGACGAAGCCCAGCATCACCGGATGCGGCACCAGGCGGATGAACTTGCCCCACTGCATGACCCCGGCGAAGATCTGGATTAGCCCCATCAGCACCACGGTGGCAAAGAGGTATTCGACCCCGTGGGAGGCGACCAGCGCCACCATCACCACCGCCAGCGCCCCGGTCGCGCCCGAGATCATGCCCGGACGGCCGCCGATCAGCGCGGTGATCAGGCCCACCATGAAGGCGGCGTAGAGCCCCACCAGCGGGTGGACGCCGGCGACGAAGGCAAAGGCCACCGCCTCGGGCACCAGCGCCAGCGCCACGGTCAGACCGGACAGAAGCTCGATCCGCAGCCGGCCCATGCTCAGCCCCTCGTCGGGCATCCAGCGCAGGTCGGGCATGGCAAGGCGATTGGCGAAGGAGGCCAGAATGGCGCGTTTCATATAAAGGTCCTGTGGTGATCTGTTCGCTGCACTGCGGCGTGTATCTGGTTCCGGCCCGGTTGCCAATGTGCCAGCCGGAAGGCCGCTATGCGCATGGGTCATAGCGGATGCAGCGCGGATTGCACGGTATTCTTGGGTATACGGGGGGGCTTTCGCCCCTGCCGCCACCCGGCGGCGGGCGGCACGGCGAGCCAGGCACCACAGGACGAACAGGCGCCGCACTGGCCCGAAACCGTGCCCCGCCCCTCAGCCCTGGTTCGGACCGCGGAACTCGCGGATGGCGCGGCGCACCGCCTGCCAGTGTTCGGCCTCGTCGGGCTTGCCCGCCGCTTCGCAATCGCGCGCCTTTTGCGCGGCTTCGGCTTCGGCCTTGTCGCCATGCGCCTGGTAGAGGGCGCGGGCGTATTGTGCGGTCTGAACTGCATCCATCTTCAATCCTCCCAAATCGGTCAGGGGTCTGCCGGTGGATCCGGCGCGGTCACAATCCCGTATGATACCGCAACTTGGCGCCGGATGCGGCGCAACCGGGCCGGAGGGGCGTCTTCGGCGGGAGATGGCCGGTTGCATCCGCCCCCGCCGTGGCTAATCTCCCCCCCGACAGACAGATGGGGCAAACGGCATGACCACAACCAAAATCGGCATTATCGGCGGATCGGGGCTTTACGAGATCGAGGGGCTGGAGGATGCCCGCTGGGTCAAGGTGGAGAGCCCCTGGGGCGCCCCCTCGGACGAGATCATGACCGGGCGGCTCGACGGGGTCGAGCTGGCCTTTCTGCCGCGCCACGGGCGCGGGCATTACTACAGCCCCACCGACGTGCCCTATCGCGCCAATATCGACGCGCTGAAGCGGCTGGGGGTGACCGACGTGATCTCCATCAGCGCCTGCGGCTCGTTCCGCGAAGAGCTGGCGCCGGGCGATTTCGTCATTGTCGATCAGTTCATCGACCGCACCTTTGCCCGCGACAAGAGTTTCTTCGGCACCGGCTGCGTGGCGCATGTGAGCATGGCGCATCCCACCTGTGACCGGCTGGGCGATGCCTGCGAGACCGCGGCGAAGGATGCCGGGATCAAGGTGCATCGCGGCGGCACCTACCTGGCGATGGAGGGGCCGCAGTTCTCGTCCCTGGCGGAGTCGAAGATGTATCGCGAACTGTGGGGCGCCGACGTGATCGGCATGACCAACATGCCCGAGGCCAAGCTCGCCCGCGAGGCGGAGCTCTGCTATGCCTCCGTCGCGATGATCACCGATTACGACAGCTGGCATCCCGATCACGGCGAGGTGGAGATCACCGATATCATCGCCACGCTGACCGGCAATTCGCAAAAGGGCCGCGACAAGGTGCGGCGGCTGCCGGCGCTCTTGGGCGCGGAGCGGGCGCCCTGCCGCTGCGGCTGCGACCGGGCGCTGGAGTTTGCCATCATGACCGCGGCGGAGAAACGCGACCCGGAGCTTGTGGCCAAGCTCGATGCGGTGGCGGGCCGGGTGCTGAACGGCTGAGGCCCGCCGCCGACTTGATTTTTGCAACGTCCAGCGCAAAGCTGCGCCGTTCTGTTCAGGAGTGCTCCCATGTCCCTCGATCTCTGGCTGGCCTTTGTCGCCGCCTCCACCGTGCTGCTGCTGATCCCGGGGCCGACCATCCTGCTGGTGCTGAGCTATGCGCTGAGCAAGGGGCGCAGCGTGGCACTTGCCAGTGCGGCGGGGGTGGCGCTGGGCGATTTCGTGGCGATGACCGCCTCGCTGGCCGGGCTGGGCGCGCTGGTGATGACCTCGGCCATGTTGTTCTCGGTGCTGAAATGGGTGGGCGCGGCCTATCTGTTGTGGATGGGCTACAAGCTGCTGCGCAGCGCCCCGGCCTCGGGCATGCAGGCGATGGGCCGCCAGCGCGACATCACCGCGCGCGGCGTCTTTGGCCATGCGGCGGCGGTGACCGCGCTGAACCCGAAATCCATCGCCTTTTTCATCGCCTTCGTACCGCAATTCCTGCGCCCCGAGCAGCCGCTTGTACCGCAGTTTTCGGTGCTGATCGCCACCTTCGTCGGGCTGGCGGCGCTGAACGCGCTGGCCTATGCGCTTTTGGCCGACCGGCTGCGGGGCTGGATCGGGCGGCCGCGGGTGATCACCGGGCTGACCCGGACCGGGGGGCTGACGCTGATGGGGATGGGCGTGGCCACGGCGGTGCTGCGGCGGCCGGCCTGACCCAGGGCTTGCCCGACCGGCAGCGGTGGGCGCTGCGCGTCCCTGAACGCCGCGGCGTGGGGTAAAAGCCACCCGGCCAGGGGCACCGGCACGCGGCCCTTGCATGGGCGGGCCGCATCGGCGAAACCCGGTCCGTCGACCATATCCGGAGCCGAACCATGCCCAAACCCGCATCCGTCAAGGATTACATCCGCACCATCGTGGACTTTCCCCATGAGGGGATCATGTTCCGCGATGTCACCACCCTGTTCGCCGATCCGCGCGGGTTCCGCATGGCGATCGACCAGATGGTGCACCCCTATGCGGGCGAGCGGATCGACAAGGTGGTCGGGCTGGAGGCGCGCGGCTTCATCCTGGGTGGGGCGATCGCGCATCAGCTGAGCGTGGGCTTTGTGCCGATCCGCAAGAAGGGCAAGCTGCCTGGCACCACGATCAGCCAGGATTACAAGCTGGAATACGGCGAGGCGATCGTCGAGATCCATGACGACGCCATCAAGCCGGGGGAAAAGATCCTGGTGGTGGACGATCTGCTGGCCACCGGCGGCACCGCCGCCGCGGGCATCAAGCTGATCGAGCGGCTGGGCGGCGACATCGTCAGCTGCGCCTTCATCATCGACCTGCCCGACCTGGGCGGGCGCAGGGTGCTGGAAGGCATGGGCATGGATGTGCACGCGCTCTGCGCCTTCGAGGGAGAGTGAGCGGGGGGCGTTCGAGGCCCATCACGTCCTGGCACGAGGGCGACACCGGATCGCGGGCGAGGCGTCCGGAGGTGCTTTGTGCCTTGCTCCGGGCGATGTACAACTGTCATCCCCGCGAAAGCGGGGATCTGTTGACGTCGGCGCTACAGTTGGGAGGTCCCCGCTTTCGCGGGGATGACATGTGGAACCGTTGAGCCGCCTGGCGCTTTCGGTGGAACGGTCGCCGGCCTAACCGACCTCTCCCGCCAGCCGCTTGCCGGTCTCCGCGTCGAACAGGTGCAGGCTTTCGGCCGCGCAGGCGAGCGACAGTTCCGCCCCGGCGTGATGCAACTGCACCCCGTTCAGGCGCACCGCCATTGGCGCGGCGGATCCAGACAGGGCGCCATGCACCACGGTATCGGCGCCCAACTGCTCGATGAACTGCACCGCAAGGCCGATGCCCCCTGCCCCGTCCGCCGCCAGTTCCAGGTGTTCCGGCCGAATGCCCAGCGCGATGCGCTGACCGGCCGGTCCCGGCAGGTCGAACCCGAAGGCGAGCGGGGCCGCCGCATCGACCACAAGGCTGCGGCGGTCCGCGCCGATATGCCCCTCAAGGATGTTCATCGAAGGGCTGCCGATGAATTCGGCCACGAAACGGCTGGCCGGGCGCAGGTAGAGGTCCATCGGCGTGCCGATCTGCTCCACCCGCCCCGCGTTCATGATGATGATCCGATCGGCGAGGCTCATCGCCTCGACCTGGTCGTGGGTGACATAGAGGAAGGTGGCGCCAAGACGCTGATGCAGCGCCTTCAGTTCGGCGCGCAGCTGGGTTCGCAGCTTGGCGTCGAGGTTGGACAGCGGTTCGTCGAACAGAAACACCTTGGGCTGGCGCACGATGGCACGGCCCATGGCGACGCGCTGGCGCTGCCCGCCCGACAACTGCCGCGGCTTGCGGTCGAGATACGCCTCCAGCCGCAGGGTGCGGGCGGCCTCGGCGATGCGCGTGGCGATCTGATCCTTCGGCAGTCCTTCGTTCTTCAGCCCGTATTCCATGTTCTTGCGCACCGACATATGCGGGTAGAGCGCGTAGTTCTGGAACACCATGGCGATGTCGCGCTCGCCCGGCTCCAGGTCGTTGACGCGCCGGCCGTCGATTTGCAGGTCGCCGGTGGTGATGGTTTCCAGCCCGGCGATCATCCGCAGGATGGTGGATTTGCCACAGCCCGAGGGGCCGACGAGGACGACGAATTCGCCGTCCGCGATCTCGGCGCTGACGTCCGAGGCGGCGGTGACATCGCCGGGATAGGTTTTGCCGAGGGCGTTCAGGTGAAGCGTTGCCATGGTCTCATTTCTCGCTTTCGACAAGGCCTTTGACGAAGAGTTTCTGCATCGCCACCACCACCACCACGGGCGGGATCATGCCCAGAACGGCGGTGCCCATGACGTAGTGCCAGACCGGCAGCGACTCGCCGGAATTGACCATCCGCTGGATGCCCATGACGACGGTGTAGAGCCCCTCTTCCGTGGTCACCAGGAGCGGCCAAAGATACTGGTTCCAACCGTAGATGAAGAGGATGATGAACAGCGCTGCGATATTGGTGCGGCTCATCGGCAGCAGGATGTCGAGGAAGAAGCGGACCGGGCCGGCGCGGTCGATGCGGGCGGCCTCGACCAATTCGTCGGGAATGGTCAGGAAGAATTGCCGGAACAGGAAGGTGGCGGTGGCCGAGGCGATCAGCGGCACGATCAGCCCACCATAGGTGTTCAAGAGCCCCAGCTTGGTGACCACGTCGAAGGTGGGCAGGATCCGCACCTCGACCGGCAGCATCAGGGTGACGAAGATCATCCAGAAGAACCCCATGCGGAAGGGGAAGCGGAAATAGACGATGGCATAGGCGGCCAGGATCGAGACCGCGATTTTGCCCAACGTGATGCCCAGCGCCATGATCAGGCTGTTCAGCATCATCTGCCCGATCGGCACGCCGCCGGCCTCGGGCAGGCCCGCGGACAGCAGTTGGGTGTAGTTCTCCCAGCCCTGGCCGCCGAACCACATCGGGATCGGCGCCCGGGACAGCGCCTCGGGGCCGTGGGTGGAGGCGACCAGCGCCATCCAGACCGGAAAGCACAGGAACAGCACGCCAAGGATGAGGACGCCATGGGTGAGAAGGCGCAGGACGGGGCGGTTTTCGACCATCAGTAAGTCACCTTACGCTCGACATAGCGGAACTGGACGAAGGTCATCGCCACCACCAGCGCCATCAGCACCACCGACTGTGCCGCGCTGGACCCGTAGTCCTGACCGATGAAGCCGGTGTTGTAGACCCGGAACACCAGAATCGAGGTGGCGTCGGCCGGCCCGCCCTCGGTGGTGGCGTGGATCAGGGCGAAGGTGTCGAAGAAGGCATAGACCAGGTTCACCACCAGCAGGAAAAAGGTGGTCGGCGACAGCAGCGGCAGGGTGATCGTCCAGAATCGGCGGCCGGGGCCGGCGCGGTCGATCGCGGCGGCCTCGATCAGCGACTTCGGAATGCTCTGCAGGCCCGCGAGAAAGAACAGGAAGTTGTAGCTGACCTGTTTCCACGCCGCCGCGACCACCACCAGGATCAACGCCTGGGTGCCGTTGACATAGTGGTTCCAGTCCTCCCCCAGCGCCTTGAGCCAATAGGCGACGATGCCCAGGGAGGGGTTCATCATGAAGTACCAGATCACGCCCGCCAGCGCGGGGGCCACCGCATAGGGCCAGATCAGCAGGGTCTTGTAGGCGGTTTCGCCATGGATGACCCGATTGGCCTGAACGGCAAGGAAAAGGGCGACTGCCAAGGCCGCGAATGCCACCGAAAAACTGAAGACCACGGTGACATGAAAGGAATTCAGATAACCGGAATCCCGAAACAGATGAGTGAAATTCTCGAACCAAATGAACTGCGTTTTGAGGCCAAACGGGTCTTCCATGAGGACCGACTGGAACACCGCCTGCGATGCCGGCCATATGAAAAAGATCAGAGTGACTGCCACCTGCGGCGCAAGAAGCAGATAGGGCAGAACCCGATGGCTGAAAACGACACGTTTTTCCATGATTTATTCTAGGCGTCCCGGGGATTGGGCGGCAAGAGAAGGGTGGGGCTGCCCGCCCGAAAGCGGGCAGCCCCGGATTTGCAGAACCGGTTACTGCTGTTCTTTCTCGAACTTGCGAAGAAGCTCGTTGCCGCGCTTGACGGCCTCGTCGAGTCCTTCCTTCGCCGTCTTCTCGCCGGCGAAGATCTTCTCGAGTTCCTCGTACATGATGTCACGCGCCTGCGGCAGATAGCCGAAACGCAGGCCCATCGAATTCTCGGTTGGAGCCTTGCCGCTCAGTTCCTCGATCGGGATGTCGCGGCCCGGATAGTCGTCATAGAACTTGACCGCCTTCATCAGATCGTAGGCACCCGTGGTGATCGGCACGTAGCCGGTATAGGCGTGCCAGTAGGCCTGGACCATCGGCAGCGAGAGGAAGCGCATGAACTCGGCCACCCCCTTGTAGTCCTCCTTGGAATGGCCGCCCATCACCCACATGCTGGCTCCGCCGATGATGGTGTTCTGCGGTGCGCCCTCCACGTCAGGCCAATAGGGCAGCGTGCTGGTGCCGAACTCGAACTTGGCGCCCGCCTTGAAGCTGCCGTAGCCGGCCGAGGACTCCGTGTACATCGGGCATTCGCCACTGACGAACTTCGGGTTGCCGAGGTTGTTGCGGCCGCCATAGACGAAGATCTTGTCCTTCTGCCAGTCGGCGAGCTGCTGGATGTGCTTGACCTGCAGCGGACCGTTGAAAGTGTACTCGGTGTCGATGCCGCCGAAGCCGTTAGCCTTGGTACCGAAGGGCACATTGTGCCAGGCGCTGAAGTTCTCGAGATGGATCCATGTGATCCAGGCGGTGCTGAAGCCGCAGCTGTAGCCCGCTCCGACCAGCTTCTTGGCGGCCTCGGCCACCTCCGGCCAGGTCTTGGGCGGCGCGTTGGGATCGAGGCCAGCCTTCTTGAAGGCGTCCTTGTTGTACCAGAGAACCGGCGTCGACGAGTTGAACGGCATCGACAGCATCTTGCCGTCGGTCGTCGAATAATAACCGGTCACCGCCGGCAGATAGGCCTTGGGATCGAAGGGAACCCCGGCCTCCTCCATGAGTTCGTAGACCGGTTTGATCGCTCCCTTGGCTCCCATCATGGTCGCCGTCCCGACTTCGAAAACCTGCAGGATATGCGGCTGCTTCTTGGCCCGGAAGGCGGCGATGCCGGCCGTCATGGTCTCGCTGTAGTTGCCCTTGTAGGTGGGAACCACTTTGTATTCGCTCTGGACGCGGTTGAAGTTGTCGGCGATCTCGTTGACGCGCTCGCCCAGCGCGCCGCCGTGGGCATGCCACCACTGGATCTCGGTCGCCGCTTGGGCGCTGAAGGCGACACCGCTTGCCAAAGCCGCGGCTGCCGCCAAGGTTATCGTGCGTTTCATCCTTATACCTCCTCCGTTTTTCGTGGATCGCACCCCGGATTGGGAGCGACCCCTCCACCTCGACACCTAGCCTCCATTGGAAGCAAACGAGGCGTCTTCACGTTCAAATTCCGCTTGAAGCCCATAGACTTATGCAACTCCAAGACTGTGATTCGTAGCGCTCCTTGTTGACGGTTCGATTACGAATGAATTGCCGATTTGTTGCAGCCACCCCGCCACCGTTTCCTTCCGCCCGGAGAGGTGGATGCCTGCTCATCCACTCCGCACCCGCCGTACCGCATCGCGCCACCCGGCGTAGAGCCGGTCGCGCTGATCAGACGGCAGATCGGGAACGCACCTCTTTTCGCACCGCCACTGCGCGGCAATATCGTCGAAGGATCCAAGAACCCCGGCCTGCAGCCCGGCCAGATAGGCGACGCCCAACGCGGTGGTCTCGATCACCTTCGGACGCTCGACGGGAATGTCCAGAACGTCCGCCAGGAACTGCACAAGCCAATCGTTGGCGACCATGCCGCCGTCGACACGCAACGCGGTCGGAGCCGCGGCGCCATCGTCGGTCATGGCCTCCATCAAATCCCGGGTCTGGTAGCAGACAGCCTCCAGCGCCGCCCGAACCACCTGAGCAATACCGGAATCCCGGGTCAGGCCGAGGATTGCCCCGCGGGCATCGGGATCCCAGTACGGCGCCCCGAGACCGGTGAAGGCGGGAACCATGTAGACGCCACCGGTATCCCCGAGATCGCGGGCGAGGCCTTCCGACTGCGGGGCGCTGTCGATGATCTTCAGCCCGTCGCGCAGCCATTGAACGGCGGCGCCGGCAATGAAAATGCTGCCCTCAATGGCGTAGGTCGGATTGCCGCCAAGGCGATAGGCGACCGTCGACAGCAGCTTGTTCTTAGACTCGACGATCTCAGAACCGGTATTCAGCACGGCGAAGCAGCCGGTGCCGTAGGTGCTCTTGATCATTCCCGGCGAGAAACAGGCCTGCCCGATCGTTGCAGCCTGCTGATCGCCCGCGATGCCGCCGATCGTTATGGCGCCGCCAACCAGCGACGGTTCCGTGACCCCGAAATCCGCCGCCGAATCCCTGACCTCCGGCAGCAGGGATCGCGGAATCCTGAGCATCTCCAATAGCTCGTCATCCCACTCCTGGGTGCGGATATTGAAGGCCATGGTCCGGGACGCATTGGTGGCATCTGTCGCATGGACGCGCCCGCCCGTAAGCCGCCAGAGAAGGAAACTGTCGATGGTTCCGAAAGCCAGATCGCCGCGTTCGGCGGCCGCGCGAGCGCCTTCCACATTGTCCAACAACCAAGTGATCTTGGTTCCCGAAAAATAGGGGTCGACGACCAGGCCGGTCTTCCGACGCACCAAGTCCTCGACCCCTTCAGCGGTCAGCCTTCGACAAAAATCTGCAGTCCGGCGGTCCTGCCAGACGATCGCCTTGTGGATTGCCCGGCCCGTGGAACGCTCCCACAGGACCGTGGTCTCCCTCTGGTTGGTGATTCCGATTCCGGCAATATCGGCCGCGTTCACACTTCCGGCGGCCATCACCTGGCGGCATACATCCTGCGTCGCCGACCAGATCTCCTCGGGATCGTGCTCGACCCACCCGTCACGAGGAAAACTCTGGCGCAATTCAATCTGGGCGGTCGTGAGGGGGACGCAATCCTTGTCGAAAAGGATGGCCCTGGTGCTCGTGGTTCCCTGATCGATAGCGAGAAGGTACGGCTGAGCGGCCACGCCTCCCACTCCCTGTTATTGTTTATCTCCCAGTGACTCGATGATGTTGGGTTACCCGAAGGGAGTCAAGAACGATATTTTCGATTTCGAACAAGAATGGAAAATCCTGGCCAGAAGTCCCGCAAAACGCCTCCTCTCCGCTCCCGCCAATCGGGAGTTAATTATCATTCCATTTCAACATATTATCGCGTTTTGACAGGCTGAATTCCGGCGGCGGCGCAGATTTTCATTTCCGAATACTCGACTCGCTGATTTCGAAATTTGTCGCGACGCAGCGGATATGATAGATACGCAGGGCCGTGGCAACAGGGGCCGGCCGATGCCAAAGCCGACTACACGTCAGGAAAAGATCCTCGAACTCGTCCAGCGCCAGGGTTATGTCAGCGTCGAGGCTCTTGCCCAACGCTTCGACATGACCCCACAGACGATCCGCCGGGACATCAATCAACTCAGCGAAATGGCTCTGGTCGAACGCTATCACGGCGGCGCGGGAGTCCCCTCCAGCGTCGAGAACGTCGCCTACACGACACGGCAGGTTCTGTGCCTGGACGAAAAACGGCACATTGCCCGGGCGGTCGCCGCGCAGATACCGGATCATGCCTCGCTGTTCATCAACATCGGCACGACGACCGAGGAAGTGGCCAAGGAACTGCTCGGCCACAAAGCCTTGCGGATCATCACCAACAATCTCAACGTCGCCGGCATTCTCTGCAGCAATCCGGACTTCGAGGTGATCGTCGCCGGCGGCGTGGTGCGCGGCCGCGACCGCGGGATCATCGGCGAACCGACCATCGATCTGATTTCCCAGTTCAAGGTGGACTACGGCATCATCGGCATCAGCGGCATCGATTCCGAGGGGGTGCTTCTCGACTTCGACTACCGCGAGGTCCGGGTCGCCCAGGCCATCATCGCCAATTCCCGGCGCGTGTTTCTTGCCGCCGATCACACCAAGTTCGGCCGCAACGCCATGGTCCGCATGGGTCGGATCGAACAGATCTCCGCATTGTTCACGGACCGGCCGCCACCGGCGGCCATCCAAACGCTGTTGCGGGAAAACGACGTCGCCCTCTACGTCGCCGATGGATCTTCCGGTACGGAGACGGAATAGACGAAGCCCCCTGCTAGGACAGATCGCGCGTGGCGACGGCGTCGACATCGGTCCCCGCCACGTTCGCAGCGACCACCTCGCCCAAATGGACCGGAGCCTGCACCCGAACCTTGCGGAGTTCCTCGCAGAACCGCGTCACGGCTGCCTTTGGAATGGAACTGCTGGTCTTGACGGGTAGCCGGGCAAGGGCAGCCCCTTCGACTCTGACCGTCGTCGATACCATGCGCCGGGGATCGGTGTGTTCGTCGCGGCCGTAGGTGTCGCCCTTCTTGCAGGACCAGCCGCGAACCTCGACGATCTGGGAATAGTCGTCCTCTTCGACCTCCAGGCGGCAACCGAGCGGGCATCCGATACACAGGTAATGGCTGATCTTGTGAGTGTCGCTCATTTGCGGTCCGTTCCCGTCCTCAATCCCGCGGAACCACGTCGACACTCAAGGCATCGCCGTGGAAGTTTTCCAGAAACTTCGGCTGTACCTTGAGGGTCACCATCTCAGCCGGGAAAACGTAGCTCAGCTTCTTTTCCAATATGTTCCCGAAACGGATCGAACATTTCTCCAGCGGCTTCCTGACCCGGAAGTAGACGGTATGGGGACGATCCGTGGAAATCGTGTGGGGCACGCAATAGGCGACATTCTCGCCGGGAGCGAGACGGATGTTGTCGGCCGGCGGACGGGCCCCGGTCACGTACAGACCGGCGTTCCTCCCGGCCAACAGGGATTCCTGGCTGACGAAATCCACAAGGTCGTGGATATGGACGACGTTTCCGCCGGCGAACACGCCGTCCATCGAGGTTTCCATACAACTGTTCACGACCGGCCCCGCGGTCACCGGGTCGATGCGCAGATTGAGCTGCCGCGACAGTTCGTTTTCGGGAATCAGGCCGATGGAAAGCAACAGGGTGTCGCATTCGATGTCCCATGCCTTTTCCCGGATCGGACGCATATGGGAATCGACTGGCGCCACCGTGACCTTTTCGACACGCTCGCGGCCGTGAATCTCCGCCACCGTATGGGACAGATGAAGCGGAATATCGAAATCGTGCAGGCACTGAACGACGTTGCGGCTCAATCCGTTGGCATGAGGCATGATCTCGAAGACACCGGCCACTTCGATCCCCTCCAGGGTCAGCCGCCGGGCCATGATCAGACCGATGTCGCCCGAGCCGAGGATCACCACCCGCCGTCCAGGGAGGTAGCCGTGCATGTTCACCATCTTCTGGGCCAAACCGGCCGTCATCACGCCGGCCGGCCGGGTGCCGGGAATGCGAATGGCCCCCCGGGTACGCTCACGCGCGCCCATGCCGAGAACGATCGCTTTCGCCTCGACGACGCTGATACCGTCCCGCCCGTTCATCAGGCGGACGCGCTTCTCGCGATCGACACCGGCGACGAAGGTGTCGGTGAGGACGTCGATCCCCGATTGCAGCACGTCCTCAAGGTAGCGCTGGGCATATTCGGGGCCCGTGAGTTCCTCCTTGAAGTGGTGCAGGCCGAACCCGGCATGGATGCATTGCCAGAGGATCCCCCCGGCTTCGGCTTCGCGATCCAGCAGAAGGATCCGCTCGGCGCCCTTCTCACGCGCACCCAGGGCAGCAGCCATTCCCGCCGGCCCGCCCCCGACGACGACAACGTCATAGCGCGGATCGATGTGCCTCGCGGTTCCGGTAATCATGACTGGGCCTCGTCTTCGCGGTCGCGGACGATCCAGGATCCGCCACCGCGCTTGGTGATCTCGGCGAGCGGAATGCCGCGCTCCCGCGCCAGCAGTTCCATGCAGCGCCAGGTACAGAAGCCCCCCTGGCAGCGGCCCATCCCGGCGCGTGTCCGGAACTTGACGCCATCAAGTGTGTGGGCGCCGCGCTGGATGGCGTCGACGGTTTCGCGTTCGCTCACGTGTTCGCAGCGGCAGACGATGCGCCCATACCGGGGATCCTCCTGGGCCAGGCGAATCTGTTCGTCGACCGGCAGGGCGGCGAAGCGGACCGGCAAGGGTATGGTGGAGACGAAATCGTCGCGCTCGGTCAGACGCAGCCCCTCGTCGCGCAGGATATCGGCCACCATTCCGGCGATCGCCGGGGCCGCCGTCAGGCCAGGCGACTGGATTCCGGCGACATTGATGAATCCCTTGGCGGCCGTCGGGCCGATGATGAAGTCCTCGCCGTCGACCGCCGCGCGCAGGCCGGCGAATTCGGCGATGCAGTCGCGCTCGGAGATTCCCGGCACAATCCGCCGCACGCTTTCGAACACTTCGTCCGATCCTGTCAGGGTCGTCGTCAGGTCGTGCCGGTCCTCGGTTTCATGGGCGGTGGGGCCGACCATGAGCGTCCCGTCGAAGGTGGGAATGACCAGGATGCCCTTGGAACTCGGAGTCGGCACCGGGAAGATGAGGCGCTTCACAAATCCCTTGAGCCGCTTGTCGAGGATGTACTCTTCGCCCTTGCGCGGACGGATGGTGAAGTCCCCGACGCCAGCCATTTCCGCGACCTTGTCAGCGAAGATACCAGCGGCGTTGATGACGAACCGTGCCGATACCGTCTTTCCGTGACCGCGAATCTCCCAGCCGTCGTCGGTCCGGGTCAGCCCCTGGACCGGGTAGTCCACGACAAGATCGACGCCGTTGACCCGGGCGCATTCGATCAACCCGAAACAGGCTTCGTAGGGATTCACCACGCCGGCGGTAGGCGCATAAAGGGCGGAAACGATATCGGTCGACAGATTTGGTTCTTCGGCTCGGACTCGATCCCGACCCCAGATCTCGAGCCCCGGAATATTCCGGGCAAGACCCTGTTCGAGGTGTTCCTCCAGGGTCCGGCACTGTTCCTCGGTGAACGCGACGGTCAATTCGCCGATGCGCTCGAAACCGAACCCGAGTTCCTCACACAGACTGTCCCAAAGCTGATTGCCCTGCCATTCCAGCCGCCCCTTCAGGGTACCGGACGCACTGTGATGACCGGCGTGGATGATGCCGCTGTTCGATTTGCTGGTCCCGAAACCGACCTCGCATTCCTTTTCCAGCAAACCGACTTTCAGTTGGAATCGGGAAAGTTCGCGTGCGATGGCACACCCGATTACGCCGCCCCCGATGATTGCAACGTCGTAGTTCATTCACTTCCGGATCCGTTTTACCGGATCACCCTCTCTTATCGTATCCCCCGCGTCCCTGTGTCATGCCGGTAGGGATTTTGAGACAAACACCTTCTGGCAAATTTGCGTTTTCGATCATATATTTTCTTTTTCGAAAACTCTAGCGTGAAACGCGTTCGATTTGGAGAGGCGGCGTCTGCCGGGAAAGGCAGTGGCGCGGTAATGAAAAAATGTCGGAGAATTCGGTTTTTGATCTTTTCGTGATCGGCGGCGGAATCAACGGAACGGGCATCGCCTGCGATGCCGCTGGCCGCGGCCTGTCGGTCATACTCTGCGAACAGGGCGATCTGGCGGGGGCGACGTCGTCGGCCAGCAGCAAATTGATTCACGGCGGTCTCAGGTATCTGGAGTACGGGGAATTCCGGCTGGTCCGCGAGGCCCTTCTCGAGCGCGAAGTCCTTATGGCCAAGGCGCCCCACATCATCTGGCCGCTGCGCTTTGTCCTGCCTCACCGCTCCACCAACCGCCCGGCGTGGCTGATCCGAACCGGTCTTTTCATTTACGACCACCTGGGACGGAATCAGCAACTTCCGGATTCGATGGCTCTCGACCTCACCACCCATGACGCCGGCCGGCCCCTGATTCCCGGGATCAAGAAGGGCTTCGAGTATTCGGATTGCTGGGTCGACGATGCGCGGCTGGTCGTCCTCAACGCGGTCAGTGCGCGGCAGAACGGTGCCAAAGTGCTGACCCGCACCCGTTGCGAATGGGCACGCCGCGTCGACGGTCAATGGGAGATCGGACTCCGCGACCGGGACACCGGGGAAAGCCGATCGGTCCGTGCACGGGTCCTGATCAACGCGGCGGGACCCTGGGTTCGGCAGTTGCTGGGACAGGCCATTCCCGTNNTCACAGGTCCGCCTGGTCAAGGGCAGCCATCTGGTCGTTCCCCGCCTCTATGACGGGAACCAGGCCTATATCCTGCAAAACTCCGACAAGCGGATCATCTTCGTGCTCCCCTATGAAAAGGAATTCTCCCTGATCGGCACGACGGACATTGCCTACGAAGGCGATGCCGCAACGGTGACGATGAGTTCCGCCGAGGCCTCGTATCTGTGCACCGCGGTCAACCACTACTTCCGGAGATCCATCGGCCCCGACGACATCGTCTGGTCCTACGCCGGGGTGCGCCCGCTCTACGACGATGCCGCGGACAACCCGTCGGC
>NPIG01000786.1_pt1 | contig 20826 bp, 18 predicted proteins | sample 8637441 | NCBI WGS metagenome assembly NPIG01 (sample SAMN07420675, study PRJNA396082) | bioreactor metagenome | isolation source: sample BR6 brine-fed electro-methanogenic bioreactor BR | place: Japan: Kochi | collected 2016-06-14 | reverse complement strand
CGGATATCCCCGGCCACCGGAGCCTGATTGTCATCGCAGCCGTCTTCATCGTCGCCATTGTCCTCACCGTCTCCACCCGGGCCCGCGACTGCCGCCACGCGCGATGAGACGCCGTCCGATGAGACATCAAAGCCGGACGGACTGAACTGATGGTTGACGGCATCGCCGGCGCCCGTTCCCACGGACGACGCGCTACCCACACTCCCTTCCGTAGCATAGGGGCTCGGACCGCTTTCGGCCGCGCCGTTTCCACCGGCTCCGGGGGTGGCACTCAATTCATCGTTTCCGATCCTCGGCGAAGATCCGGACGGGAGCCCGGCACCGGCTTCCGCCTGATCGCCACCCTGCGCCGGGCTCCCGTCCTGCAGATCCTGCTCGAAGCCGACGTTCTGGGGATCATGGCTACCGCGATGCACGATGCCGAGCGTGTCGTCCTCGTGCTCGGCCTCCCGCGATCCCGGCTCGTTGTGGACACCGGCCTGCTTTTTGGCCTCGCTTCTCTGGAGAGCGGCGGCGTTCTGCGCGGCATTGTGCTCCACGATGCGAATCTTCGGATCGCTGTTCGGGCGGGACTGGTCAGCCATGATGTTCGGTCCTTGTCGACAGGAAAACCTATTCAGTCCCAATTGATATAGGTTTGTTTACCGTATTTCGTACAGGCTGCTCCTTGCTTTTTCCCGTCGCCGCTATCATTTTACCGTAAAATTCGCGGTTTCCTGCGATTAATTTTCATTATAATTTTTCAAGATTTATATTTTACCGTTCTCATTCCCTATTCTGATCGCGCCTTTCCACAGACCGCTCCGATTTTATGGTTTTATCGCCTCGCGCTATTCCGGTTTCTGGAGCTTTTCCATATCGACGATTCGTTGTCGTGGTTTTCTTCCAATCGGCAGCAATCCATCGTGAAGCGAACGGGCGTTACCGGGTTACGACCTGCGCACCGGTTCTGCGGTGACGGCTGTTCCGCAGACGACGACCATCAGGATCCCGCCTTTGACGCCGAGGGTCTCGTAATCGAAAGTCATTCCGACGATCGCGTTTGCGCCCGTATCCGTTGCATTCTTTGCCATATCGACGAGAGCGATTTTCCGTCCCGCATCGAAGACCTTTTCATAGGCCACGGCGCGTCCGCCCCAGATATCGCGCAATCTGGCGAACCAGTCGCGCATCGCGTTCGCTCCCAGGATTGCCTGGCCGACGACCGGCCCATGGTACCTTAGGATCCTGGCACCTTCGATCTGCGGGGTCGTCGTGATGATCTCAATCATTCCCTGGTTCCTTCGTCTCGTCATTCCGCCGCACGAGGCCTACAGAAACGATGTTCCTCAAGGCCTCCTCCGCGGACATATCGATCGTTCTCAACCGCTCGCGCCGGATATTGATCAGGAAGCCCGATGTCGGGTTGGGCGCCGTCGGCACGAAAACGGAAACGGTTCTCTCTTTCACCGCGCTCTGGATTTCGGGAGCCGACTCGCCGGCGATGAAACCGACGCACCAGGCATCGGGATAGGGAAACTCGATGAGAACGGGCACACGGAACGAGCTTCCGGATCTTCCGAGTGCGGTTTCCGTTATCTTGCGGACCGTACGATAAATGATCCTTATGACCGGCAATCTCCCAAGAACGGCCTGCGAGAGATTGTCCGCACGGCGCCCCAACCACCCGGCCGCGACGAAGCCGGAAACCAGGATGAACGAAACGATGATTACGAGGCCGGTTCCCGGAATTTCGACAGGCAGGTACGACGACGGATGCCATCCCTTCGGAATGATGGAAGACGCCAAATCATCCAGCCACGCGACCGTGCTCCAGACAAGCCAGAGCGTGACGGCGAGAGGGATGGTGACGATGGAACCGGCAATGAACCATTTTTTTATCATTTTCATTTTTTTGCCGCCCAGATCATCAACGGAATTTATCACTTCCATATATCAGGAATAGGTAGCGTGATTTGCGTGCGCTTAAACGGTCATTTGCGTCGAGTGTTTGAATGCAATCCGAAACATCAGAATTCAATTTCACCCCGGAACAGCTGTCGACCGCCTGCAAGAGCGGTCTTCCGGCTGAAAGCTGGCAGATCACAGTGGCTTCGGAGAATGCCCGTTCCCCCTCGACCGGAGCGGCGATTCTGATTCGGTACCTCGGGAGCCTCCCCAAGCAGACCATCCGCATGACTGCCAGGTTCCCCGACCATTCGGGGTCCAGAACCTCCATCGCCCTCGCCTGCGCGACGCTCTCCCTGGTCAAGGTCCCGGCCGGCGGTAAAGTGACCATCCATGCCGAAACCCCGGCAATCGCCGACGTTCTTTCGGCAAGGACGAGAGTGGATGTCTCGCCCGACCTGGCCGCCCTGTTCGATGCTGTGGCCCATGCCTACGACGTCGAAATCAACTCTCACGATCACGAGCTTACCCCGCGGATGGCGAAAGTCCGCGAGTTGGCGAACGAAGCGGCCGCCAACCCGGCCACGCCGAAAGCCGGATTTTCCGATCTGGCGCTCGCTGTTCGTCCCTTCTGTTCGGATGATGATCCGGCGGATATCTAGGATCAGAAGATCGAGTCGGCGCTCGTGATGCCGTACTTCTTCAGGACCCTGCGGATTTCCCGTTTCGCGCGGAGTTCGATCTGCCGCACACGTTCCCGGGAAATGCCGAATTTTTTCGAAAGGTCCTCGAGCGTGAGTTCCTGGTCGGACATCAGGCGGGATCGAATGATCGTCTGCTCCCGATCCGAAAGCATCGAGACCGCTTCGTCAAGGATCCTGTGCAGCTTCTCGTTCATGATTTTTCCGAGCGCCTGGTCTTCCGGCAGATCCTCCGGGTTGGAAACCTGAAGCGGCTTGGCAACGGTATCTTCCTGCTGGCCCGCGCCCGGATCCACCGGGACTGCCGTGGAAGTCGCCCGCTCGAAATCCGCGATCTCGTTGCGATTGGTACCCAGAATCTCGCAGATCGTGTCGCGGCCTTTGTCGTCCAGCGGCTCTCCCGTCTCGGACTCGATCGCCTGGCGCAGCCGATTGAAGCGGCTGAGCAGGGTTTTTGTTGTCGCGGTATTGAAGATCCGCACCGGGCCGGCGTTGTCGAGCGTGAAGATCTGGATCTTGGAGATGACGTGGTATCGGGCGAAGGTTCCGAACCCGAAGCCGCGTTCCGGCTCGAACCGATTGAGGGCCTCGATCAGGCCGAAATTTGCTTCCTGCAGCAGATCCTCGAAAGGAAGGCCGCCGCGGCTCGCCCGCATCGCATAGGAAACCGCCATGCGCTGATAGGATTCGATGATCCGTGCCCGGGCGCGATAGTCCTGGTTGTTGCGCCAGCGCCGGGCGAGTTCCCGTTCGATCCTACGCGGAAGAAGGTCGTACTTGACCCCGTAAAGTTCCTCGTCCGTGACCGGTTCGCCGTCGTCGATGACAGCGGACTCTTGACGTGCGGTCTCAGGTGAAGCCTCGGGGGCTTTTTTCTCGCTCTTGCGTCGCTGTTTCTTCTTGTTCTTGTCCGCGGACATGGAGTTTCCTCGTTGGCCGATTTATCGTTGTCGGTTGATTTTTTTACAGGCGGACATTCGGCTTGCCCGTCGTCTTTCTTACTATTGGGAAATAAACATTTTAGGGCTGCCGACAACTCATTTTAATTGTTATCCGACGACGACCTGGGGGTCTGCGCCATCTTCAACGCGGCGACACGGCCAAGTGCCCCCAGCGTTTTCCCGCCGGCGGCCTTGAGGGCGCCACCTGCGCCCGCCGCCCCGCCGGCTGCGGCACCATATCCAGCGACACCAATAGCCCCCGCCGCCCCCAAAGTAAGAGCTGTCGCGCCGGCAATTGCCATTCCGCCAGCCTTTTGGGCCAGACCCGCCGCGCGATCGTAAATCGTGTTGCCCATGGAGATATCGAAGATCATTCCCATCATCTCCGACACGCGGCCGGCCATAACGATGAGGAATACCCCGCAGAGAACCAGATACCAGAAAGCCGCATCGGAAAACGTGATCGAAAGACCGTTTTCCGAAACAAGCCGCAGCATGTCCGCCAGGCTGGAGGCGGCCTTGTCGCCATTCTCTCCGAACTTCATCAATTGCGGCGCAAAGCCCATCATTCCTGCGCCGAACGCATAAATCAGCGCAGCGCCGACCAGGTTCAAACCCGAGACGAACATAATCTTCACGGCATTCACCGCGAACCTCCGAGACCAGTTGAATACGGCCGATGCGATCAGTATCGGACCGAGGGCGGCGACGAAGGTCAAACGGAACACTACCCCGATGAAGTAGAACGGGAAGGCAAATAGCGGAATCCCGAAAACGACAACCAGTATGATTGCTGTAATGAACGACAGAATATGATCGAACAACTCAGAAAGAACGAATTTCTTTTTTGTCAAACTGTTCCATCCAAGAAGCACGCCGGCCGCGTTGACCCGCTGCATGGTTTCGATCAGACAGGTCATCTTCTGTATATCGGCAACGGCCAGCGACGGCGTGATCGTCGAGTTGCCGAACTTGATATCCTCGAACCATCCGCAAGGCTTGTTGCCGGCGCCTCCCCCGGGGAAAGGAGCAAAGGGAAGAACCTTCACAGATTCGTCGAACACAACCTTTCCAGCTTCAGCCGAAACCTTGAATGTCGGGGTGTATAGCCAGTCCCAGAAAGCGTTCCCCGGACCGCCGGTTCCAGATAGCATCGCTATCGCGATCGAGAAGATCAGCCCCTTCCCGATCAGACTCTTGACGACGCCCGCCGGGGAAGTCGTCAGGTCTGGGAAAAACAGGCGGATTCCCTGTATCAGGATCCAGATCGCAAACAGGATCATCAACATCGTCCTGATGTCGTCCCGCAACACCGTGAATGTCGCCTTTGCGACGACATCGGCAATTTGGGTGAATTTTCCGACGAACCCGCATCCCCAACAGCGGTTCGAAAACGACAGTTCGTCCATATACTTGTCGAGTTGCTTGTCGCCGGCAGCCATCTCTTGCGGGTTCCCATGGGTGAGTCCCGCCGCGTCAAGCATCATACCCCCGACAGTTTTCGATAGATCCCACGCAGCGGAAACACCGGTTACATCCGCTAGTTGCTTTGTTCCTCGCGCAAATACATCCGCACCTGCGCCGATTCCCGATCCGATATCGCCAAGGCTTACCGCATTCGACGGCCAAGCAATCAGGAGGGCGCAGAAAAAAACGATTGCTGCCAAAAAAATCCTAATTTTTTGCATTCTTACCACTCCCCCTCCGAAGCCAGTAGCCGTAGGGGAATCCAATCGCTACCCCGATGACGATTGCATAGAACAAAAATCCTTGCGTAAGGTATCTGTCGCACAAGAATACAGCCGTCGCCGAAACCGGCAGAAACCACGGGTCCAGGATCATCCGAACGGTGAAAGGATGCACATCGACAGTGGCCCTCGCCGAATCAGGCACCGGTTGATTGCCTGCCTCCGCAGCCGCCTCCTGACGAACTTCCTGTCCTTCTTCCGCCGACGCCATGACCCACCTCAGCCGTAGTTCGCATGCACGTATCGGCGTAACGCCGACTGATCCAGCACCACCTGGCACCCGCCCTTCGGAACCTGGTAGAGCATGCAAAGAAATTCGTAGACCAGGGCGTCGTTCATGCCCATCTCGAACAACGCCCTTCGACACAGAGCGGTCAGCTTGGGATTCCGCGGAATGTCGTCGACCTCGGAAAACACGATCTCGTCCGTATCGTCCTTGCGTCCGACGATGAGATATTTTCCTGCTGGGATAATTCTTGCTTTTCTAGACATCTCGCCCGCTTCGTGTGACCATTTTTCCCGATTGAACCCAAATATATAGAGGATACTTCTTGTTGTTATTTGTCTGGGCCGTCAAAATGGGTTTTACCGTCGATACGGTAAAATGACTGCTACATTAAGACAGATAATACGAAACAGAGGTCGCGCAATAAGGTTTTGTCTGCATGGCACCGCGAGTCAGTACCGCAAAGATCGATGGGGGAAGGATGCCGATGCTGCCGGGGCTCATGCCTCCGGCCGGTGTTCCGGACGGTGACGTCCACGGGTTCGTCCAGAGAATTCTTTTCGCCGACGTCGAAAAAGGCCACATGGTTCTCCGGGTCTCTGCGTCCAACGGCGACGGGATCATCATGCGCGGTCACGGAGATCCCGTGTCCATCGGCGACGAGGTAAGCGCGACGGGGTCCTGGGAGGTAAATCCGAAAGTCGGACGCCAGTTCAACGCGGATTTCATTTCGGCCAACATCCCCGAGACCACGAACGCCATTCTCTCCTATCTCAGCCGTGGCGCCGTAGAGGGGATCGGCAAACGGACCGCCGAACGTCTGGCCCGGCATTTCGGCGACCAGTTGCCCGACGTCATGAACCTTGCTACCACCCTGGCCGCCGCCGGCATTCCGGAAAAGAAGACCCGCAAGATCTCTGAACATTGGGAATTGCGGACCAAGCATGGTTGGCTTCTCACTTTCCTTTACGCCCATCGGCTGGGCCCCGCGACAGCCCAGAAGATCATCGAAAAGTATGGAGATTCCGCGACCCGTGTCGTCGGCTCCGAGCCCTATCGCCTCGCCGAAGAGGTTCAGGGAATCGGGTTCAAGACGGCCGATCGAATCGCCATGTCGCAAGGGCGCGAGAAGGATGATCCGATGCGCCTTCGCGCCGGCATCCTCCACAGTCTTTCGAATGCCGGACGGGAGGGACATTGCGCCCTCGTGAAGGACATCCTTGTCTCCAACACGGCGGATCTCCTGCAGGTATCGCGTCAGCCGATCGAGACGGTCATCACCAAAATGCTCGACGAGAGCAAGATCGTCGAGGACGAACTCGCCGGGCAGGCCGTCATCTACAGCAAGGCGGTTCATGCCTGCGAAATCGAGGTGGCCGAGAACCTGATCCAGCGCATCGGACCGCGTTTGGTTCCCGTCGATATCCGAAATCTTATCCGAACCACGGCGCACCAGGACGGTATCGAGCTCGATCCGCACCAGGTCGAGGCTATCGAGCAGGCGCTCTGCAACAACGTTTCTATCATCACCGGAGGCCCCGGCACCGGCAAGACCCTGCTTATCCGCTGCCTGATCGCCATCCTCAAGATCATCGAACCGAACTGCCAGATCCTAGCCGCGGCCCCGACCGGGCGCGCCGCCAAGCGGCTCGAGGAAAGCACGGGACATCCCGGCCAGACGGCACACCGCATGCTGGAGTGGTCCCCGAGCCCACCGCGGGGCTTCACGCGCAACGCCGAACATCCCCTGGACGCAGATGTTCTCATCCTTGACGAAACATCGATGATCGACATTTGGCTGTCCCGCGACATCCTGCGCGCCCTAAACATGGGTGCCCGCCTGATCATCGTCGGTGACGTTGACCAGCTTTCCTCGATCGGCGCCGGGAATGTTCTCGCCGACTGCATCTCTTCGGGTGTTATTCCCGTCACCCGGCTCACGAAGATCTACCGCCAGGGGCCGGGAAGCGGCATCAATGTCGCGGCACAGCGGGTCAACCAGGGCAACATGCCGCAGCTCACGAAGCCACGCTTCAAGTCCGACATGTGGGGAATCACTGTCGACGAGCCGGCCGACCTGATCGAAAAGCTCAAACGCCTCATGACAGACGTCATGCCCCAGATCGGTTTCGACCCGCTTCAACACGTTCAGGTCGTGACCCCGGGTCATCAGAACGAGACCGGGACCATCAACCTCAACCGAGTTCTTCAGGAATGCATGAACCCGCTTGCCCCGGGCGGAACCGAGGTAGAGCACAAAGGGCGCGTCTTCCGTCTGCGCGATCGCGTCATTCATACGCGGAACAATTACGATCTCGATGCCTTTAATGGCGACGTCGGCAATATCATCGACATTTCCGACGTTCCCGGGGAAGACGTCGTACTGACGGTCGATTACGACGGCAAGCGGGTCGCCTATGAAAAATCCGACCTGGATCAGCTCGATCACGCCTATGCGGTGACCATCCATAAGCTGCAGGGATCGGAATTTCCCGTGATCATCGTCGTCTGCACCACCCAGCACTATATCATGCTGTGTCGCAACCTGATCTACACGGGCATCACGCGCGCCAGGAAGCGTTGCGTCGTCATCGGCAGCGAACGCGCGCTGCGCATCGCCGTCAAGACAGAACCGCGAAGAAGAATTACGGGGCTTGCCCAGCGTCTTGCCGGTAGTGGTCTTGCGGCATCGCAACTACCATCTTCTTGTTAAAAGAAGTGGGGATCCCGGCATGGCACCCTCGAATACGGCCACGAAACAAAGAAACGCAACACAATCGTCCCGTCCGATGGGGTCAGTCCTCGTCCGCAAGGCGGAAGGAGCCATCGGCACGCTTGCCCGCATCTTCGAAGACGGTCATCGCGTAGCTCTTAAGAAGGGCGCCGTGATTCTCGAGATCGCACCTTCCAGAGCCGTTAATGGCGATCTTCTGCGTCGCTTTGAAACAAACCCCGACGGTATCAATGAAGTGGCCGCGGGCCCCAAGACCAGAAAGCCATGGGCTGAGTCGTTCTATGAGGTGGCCGTCTCCCTTGAGATGAAGGCTGGAGAGGTCTCCAGGATCGCCGGTGTCTTTCTGAAACAGCGCAGTTTTATCTCCGGCGGTTTCCTGATTTCCAATTGCAGGGCGCCGGACGCCCTCGCGAACCTCGCTAGGCTTTTCGAAGGCGTCACCGGTGTCGTCGTCCGGACACAGAATTTCAAGGAGCGCTCCGTCCTCGGTTTGCTGCTCGCCGACGCCCGTATAGGGAGGGGGTCCCTGCAGGTGACCGAAGTTCCTTCCGACCGGGGGGAAGACTACAGGAATTTCCTGGCCGGAAGTATCTGGCTTGAAATGACCAATCTTCCCGAACCATCCGATCTTCTGGCCAGCTCGGTCCTTCTTGCGATGCAGGTTCGCTCCATTCGCCGCAACGCGCTCGTTCAGAGGCGCCAGGGATATTATACCGCCTCGGCCGCCCGACATCTTTTCCGAAGCGGGCTCAACCAGGCTCAGATCGCCGAGCGGTTCGACATGCCAGGCAAGAAGATCGTCGACTGGACCGCCGGCGGGTCAGGTAAGGAAGCACCTGCTCAGGTTCCCGATAGCCGGCCAAATCGTGCGCCGGCACGGCCGGCAACCCAGAACCAGGTTTCGTTCGCCAAGTCCCTGATTTCCGAATTCGGTTTTCTGTCCGGGATCCTGCCGGACGATTGGGAAAAAGACACGAGGTCCGCTTCGGCGTTCCTGACGCGCGCGACAGCCGCCGTCAATCCTCGCCGCAACGACATCGCCGCACTTCGGCTCGAAGCGCGAGCGAGAGACCTGCTGAACGAGGGAAACCCGGCGGGCGCCGCGGAGCTTCTCAAGCTTTCCGCGGAAACGCTAGGCTCTCGACTCGAAACTCTCGACCTGAGGATCAAGGCCATGGCCCGGGATCTGGGTGACGCCCTTGGGACGAGCGTCGACCCAGCGTCGATCCTTTCCTAGCTTCGCCGCTTGTCTCCGGGCGACGCGACCGCGCTTCCCTTGCCCTTCTTCTGCGTTTTCTTCTGAGAACGCTTCGCCTTTTCCGGATCTCCGGCCTTGGCCATGATCTCTCCCGCCTTGATCTTCACCGCGTCATTCGGCCTTTCATTGAAGACCTTCGCGGCGACCTTGCGTAGGCGGTCCGGGTTGAAACGGCCCGCGCACCAATCCATCGCGATCATTGCCATGGATTCTGGCGATGTTTTTCTTTCGAGCACGGCCTCCATGATCTCGCCGATTTCCTTTTCGCAGGATTCCGCGCGGGAAACCGCCCACATGACCGTGGTGCGGGCGAAGTTGTCCACCTTGTCATCAAGGCAGATCGCGGAAATGCGTCGGATCGACGCCGGGCTTCCTTCCGCCGCGGCGACAACCGCCTCGGCGAAACCCACGCGCACGGAGGCATGATCGTTTCGCGCCGGCGAGCGCAGGATCTTCTCTGCGACACGCATCGCGTCGGCATCGCTGCACTTGGCGATGAAAGGCATGAGAGCCGGCTCGAACACCTCCCCGGGACGGGATTCGAGCGCCTCTTCGATGGCGACCCAGACGTCATGCGTGATGTTCTCGGGCTGATTCCTCAGGGACTTGATCGTCGTCTCGATATCCCTGAAATCTCCGTTGAGCGCGACCAGTCTTCGCAGGCGTCCCGCGATGATGTCGGGCCAGACACTCTCCTCCCCATTGTTCTCTGCCTCAGAACGCATGATCGCCCCCAAGTCGAAAGGACGGAGAGAGTCGCCATCCCTGGCATTCCGGCGCAGCTCGTTCACGTAATTCTCCAGTTCGACCTGGGAAAACAGCCGCCGAGCCTCCGCTCTGACTTCCGCCACAGGATCGAAGGCGATCCCGATGATCGAGATCCTGACATCGTTGTCGAGCCGGCTTTTGGCAAGCGCCTGGACCGCGCGGCGGCGGACGCGCGCATCGAGGCACGTCAGGAAATCGACGATCAACTCCGCGATATCCTTGACGTTGGCGAATTTCGCAAGCGCGGTGACGGCTTCCAGAGCCACGTCGGGATCCGGATCGCTCCGCAGCGAGGCGACCGCGGAGGCGACGTCACCGTAACCAAGGAAGCCATGCGCCCCACGAACGGCAATGATCCTGACATCCTTGTCGGGGTCCATGATCGCGTTGACGATCAGCAGGCGCGCGCCGATGCCGTCATACTCGGAAAGCAGATCCGATACCGCCAGTGCGATCCGTTCCCCAGGATCCTGAATTGCCACATGTCCGGCCAGGGTCACGTCATGAAGCGGCGTAAGGTCGCCACCCTCGGAAGTGATCCGATCCCAGATCAGCTTCTTGAGCACCCTGGCCGACCCCTCGAAATCCGTCACCTGGCCAGACATAGGAAAGACGAACCTGGGGCACACGGCAGAGAAACGGTCCAGAAGCAGGTTCTCCAGCCCCTCGAAGAACTGCCCGCCCAGCGCAATGAGGTCGATCGCGTTGGCATCCTTTTCCAGCGGCTGGAATGCCCACTGCCTCAGGTCCTGCTTTTCGAAAAGCAACCTGGTAAGGTCGTAGATCCGGCGCATGCGCTCCGGTTCCTTTTCGACAGCCATGTTGATGACATGGAGGTCTTCAAGCTTCCTGATGCCCCACTCACCAGGAATTACCGCGATCAGGTCGACTTCATTCATATACCGCATGTCTTCATCTCATTCCTTCAAATGCCCCTCGTGGGCTCATCATTCCTTGACATAGGGCATTTCCAAAAAAACAAAAATTTTTTCTTTGCATCGCGCATTTTATATTTGTCTGTATAGTTTTTCTTTTTACCGTTGTTTTAATATTTACTTCCGCATTGATCTCAGATTTAGCGGTAATATCTCATAGTTTTATGGAACAACACGGTAAAACATTCTTTGGCTCGAACGAAGAATTTTCTTTTCCCCGGCCCTTGGCCGGGGTTGACGAAGTTGGCCGTGGAGCTCTGGCCGGACCCGTCCTTGCAGTGGCGACAATCTTGCCGCATGGAGTGCCGGCGAACCTGGAGATTGCCGATTCGAAGACCTTGACGCCCGTCCGCCGCGAAGCCAGTGCGGCCGGGCTGCGAGAGATCGCCTTGTTCGGTGTCGGGGCAGCCTCAGCTAGGGCCATCGACAACATGGGAATCCTTCCGGCAACCATGCTTGCCATGCGGCGAGCCATTTTCGCCCTGCCGGTCGCCCCGGCCTTCGTGCTTGTCGACGGGACGACGGTTCCCCCTGGGCTTCCCTGCCAGGCCGCGCCGATCGTCCGGGGAGACGCATCGGTGCTGGAAATCGCCGCGTCCTCGATCCTCGCCAAGGTTATTCGCGACCTCATGATGAAAAAACTGGCCGCCCGTTATTCTCTCTTTTCGTCATGGGCGCGAAATTCTGGATACGGGACCGCGGATCATTTTGGCGCCATCGACCAGTTCGGGCCAACCCGGCATCACCGCCTGACTTTTCTCGGGAAGCGGTTTCCCGGGCGTTTTTCCTGATATCGGACTCCGGACACTACGGAAATTCGATTTGTCCCGAGGGCAACTGCATTGTCGCATAATACTGTTTTTTACCGTAATTCTCCATTCTCCATTTCCTGTTTACGGTAAAACGCGAAAACTTATCGGCGTCCATCTATTGAATGACCGTTTCTCGGGATTAAAATTAAACACGTGTACCCTCTTTTTCGGAGGGCATGACCCTGCCCTGCGGGGTTTGACCGTAAACGAAACAAAAGAACAAGGTATTCGAGATGTCTTGGAAACGGACCGCCACCCTGTTGGGCACGATTGTCGCGATTGCCATGATGCAGTCCGCCGCCAATGCCGACGTCGTCATTGTCGACCCATACAAGAACGAGGGGATCCTGCGAAGCGCCAGGCTACCCGGTCAGTATCCGGCAGGTCAGCAGCAGTCTCCGATGGAAGTCGCGATGTTCCAGGCATCGCCCATGCTGATCAGCACCGTTGATCGTTCCACCACCAGCATCTGGCTGGCCGGCGCCCCCGGTCCGGAAGAGCTCGAAGGCTCCGATCTTCCCTGGGTCTCGCCCGAGCCGGAAGAGGTCGACACGGCTCCCTTCGACTTCAAGATCGACAAAGCGTCGGACCTGCCCTCCCTGGACGAAGAAAAGATCAAGATCCAGAAGAAACACGAGAGCATGGAGCAATCGACGGTGCTGTCGATGCCGCTGGTGAAGATCGATTCCAAGGGCAACACGATCTGGATTGTCGAGCGCGGCCTCACGCTGCGCCAGGTTCTCGAGGCGTGGTCATCCAAGGCGACATGGTCCCTCTCCTGGATGTCCGATCACGAGTATGTCCTCCAGGCATCCGCCGAGTTCACCGGCGATTTCGTCGCAGCGGCGACCAGCCTTCTGGCTTCCTTCGAAGCCGCCGAACCCCCGGTGATCGGAAAGTTCTACACCGGCAACCACGTACTCGTCGTGAGCACGTCCTTCGACTACGGCAACTGATTTTCCGGGAGCGTCCCCAATGACAACGAAATTCAAGAAAACACTTCTGGTCGGCGTCGCGGCGATTGCCGTTGCAACCTTGGCCGCCTGCAGCGTGACCGAGACGAAGAAGGAAGCTTCTCGCGACATCGCCGCCAATCTCGATCGCGTCAACCGCGCGTCCGCCTCACTCAGCTCGATTCCCGCTGCAACCGGCCCTGGCAACGTGCAGGTTCACGAAAAGGTCTGGCTCGGCGACCACGGCGTCAGGACCGAGAATGGCCAGCCGCTTCCCCAGGACTTTGAGAAGAAGGATGGCATCTTCATCAACTCCTCGGTTCCTCTCGGCCTTGCGGAAATCGCGAACAAGCTGGCCGACGTCACCGGCATCCCCGTGACTGGCGCCTCCTCGTCCGTCAGCGACCTTCCCGGCGGAGAGGAAAGCAGCTCCAGCCGCTCCATCACCATGGCTGTCGACTATGAGGGGCCGCTCAGTGGCTTCCTCAATAGCGTCGCGTCGCGCTTCAACGTCAACTGGATCTATCGGAACGGCGTCATCCAGATCTTTGCCGTCGAGACCAGGACGTTCACGGTTCTCGTGCCCTCTACCGAAACCGATTACCGGACCCAGATCACGAGTTCGATCCTCGGCGGCGAAGAGTCGAATGGCGACTCGAACGCCTCCGAACAGCGTCTGAACTCGTATGCGACCTATACCCCCTGGAAGCGCATCGAGGAGGGTGTCAAGTCACTCATTCCCTCGAACGGGGCGACTTTCGTGGTTTCCCAGGAAACCGGCACGGTCACCGTCACGGCGGCGCCGACGGTAGTCAAGCGTGTCGGCGAATTCATCAAGCAGCAGAACGCCATTATGTCTCGCCAGGTGGCCGTTACCGTTCGCGTCCTGTCCGTCGATATCGCGAAAAACGATCGCTACTCCTTCGACACCAAGTTGGCGCTCGAAGACGTCGCCCGCGGCCTCGGTTTGACCTTCTCGAGCATGTCCTCCCTGCCGGCGGCCGCCGCCAGCGGCGGCGGGTCGCTTCTCTTCGCCATCGCCGAGCCGACGAAATCGGATACCGACTTCCAGCACCTCAAGGGATCCGAGGCGAACGTCGAGGCGCTGTCCGAGCGTTCCGACACTTCGTTGCTCACCAGCGCGACCGTGATCACGACAAACAACCAGCCGACGCCCGTTCATGTCGGCACTCAGCAAAACTACCTGAAGAAGGCCGTTTTCACGCAGGGTCAGAACTCCGACTCCGTCGAGCTTGAGCCCGGCTCCATCTCGACCGGCTTCCAGATGCTGGTGACCCCGCGCATCCTCTCCACGAACAAGGTGATGCTGCAGTACAGTCTCGGCTTGTCCGAGCTCGTCTCCCTCGATGAGGTCGGAAATGCCAACGCCAAGATTCAGTTGCCCGAGATCAAGACTCGCAGCTTCCTCCAGAACACTCTGCTGCGTTCCGGCGACACCCTGATTCTCTCCGGCTTCGAGCAGAACAAGGCGAACTCCCGCGACAGCAACAACGGCTTCTGGGGTGCCGGCATGAGCGCCGGCAAGGAACGCGCCATGATCATGATCCTCATCACGCCGATGATCATCCAGGATCCGTCCGACGCGGCCTTTGCCGGCTGATCATTTGAACGGAGAAAAGATCATGGCCGACAATAACGAACCCAAGCAGGTCCAGGAGACATCGGCGCTCGGCCATCCGCGAGTGTTCCGGATCGGGCGTAAAACCTATGCGCTCGGACTTTTTTGGCAGGTCGCGGCAGACGCCGCCGCGGCCGGCCGGGAAGCCAAAGAACTGGCCTCCAGAAAAGGCACCGACGCCGATCTCTATGTCGTCCGTGTCATCGACGACAACGGCCAGTTTGGCCTGACCCGAAGCGCCGATGCCGTGCCTCCGCGCGCCGTCGCCGCGGCCGCTGTCATCGCCGATTACCAGCGCGGTTCCTGGATTGGTGTCTTTCCGCTTGGCGATGGCTGGTGGTTTGTCGCCTGCCGAGACGACATGATCCTCCCCGATGGCGACCGCTTCTATTCCAACGAAGCGGAAGCCAGGGACAGGTTCGAAACCTCCTTCGCCGAGGGGGGTTGGGATCACATCTATGTGCCCGAGGGATGGCACGAGAATGCTGAGAAACTTCCCATCGAGGAAATTCTCATGCCGGCGAACGGGCCCCGACTCATCGAGACGAACCCGTTTGCGGCAAGGATCAAATCCATTCTGATCATCGGCGGGGCGGTTCTTTTTCTCGGCGGCGGCTCGATCATCTTCGCGCTTTGGGGTGGTGACGAAAACCCCGATGTGGTCCGAAGCGACCTTCACGACAAGGTGCAGCAGGTGACCGTCGAGCAGTCCAAACAGGTTACTCCGCCGTGGTACGTCATTCCGGCGACTTCGGAATTCCTGGATGCATGCGTGTCCGGCATGACGGAAATTGACCCGAACGTCCCCGGCTGGAACCTCGACCGCATCGTCTGCCGCAAGCGCGCCGTCAGCTATCGTTGGGAGCGCGGGAACGGAAGCGTGTCTTGGTTCGCGACATGGATGTCGGAACAGGGTGACTACGATCCGTCCTACGATATCGCTGGCAAGGACGCGACCGTTTCCGTCAAGCTTGAGCGTCAGAAATCGCGTGGTCCCGAAGGTATTCATACCGCCACCGAAGTGACCCGGCATCTGCTCGCTCTCGCCCAATCGACAGAGACTGGAACAAAACTCGGGATCCCGCGCGTCCCGACGCGCCCCGTCGACGCTCCGGACGATTGGACGCCGCCCGACTACGCCCCCATGAAGTTCGAAATCACCACTCCGGATCTTTCCGCATGGCGCGGGGTCCTTTCAAACATTCCCGGTCTGCTCATCGACGAAATCGTCTTCTCGGCCGACAAGGGAACCTATCAAGTGACGGGAGATATCTATGTTCGCGTTTAAAACAACCACCGCCATCACGCTTGTCGCGGGCGTCGCATTTTCCGCACTCGCCCTTTTCGCCGGCACTGCCGCAGCGAACGACGACGGCAAAACGCCATCCTTCCTCGCCGAACAGACGGATTTTTCGGCTCCGCCGCCGCCGGCAAAAGCCGATTTTCAGGCTCCGGCCGACAATCGGGTGGCCCCCGCGAGCCGGCCACTGCCCGACCTCGGCGAGGCCGACATGGAAACCCTGAAGAAGATCGCGGCGAAGCAGACCGCCATCCAGCTCAAGGAACTCGAGCTCAAGGAAAAGACGCTCGACGCCAAGATCGCCGCGGCTGACGACAAGATCACCAAGTTCAGCGCCGCCGAGGAAGAGGCGGATATCCTAGGGGAAAGCGGTGGGTCGGTCTCCGCAATCCCTCAGCCAGCCCCGGCCGTATCGGTTCAACCGATGCCGCTTGACGATACCAGTCTCCTGCCGACCATCGTCAGCGTGACCGGCGCCGGCGAACGCATGCAGGCCGAACTGCAGTATCCCGGGGGCTATAAGCTCAATGCCAAGCCTGGCGATCAACTGCCCGGCGGCTTCGAAGTCAAGGGTGTCGCTCCGAAATCGGTCACAGTCGCCTCGACCTCGACCGGCAACGAATATGCTCTGACCTACGGAAATCCAGGCCAGGCCTCGCCGTTCGGAGGCTCCATGGGCTCTTCCGCAATGCCGGCCATGTCCGGCACGGCGGGGATCTCGACGATGCCGGGATTCCCGCAGCTTCCCTCGGCGCGGAACTGAGCTCGCCAGTCAACCCTCCCGGCCGTGAACCCCATCATGGCCGGGGGCACCGAATCACCCTCTCCGCGGAGTTTCTTTGATGCTTTGGGATAAAATAAAAACAAAAACCCATGCGCAAGACCACGAACCGGCCGACGAGATTGCCGGGCCGGCTGTTCTTGACGAAGACATCTCCGCGGACGAGGGTATCTCCGCGGATCAGGAATACCCTCTGGTCCGCGACGAAGCCTCGGGCGAGGAATACCCGATCAGGGGAACCGTTCTCAGCGCCGAAGGCGGCGCTCTCGGCTCCGATGTGAAGACCCGGGACATCTGCGCCCTGATCGGCGACGGAACCTTCTTCGTCTCCCGGTCGGACATCCACAACCCGCGGATCGCCTCACTGCGCGCCCGGGCCGAGCAACTCGGCCACCGCGTCGAGACCACGGTTCATGTCGACCTTGCGACCCTGAAACAGGTCTATCAGATCGCCGCGCGTCAGCAGTCAGGCGCCTATGCCAAGGTCCGTGACCATCATGAGGAATCGCGGATGCATCGCGATCTTCTCTCGATGATCAAGTATGCCGCCAAAGTGGGCGCTTCCGACATCCATATCGTCGCGAACCAGAACAGCGCGGCGGTCAGGCTTCGCGTCGACGGCATTCTCGTCGACTACCGAGAGCTCTCGCCCGCCTACGCTTTCCGGCTGTGCAGCGCATCCCATTCGCTGTGCGATTCTTCCGACGCCTCCTATCAGCCCTACGAATTCCAGGGCGCGCGAATTTCATCGCTGACGGCCGACCTGCCGAAGAACATTCAGTCGGTTCGCATGCAATGGAACCCCCTCGTTTTCGACGGCCGGTTCCTCGCCATCCGCCTTCTGCCGAGAAACGACGAGGACGATCAGCATCTCGATCTCGACAGCCTGGGTTACGCCCGCCATCACTTGCAGCAGATCAAGTACATGCGCTCCCGCCCGATCGGCATGAACGTCTTCTCGGGACCGACGGGCTCGGGCAAGTCGACCACCCTGCAGCGCGCCCTTTCCATTCTCATCCGCGAGCGCGGCAACGAGATCAACGTTCTGACCGTCGAGGATCCGCCGGAATTCGTTATTCCTGACGCCCAGCAGATGCCGGTGACCAACGCCCAGTCCGCCGATCAGCGCACGGAGAAATTCCGCCAGGCCATCGTGGCCGCCCTGCGTTCCGATCCGGACGTGATCATGATTGGCGAAATCCGCGATGCCTATTCCGCGAAACTCGCGTTCGAGGGCGCCATGACCGGTCACCAGATCTGGACGAGCATTCACACGAACTCGGCGGTGAACATCATCGACCGTCTCGCCGACATGGGAGTCGAGCCCTACAAGGTCTTCGACCCTACCTATGTCACGGGGCTCGTCGGTCAGCGCTTGCTGCGTCTCCTTTGCCCTCACTGCCGCGTTCTCTTCGCGGAAGCCGTGGCTCAAGGCAAGGCCGATGACGAAACCCTTCTTCGGGCGACCACTCTGCTTGCGCGGCTTGGTCGCACCGACATCGATCTGTGGTCGCGCGGCCCCGGATGCGATCATTGCCAGCGTGGTTACGTTGGCCGGACTGTCGCCGCCGAGACGATCATTCCGGACGATGACTTCATGGGCCTTCTGAGAGCCGGCGAAAAGACCGCGGCAAGAGCCTATTGGCTGAGCTCCCTCAAGGGAGCCTCGATGGTCGCTCACGCGGCCTCGAAGATGATCGCCGGACTGACCGGCCCGACGGAAGTCGAGAATGCCGTGGCTCTTCTCGAATTCGACGATCACGCCGTTGGATCTCTCGAACGTTTTATCAAGGAGTAGCCGATGCTATCGGCCCAAATGACATTGCAGGAACGCCTGGCCAAGCTGAGCTTCACCAAAGGCTACAGAATCCGGATCTATCGCCAGATCGAACGCATGATGCGCAACAATATCCCCGTTCATCGCGCGCTCGAAACCCTTTGGGAACGTGCTTCCGAAGACGGCCGCAAGAAGACCAAGCCCGCAGCGATGATCCTGTCGCATTGGATTTCCGAATACAAGTCGACCGGCAGCCTGGCGAAATCGGTCCAAGGCTGGATCCCCGAACGCGAACGCATGATGATCGAGGCCGGCGAGCTCTCCGGCAATATCGCAAACACCCTTCACGATGTCGTTTTCATCGCCCAGAACGCCGGCAAGATGCGCGGCGCCGTCATCGCCGGTCTTGCCTATCCCTCCTTCCTCGGTTTGGCTGTCATTGGCGTTCTCTGGATGTTCGGCGTACGGGTCATTCCGGCGTTCGCTCAGGTTCTGCCCATGGAAAGGTGGACCGGCCTCGCTGCCCAGATGGCATGGCTGTCCGAATTCGTGCAAATCTGGACGATCCCCATCCTGCTCATTATGTTCGCCGCCCTTGTTACCTATCTCGTTACCCTGCCCATCTGGACGGGGCGCATGCGGACGATGTTCGACCGCATTCCGCCATGGTCTCTCTATCGCATGTGGAACGGCACCGGCTTCCTTCTCTCCCTGTCCGCTCTGATCCGGGCCGGCATGCCTCTTCCGAAGGCTCTATCCCGCCTGCGCTTCTATGCGAACCGGTGGCTGGGCCAACGAATTGACGGCGCCCTGATCCATCTCAATTCCGGCCTCAATCTCGGCGACGCCCTCCATCATTCCGGCTATGGCTTCCCCGATCGGGAAATCGTGTCCGATCTTCGAGTCTACGCCTCCCTCTCCGGCTTCGAGGAGGCCATCGACACGATCGCCCGCGAATGGATCGATCTCGGTGTCGAACGCATCCAGGCACAGTCCAAGATCCTTTTCTTCGCAGCGCTGCTGGTTCTTGCCGGCACGATTTCATGGGTCGCCGCAGGATTTTACGATTTGCAGCAACAAGTCTCCACTTCCGTGATGCTGTAAATACCGAAAATTGGCCCTAGTCGAAATCTTCGGCGGACATAGTTTTAACAAGGAAGAGGTTCGTTTCCCAATATCGGGCAACGATCCCGAAAAGCAAAAATAAAAGGAGTGCAGGCAAAAATGGAAACGCCTCTCAAGTTCAAGCGCAATAGGGCCGATCGGGGCATCACCCTCGTCGAGACCCTGCTCGTGGTTGCGGTTGGCGCACTGATCATCGTCGGCGCCGTCCTGCTCTACAACACCGTTTTTGGGGACGCCCGGTCCAATGACGCAATGCGCCAGGTCCAGGCAGCTGTCTCCAATGTTCGGTCGCTCTATGCCGGAAGCCCTGATTTCGGCACCGACGACTTCACCGAGGTCGCCGTCCAGGCAGGCGTCTTCCCGAATGCCGAGCTTGTTTCCGGCGTTCCGACGAACCCCTGGGGCGGGACCCTCCGTCTCGAAGGGAACGGGTCGTCGTTCACCATCACCTACCCCGATGTCCCGCGGAAGGCCTGCGTCAAGCTGATCCGCATGAACAACACCGGTCTCGGCGGCGCCGCCCTGGGTGTCTCCGTCAATGACACCGAGGCGGAAGATCTCAATATCACCGCCAACGATGCCGTTGCCCTTTGCACCGACGAGAACACGAACGAGATCGTCTGGGAGATCCGTTAACCCGGAGCTTCGAAATCCATGAAGCTTCGCGATTTTCCCTTCACGGACCTTTATATCAGCGAAAACGGCGTATGCCGGATGCGCGGGATGAAGAGCGGCGGGCCCCTCGCCGCTCCCCCCGGCTTCATCAAGCCTGACATCAAGAGGTTCGCCGAAACACTTGCCGTCGAAATGAAGGGCAGGAACGAATTCACCGTGCCTTTCGACGGCATCAATTATCGCGTCTCCCTTATCAACGACGTCAGCGGGTCGTGGTTCGCCGTTCGCAAGGCGGCAAAGACCGTTCCGTCGCTCGAAGAACTTCAGATCCCCCATCTGATGCGAGAGCGCCTGATGAAGGCCGGCGCCAGCCATGGGCTAATTCTGGTCTCCGGCCCCACGGGATCTGGCAAGACCACCACCGCCTCTGCCCTGGTCCAGGCCTACCTCCAGGAATTCGGAGACGTTGCCGTAACCATCGAGGAGCCGCCCGAACTCGCACTGTCCGGGCCGCACGGGAAAAACGGCTGGTGTTATCAGATGGCCGTCAAGGACGGCGATTTCGCCACGCCCCTGACTCACACCATGCGCTACCAACCCCGTATCATCATGATCGGCGAGATCCG
>NPIG01000429.1_pt2 | contig 20833 bp, 20 predicted proteins | sample 8637441 | NCBI WGS metagenome assembly NPIG01 (sample SAMN07420675, study PRJNA396082) | bioreactor metagenome | isolation source: sample BR6 brine-fed electro-methanogenic bioreactor BR | place: Japan: Kochi | collected 2016-06-14 | reverse complement strand
TGATCGTCGATTTCTGGGCGCCGTGGTGCGGTCCCTGCAAGCAGCTCACTCCGAACCTGGAAAAGGCGGTGCGCAATTCCGGCGGCCTGGTGCGGCTGGTCAAGATCAACGTCGACGAGAACCAGGAACTGGCCGCCCAGATGCGCGTCCAGTCGGTACCGTCGGTGTTCGGCTTCCGCCAGGGCCGGCCGGTCGACGGTTTCGCCGGCGCCGTGCCGGAAAGCCAGATCAAGGCCTTCATCGAACGCCTGACCGGCGGTGCCAAGCCGCCGCTGGAGCAGGCGCTGGAGGCCGGGCAGCAGGCGCTCGACGCCGGGAACGCCCCGGAAGCGGCGCAGTATTTCTCGCAGGTCCTGACCCAGGACCCGACCCATGCCGGCGCCGTGGCCGGCATGCTCCGCTGTTTCGTCGCCACCGGCGACCTTGATAGGGCCCGCGAGGCCATCGACCGCCTGCCCGACGAGCTCAAGGCCACCGCCGAGGTCGCGGCGGCGATTTCGGCCATCGAACTGGCCGGACAAGGCCAGGACGGCGTCGACCTGCAGGGCCTGCGCGACCGCCTCGCCGCCGACGCCAACGACCATGAGGCCCGGCTCGAACTGGCCAAGGCCCTCTATGGCGCGGGTCAGGCCGAGGAGGCCATCGATCTGCTCGTCGAGGGGGTGCGGCGCGACCGCGAATGGAACGAACAGGCGGCCCGCAAGCAGATCGTCAAGATCTTCGAGGCCCTGGGGCCGACCCACCCTCTGACCGTCAGCGGCCGCCGCAAGCTGTCGTCCGTCCTGTTCTCCTGAGCCGCCCATGTGCGCCGCCCTCCAGGACCGCGAAATCGGGCCGTTGCCGTCCATCCTGCCGATTTTTCCGCTCGGCGGGGCGCTGCTGCTGCCGCGTGGCAACCTGCCGCTCAACATCTTCGAGCCGCGTTACCTGAACATGATCGAGGACGCCCTGGCGAGTGACCGCATCATCGGAATGGTGCAGCCGATCGCCGAGCAGCCGCATCCGGTGCCCGACGATGCCGAGATCTACGGCATCGGCTGCGCCGGACGCATCTCGTCCTTTTCGGAGAGCGGCGACGGCCGCTACCTGATCACCCTGACCGGCCTCAACCGTTTCCGTGTCGAGGGCGAGCTGGGCGTCCTGAGAGGCTACCGCCGGGCCGCCGTCAGCTATGAGGGCTTCGAACACGACGGCGAGGAAGACCCCGGGCGCCTGGAAGACCGGCCGCGGCTGTTCGCCGCGGTGCGCGAGTATTTCGAAGCGACCGGGATCGAGGCCGAGTGGTCGTCGATGGAGGCCGTGCCCGATGATACACTGGTGACGGCGCTGGCCATGGTCTGTCCGCTCGAGGCGCGCGACAAGCAGGCCCTGCTGGAATGCACCGACGTCGCCGAACGGGGTGCATTCCTGTGCAGCCTGATGGAATTCCGGATCCGGGCCGGCGAGGATTCGTCGCTGCCGCGCCAGTGACCGGGACCGCGGGAGGAATATGATGAGTGAACGCAAGGTCGATCCGAAACTCCTGGAAATCCTGGTCTGCCCGCTGTCCAAGGGGCCGCTGCGCTACGACGCCGAGGCCCAGGAACTGATCAGCGACCAGGCCCAGCTGGCCTATCCGATCCGCGACGGCATCCCGATCATGCTGATCGACGAGGCCCGGCCGCTGGATGACACCGCGTCCAAGTAAGGAAAAGAGGGAATGAGCGCAGAGTTGGGTACCCGCCACCGTCCGACCGAAATCCGCCTCAAGAAGGAGGAGAAGGTACTCGAGATCGACTTCGAGGACGGCAAGAGCTTTCGTTTGAATGCCGAATACCTGCGGGTCGAAAGCCCGTCGGCCGAAGTCCAGGGCCACGGGCAGGACAAGCGCATCGTGCCCGGCCGCAAACAGGTCGCCATCACCGGCGTCGAGCCGGTCGGCAACTACGCCGTCAAGATCACCTTCGACGACCTCCACGACACCGGCATCTATTCGTGGGATACCCTCTATGACCTGGGCGAGAACCACGACGAGATCTGGCAGACCTACCTCGACGCCCTGGCCGCCCACGGCCTGAGCCGCGATCCGTAAACCGCCCGGTTCAGCCCGGCTTTTTCAGTCGTCTCCGGAATGGGGTTTCGGGGATTTCTTCGATTCCGCCAGGGATGGGCCCGGCCAGCCCTGCCGCAAGCGGACGATCACCTGGGAAGCAACATAAACCAACGGAACGAACGCCGTACGCAGGACGTCGAGAGCGCTGGTCGACCAGCGGAGATAGCCGCGAAACCGGTAATCGTCATACAGATCCAGCATCTCCATGACGACTCCCAGGGCGAGGGTCGACAGCAGCATGACGATGGCGGCCCGTGTGGACTTCTGCCAGCGCGGCACCAGTAGGAACACGAACAGGATCGAGGCGCCGATCACAAAGTGCAGGTCGTTGCGTTCAAAGGGCATGATCGAGACGATGAACGTCTTGAACTGGTCGTAGGCGGAAGTCTCCAGGCCGTGCGGACCCATCTACGCCCCTTTCAGCGCTTCGCCGCGCAGCAGCCTGGGCAGGTCGCCGAGGATGCCCATGTGGTGCCGCATGGCCAGACGCTTGACCGGCGGCACCAGACCGATGGCCGCCATGCCGATGTTGCGCAGGCGTTTCAGCGGCCGGAAGTCGTTGGAGAAGATGTGGACCAGCCCGTCGGTGGCCACCAGCATCATGAAATTGTCGAAACGGCGCCAGCGCTCGTAGCGGGCCAGCGCCGTGCCGTCGCCGATGTCGAGGCCGAGGCGGCGGGCATCCCACAGCACTTCGGTGAGCGTCGCGACGTCGCGCAGGCCCATGTTGAGACCCTGTCCGGCGATGGGATGCATGGCGTGCAGGGAATCGCCGACCAGAACCAGCCGCCTGTCATAGGCGCGGCGGGCGAACTGCAGCCCGAGGGGATAGCACCAGCGCGGCCCGGTCAGGGCGAGATCGCCGAGGAAATCGCCGAAACGGCGCTCCAGCTCGGCCAGGAAACCGGCGTCGTCCAGCTCCATGATGCGGCCCGCCAGCCGGGTCGGCTCGGTCCACACCAGCGAGCAGCGATTGCCGGTCAGCGGCAGGATGGCGAAGGGCCCCGAGGGCAGGAAGTGCTCGTGGGCGACATTCCCATGTGACTCGGCATGCTCGACCGTGCAGACGATGCCGCTCTGGCCGTAGGACCAGCCGGTGGTGCGGATGCCGGCCTCGGTGCGGAGACGGGAATTGCGGCCCTCAGCGGCAACCGCGAGGCGGGCGGAAACCTCGGGTCCGTCCTGAATCCGGGCGGTCACGCCCGACTCCGAGCGTTCCAGCGCCGACAGTTCGGAGCGGGCGAGGAAGGTGACGTCCGGCAGCTCGGCCAGCCGGGCATGGATGGCGCGGCGCAGGTGGCGGGCCTCGACCATATGGCCGAAAGGCTCGTCGCCGCCTTCTCCCTTGGCGAAATGCAGGAACAACGGCGCGCCGCCCTCGGAAACGCGGATGTCGTGGATCGGCGAGGGATCGGCGACACGCGGCCAGATGCCGGTCGCCTCGAGCATCCTGCGGGTGGCGTAGGCGATGGCGAAGGCGCGGCCGTCGAAGGCATCGTCGAGCTGGGAGACGGGGTCACCCCTTTCGATCACCACCGACGGGATGCCGGCCGAGGCCAGGGCGCAGGCCTGCGCGCCGCCGACGAGGCCGCCACCGACGATGACGACTTCGGTTTCCAGAGAGCTCTTGGTGGTGCGCTTCGCTGCCATGACGGCCTACATGTCGGTTGTTTTGGAGTGCCTGTCCAGTACCCCAAGCGGCTAGTCGGCCGCAACATACGGATTCCGGCGCACCTTCTGTTGAAGGCGCGATCGCCGCACGGCTAAACTGCGCCGTTCCTTGACCTGAAAACGACTGCCGGCCCCGCTCATGCTCAATCCCACCGTCGACCAGCTCAACGATTTCCCCTTCGACCGATTGCGCAGCCTGCTCGGCGGGCTGAAACCGCCGGCCGGCCTGGAGCCGCTGGTGCTGTCCATCGGCGAGCCGCAGCATCCGGCGCCGCCGTAGGTCGCCGAGATCCTGGCCGCGACGGCCGGGCTGTGGGGCAAGTATCCCCCGGTCGACGGAACGCCGGAGTTCCGCCGCGCCGTCGCCGGCTGGCTGACCCGGCGCTTTTCCCTGCCCGAGGGCATGGTCGACGCGGAGTCGCAGATCCTGCCGGTCGCCGGCACCCGCGAGGCGCTGTTCCTGATCGGCCAGGTGGCGGTGCCGCGGCGCAAGGGCGGCGGCCGCCCGGTGGTGCTGGTGCCCAATCCCTACTACCACGTCTATTCGGCGATGCCGCACCTGACCGGCGCCGAGGCGATGTTCGTGCCGGCGACCGAAGAGACCGGCTTCATTCCCGATTTCTCGGCCCTCGACGAATCGATCCTGGAGCGCACGGCGCTGGCCTATCTGTGCACGCCGTCCAACCCGCAGGGCGCGGTCGCCGACCTGGAAACCCTGAAGAGGGCCGTGGAACTGGCCCGCAAGCACGACTTCATCCTGGCCTGCGACGAGTGCTACACGGAAATCTATGCCGACCGGCCGCCGGCCGGCGCGCTGCAGGCCTGTCTGGACCTGGGCGGTGCCGTCGACGGCATGGACAACGTCGTCATCTTCCACTCGCTTTCCAAGCGGTCCTGCGTGCCCGGATTGCGCTCCGGTTTCGTCGCCGGACCGGCCGAGCTGATGCGCCTGTTCCGCCGCGTGCGCAGCTACGGCGGCGCGGCCCTGCCGCTGCCCATCGTCGAGGCCTCGGCGGCGCTGTGGAACGAGGAGGACCACGTCGCCGAGAACCGGGCGCTCTATCGGGCCAAATTTGCGGCGGCGACCCGGATCCTGGGGGCGCGGTTCGGCGACGTCGCCCCGGCCGGCGGCATTTTCCTTTGGCTCGACGTCGGCGACGGCGAGGCGGCGGCGCGCAAGTTGTGGACGGAGGCGGCTCTCCGCGTGCTGCCGGGCGCCTACATGGCCCGTCCGGACGCCAACGGGGCCAACCCGGGTGCCGCCTTCATCCGCGTCGCCCTGGTTCCCGATCTGGACACCACGACAGCCGCTCTCGAACGTCTCGTTAACGTCCTGTAAATCAAAATCCCCCTAAAAAGGGAGTATGGCCCGTTCCCTTCTGTCCGGTGGTAGCGGCGCCCTGCTGCCTGCGGGCGCCATCGAATTCCTCAAGAGACGGCTGAGTGAAGCCGCCGGTCTCGTGCTGTTCGCCGCGGCCGGCGCCATGCTGGCCGCCATCGCGACCTATTCGCCGAGCGATCCGTCGCTCAACAGCGCCAGCGACGGCGCGGTGCACAACCTGCTCGGCCTGCCCGGCGCCTATACGGCCGACCTGCTGATCCAGACGCTCGGCATCGTCGGTACCCTGCCGGCCCTGCTGCTGACGGCCTGGGGCTGGCGGCTGGTCAGCAAGCAGGGCATCAGCCGACCCTTCGGGCGTCTGGTCGCGCTGATCGCGGCCTCCGTGCTGCTGTCGATGGCCTTGAGCACCCTGTTCCCGCCGGCATCCTGGGCTTTGAGTTCGGGTCTCGGCGGCTTCGTCGGATCGCTGCTGATGGCGCCGCTGGCCCGGGTCGCCGAACCGGTGGGAATCGAGGCCTGGATGATCGCGTCCTTCGGCGCCGGCGTCGGAACCGGCCTCGCCGTCATCGCCCTCGGCCTGACCTGGGCCGACTGCCGCCGCATCGCCCATGGCGTGGCGATCGCCGCGCTGGCGCTGAAGCAGGGCTTCGACCGGGTCCGCACCCTGGCCGGACACGCCCGCCGCGGCCTCGGCGGCGACGTGACACGAACCGAACCGCTTCTCGAGTCACCGGCACCGGTGCGCCGGACGGTGGCGCCCAAGCCGCCGCAGCCGGAAACCCCGGCGATCGGACTGGTCGAACCTAAGAAGCGCGCCAAGACCGGCCGCCGCGCCGCCGCCGCCCGCCAGGGCAAATTGGCCTTCGACGACAGCGAGGGCTTCGCGTTTCCGCCCTTCGACCTGCTCGACGAACCGCCGATGAACCGGGGCGTGGAAGTCAGCCAGCAGGCCCTGACCCAGAACGCCAAGATGCTGGAATCGGTGCTCGACGACTTCGGCGTACGCGGCGAGATCGTCAAGGTGCGCCCGGGCCCGGTGGTGACGCTCTACGAACTGGAGCCGGCGCCGGGCACCAAGACCTCGCGGGTCATCGGCCTTTCCGACGACATCGCCCGCTCGATGAGCGCGGTTTCGGTGCGCGCGGCGGTGATTCCGGGCCGTAACGTGATCGGCATCGAACTGCCCAACGTGCGCCGCGAGACCGTCTTCCTGCGCGAGCTGCTGACCTCGGACGTCTTCGAACGCAAGGCCGGCAAACTGGCGTTGGCGCTGGGCAAGGACATCGGCGGCGGACCGGTGATGGTCGATTTGACCCGCATGCCGCATCTGCTGATCGCCGGTACCACGGGTTCGGGCAAGTCGGTGGCCATCAACACGATGATCCTGTCGCTGCTCTACCAGATGCCGCCGGAATCCTGCCGCTTCATCATGATCGACCCGAAGATGCTGGAGCTTTCGGTCTACGAGGGCATCCCGCATCTGCTGGCCCCGGTGGTGACCGAGCCGGGCAAGGCGGTGGTCGCCCTTAAATGGGCGGTGCGCGAGATGGAGGAGCGCTACCGGGCGATGTCGCAGATGGGCGTGCGCAACATCGCCGGCTACAACGCGCGCCTGGCCGAAGCCCGCAAGAAGGGCGAAAATTTAACACGTCGCGTGCAGACCGGATTCGACGAGGCGGGCAAGCCGGTGTTCGAGGAACAGCCGCTGCCCATGGACCCGCTGCCGTTCATCGTCGTCGTCGTCGACGAGATGGCCGACCTGATGCTGGTCGCCGGCAAGGACGTCGAAGCGGCGATCCAGCGCCTCGCCCAGATGGCGCGGGCCGCCGGCATCCACCTGATCATGGCCACCCAGCGGCCGTCGGTCGACGTGATCACCGGCACCATCAAGGCCAATTTCCCGACCCGCATCAGTTTCCAGGTCACCAGCAAGATCGACAGCCGCACCATCCTGGGCGAGCAGGGGGCCGAACAGCTCCTCGGCCAGGGCGACATGCTGTACATGGCCGGCGGCGGCCGCATCACCCGCGTCCACGGCCCGTTCGTGTCGGACGAGGAGGTCGAGGACATCGTGCGGTTCCTCAAGACCCAGGGCGAGCCCGACTACGTCGAGGCGGTGACCGAGGAGGACGAGGACGCCATTCCCGACATGCTGGGCGGCGGCGATTCCGGCGACGATCTGTACGACCAGGCGGTGGCGCTGGTCGCCCGCGAGGGCAAGGCGTCGACAAGTTTCGTTCAAAGACACCTGCAAATCGGCTATAACCGCGCGGCCCGTATCATCGAACGCATGGAGGCCGAAGGCGTTGTCAGCAAAGCCGACCGGGTCGGTCGCCGCGAGGTTCTCGTCGGCAGCCACGATCCCAACTACTGATTTCCCGCGCATGAGAGCATTCCGCAGCCTGGGGCGCCTGCTGCGCCGGACCCTGGCCGTACTGGCAGCAGCTCTGATGCTGGCGGCGCCCGTTCTAGTGCTGGCGGCGCCGGCCCTGGCGGCCGACGGCGTGAAGGCGGCCAAGCTGAGCGATGCCGAGCGCGAGGAGGTCTCGCAGATTCAGCAGTACCTCAACAGTATCAGGAGCCTCGAGGCGCGGTTCCTTCAGGTGTCGTCGAACGGCACCTATTCGGAGGGCATGCTGTACATCTCGCGTCCCGGCAAGCTCCGGATCAACTACGATCCGCCGGTCCCGGTGGTGATCACGACCACCGGCACCTGGCTGGTCTATTACGACCGCGAGCTGGAGCAGTTCAGCCATGTGCCCCTGGATCAGACTCCGGCCGGGCTGCTGGTGCGGGACAACGTCGACCTGCTCTCCGACGAGCTGGTCATCACCGGGTTTGAGCACGAGGCCCATACCTACCGGCTGACGCTGGTACGCGCCTCCGACCCGCTGGAGGGCAGCCTGACCCTGGTCCTGGCCGACCGGCCCATGCAGCTGAAAAAATGGGAGATCACCGATCCCCAGGGAGTGACCACCACGGTGTCGCTGCTGGCGACCAAGTTCGGCGTCGAACTGGACGACAAACTGTTCGAATTCAAGGATCCGCGCCTGTCGACCCAGCAGGAAAACTGAACGCGGTTTCGCACTGCCGGGCCATGCGAGTCACGCATACCAGGGGTGAGGAGTCGGATATTGTTTTTCAACCGACCCGGTATCATTCTCCATGCAACGAAGGTTCCCAATTCCGCAACGGAATTGCGGGATCGGGGGCGACCCGGTCCCGGGCCTTTGTCAAGAGCCCCAAGCGCCCGGTTTATTCCCCCCAAACCGGGCGCTTTCTCATGTTTTCCCGCCAAACTCCCGAACCGATGAGCCGCCCATGCCCGTGACGCTGGTGACCTGGAACGTCAACTCGATCCGCATCCGGCTCGACGGCCTGGAACGGCTGTGCGACCGCGTGAATCCGGACATCGTCTGCCTGCAGGAGACCAAGGTCGCCGACCCGCTGTTCCCGCGCGCCGACATCGAGGCGCTGGGGTTCCCGCATATCCACATCAACGGCATCAAGGGCTACGGCGGCGTCGCCATCCTGTCGCGGCTGCCGTTCACCGCGACCGACGGCCATTTCTGGTGCGGCCGTGCCGACGGACGCCACGCCAGCGCGACCGTCGATGCCGGCGGCAGGCTGGGGGAACTGGAGATCCACAGTCTCTACGTTCCGGCCGGCGGCGACGAGCCGGACCCGGAGATCAACGACAAGTTCGCCCACAAGCTGGAGTTCCTGGCCGAACTCGCCGACTGGTCGGTGGATATCGGCGCCGCGACGCGGAAGGTCATCGTCGCCGGCGATCTCAACGTCGCGCCGCTGGAGACCGACGTCTGGTCGCACAAGCAGCTGCTGCGGGTGGTGTCGCACACGCCGGTCGAGGTCGCGGCCTTCGATGCGGCGCGGGAAACCGGGCAGTGGATCGACGTCATGCGCGAATTCGTTCCGCCTTCGGAACAGTTATATACGTGGTGGAGCTATCGGGCTCGCGACTGGCGTACCGCCGACCGCGGCCGGCGCCTCGACCATATCTGGGCCTCGCCGCCGCTGGCGCCGCATCTGGGGCGCATGGAGGTGGTGACCGATACCCGCGGCTGGGAGCGGCCCTCGGACCACGTGCCGGTGGTCCTGCGCCTGGACGACTGAGAAAACCCTGCGTGGCTATTCGGTTTCGGCGGCCTGGGCGACCAGCCGGTAGCCGCCGGGTTCGGTGACCAGCAGTTTGGCGTTGGAGGGATCGCGCTCGATCTTCTGGCGCAGCCGGTAGACATGGGTCTCCAGCGTGTGGGTGGTGACGCCGGCGTTGTAGCCCCAGACCTCGTCGAGCAGCACGTCGCGGCCGACCACCTTGTCCCCCGTACGGTAAAGGTACTTGAGGATGGCCGCTTCCTTGTCGGTCAGCCGGATCTTCCTGTTGCGGGCCTCGTCGACCAGCATCTTGGCGCTCGGCTGGAAAGTGTAAGGGCCGATGGTGAAGACGGCGTCGTCGCTGCGCTCGTGCTGGCGGATATGAGCGCGCAGCCGGGCGAGCAGGACGCCGAGGCGGAACGGCTTGGTGATGTAGTCGTTCGCCCCCGAATCGAGCCCGAGGATGGTATCGGCATCGGTATCGGCGCCGGTCAGCATGATGATCGGCGACTTGACCCCGGCGCGGCGCATCAGCCGGCAGGCTTCGCGGCCATCCATGTCGGGAAGGCCGACGTCGAGGATGATGACATCGAAGTAGTCGCCCTTGATGCGTTCCAGGGCCTCGGTGCCGGAGATTACCGCATCCGTCTGAAACTCCTCGTGCAGCTGAAGCTGTTCGGACAGCATCTGCAGGAGGGTTTCATCATCGTCGACGATCAGGATGCGTTTGCCGGTGCTCATGAGATCCCTCCCCTCTGTGCGCGGCGGGAATTACCCGCCCCTCCATACCATCATACCGCGACTGCCTATATTTCCGGTAGATCGCCTTGAATTTCAAGCTCCAAGCCGGCGCAATCCAATCGGCCCTTTGCAGGCCCGGGGTTTGGCGGTATGGTCCGGGGCCTTGCGACCCGGAGCGCCGTCCCGGCACCGGCAAGCACCCAGCGAAATAACGACTACGGCCTGATGCCACACCGCTATTCCTCCATCCCGATGCCGGCCTCGCGTGAGCCGGTCTCGCTGCTGGCCGTGGACCGCGCCGTTTCGGAAATGCGGCGCGGCCGGATCGTCGCGCTCAGGGCGGCGGGCGGCGAGGCGGCCCTGGCCCTGGCCACCGAGGCGGTGACCGACGCGACCCTCGGCGATGTCGGCCGTCTGGCCGGAAGTCCGCTGACCCTGGCCATCACCGCGCGGCGGGCCGAGGTGCTCGGCATCGCCAAGAGCGAGGCCAAGGCCGTGATCCTGCATCCCAAGGGGGCGATGACCGCCGAAACCATCCGCGATCTGGCCGATCCGCTGATCGGCGTCAATTCGCCGGAGTCCGAGAGTTTCGACATCCGCGACGCGGCCCCCTACAGCGCCGAGAGCGGGGCGGTGGGGCTGGCCAAGATCGCCCGCCTGCTGCCGGCCGCCGTCTGTGCGCGGATCGCCGATCCCGAGGCCGAGGACCTGGATGCCTGGGCCCTGCGCCACGACCTGCTGCTGGTCGATTGCGGCGACATCTTCCAGTACGAGCACACGGCGGCACGGACCCTGCGCGCGGTCAGCGAGGCGCGGGTGCCGCTGGCCGGCGCCGAAAAGACGCGGATCATCGCGTTCCGGCCGCTCGACGGCGGCCTCGAGCATCTGGCCATCCTGATCGGCGATCCCGATCCGAACGAGCCGGTGCTGACCCGGCTGCATTCCGAGTGCTTCACCGGCGACCTGCTGGGCAGCCTGCGCTGCGACTGCGGCGAACAGCTGCGTGCCGCCATCGCCGGGATCGGCAAGGCCGGCAGCGGCGTGCTGCTCTATCTGGCCCAGGAAGGGCGCGGGATCGGGCTGGTCAACAAGCTGCGCGCCTACGAGCTTCAGGACCAGGGTTACGACACCATCGACGCCAACGAGCAGCTGGGCTTCGACGCCGACGAGCGGGTCTATCTGCCGGCCGCCCAGATGCTGCGGCAGCTCGGCATCACCCGGGTGCGACTGCTGACCAACAATCCCGACAAGGTCGAGGCGTTGTCGCATTGCGGCGTCGACGTCGTCGAGCGGGTGCCGCACAGCTTCCCGTCGAATGCACACAACGAGGCCTATCTGCGGACCAAACAGGTGCGCAGCGGCCATCTGTTCTAGGCCGTTCCCGGCAGGAATTCCCCGCCGGGCGGCAATTCCGTTCCCCATTTGCCGGTCCGAAATGCCGGGACCCCTCGTAACCTGCTGAAAATAAAAGAAATCGATCTGGCATACCGCTTGCGTGTCCTGTTGGGGGACAGATAGGAGCACGCGGAAAACCATGACCAGCATCGACACCGGCCCGGCCTGGATACCGCCGGATCTGAGCGCCCTGGCGCCGCTGGACGAGGAACCGAACCGTTCCGCCGCCGCGAAAACGGCGGACGTCCAAGGCACCGGAACACAGAAGGAATTCAACTTCTTCGGGGAGGACGGGTTCTCGTTCTCCGACCTCCTCGACATCGTCAACCCGCTTCAGCACATCCCCATCGTCGCGACCGTCTATCGGGCCCTGACCGGCGACGAGATCGCCGCCGGACCGCGCATGGTCGGCGGCGCCCTGTTCGGCGGGCCGGTCGGCGCCGCTTTGGCCACGGCCGACGCCGTTCTCGACGAAAGCACCGGCAGGGACGCGGGCGAGCATGTCCTGGCCCTGTTCCAGGACGACCTGCCCGATACCCCGCCGGTCGCCGTGGCGGCGGTCAGCCAATCCTACGCCGCGCCGGATCTCGCCGCCCTGGCGCCACTGCCGGGACGCCCGGTTCCGGCGCCGGCCAAGCGGGAGACGACGGCACAGGCCGCGGATGCGGAACCGGCGCGGGCGATGCCGGTTGCCGCCGTCGAAGCCGCCCTCGTCACCTCGCGGGGCGACGCCCTGACCCTGGAGGCCATCGCCAACCCGCCGAGCGTCGGCGACACCCTGAAGGAACGCCGGGACGGTCCCCGAACGCAATCCGAACCGGCCGGCAATGGTCAACAATCCGCCGCGCAGGAAGGATGGTTCTCGGCGGCCATGCTGGCGGGCCTGGATCGGTACGCCGAAACCCGAGACCTGATCGCCGCGCAGGGCCAGCCTCCGGCGCTGTCGGCGACCTACTGAACGCCTTTCGCGCCCGGTACGGGCGGGGTACAAGGGGGTCATGGAAATCCTGGTCTCGCCTGACGGACTCGCCCGCTGGAAGCAGCACGGCGTCCGCTGCGCTCTCGGGCGTGGCGGCATAAGCTCCGACAAACGCGAGGGCGACGGCGCGACTCCGGCCGGGCGCTTTGCCCTGCGCGAGGCGTTCTACCGGGCCGACCGGATCGAGCGGCCGGAGACCCGCCTGCCCTTGCGGGCGATCGCCGAAACCGACGGCTGGTGCGACGACCCGGCCGATGCCGCCTACAATCGTCTCGTCGGACTTCCCTATCCGGGCCGGCACGAACGGCTGTGGCGTGAAGACGGTCTCTACGACCTGGTGATCGTCGTCGGCTACAACGACGACCCGCCGGTCGCGGGGCGCGGCAGCGCCATCTTCATCCACGCCGCGGCGCCGGGATATGCGCCCACGGAAGGCTGCGTCGCCCTGGAACTTGGCGATCTGCTGGCCTTGGCGGCCGACTGCAAGGCCGGGGACCGGCTTATCGTCACACCTGAGTGAGGGGCGGCCGCGAGCCGAAGATGGCGGAGCCGACCCGGACATGGGTCGCGCCGAAGCGGATCGCCACCGGATAGTCGTCGGACATGCCCATGCTCAGCTTGGCCAGGCCGTTGCGCCGCGCCATTTCGGCCAGAAGGGCGAAATGAAGGGCCGGATCGTCGTCGACAGGCGGGATGCACATCAGGCCGCAAACCGGCAGATCGTAGGTATCGCGGCACAGGGCCAGGAAGGAATCGATGTCGGCCGGGAGAATCCCGGCCTTCTGCGGCTCCTCGCCGGTGTTGACCTGCACGAAACAGTCGATGCGGCGGCCGGTGCGGTCCATCTCCTCGGCTAGGCCGCGGACCAGCTTCTCGCGGTCGACCGATTCGATGACGTCGCAGAGCGCCACCGCCCGCTTGAGCTTGTTGCTCTGCAGCGGGCCGACCAGATGCAGCGCGACGCCGGGGTGATCGGCCTTGATCGCCGGCCATTTGTCCTCGGTCTCCTGGACCCGGTTCTCGCCGAACACCCGCTGGCCGGCGGCGATGGCGGCGCGGATGAGGGATTCCGGCTTGGTCTTGCTGATCGCGACCAGCTCGACATCGGCGGGATTGCGGTCGGCCGCTTCGGCGGCGGCGGCGATTTCGGCTTTGACCGCGACAAGATTTGCGGCGATATCCTGTTCTGTCGTCATCTGCGATACCCGTGAGGGGCCCGGAAGGGCCGGAAGGAACACATCGAGGTGCGGGGCAACCTAGCAAACTCCGAGGGTCGAGACAAACGGCGCGGACTGTCGCGGAGGCGGAAATCCGCGCGGACCCTGCCGCCCCTGATCCTGATGACCGACAGCCGTCGCCTGCCCGACCCGATGGCCGTGGTCGACCGGCTGGCTCCCGGTTCGGCGATCCTCCTGCGCCACTACGACGCACCGGACCGCGTACACCTGGCCCGAAACCTGGCGCGGGCCTGCCGGCGGCGCGGCATCCGGCTGCTGATCGCCGGAGACTGGCGGCTGGCCGTGGCGGCGGGGGCCGACGGAATCCACCTGCCGGAAGGGCTGGCGCGGCGCGGCCCCCCGGCCTGGGCAGCCGGGGTGCGGCGGCGGCCCGGCTTTCTGGTCACGGCGGCGGCCCATTCGCCGCGGGCCATTCGCCGCGCCCTCGATGCCGGCGCCGATGCCGTCCTGCTGTCGCCGGTGTTCCCGACGGCCAGCCATCCGGGCGCGCCATGCCTGGGAGCGCTGCTTTTCGCCCGCTGGTGCCGGGAATCGCCGCTTCCGGTCTATGCGTTGGGGGGAGTCGATTCGCGGACCGCCGGCCGTCTTGCCGGCAGCGGACTCGCCGGAATCGCGGGGATCGGCGGCATCGCCGGGGTTGAGGGCACCCGACGGGGCTGATAAACCTTGGCGGACACCAGCAAGGGGAGATTCGATGGCGCGCAAGGGGCACGGCATGCCGGGACAGGTCTCGGCCAGCTTCACCGGGGGGGAGGCGGGTTCGATCGGCGCCCGGACGCCCTTTCCGACGGACTCCGCGGCGGCCATGAAGGAGGCCGTGGCGATGGCCCAGTCGGGCAGGCTGAACGAGGCCAAGGCCCGCTGCCGCTACGTTCTGGAAAAACAGCCGGATAACGCCAGCGCCGTGCATCTGCTGGGCGTTATCGCGCTCAACAGCGGCCACGCCGACGAGGCGGCTCCCCTTTTCGAGCGCGCCGTCGGACTGAATCCCCGCATCCCCGATTTCCAGACCAACCTGGGCGTCGCCTATATGAGCACCGGCCGCGACGCGGAAGGCATCGCCAGCTTCCGCAAGGCCCTCGCCCTCCACAGCGGCCACGGCGACGGCCATTTCAACCTCGGGCTGGCGCTGCTGAAAAGCGAGGGACCGGCCGCCGCGCGCGAGCACCTGCAGACCGCCGCCAAGCTCCTGCCGAAGAATGCCAGGGTCCAGATGAATCTCGGCCTCGTGCTCGCCGAACTCGAAGGGCCCGCGACCGGATTGCGGTTCCTCGAGAAGGCGGCCGCCCTCAGCCCCGGGGATCCGCTGGTTCTGTCCAATCTCGGATCGACCTATCTGAGCGCGGATCGCCCCGAGGAGGCCTTGGCACAATTCGATGAAGCGGTCGTCATCGCCCCGCAGGTCGCCGATCTTCATTTCGGAAGGGCCCGGGTCCTGGCACGGCTCGGCCGCAACGGGCAGGCGGCGCGTAGCTACATGCAGGCGATCAAGCTCAATGACAGATTCGCGCTCGCCCACAGCGATCTTGCCCAGATTCTGGTCTACCGCGGCGATCTCGACCTGGCCGAACACCACATCCGCAAGGCCATCGCGCTCAGACCCGACGATCAGGAACTGCACCTGAACCTGGCCACCGTGCTGGCGGCCAGCGGCAAGATCAACCCGGCGGTCACGGTGTGCCAGGGGATCGAACAGCGGCACCCGGATTCGGCCGCGGCGTACGGCAAGCATGCCTCGATCCTGCAATCCGCCGGGGACTACGAGGGGGCACGGGAGGTCATCGATATCCTGCGCCATGTCAATCCCGATCCCGTGCGCATTCTCCCGCTGCTCGCGACGGACCGTACTGCGGAGGTCGACGAGGCGACCTTGCAGCAGGTGACGGCGTCGCTCGAGGCCGGCAACGTTCCGGACAGCGAAGCCGGTTCCGTCTGTTTCGCCCTGGGACGGATCCTCGAGCGGCAGGAAAAATACGACGAAGCCTTTTCGTTCTACCGGCGCGGAAACAGGATTCGGAGCGGCAGGCAATCCTACGACGCGGAACGACATCGGCAGCATTTCGACCGCCTGAAGGCGGCTTTCGATGCCGCGACCCTGGAGGCGCATGCCAAGGACGGGGTCGCCGACGACCGGCCGATCTTCATTCTCGGAATGCCGCGGTCGGGCACCTCGCTGGTCGAGCAGATCCTGGGCAGCCATCGGGGCGTCGGTGCCGCCGGGGAGTTGACGGAATACGACCTGCTGTCCCAGGAACTGCCGGAGATGCTGGGCTGCGAAGAGGGCTATCCGGAATGCATCCGGCATCTGGACGCCCCCAAGCTGCAGGATCTTGGCCGGGCCTACATGGTACGGCAGACCAAACGTTTCGCCGACGCCCACAAGATCACCGACAAGATGCCGATGAATTTTCTCCATCTCGGCCTGATCGCCCTGACCCTGCCGGGTGCCCGGATCGTCCATTGCCGGCGGAACCCCCTGGATACCTGCTGGTCGATCTACAGCACGAACGGCCGGGACCGGCACTCGTATCCTCACGACCTCGCGGATCTCGGCCACTATTATGCGGAGTACGTCCGGCTGATGGAGCACTGGTCCCGGAACCTGCCGTTGCCGATTCTGCATGTCGATTATGAGGCGCTGATCGCCGATACCGAGGGCACGACGCACGAGATACTGGATTTCTGCGGACTCAAATGGGACGAGGACTGCCTGCGATTCTTCGAGAGCCGGCGCGTCGTCCATACGGCAAGCCACTGGCAGGTCCGTCAGCCAATCTATTCCTCGTCGATCGGACGCTGGCGGCATTTCGAGCGGCACCTCGCGCCGCTGCGGGAAACGCTTCGAGGCCATGGGATCGATCCGGAAGGCGTCGCCAATGGCCATGAATCGTAAGGACCGCCGCGCCCAGGCCAGAAAGGCGAACTCGGCAAAGGGTCGCCGGACCGGCCCGACAGCCGCCCCGATCGCCGCCCTGCTGTCCGCCGCCGTGCAGGCGCATCGGACCGGACGCGCCGGCGAAACCGCCGAATTGTGCCGCCGGGTGCTGGCCGCCGATCCGATGCAGGCCGACGCGCTGCAGCTTCTGGCCATCATAGCTTTGACGGAGGGGCGGGCCGAGGAGGCCCGCCGGCTGCTCGCCAAGGCGGTGAAATCGGCGCCCGAGCGGGCCGATATCCATAATACGCTGGGCAACGCCTGGCTGGGGCTCGACGACCCGGAAAAGGCGGCCGCGGCCTTCGAGCGGGCGACGCAGTTGATGCCGGAGTTCGCCGACGCGCATGTCAACCTCGGCGAGGCCCTGCGCAGGACCGGACGGGCGGCGGAGGCGGAACGGGCCATACGCCGGTCCCTGGACCTGAAGCCCGACGCCGGAACCGCCAACAAACTGGGGGCCCTGCTGATCGAAAGGGGCCGCTGGGACGAGGCCGAGGAATTGTTCCGGCAGGCGATCCGATTGCGGCCGGGTTACGTCGGCGCCTGGTTGAACCTGGGCGCGGCTCACGATCACGGCCGCCGGGCAGAGGAGGCCATCGCCGCCTTCGAAAAGGTTCTGGCCTTGAATCCGGGCAACGCACGGGCCCTGGCCCGATTGGTGCGGCCCTACCAGTCGGTCTGCGCCTGGGACAAGCTGGCGCGCACCGAACGCGAACTCAACCGCGTTACCGACCAAATTCTGGCGGCGGGAGGAGCCCCGCCGGAGGACCCGTTCCTGAATCTTTCGCGTTCCAGCAGTCCTGAACGCAACCTCGGCATCGCCCGCGCCTGGTCGGAGGGCCTGGCGCGGCGCACCGCAGGCGAGATCCTGACGCAGCGCCGCAAACCGGCCCGGGAGGGCAGGCTGACCCTCGGGTACCTGTCCTCGGACTTCGGCGACCACCCGGTTGGCCATCTGATCGGTGGCCTGTTCGCCCACCATCGGCGGCCGGATTTTCGCGTCGTAGCCCTGTCGACGGCGCCCGACGACGGCAGCCTCCCCCGGCGGCGCACCGAGGAGGGCTGCGACCGGGTCGTCGACCTGTGGGGGCTGCGCAACCGGGAGGCCGCCCGGAGGATCGCCGATGCGGGCATCGACATCCTGGTCGATCTCAATGGCCTCAGCCTGGGAACGCGGCTGGGAGCCTGCGCCTACCGGCCGGCACCGGTGCAGGTGACCTGGCTGGGTTATCCCGGGACCACGGGGGCCCGGTTTATCGACTACCTGATCGCCGATGGCACCGTTATCCCGCCGGAGACGGAAGCCTTTTTCAGCGAAGCGGTCATCCGGCTGCCCGGCTGCTTTTTGCCGGCCGTGGACCCGGAACCCCCGTCGCACAGCGGAATGACGCGGGCCGAGGCCGGCCTGCCCGATGATGCCGTCGTCTTCTGCTCCTTCAATCAGGGTTACAAGATCGAGGTTGACCTCTTCGATTCCTGGGTGGAAATCCTGCGTGCCGTCCCGCGATCGGTGCTGTGGCTGGGAGGCCTTCCAATCCGGGGCCGGGAAAATCTCCGGACCGCGATGCGGGACCGCGGCCAGGACCCGGAGCGGATCGTCTTCGCCCGGCGGGTTGAGGAAAGGGCCAGGCATCTCGAACGGATCGCTCTCGCCGACGTCGCCCTCGACACCTGGACCTATGGCGGCCACAGCACGACGGTCGACGCGCTGTGGGCCGGCGTGCCCGTCGTTACGCGGCTTGGCCGGCATTTTCCGTCACGGGTCTGCGCCAGCGTTCTCGAATCCGCCGGCCTTGCGGAACTGATCGCGGATTCCGCGGATTCCTACATAGCTAAGGCGCGAGACTTGGCCCTGGATCCCCCGCGCCGGTCCCGGCTACGGACTTATCTGAACGAAAAGCGAGCCGATCTCTCCCTGTTCGATGGAGAAAGTTTCGTCAGAAACCTGGAGACCCTCTACCGCCGGATCTGGAGCCGCCATGAGCAAGGGTTGCCCCCCGTTTCTATGACCCTCCCGTAACGGGAGGCTGCAATGACGGACGGCATCGATGTGATCGTACGGCCCGACGCATGGCGCAACCCCCGGGATTCCCGCGATATTCGGCGGTGTTGCCGAAAAACCACACACTGCTAAAAATGTAACACCCGGGGCCGCAATTCCATTGCAAGGCACCGAATTTCGCGGTCTTATGCGGATGGTTTCCTCGCGTTCGCGGGTAACGGTATCAAGCTGAATTCGAGCCGCGGGGCAATCAGGGGTAAACAAGGGGGCTGAAACCAGCCTGAAACTGAAGGATAGAGGATGATGAAAAAGATTCTTCTTGGTACCACCGCGATCGTCGGTGTTGCTTTCGCCACCTCGGCCTGGGCCGCCGGTCCCGAGCTGTCGCTGAGCGGTTTTGCGAAATTCGAGATGGACTTCGTCGATCAGGACACCAGCGCCGCGACCGCCGCTGGCGATAACTACACCCGCGGCTACCGCTTCGAGATGGACGACTTCGAAATCGACTTCAACGCCAAGGCGACCGCCGACAATGGCCTGACCTACGGCGCCAAGCTCGAGATGCAGTTCGCCAACGGCGGTACCAGCGGCGGCGACAGCAACGCCGACGTCACCGACGAAGCCAGCATCTACCTGCAGGGTAACTGGGGTTCGCTTATCCTCGGTAACGACGACGGCGCCGAGAGCGTTTACGTCGCGGCCGGTTACGATATCATCGGCGGCATGGGCGCCTGGGACGGTGAAAACTTCTTCAGCGAGCCCGACGGCGGTTCGTACCTCCTGACGTCGTCGGTCGGTGGTGACACCAACGACTCCACCAAGATCAGCTACTTCACGCCGAGCTTCTCGGGCTTCAGCGTGGGTGCGAGCTGGACCCCGGATGCCGGTCACTTCGGCGGCGCCAAGCTGGACGACGATAACGGCGACATGGAGAACAACCTCGCCGTTGCCGCCCAGTACGAAGGCACCTTCAGCGATGTCGGCGTCAAGGGTACCGTCGCCTACGTGACCGGTGATTACGAGTCCAACGATGCCGACGGCGTGGCCAGTCGCGAAAAGAACGACGTCAGCGCGTGGTCCGTCGGCGCCAAGGTCACCTACGCCGGGTTCGCCCTCGCCGGCAGCTACAACGACTATGGTGACACTGGCGTGCTCAAGAGCGATGAAGCCGCCGGCGCGGACGCCGGTTACTGGTGGGATGTCGCTCTGACCTACAGCACCGGCCCCTACAAGGTCGGCGTGGGTTACATGAACTCCCAGAAGAAGAACAACAACTCCGGCACGATCCAGGAAGCCGAAGTCGACTACTTCGCCGTCACCGGTGGCTGGAACGTCGCTCCGGGTCTGGACTTCTACGCCGAATACGATTACGTCGAACTGGACGACGGCACGTCCGCCACGGCGAACGACAACGAAGCCAATGTCTTCATGGTCGGTACGAAGATCAGCTTCTAATCGAATCTGACATTCGAGAGTTGGGAAGGGCGGCGTTCAGCGTCGCCCTTCTTCTTTGTATCCAATCTTTCGCTTTACCCCTTTCTAAATCCCTGGAACTCGCAAATCGATTTCGGGTATAGTCGCCGCTATGAAAAAATCCGGTTTCATGACTGCGGTTTTCGTCGCCCTGGGGATCGCCCTGATGGCAACCCTTTCGGCATGCTCAAGCGTCAAGAGCGAAACAACCAAAATCGAAGACCTTAAGACGCCCGAAGAAAAACGTAAGACGGGCTTCGGCAAGCTATTCGGCGAAGATGCCTTTTTATTTGGCGGCGACAGGAGACGGGAAGAAGGATCGGGCGACGGCGCCGGGCTCGGCGTCAACTCCTACCTGTGGCGCGCCTCCCTCGACACCCTTCTGTTCATGCCCGTCAACTCGGCCGACCCCTTTGGCGGCGTCATCATTACCGATTGGTACAGCCCGCCCGAGGCGGCCACCAACGAGCGCTTCAAGCTCAACGTCTACATCCTGGGCCGCGCCCTGCGCGCAGACGGCGTGAAAGTGGCTGTCTTCCGACAGGTTGCCCAGGGTTCGGAATGGCGGGATGCCCCGGTGGGCGAGGACGTCGGTGTCAAGATCGAGGACGCCATCCTGATGCGGGCGCGGCAACTCCGCTACGAAACCCAGAACCAGTAGAGGATCCTCCGGACCTGACGGAACGCGGGATCGGTACCCCTGGCCAGCCACCGGTCCTTCCCGCGACCAAACGACTGCGAAAAACGGAAACAGCGCGGCGCCCCCGGCGGTTTCGGCCCCGGCGCCGAACTAGGGAAGCACGAAGACAAGAACATGGCCCGCTACAATTTCAAGAAAACCGAAGCCAA
>NPIG01000782.1_pt1 | contig 20855 bp, 19 predicted proteins | sample 8637441 | NCBI WGS metagenome assembly NPIG01 (sample SAMN07420675, study PRJNA396082) | bioreactor metagenome | isolation source: sample BR6 brine-fed electro-methanogenic bioreactor BR | place: Japan: Kochi | collected 2016-06-14 | reverse complement strand
ATGCCGCCGATCCAGGCCGGCGACCTTCTGGCCGTCCGCACCGTCGGCGCCTACGGGGCCGTGATGGCGTCCACCTACAACGCCCGGGCGCTGCCGCCCGAGGTGCTGGTGAAGGACGACGGTTTCCACATCGTTCGGCAACGCATCGGCGTTGACGACCTGATGGCACGCGAATCGGTCCCCGACTGGTTGAGGTGACCCGTGACCGGGGCGCGGCTGCGCTACCGGTTGCTCCTTCGGCTGGCCCGCGCCGCGGTCCTTTGGGAACAGCTTTGGCCCGCTCTCTGGCCGGCCGGCGCGGTTGGGGCGGTCTTCGTCACCGCGGCGCTGTTCGACCTGTTCACCTATCTTCCGCCCCTCATCCACGCCGGCATCCTCGCGCTGATGGCCGGCGGGTTCGTGATTGCCGTCTATCTCGGTCTGCGCGATCTGCGGCTCCCCGGTCATGCCAGCGGGCGCAACCGCATCGAACGTGACAGCGAACTCGCCCATCACCCGCTGACCGCCCTCGAGGACAACCTGGGCTCGGGACAGGGCGACGTCGCGGCCGAAGCCCTGTGGCGCGCGCATCAGGAGCAGGCGGCCCGGGAGGCCGCAAGGCTGCGGGTCGGCGCGCCGGAGGCGGGGCTGTCGCGGATCGATCCCTGGGGCCTGCGCGCCGTCGTTCTTCTGCTTCTGGTGATCGCCCTGGTGTTCGCACGCGGCAACGCCGTCGAGCGGCTGGCCCGGGCGGCGTTCCCGGACTTCTCGGGCGGCGCCGGCCTGCCGACGGTGGTCGAGGTCTGGCTGACGCCACCCGGCTACACGCATCTGCCGCCGCTCTTCCTCGAACCCGGCACTCCACCGCCCGAGGCCCTTTCGGTGCCGGCGGGAACCACCCTGCTGGCCCAGGCATCGGGGCCGATCGGCCTGCCGTCGCTGAGCCTCGGCGAGACCAAGGTACCGTTCCAGGCCCTCGGCGAGGGAACGGAGACCCGCAGCTACCGGCTGGAGACCACGCTCCAGGCCGGCGAGAATCTTACGATCTCGACCGAGAGGAAGGTGCTGGCCGAATGGCCGCTCCTGGTTGTGCCCGACGCACCGCCGCAGGTGAGCCTGCCGACGCCCCCGGAACCGACCGATCGGGGCCACCTCCGGCTTGCCATCGAAGCCACCGACGATTACGGCGTCGCTGAAATCAACATCGCGATCACCCGCCAGGACGATGCCTCGAATTCACCCGAAACCATCGCATACGGGGTGGCGATGCCGTCGCGGGCGCCGACGAAATTCCAGACCAAGTCGGCACGCGACCTGACGGCGCATCTTTGGGCCGGACTGCCGGTGCGGCTTCACGTTTCGGCCGAGGACGTCGCCGGCCAGACTGCGCGGACCGACGCGGTCGACTTCTTCCTCCCGGAACGGGCCTTCCTGCATCCGACGGCGCGGGCGATCATCGCCGAGCGCAAGAAACTGATCGATCCCTCGGACAGCGTGCGTGCCGAGGTCGCGGCCGGTCTGCATCTGATCGCCTTCGCCGCGGGCCGTTACAACGAGGACGTGGTGGTCATGCTCGGCCTGACGATGTCCGCCGCCCGTTTGCGCCACGATACCAGTGAAAAAGCCGTTCCCGCGGTCACCGAGCTTCTGTGGGAGCTGGCGCTGCGGCTCGAGGACGGCGGGCTCTCCATCGCCGAGCGCAACCTGCGCCGGGCCGAAGAGCGGCTGATGGAGGCGCTGCGCGAGGGGATGGACAACCCCGAGGTCGAACGCCTGCTGAACGAGCTGGAAAGTTCGCTGCGTCAGTTCCTGGCGGAAATGGCCCAGGAACTGTCCCAGATGGGGATGATGGAAACGCCCATCGACCCCAATGCCGAGTTCCTCGATACCAACGACCTGCAGCGCATGATCGACGAAATCCGCGACCTTGCCCGCAGCGGCAACCTGGAAGCGGCACGGCAACGCCTGGCCGAATTGCAGAAGATGCTCCAGGACCTGCGCTCCGCCATGCGTCCGGGCGGCAATCAGCAGCAGAATTCACAGCAGGCCCAGAAGGCGCAGCAATTGATGAGAGCCTTGCAGGAGCTGGCCAAGAGACAACAGGACCTGCTCGACCAGACCTTCCGGCGCCTGCGCGAGCAGCAGGAACGGAACCAGCGCCAGAGAGGCCAGAGGGGCCAAGGCGAGCCCAACCAGCAGGGGCAGCCGCAGCCGGGCGACGGTCAGGATTCGATGATGACCGATGCCCAGATCCAGGAAGCCCTGCGCCGTGCCCTGGGCGAGATGATGCTCGACTTCGACTCCATGCTCGGTCAGATCCCGGAAGCCTTGGGCCAGGCCGAGCGGGCCATGCGCCGGGCGACCGAGGCGCTGCGCGGCCAGGACGGTGAAGCAGCCGTCGAGGCGGAAACGGAGGCCCTGGAACACCTGCGCAACGGCGGCCAGCAGGCGGTCCAGCAGATGGCCCGGCAGTTGGGCATGATGCCGGGGTTCGTCCGCGGCGACCGGCCGGTCATGCCCATGGGCCAGAACCAGAACCGGGATCCGTTCGGACGGCGGTCCGAGGAAGGCAATTCCGGATTCGCCGGCGACAATTCGGTCGAAATCCCCAGCGAGATGGATATCCGCCGGGCCCAGGAAATCCTACGCGAATTGCGGCGCCGGTCCGGTCAGCGCGAACGGCCACGCATCGAACTCGATTTCATCGAAAGACTGCTGAGGCGGTTTTAACGCCGATTATTGTTGCCCGCCGCCTTCGCCGGGCATCTCGTCGGTGAACGTCACGTCGACACGACGCGCCGTCCGCACCACCTCGCCGACATCCGCCTTGAACTCGATCCGCTCGCCGGGTTGAAGCTCCGTCGCCTCGGGCGGGTAGATGTAGTTCTGGACGACCTCGTTGTCCTCGTCGCGGAACTCGATCTTGAGCAGCGGAACCGGGCGGACCCTATCCGAGACATTGGCAATGGTGCCGCTGACCACGAGGCGTTCCTGCCCCTGGTCGGCGAATTCGTTACGGACATCGATCAGTTCGAGCCCGCCGCCAAGCTGCTCCACCTCGATCCCGACCATGTGGTAGGCGGACGCCACCGAGGGCATCAGGCCGACGATCTGGTTGCGCAGGAAATACAGGCCGGCTCCCAATCCGCCGAGAACAACCAGCACGATCAGGAGGATCACCAGGACCTTGCGTTTGCTCCCGCTTCCGCCGCCGATATCGTAATCCTCGTCGTCATCGTCCACATCCCGGGACGTGAAGACCTCGGGGATCGGTTCCTCTTCCGGCAGATCGTCGGGATCGAACTCGGTCTGCTCGTCCTTTGATCCGTTGATGAGGGAAGAGACCTCGGCGACGTCTTCCTCGGGGCCAAGCATCTCGTTGATATCATCGTCGGAGAGGACCTCCTCTTCCGCGGCCTGAGGTGCGGGCTCCTCCTCCACCTCGACCGGGGGCTCCTCTGCAGCCTCGGGCTGGAGCTCCTCTTCCGCCGGCAGGTCGTCCTCTTCGACGGCGGGTTCGGTGATCACTTCAGCAATCGCCTCCGCCAGAGCCTCCGGATCTGCAGCAGCGGCCTCTTCCGGCTCCGATTCGGGAATCGGTTCAGGATCCGGCTCCGGCATGGGCGGCGGCGGACTCGCCGCCGGTGCAGCAGCCGGTTGCGGCCGGGGCTGCGGCCGGGGCGCGTAGGCCTGGCCCGCGAAGGCCGCAGGGGCATAGGCGGGTTGTACGACAGGCTCCTCAACAGGCAGTTGAGTCCACTGATGTCCACAGTGGGCACAACGCACCATCTTGCCGCTTTCGCCGAGGGCGCCAGCGTCAATCCCGTATTGGGTCCTGCATGCCGGGCAGGTAATAATCATTCGATGGCCTGAAATTACCTCTTTCGGTCGTTATATGCGTTCGGAAAACCCAACGCAAGTCACGGACGTTATTGCGAATTCTGGACGAGGAGACATCCCGCATGCCATTCTTGCGCCACCTTTGGGAGAGAGTGAAGTGATTTTCGACGGTCGCGACTGCGTGGTTCGGTTTGAGAATGTCGGCCTCAGGTACGGGCTCGGCCCCGAAGTGCTGCAGGATATCACATTTGCGCTGCCGCCTGCGTCCTATCATTTTCTGCTCGGTCCCAGCGGCGCCGGCAAGTCTTCGCTGCTCCGCCTGATGTATCTGGCGATGAAACCGTCGCGTGGGCTGATCTCGCTGTTCGGCCGCGACATCGCGACGACTCCGCGCCAGGAGCTGCCGGCCCTGAGGCGGCGAATCGGTGTCGTCTTCCAGGAATTCCGGCTGCTCACCCACCTGACCGCCTTCGACAACGTGGCACTACCGCTGCGGGTTGCGGGAAACCGCGAATCGGACATCCAGAAGCATGTCGAGGAACTGCTGGCCTGGGTCGGCCTGCGCGAACACATGAATGCGCGCCTGCCCACCCTGTCGGGCGGCCAGCAGCAGCGGGTGGCCATCGCACGCGCCGTCATCACCAAACCGCAACTGCTGCTCGCCGACGAACCGACGGGCAATGTCGACGACCGCATGGCGCTGCGCCTGATGCACCTGTTCGAGGAACTCAACAAGCTGGGCACCACCATCGTCATCGCCACCCACAACGAGATGCTGGTCAAACGACTCGGCCATCCCTGCCTGCGTCTGGACGGCGGACGCCTGGTATCCGACCGGCCCGACGATTTCATGGTCGGCAACCCGGCGAACGGCAAAGGCGTCGATACCGGCGGCCGCAGCAGGGCACGGTCGGGCGCCGGCCAGCGGGGGCGCTGACCAAAATGTTTTCCCGCCGCACCGACCTGCCCCTGGATTCGGATATCCTCGGACGCTTCCTGCCATGGATTCTCGCCTTCATGGTGTTCCTCGCCATCCTGGCGGCGGCCGGCATGATCGTGATCAATCGGGCGACCGCCGAATGGGGGGCGAACCGGACCCATACGCTGACCGTGCAGATCCCGCCGGCCGATGCGGAAAGCGGCAGACAGCCGTCGGATGATCCGCGGGTTCGCGAGACCTTGCGCATCCTTCGCAACAGCCCGACGATCGAGCGGGCCGATCTGATCGCCGAGGCCGAGGTGGCCGCCCTGTTGGAGCCCTGGCTGGGTGGCGGAATCGGAGGCAGCGATCTGCCTCTGCCGCTGGTCATCGACGTCGAGGCCGAAGGCGACAGCACCATCGACGTCGAGACCCTGCGCCAGAAGCTGGACGGAATCGATCCCGGGATCAGCATCGACGACCACCGAATCTGGCTCGACCGGCTGGTGCGGCTGGCCGCCGCAATCCGCCTTCTCGCCGCCGCCATCCTGGGACTGATCTCTCTGGCGACCATGGGAACGGTGATCTACACGACGCGGACCGGCCTTGCCGTCCACCGCCAGGCGATCGAGGTCCTGCACCTGATCGGCGCCCAGGATTCCTACATAGCGCGGCAGTTCGCCGGGCGGGCTCTCGGGCTCGGGCTGCGCGGCGGTCTGATCGGCCTTTGCCTCGCCGTGCCGACACTGGGTCTGATCGGCTATCTCGGGTCGCGGCTGGAAACCGGCCTCCTGCCGGCGGCATCTTTCGGGGTGGCCGATTGGATCATCCTAGCCGTCATTCCCCTTGCCACGGCTTTCCTGGCCATGCTGACTGCCCGTTTCACCGTTTTACGTTCGCTTGCCCGTATGTTGTAGGACCGATGACCATCTACCAACCGACCAAGCAAACCGCGATGCGCCCCGGGGAGGTGATCTGATGGCCGCCGCCTCGCGTCGTCAGCGCCGCCAGAAACGGCGGAGCTTCGCGACGGGTTTCTTGCTTGCGCTTCTGGTTCTGTTCGTCGCCTGGGCCGGCGGGCTGGTGTGGTTTGCGGACATGATTCCCGATTCGGTCGCCGATACGACCACGCAGACGGACGCCATCGTCGTCCTGACCGGGGGCCAGGGGCGGCTCGATTCGGGCATCAAGCTTCTCGCCGAGGAGAAGGCGGAGCGGCTGTTCGTTTCCGGGGTCTACCGCGGCGTCGACGTCAAGACCCTGCTGGGGATGTTCCGCCGCCGCACGCCCGGCGACATCGAGGATCGGGTCGGCATCGGCGATGCCGTCAACACCGCCGGCAACGCCACCGAAACGGCGGCGTGGATCCGCCATCACGACGTGAAGTCCATCCGCCTGGTCACCGCGAGCTACCACATGCCGCGCAGCCTGCTGGAATTCCGGCATGTGCTGCCCGATGTGAAAATCGTTCCCCACCCGGTGTTCTCGGAGAACGTCAAACAGCAGGAATGGTGGGCGTGGCCGGGAACAGCGACCCTGATCGCCCGCGAATACAGCAAATACCTGCTGGTACGGCTGCAATATGCCAGCGACTGGCTGACCCTGCAGGGAGACGAGCCATGATTTACCTGCGGTCCCTGGCCTTCAACATCTTCTTCTTCGGCGGACTGACGATCTTTCTCCTGATGATGCTGGTCGTCCTGCCGCTGCCCGACCGCTACATGGTGGTCTGCGTCCGCACCTGGTCGAGAATCCTGTGCGGGGCGTTGAAGGTGCTGGCCGGGGTCGACCAGGAACTCCGCGGCCTGGAGAATATTCCGGACGAGCCGGTCATCTTCGCCAGCAAGCACCAATCCATCTGGGAAACCATCGCGCTGGTCTGGGTGTTTCCGAAGCAGAGCTACGTCCTCAAGCAGGAACTGCTGTCGATTCCCCTGTGGGGCTGGTGCGCGAGCAAATGCGGCCATATCTCGGTCGACCGCGACGGCGGCGCCAGCGCGTTGAAGGGGCTGGTGCGCGACAGCCGCAAGTTCCTGGATATGGGACGCCACCTGATCATCTTCCCCGAAGGCACGCGCTCGGCTCCGGGGAAAACGGGGACCTACCACCCCGGAATCGCAGCGCTGTATTCGCAGCTGTCGGCACCCATCGTGCCGGTTGCCCTCAATTCCGGTCTCTATTGGGGGCGGCGGCGGTTCCTCAAGAAGCCCGGGACGATCATCGTCGAGTTCCTGCCGCCCATGCCGAAAGGGCTCGACCGGCGGACGTTCATGGCCGAACTCGAGGAGCGAATCGAGACGGCAAGCCGGCGTCTGTACGAGGAAGCCCACAACCGGGAATGACCCGGACCGCCCTGATATCGCAAGGCATTCTCACCTGTGGACAGTTGTGTGGACAATTCCCCCGCACGGTCTGTGGACAATGGGGGTAACCCCTTCGAATCCAAGAAATCCGCCGAGTCGCCCGCGCCGGAGATGGGGATAGCTGCGTGGAAACATAACAGGAACAGATGCTTGACTGCCTACCCCACCCGGGCATAGATTATTTGACGAAAAGCCTTATAATCTGCGGAGTTCGGCTCCCATCCGCCGCTCAATCCGAATTCGCGGGCGGAAAGGGGGCCGGGACCGCCAAAATCCGGGAATGGTCATGAATCAGGTTTCCTCCATCTCGCAGCAGATCTGGGACATGAAGTACCGCCTGAAAACGGCCGATGGTCAGCCTGTGGACAAGACCATTGCCGATTCGTGGCGGCGCGTAGCCAAGGCGATCGCCGCGGCCGAGGAAGATCCGGCCGCCTGGGAAGAGCGGTTCTACGAGGCCTTGCAGGATTTCCGGTTCCTGCCGGCCGGGCGCATCCTTTCGGGTGCCGGGACCAGCCGCAACGTGACCCTGTTCAACTGCTTCGTCATGGGCACCATTCCCGACGACATGGGCGGCATCTTCGACGCCCTCAAAGAGGCCGCGCTGACCATGCAGCAGGGCGGCGGCATCGGCTACGACTTCTCGACACTCCGGCCCAAGGGCGCGCCGGTGAAGGGCGTCGGGGCCGACGCCTCGGGGCCGCTCAGCTTCATGGACGTCTGGGACGCCATGTGCCGCACCATCATGAGCGCCGGCTCGCGCCGCGGCGCGATGATGGCGGTGATGCGCTGCGACCATCCGGACATCGAATCCTTCATCGAGGCCAAGCGCGAGCCCGGCCGCCTGCGCATGTTCAACCTCTCAGTGCTGGTCACCGACGCCTTCATGGAGGCGGTCAAGGAGGACGCGCCCTGGGAGCTGAGCTTCGGCGGCACCACGTATCGCAGCCTGCCGGCCCGCGAACTGTGGGACAAGATCATGCGGGCGACCTACGCCTATGCCGAGCCCGGCGTGATCTTCATCGACCGAATCAACCGGCTCAACAACCTGAACTACTGCGAGACCATCGCCGCCACCAACCCCTGTGGCGAGCAGCCGCTGCCGCCCTACGGCGCCTGCCTGCTCGGCTCGGTCAACCTGGCGCGTCTGGTCGAGGCCCCCTTCTCCGAGGACGCGGCCATCGACAGCGACGTCCTGGCCGATCTGGTCGCCACGGCCGTACGGGCGATGGACAACGTCATCGAGGTCTCCAACTTCCCGCTGCCCGAACAGACGCACGAGGCGATATCGAAGCGGCGCATCGGCCTCGGCATCACCGGTCTGGCCGACGCCCTGATCCTGTGCGGCGCCCGCTACGGCTCGGCCAAGGCGGTCGAGCTGACGGAGAGCTGGATGAAGACCATCCAGCGCGCCGCCTACATGGCCTCGGTGGAGCTGGCTCGCGAGAAAGGGCCGTTCCCGCTGTTCGACGCCGCCAAGTATCTGGCCGGCGAAACGGTGCGCGGCCTCGACGAGGACGTCCGCTCGGCCATCGCCGATCACGGCATCCGCAACGCACTGGTCACCTCGGTGGCGCCGACGGGGACCATCTCGCTGTTCGCCGACAACGTGTCGTCGGGCCTGGAGCCGGTGTTCAGCTTCAAGTATTCGCGACACGTTCTGTCGCCGGACGGCACCCGCCGCGAGGAAGAGGTCAGCGACTACGCCTTCCGGATGTACAAGCGTCAATTCGGCGAGAACACGCCGCTGACCGACGCCTTCGTCGACGCCCAGCAACTGAGCCCGCGCGACCATCTGGTGATGCAGGCGGCGGTGCAGAAGTTCATCGACAGTTCCATCTCCAAGACCATCAACTGCCCGGAGAGCATCTCCTTCGACGCCTTCAAGGACATCTACCTGCAGGCCTACGAACTGGGCTGCAAGGGATGCACCACGTACCGGCCCAACGACGTGACCGGCGCGGTGCTGGAGGTGAAGTCCGATAAGAAGGCCAAGGCCGAAACCGGGCCGGAGCCGGAACTGCCGCTGGAGGCGCCGACCGCAGCCGCCAAGCCCAAGGACATGGGCGATTCCGGCGCGGTGACCCAGCTGTTCCGGCCGCTCGACCGGCCCGAGGCGCTGCCCGGAGCGACCTACAAGGTGATGTGGCCGGAAAGCGACCACGCCATGTACATCACCCTGAACGACCTGATCGACGACACCGGCCGGCGCCGCCCCTTCGAGGTGTTCATCAACTCCAAGAACATGGAGCACTACGCCTGGACGGTGGCGCTGACGCGCATGATCAGCGCAGTGTTCCGGCGCGGCGGAGACGTCTCGTTCGTGGTCGAGGAGCTCAAGGCGGTGTTCGATCCGCGCGGCGGCCACTGGATGGGCGGGCGCTATGTGCCGTCGCTATTGGCCGCGATCGGCGAGGTCATCGAGCGCCACATGCTGGCCATCGGCTTCCTGCGGCGGCCCGGCGAATTGGCCGAGGACGACCACGTGACCGAGATGCCCAAGGTGGTGAGCCTGGGCGGCGAAACGGCGGAGGAAGGCAAAACGGTGGCACCGCCCAGGACCGCGATGCGCCAGTGCCCCAAATGCGCCCAGCCCACCCTGCTCCGCCAGGAAGGCTGCGACACCTGCACCTCCTGCGGCTATTCGAAGTGCGGGTAACGACGGTCTAGGGGAAAGGCCATGGAACCGCGCATCAGCCTGATCACTCTCGGCGTCGCGGACATCGCGCGGGCCACCGCGTTCTACGGCCGCCTCGGCTGGACGCCGGCGCCGCCGAGCAACGAGCACGTCACCTTCTTCCAGGCCGGCGGCATGATCCTCGGCCTCTACGGCCGCAAGGCGCTGGCCGACGACGCCGGGCTTCCCCTCGATGCCGCGCCGGAAGGCAACTCCATCCGCGTGTCGCTGGCCTACAACACGCGGACGCGCGACGAGGTCGACGCGGTGCTGGAGGACGCCAGCGCCGCCGGGGCCGAGATCGTCAAGCCGGCCGAGGAGGCCTTCTGGGGCGGCTATTCCGGCTACTTCGCCGATCCCGACGGCCACCTCTGGGAGGTCGCCTGGAACCCGCACTTCCCGATCGCGGAAGACGGATCGATCCGGTTGCCGGGATAGATTTCGGCCTAAGGCTTGGCACACGTGCGACCACACCAACCGTCACCCCCGGGCTTGACTTGGGGGTCCACACTTTGAGGCAATGCTGCGGCGTGTCGGAGAGTGTCGATGCCCGTGTCAAGCACGGGCATGACGACTCAAGGGATAAACCGTTCAGTCCTCCCGCACCTTCGCCAAGACCTGGTGAAGCGGGCCCTCGGTGATGCCGAGTTTGTCCATGTGGGTGATGGTGTTGGCCAGGTACTCGACGGCCGTGCCTTCCCAACCGACACCCTGACGGATCAATTCGATGACGCGGCCCTCGGGCAGCTTGCCGGTATATTGCGGGTGATCGCGCCGGGCGACGAAGGTATAGGCGGGGACCCGCCGGTCGTCGTCGAGGGTGACCTTGAGGAATTTCGGCATGTAGGTGTTGTTGACCATCTCGCGGTCGTGCAGATAGGCACAGACCGTCGGCCAGTCGGTGCGGGCCACGCGGTAGGCCCTGCCCATGCAGGCGCCGCCGCGGTCGAGTCCCATGACCAGACCCGGCTTGTCGACGGTACCGCGGTAGCGCACCGAATAGACGCAGAGCGCCCGGTGGAATCCCCGCAGCAACGCCGGGTGAACCGCCGTATGCGGAAACCCCGGTTTCCACATCAGCGAGCCGTAGGCGAAAACCCATATTCCACCTTCGGCCATCGGCGGCTCGATTTCAAATGGCTGCAGCCCCGTCCCCTCAGCCATCTCAATCGCTCCTTCCCTTATCTTCGGACCGGATGCCAATCTTCGAGTTTACGTTTCCCTCTCGGTTTCACGTGCATGTGCGGCAAACCAGGCCTTTCCATTCGCTTCAAATTTTGCCCGGGAATGAAACCGCCACGAGATACGGCAGCCTGAACAGGCCCACAAGCTAACCACTCGCTCCGTCCCACGCAACGGACTATAACGTATCCGACGATCGGAAGCCCAGTTTTGCAACCAATGTAGGTCCCATGCGCCGCCCGACCCGCCATCAGGTCCACAGCAACTTCCAGCGCCATCCGGTCTTCGATTACCGGCCCCCCGCCTATCTTACGGCCTTTAAATGGGGGGGAATCGGCGCCGCCGTCCTGGCCCTGACCGTTGCCGCTTATATCGGATTCTGGTTCTACGCGGCGGGGGAACTGCGGGACGGTTCTCTTGCCTGGATCGAGGCACGGCAAAGCGAGGGACTGACGGTCAAATATGTGCGACTCGACATCGGCGGCTTCCCCTTCGCCCTCAAGCTCCACGTCGAGGGGCCGGCCGTTGCCGCGCCGTCGGCACCGACGCCCTGGGGATGGGAGGGCGAGGTTCTCGAGGCCGTCATGCGGCCCTGGAGCCCGCATCGCTTCACGGTCACGGTGCCCGGCGAACACGGCCTGATGCTGACCGTCGACGGCGAACCGCATGTCTATCGCGGCCAGGCGGGCCGGGCTGCCGGGCGGTTCCGCTTCGACGGCGGCCAATTGCAGACGGCCACGATCGAACTCGCCGACGTGAAGGTGACCGAGCCCGCCACCAGACAGAACTGGGCCCTGGACCGGGCCACGCTGGACGGCGAGATGCTGCCGCAGGAAGAGGCAACGCACCGCACGCCGGCCCTCGATCTACGGCTTCACGTTGCCGGACTGAACCTGCCCGACCATATCCAGATGCCGCTGGGCAACGACCTGACGGAACTGGAAATCGCCGCTACCCTGCTCGGCCCGATCGCGAACGGTCCTCTGAGCGACAGCCTGACCAAATGGCGCGACGACGGCGGCACCGTCGACGTCCGGCGCCTGAGCGCCAAGTACGGGCCGCTGGTATTGAATGCCGACGGCACGCTGGCCCTCGACGGCGGTTTGCAACCGGTCGGCGCTTTTACGGCACGGGTCGAGGGCTTTTTCGAGACGGTCGACGCCCTGCGCGTTCGCGGCATCATTCGCGCCGCCGATGCCGTCACCGCCAAGATGATCCTCGGCGTTCTCGTAAAGCGGACGGGCAACGGAAGATCGAGCCTGAGCATCCCGATGTCGATCCAGGACCGGCACCTGTTCGCCGGGCCGGTGCCGTTGATCGTCATCCCCGAGATTGCCTGGAGCGGCGGGTGACCCGCCGGCGCCCTCCGAAATCGCAGCCCGACGCCCATCGCCATGACCGGCGGATTGGGATATCCTCGAACGCATGAAATATCTGTTCCGGGCGATTTTGGCGGCGGCGCTGAGTCTGGCCCTGGGCGGACCGGTCGGCGCCGCGGAGGATTTCGGCGACCCAGCGCCGGGAAGAAGCGGTTTTACCCAGGGGCAACTGGTTGTCGCCGCCCCCGGCATGCCCGACCCGAGATTCGCCGAGACCGTCATCTACATGGTCGAACACAATTCGCGCGGCGCCTTCGGCCTGATCGTCAACCGGCCGTTCGGCAGCGGTCCCCTGCATGAATTCCTGATGGGATTCGGCCTGCCGGCCCCCGAGAAATCCGGCGACGTGCTGCTGCACTACGGCGGGCCGGTCGATCCCGGCCGGCTGTTCGTCCTCCATTCCAGCGACTGGAAAAGCCCACATACCATCGCCGCACGCGGACCGATCGCGGCGACGGCCCATCCCGACGTGCTGGAGGCCATCGCCGAGGGACACGGGCCCCGTCACAGCCTCGTCATCCTCGGCTATGCGGGCTGGGGACCGCAGCAGCTGGAGCACGAGATGGCCCGCGGCGATTGGATCACCGCCCCGGCCGATCCCGATCTGGTGTTCGACGACGCCGCCGAAGCCAAATGGGAGCGGGCCTCGAAGACCGGCGGGCTCGCCCTCTAGACCTTGCCGTTCTTCGGTCCCCTGGGCGGGATGTGCTGCTGTGCGTCGATGACGCCGCGGCGGATTTCGCGGGTCCGCAGGAATACGTCATAGAGGGTCTGGCCTTCGTCGCGGCGGATGGCCCGGCGCAGGGCGATCAGGTCCTCGCTGAAACGGCTGAGCATTTCGAGCACGGCTTCCTTGTTGGTCAGGAAGACGTCGCGCCACATGGTCGGATCGGAGGCCGCGATACGGGTGAAATCGCGGAAGCCGCCGGCCGAGAACTTGATGACCTCGTCGCGAAGATCGCCTTCGAGGTCGGTCGCGGTGCCGACGATGGTGTAGGCGATCAGGTGCGGCACGTGCGAGGTGATGGCCAGGACCTTGTCGTGATGCGCCGCGTCCATGAGCTGGACACGCATGCCGGCCACCCGCCACAGATCGCAGATCGTTTCGACGGCCGAGGAGTCGCATTCCTTGTTCGGCGTGATGACGCACCAGCGGTCATTGAACAGGTCGGCGAAACCGGCCTCCGGGCCCGAGTGCTCGGTACCCGCCACCGGATGCGCCGGCACCAGATGGACGCCTTCGGGCAGAAGGGGGGCGACGTCGCGGAAGACACATTCCTTGACCGAACCGACGTCGGAAACGATGCAGCCCGGCTTGAGGCCCGGCGCCATGTTCTGGGCGACGTCACGATAGGCACCCAACGGCGTGCCGATGACGACGAGATCGGCATCCTGCACGGCGATGCAGGGATCGGTGGTGATGCTGTCGGCCAGGCCCAGTTCGACGGCCTTGTCGAGGGTCTTGCGGGACCGCGCACAAACCGAAATATGCCCGGCCAGCCCGTCGCGCCGCAGGACCCGGGCCAGGGACGAATTGATCAGCCCGATTCCTATCAGGGCAACTCGCTCGAATTTCATTGGAGGGTATTCTCCTTAGGGATTCAGCCGTGGAATTCGGCCAGGGCATCGACGAACGCACGCATCTCGTCCTCGGTGCCGATGGTCACGCGCAGGGCATCGGGCAGGCCGTAGCCTGCCACGCGCCGCGCGATGATGCCGCGGCTTTTCAGGAATTCATCGGCCGCGTTGACATCGCGGCCCTTTTCTTCGGGGAACCGCACCAGGCAGAAGTTCCCGATGCTGGACGGCACCTCGTAGCCGATGGCCCGCACCTGGTCGATGGTCCAGGGCAGCCATTCGTCGTTGTGGCGCTTGGCCTTGGCGACGAAGTCCTTTTCGGCCAGGGCCGCCACACCGGCCACCTGGGCGGCAGCGGAGACGTTGAACGGGTTGCGTACCCGGTTCAGGACATCGGCGACGACGGCCGAGCAATAGGCCCAGCCAAGGCGCATGCCGCCAAGACCGTAGATCTTCGAGAAGGTCCGAAGCATGACGACGTTGTCGGCGGTCTCGACCAGTTCGGCACCCGCCGTATAGTCCTCGAGGTCGATGTACTCGGCATAGGCCGCGTCGATCACCAGCAGAACGTTCCCGGGCAGGCCGGCGTGGAGGCGCTTCACCTCGTCCTTCGGCAGGTAGGTGCCGGTCGGGTTGTTGGGATTGGCGAGGAACACGACCCTGGTGCGATCCGACAGCTTGCCGAGGATCTCGTCGACACTGGCCGCCAGCCCTTCGTCGGGAGCCGCAACCGGCGTCGCCGAGGCCGTCTTGGCGGCGATCGGATACATCAGGAAGCCGTGCTCGGAATAGACGACTTCGTCGCCCGCGCCGGCATAGGCGCGGCAGAGCAGGCCGATCAGCTCGTCGGAGCCGGCCCCGATGACGATACGCGACACGTCGAGCCCCTCGGCGGCGGCGAGGGCCTCGCGCAGTTCGGTCGCTCCGCCGTCGGGGTATCGGTGCAGTTCGTTCCCATAGGCGCGGTAGGCCTCGGCGGCCTTGGGGCTGCAGCCCAACGCGCTTTCGTTGGAGGCCAGCTTGATGATCCGGCTGACGCCCGGCACCTTCGACTCACCCCCGACGTAGGGGTTGATGTCCATGATGCCCGGCTGGGGAACGAGTTTACTCATGACCGACGCTTCCTGCTGTTCGGGGTGGATTTGCTGGTGGATTTTCTCTTGGATTTCCGCGGCTTCTTGGCAACCGGCGCGGGCGCCAATTCCTCCGCGGACAACGGAATGCCGTAGGCACCAATGCCGACGATTCGGCTGACCAGGACGTCCAGGGCATCGATGAAACGTTCGACGCCGCGATCCTGCGGCGTCACGAAACCGTCCAGTTCGGCGAGATACAGCCAGGGTCCGCGTGACCCCGGCTCGCGCCAGGAACAGATGTTCTGCAGTCCCAAACCGGCGGTGGCGAAAGCGGCCGAGATCCCGGCCTCGCCGGCCTCGACCTCGGTCTCGATGGCCAGCAGCGACCGGTCGCGACCGGTCGGCTCGCGCCGGACCGGACAGATGGCCAGGCCTTCGGCGTCGGACCCGCGGCCGTTGCCGGGGCCGGCGAACGGCAGCCGGGCGATGACCCGCGGCGCGTCCTCGCTTTCGGTCACCAGATTGGGCCACCAGGGTTCGCTGTCGTCACGGCAGGGCAGCGGCAGGATCCCGACCGTCGCGGCCTGCTCGCGGACGGCCTCGATGACCCGGCGCGCCGAGGGGAAAACGGTGATCGGCGTATAGGTCCCGTACATGTCGCGGGCGAGATCCCAGCAGCCGGTCCCGGCCTCGTCCTCGTAGACGGCCACGGAAAAAGGGCCCTCGAAGGACAGGGTCGCGACGATCAGCTCGCGCCAGATGCGGAGCAGTTCGCGCTTCGGGAAACTGCCGGAATGACGTTCAATCAGCCGATAGGCGATCTCGTCCTCGCGAGCCGGGCGGATCTTGACGGCGTCGCCTTCCTTGAGGTCGCGAACCGCCTCCACGACCTCGGTCCGTCGCTGGATGAGGTCGTGGATCTGGTTGTCGATCCTGTCAATTTCGCGCCGTAGCGCGTCCAACGATTTCGCCGCACTCATACCGTGGAATCCTGATGGGTTCGTCCCGGGAGGCACCGCCCTGCCTCGAAAGCCGCTTAGTGATAGCGATCCGGCCCCCCAAAATCAAAGAAAACGTTGATGTCGAACACCATGTGTCCTAGCAATAGGCGCCGTTTTGCCGCTTCAAGGACCCCAAGACAAAGAAGATGACGCGCAAAGAAGACACCTCGCTCCGCCAATGGAACGCGGAGGACTTCCCCGGGCACCGCGTGGTGCTGGGCCGGGAGAAGCCGTTGCGGCTGGATTGCGGCGTCGAGCTTCACGAGTTCACGGTCGCCTATCAGACGTACGGCACGCTGAATGCGGAGCGGTCCAACGCCATCATGATCTGCCACGCGCTGACCGGCGACCAGTTCGTGGCCGAACCCCACCCGGTGACCCGCAAGGCCGGCTGGTGGGAACTGATGGTCGGCCCCGGCAAGCCGGTCGACACCAACCGGTTCTTCGTCATCTGCTCCAACATCCTGGGCGGCTGCATGGGCACCACCGGGCCGAAGGAGATCAATCCCGACACCGGCAAGCCCTGGGGACTGGGTTTCCCGGTCATCACCATCGGCGACATGGTGCGGGCCCAGGCGATGCTGGTCGACCATCTGGGCATCGAGAAACTATTCGCGGTGATCGGCGGCTCGCTCGGCGGCATGCAGGTGCTGGAATGGGCGGCGTCCTATCCCGACCGGATGTTCGCGGCAGCCCCTATCGCCACCGCCGACCATCATTCGGCGCAGAACATCGCCTTCCACGAGGTCGGGCGTCAGGCGATCATGGCCGATCCGGACTGGCGCGGCGGCGACTACCTGAACCAGGGCCGCAGGCCGAACCGGGGACTCGCGGTCGCCCGCATGGCCGCACACATCACCTATCTGTCGGAAATCGCCCTGCAGGCCAAGTTCGGACGCCGTCTTCAGGACCGCGAGAAGATCACCTACGGCTTCGAGGCCGACTTCCAGGTCGAGAGCTACCTGCGCCACCAGGGCAGCACCTTCGTGGAGCGGTTCGACGCCAACTCGTACCTCTACATCACGCGGGCCATGGACTATTTCGACCTGGCCGAAAGCCATGGCGGATCGGAGATCGCCCTGTTCCAGGACACGCCGATCCGGTTCTGCATCATCTCGTTCACCAGCGACTGGCTGTACCCGACGGCCGAGAGCCGCAAGATCGTGCACGCCCTGAACGCCGTGGCCGCGAACGTCAGCTTCGCCGAGATCGAGACCAGCTTCGGCCACGACTCCTTCCTTCTCAATGTCCCCGAGTTCCATCGGGTGTTCCGCGGCTTCCTCGACGGCGTGGCCGAACGCCATGGGCTGCCGCGGACCGGCGAGGAGTGATGGGACGATGATGACCGAAAGCCAGCGCAAAGCGATCCGCGTCGATCTGCAGCTGATCGCCGACATGATCGAGCCGGGAACCCGCGTGCTCGACGTCGGATGCGGCGACGGCACCCTGCTGGACTACCTCGTCCATTTCCGTCAGGTCGACGGCCGCGGCATCGAGCTCAGCATGGACGGCGTGAATTCCTGCGTCAGTGCCGGCCTTCCCGTCATCCAGGGCGACGCCGACACCGACCTGTCGGCCTATCCCGAGAACGCCTTCGACTATGTGGTGCTCAGCCACACCCTGCAGGCGATGATGGCGCCGCGCAAGGTGGTCAAGCACATGGTACGGATCGGCAGGCGGGCCATCGTGTCGTTCCCGAACTTCGGCTATTGGCGGGTGCGGTTCTATCTGGCCCTTCGGGGCCGCATGCCGATCAGCAACAAGCTGCCCTACCAGTGGTACGAGACGCCGAACATCCACCTGTGCACCATCAAGGACTTCATCGCCATGTGCGACGAGATGGGCGTCACGGTCGAACGCAGCATCTCGCTCAACCACGAGGGGCATGTCAGGCGGATCGGTGCCGGCCCGCTGACCGCCAACCTGTTCGGCGAACAGGCTGTTTTCGTCCTCAAGCGCTGATTCAAGAGCACTTTCCGGACTCAGGCGCCGTGTGGTCCCTGCGGCAGCGGGAGGTAGGCCCGACGCTTGCGCTTGCGGGAAGCGACGGCGTGACCGGCGTAGATCTGTTTGGTCGCCTCGATCATGACCACGCCGGGGAAGGGAATGATGCCCTTCTGGCCGAGCTTCTCCCAGGCATTGGCGGCGGCCAGCATCATGCGCGAGCGGGCCGGCGGCACGAACAGGGCGGAATAGGATTTCACGGGCGTGAACATGGTTTCCCGCAACAGGCGCGAGAGCTGACCGGCCGAATAGGGCTGACCGTGCCCGAACGGCGTGCGATCGAGCCGCGCCCAGATGCCACGCCGGTTGGGCGCCACGACCAGCAAACGGCCGCTGCCCGACATTACGCGCCAGATCTCGCGCATCATCGGCCGCACCTGTTCGGTCGTTTCCAGGGCATGGATCACCAGCACCCGGTCGATGGAAAGATCGGGAAACGGTAGTTCGGCCTCGTCGGTGAGGGTCGTCAGGCTGGGTCCGTCTGTCGGCCAGTGCAGGACCCCCTGCTGGGCCGGCATGGCCGCCAGGATGCGGGTCTTGCCGCTGTTGAGCAGGAAGTTGAGATAGGGCGTCGGATAACCCAGCCCCATTACGGTGGTGTCGGCCAGATCCGGCCAGATGGTGCGGATGCGACGCCGGATCACGCGTGCCGTCACCTGGCCCAGGGGCGAGGCGTAGAAATCCCGGAGATCGACGGCATCCATGCTCATGGCGGCGGAGTCTAGAGCGTTTTGCGATAAATCGGAACCATTCTGACCGAGGACGTACAGGCCTGACGTCCCTCCTGGCGCGAACGCCCCGGCACAGCGGGCGAAACCTCCACAAGGTGGAAAGGGGGGTAAGGATGGTGGTAGCATCCGTGCAGGAGAGAACACGGCAGAGTGGGGAGCAGGCATGGCGGACCTCGACATCCGGATCGTTCCGGTCCTCAGCGACAACTACGTCTACCTGGCACACGATCCCGAAACGGAGACCTGCGCCGCCGTCGATCCGGCGGTCGCGGAACCGGTCCTCAAGGCCCTGGACGAACTGGGCTGGCGCCTGACCCATGTTCTCTGCACCCATCATCACATGGACCACATCGGCGGCAATCTCGAGGTCAAGCAGGCTACCGGCTGCACCATCGTCGGTGCCAGACGCGACGCGGCCCGAATTCCCGGCATCGACGTCGAGGTCGGCGAAGACGAGACCTTGGCCTTCGGCAGCCAGACGGCACGGGTCTTCGAGGTTCCCGGCCATACCTCGGGCCATATCGCCTACTGGTTCGAGAATTCGGCGGCGCTGTTCAGCGGCGATACGCTGTTCTCGCTCGGCTGCGGCCGGCTGTTCGAGGGAACGCCCGAGCAGATGTGGTCGAGCCTGCGCAAACTGCGCGGCCTGCCCGACGCCACCCGCGTCTACTGCGGCCACGAGTACACCAACTCGAACGTCGATTTCGCGCTGAGCATCGACCCCGACAACGACGCGCTGAAAAAGCGGGCCGACGAGGTTCTGGCCCTGCGCGAGGCAGGAAAACCGAGTATCCCGAGCATCCTGGCCGAGGAGAAGGCAATCAATCCATTCCTGCGCGCCGACGATCCGGCGATGCAGGAGGCCGTTGGCCTGGCGGGCCGCGATCCGGTTTCCGTGTTTGCCGAGATCCGTCGGCGTAAGGACCGCTTCTAGCCCCCGTCATCCGGGCCGTCTTTTTTTTTACTGATTGGGAAACAACATTCATGCTGCTCAGGTTCCTGGCGACATCGCCCTACGTGCGCAAAGTCATGGTGCTGGCCCTCGAGGCCGGTCTTGGCGATCGGATCGAGAAAGTCCCGACCTCGCCGCAGGCCGACGAGGACAGCCTGATCGAGCACAATCCCCTGTCGAAGGTTCCGACCCTGGTCTGCGACGACGGAACCGTCCTCTATGACTCGCCGGTCGTCTGCGAATACCTTGACAGCCTGCACGACGGCCCGCGGCTCGTCCCCACGGAAGGCAAGGCGCGTTGGACGGCTTTGCGGCGCCAGGCCCTGGCCGACGGTATCCTGGATGCCCTGGTGCTTCGCCGCTACGAGGGCATGCGGCCGGCCGAACTCCGCTCCGAGGACTGGCTCGCCAGCCAGACACGGAAGGTCGAACGCGGTCTCGACGCATTGGAGAAGGAGGCCGAGGCGAAAGCCCTGGCCGACCCCTACGGGCCGCTTACCATCGGTGAGATCGCCATTGCCTGCGCCCTGGGATATCTGGATTTCCGGTTCGCCGACGACGACTGGCGCCACAACCGGCCGGCCCTGGCGTCCTGGTTCGACGATGCCTCACAGCGGCCCTCGATCAAGAACACGGCACCGCCCGCCGCCTGACGCAACAACCGATCAGCTTTGCTTGCGCGGCCGCGCCGAGCGCTTGTTCGGGCGTTTGCCCTGGCCGCCGGAGAACAGCACGTTGCGTTCCCAGAGCAGCCGGTCGATCTTTTCGAAGACCAGGCGCAGGTGCACCCGCATCGCCCGGCGTGCGCCGCGGCCGTCGTGATTGACCACGCGGTCGATGATCTCCTCGTGCTGGGAAATCGCGTAGCTGATGTGCGGAGAATCCTCGCCCGCGATGTAACGGACGCGATCGAGGTGTAGCTTCGCCCCCTGCACCGTCTTGGCGACACCCCTGTGACCGCTGATCTCCATGAGGCGAAGATGGAGACGGTCGTCGGTCTCAACGAAGCCTTCGTGGTTGCCTTCTTTCAGGGAACGCTTCTGCGCCGCGAGAATCTCGCCGAGTTCGTCGGCCTCATGCGGCTTGATCTTCCGCGCGGCGGCAAACACGGTTGCGCATTCCAGGGCCTCACGGACGAGTTGGCTGTCGTAGAAGGCATCGAGGTCGATGGGCG
>NPIG01000781.1_pt1 | contig 20864 bp, 15 predicted proteins | sample 8637441 | NCBI WGS metagenome assembly NPIG01 (sample SAMN07420675, study PRJNA396082) | bioreactor metagenome | isolation source: sample BR6 brine-fed electro-methanogenic bioreactor BR | place: Japan: Kochi | collected 2016-06-14 | reverse complement strand
GGATGGGGTGCGGATTGTGAAGTGCAGGGTTTATGATCCCCGGTTCCTCAGCGGCCCAGGGAGCACATCCCCTTATGCCGCACCAGGCGATCCAGCCCCATTGGGGATAGATCTCTGATCCGGTTTCAGCAGAGGGGGGGAGACAGTGTAAATGGCAGGCTAGGGGTTGGGCCTTTCCTCCCCCACAAGCTCCTCCAGAAACCCTTTCAGCTTCTTCATCTTCACCGACCAGTCCAGGTGCTCCTCGGCATACAATCTCATCTTCTGCGGGTGGTCGGGGTCGGCGAGAACTTTGTCGGCAAAGGCGATGACCTGCTCGATATCGATCGGGCTCTCGTCGGCGGGGAGCTGGAGGATATAGGGGAAGTCAGGGGGGAAGTCGGGATCAAGTATCCCATAGATGAAGGGTATCCCCCTTGCGCAGTACTCCCGGGCTTTGAGAATTGATGCCTCTTTCAGACCAATACGATGAATCCCAAGACTCCCCACCGCGATATGGCACTCATCAAAGAGGGCGTCAAGGGCTTTGCCGGTTGTGAACCCGTGGAAGATCACTTGGTCGCTGATGCCGAGTTCCTGTGTCAGTTGATGAAGATAGGGGAGTTCCGCTCCGTCCCCGGCGATGTGGAGGATAACACTCGGGGTTCCGCTATGGGTGGCAAGGCCCCGGAGAAGTCGGTCGAGCCCGTGCCAGCGGCTGACGTTGGCGACACAGAGGAGGTGGAGTGTTGTCTGAATGTGGGGTGGAGGATGGCGAATGGGGGCAGAAGCGACATCAAAGCCATTTCCGATGGTGATGTGGGGTTTTTTTGGGTCGCCGGCACGGGAGAGTTGGTATTGGGTTATTTCGTCTGTGACGCCGACGATGGCGTCGGTATTATTGATTATTATTTTCCCAAATAATTTATCAAAAACCAAATATATCAAGAATTCTCCTTGATTTTTGTTTAAATTAAGCCCAACCTCAAGTTTCTCTATCGATTGATGTTCTGATATAATTAAGCAACATCTCTTTCTCATTAATGCCATGAGATAATGTGGAGTCGGAGGGGGGTATCGAATATAGAGTATATCATTACGTGTTGAAGTATCAATAATGTATTTCATTATGTGATAAAAGTCATTGTATTTTTTTAAAAAATTTTTAATTGAAATCGTTATATTAAATAAATAATTTTCACATAACTTCTCGTTTTTATATAAAATGGCATGATCTTCAATTATTACTTTTGTTTGTATATTCAATTGTTGTAATGCTTGTTTTTGATAGCAGATTTTCTTTATTATTGCGGAATTCGGTTGTTCTGGTAAATGTAAATAATTAATTTTCATATATCCTCAATAAGTATGTATATGATTCATGTTAAATCCCATTTATCATGATAATTGGATGGAGAGGTGAGAGTAATTGTTGATGGGTAAAAAGGAGTCCTATCCCTTTGTAATGGCAACAATACAATCATCTCATCGACATTTATACATATTTCTTGTTCTCCATTGTAATATATACGATTGTCCTTTCTTAACAAATTTTTATTGTCTACAAATAAAGAATGTCTATATTCTTTACTAAGATATTTGTCACAATAATTTGAATAAGATTGATATAGTACTGTCATAATAATAGATTGTCTAGGGATTTCATCCTTAAAAATAGTGTTACCATCTCCTGTAAAGTGACTAGAAACTGAAAAAAATATAAAGGTTGACAATAAGAGTATTAAAATAACAATATTTGTTACAATAATAAATTTCCGATTATTTAGTATCATTAATTGACCGAAAAAGTCATAAAACGATTTGGCAGCTAAAATTGTAACTATTGATATGATCCCTATAAGGGATCTCTCAGCTCCCAATGTGAATTTATTTGTTATAATTCCTAAGATGGGTAATAAACAGAAAGTTACTAAAGTAGATAGTAAAAAAAGTGTTTTTTTATCAATATTTTTTATCCAGCTTAGAGTCTGAATTAATAAGAAGAAAAATAAAAATGATAACCCAATATAACTGAAGAAGTATTGTAGTATATATGTTGTAGTTAAATCAAAATAGGTTAATGGATCTATCGAAAACATTGTTGCCTTACCCTCTGACCCAAAAAAAAGATCTGTTAGTACTATTCCAAGTTCTTTATGTAAAAAAAATAATTGGTATAAGTACAATATGATGTAGGTAATTAATGAAAAATTAAATAAACTTGGTATGAGTAATTTGAACTTATGATTTTCCCACATCTGATAAATTATGTCTGATAACAAAAATCCACACAGTAAAAAAATGATTGGTAGTGAAGTTTCGGGATGGTAGAAAAAGAGTGGAATTAAAATAATCCAAATCAACAGTTTGTTTACGAAAGTATCACGTAGAGACTTATTTATTAATAGGAATAGGACAAGCAAAGTTAATACTAATCCTGCAATTTTTCCCTGTGTGAAGTAGACTACGAACAATTGAATGGAAGATACTGCACAGAGTAGGCAAGCTGTTAATGAGATTCTCAAATCTTTAAATATATGATAAGTGATAGAATATGTGATGAGTATTGTTGATAAAGAATAAAATATATTTAATAAATAATATGTGGTTTCATTAAATATTCCTATTATGCCTGCGATTCCATACAGTAAGTAATATGTTGGGAAATAATAATAGTGATAGAATGACTCAGAAAGTACTCCCTCTGATATCAAAAGTTGGATGTTATTAAAGTGATAGTATGAATCAAGACCCACAAGATTTGGGTTTATCAGATATGTTCCGGCCCTTAACATTATTGAAAAAATAATAATTAGAAAAATTATTTTATATTTTACAATACCATCTCTGCTGATGTCAATGCATACAATATTTAAGAATAGCAAGAATCCTATTATTGCTGCTATTATATAGTAATAAATCGAAAATATATATATCGATTTATATATTAAATATAGCTGTATGAAAAAAAGAGAGAAGATTATAATCTCAATAACTTTTATTACTTGTGGCGTAAGTGTCCTTGTAATCGAATCCCTTTGCTTAAACCCATAAATATTCCAATATAATAATCCTAATAAACTAAATGTTGAAACACCTAGTATTAAAATGCTTAATGATATAATGCGTCCATTAAGCATATTATTAATTGAATATGTTAGTAGACAAATTATGACGATAGTCAGTAAGGCCGATAATGCACTTATCGTTTTATTGCTAATTTTTTTAGTCATATCTAGAACAAAACAATCTTTGATCAATGGTTGTTACAATTCAGATAGATTTCCTCAACCTCTCTCACAATAGCCCCCCAATTATATCTACATTGAACGAGCTCCTGACCTCTCTCAGAAAACCGCGTTCTCAGTCCCTCATCACGCAGAATTCTGAGTATCGCTTCTGCCAGTTCTTCTTGATTATACTTCACAACAAAACCAACTTCATCATTAATCCAATCTAAAAAGTCCCCTTTGTCTGTTGTCACGATGGGTGTGCCGCAGAAGCATGCTTCAAGAAATGTCATGGGAAAACCAGTAAAACTGGGTGTCACAAAGACATCAGCATCAACATATGCAGCCATTTTATCTTCTTTTGAGACAAAACCTGTAAATATTACTTTGTCTTTAATATTAAGAGATTCCACTATATTCTCTAAAACGTCTTGATGGCCCACATCTCCTCCTAGTAACACCAATTGGACATTATTGTCTGTGGATAGAAGATCCACAAACGATCGGATGAGCAAATCAATACCTTTTGTGGGGTCAAGTCTTCCTACATATAATAAAATCTTCTGGTCTTTATTTATTTTATATTTTTTTCTGAATACTCCTGAATCCAGAATTGTCATATACTCAGAGAGATCAACTCCATTAGGCAGAATTTCAATCTTATCCTCACTAACACCCAAGTTTCTATAACAGTCTGCTTCAGTAAGGTTCAAAGCGATCACCTTTGTAGCATCCTCTAACATCTTCTTTCCCAAAATTACATCGAATAATTTTTTCATTTTGTTATTACCAACAGAATAGGGTAAAGATCCATGCGCCTGAATGATAAACGGAACATCATATTTCCTTGCATAATGGCAGACAATAACAGCAAGAAGCGATCTATGATCATGTATGTGAATTATGTCAAAATTTTGTATCTCTTTTTTTGCAATAAAGGGTAGATAATAAGGTATTACAGGGAGATCTATTCGCGGGAAATATTTTCGTAAATTCTCAAAATAGTAGACCTTGATCCCATCAACGTCGACAAGGACATTTGGAACTATTTCTGTCGGGGAAAGGCATCTGTTGGTCGTGTAAATCGTTACTTCATGCCCCCATTCCGAAAGTTGCTTTGAAACATCATATGCAACCCTCACAACGCCTCCAGCTTCCCACATGGGTTTGAAATATGGTGTTATCTGTAATATTTTCATCTTTTTATCTCTCAGATCCATCAAATTGCTTAATACGTATATTTTCCCATCCATTGGGGGGCTTGAAATCTAGATGTGCAATTATTTGATGCGTAACCTGTTCATCAAAACCCACACACATATTATCAAAAAGGAACTCCTTAGCCCCAACAATCTGAGGAATGGCATTCCAATCAAATCCCATAATCTCTGTTGCGACACGGTCAACAGTAACGGGATTAAACCCTGCTAATAAAACCCCACATGACTTTGATATCGGAAATATGGGTCCATCTCCTTCTCCAGCAACAATTCCATCAACAATTGCAAAATATTTTCTCTGGGGATTGGAATGGAGAACACCACTTTTATCTGCAAAGAATAAAATTCTGTTCAAATCAACAATTGTTCGCCAGATAGTATCATTCCCCCACCAATTCCCACTATTCATGTGCAGAATTTTTTTACTGGTGAGTTTTGCACTGACACTCCCAGCAATATGCATGAGGGAGGGATGTTTAGCAAAACGTGTAAAACAGGACAATCCAAGTTTTATAATCCTGCTATTCAATCCATTAGCCAGAGAATTATCAGCATACTCATCACCACCATTTGGCGATGACCCAAATCTGAAATGGGGAAGAAAATTCTTGTTGCCATTTATTCCAACTAAATTTTTCAAACAGACCGTGATCCCTGCTTTTTTATGTGTTTTTAATTTTGGCATGTTAATTATGACATCTGCCCCCAATATTGTGTTAGATATACAATATTCATGTCTGCCATTGGAATGATGCTTTTGAACCGCTTCATAATCATAATCTGCACCATAGATTCTATGAGAATCCTTTTCTACAGTTTGAAACGCACTCTGAGATCCAAGATCAATGACCGTGTATCCCTCTGGATCGCCATTTACATGCTGACGTTTAATAATTATATCATTATCCTTAAAGAAAATCTCCTGACGAAGATCCAGTAATTGAATATTTAATGAAGATTTATTATTTATAAATTGAATTACGCTTTCTATTTGAGTCACTTCCATTATTTTCGTAAAATCAGAATCACTTTGTGGAGCGTCTGCAATAATTAGCGTACCCTTACCCTTGAGGGCTAGCAGGCAATAATCAATCATTGGACGGATTATAGAGGCATGCGTCATAATTACTTTAAAACCAATATCACTCGACCGAGGTTCTGAAACAAAATTCGGCTTAATAACAACCGTGTCACCTGGCTGAATAAGATCGCCCAAAGGATTCCATGTTTTCTGCCCGAAATGATCCCTATCCAAACCTAATGATATGAGAAGATCTCTAACTGAATTATAGATCTTGTTCTCTGGATCGATCTCATCAAATGGATATTCAGGATACCGCTCTGAGGGGTTAAATGGAGCTTTGTCTGGATAATCATAACAATTCGTTTGAAGAACAGCAACTTGTTCATTTAAACAATCAATCATCTTATTACCTCCCATTTCCTAAATTCAACGGCAGTTTTTGAATGAGGAAACGATATTTCCCACTCGATGTGCGAGGAATCTCATCAACAAATTCTATCTGCACCTGAACACCATCCCCTATCTTTTGATGGAGAGCCTGCAAAATATTGTGGGTGTCTTCATCTGTATAGGTGTCTTTTTTGACTATATTAAGAGTGACCTTACCTTCTTCTTCCTGGTAAAATTGAAACAACTCCACATTTTTATAAGCATCAGAGTGCATATTTAATGCAGTCATTGATATTAATCCCCCTCTTTTATTTACAATCATTTCTTGGATCCATCTTCCGTGGACATCCTTGATCAATGGATATTCACGACCACAGTCCTTACAACCCCACCCAGCGATTGTAGCATAATCTCCAGTTCGATATCTAATAAAAGGCATAACCCGATTCAGAAATCCAGTTCCAACTAATTCTCCACTGCCTCCAACATTTTCCCAGGATAAATTTTCTCCGTTTCGATCAATAACTTCAGTATATCCATATTGAGGAAAAATGTGATAGTTATGTGAATATTCACATTCTCCAGCAAGAATAACTTTTTCACTTTGACCATACCATGAAAAGAATCTTGTATTCATTGCTTTTTCAATATAATCAATCTGGTCAGGATAAATGTTTTCTGACCCTGCTAGAACTGCTTTAATGTTTGGAAATTGTAGACTCTGATTATTATTTAGATATTTTGCAAGGATTGTTACCGCAGAAGGATATCCATGAATGAATGAAGGATTCCACTTTTTGATTCTTGATATATAATGATCCAGATTATTGTCTGACATATGAAAGGGTGAAAATTCAAGAGCATTATAAAGCGGATTCAGTTGCCAATATTTATCATTAGTTATATGATGAAATTCAACACCCCTAAAAGCAGCGATTCTATCACCAGTGGTGTAACCCACCCTCTTCCACATTGAGACAATAAATGCCCACTCCTCTCCATAAGTGGAATTATCCAGATAGAAATGGAGAGTATTACCACTTGTACCGCCGGTGGTGACAGAATAGATTTTGTTTTTTGGGATATTTTTATTGATAAAAAGATCTTTGCTCTTTTGGATTGTCTCCTTATCAATTATTGGAAAATTTAAGAGATTGGTAAAGGCATCTTGAGAGGGATTTATTTCTACGTCCTTATAAAATGGTATCTGTTTAACTGCGTAATCCAGTAACTCGGACAACTGTCGTTCCTGAATTTTTAATATTTTTTCTTTAGGTAATATATCCGTTTCTTGTATGGATTTAAACCTGTTAGTAAAGTGGTCACCACCTAATCTCCGCTGGATTGGTATAAGGTACATGATTGTGCGCAATGCATCCGGACTCTTTCTAAAAAAATTATAGATCTGATTGAGCATCCGATACACCTATTTTATAATGTAATCTAAGTTCACCAAGAGTGGTACACCTTGTTCAACTGATTGATGTGCCTGTAAGGTTACTAATGTCGAAAGCATTGAATTCATAAAAGAGTTGTCATGGTCATTTATGAACCCCTCCAGCTCCTCAAAGAACCCCTTATCCTGCGACAGCCACCGCTTCATCTTCCTCTCCTTTCCATCCTTCACAAGCCGCAGCTCCCGGAAATCAGTCAGCACACCGACCGATCCACCACAGAACACCTCGACCTGCTCCTTGGAATAGGCTTTGTCGCCGAGAGTGGTATAGGTGACGGTACCGATCGATCCGTCATCCAGCGAGATTACGATCTGAAGATTGGAGAACCGGTTGATGGAGCCGGAAGGAGATCCTGAACCTGAGCCCGATCCGCCCGGAAGCACCGACTTCGCATACACCTCGACGGGCCGGGCGCCGGTGAGACAGAGGATATAGTCGATGAAGTGGCAGCATTCGGAGATGAGCATTCCGCCCCCTTGCTCGGCATCATTGACCCAGAGATCCGGGGGGATGGGACCGGCATTTACCCGATAGTGGATAACCATCGGTGAGCTCCGTTCTTTGAAGAAGTCGGTCAGCTGCCTGGTGAGCGGGGAGTACCGCCGGTTGAACCCTACCTGCAACTGTCCCCCGCACTCCTTCCAGACATTGACAACCCTTTCAAGGTCCTCCATGGTGGTGGCAAGGGGCTTTTCGACAAAGACCCGCTTGCCTGCACGCATCGCCTCGATGGCCATCTCTGCATGGAGATCGTTTCGCGTCGAGATGATCACCGCATCTGTCTTCTCATCCTGTAAAATTTCACGATAATCCGTTGTGCAGTACTCAAATCCGTATTTTTTTGCCACAGAGGTTCCGCTCAGGCCGGTTGCGGTCGCAAGGCCGGTGAGGTGGACCGGTAGCTTTGAGAACTGCGGGAAGAGGGCACTCAGAGCCTGGATGCCCGCCCCGATGCAGCCGAGGTGAACCACTCCTTCAGCCGGAGCCTTCTTTCCGGTACCCTGAGCAATATGGACAATAGAGGCAGACTTCCTCTCACTCTCACCATCATATCTGAGTACAACACCGATAAACGGTTCCTTCCGCTTCTCGATGAGATCATAGGCTGCAACGGCATCATCACCTGAGAATTCATGGGTGATCAACCGATCGAGGGTAATCTTCCCCTCAGCAAGAAGCCCAAGGAACGACTCCATGTTTCGCCTCTCGGTCCAGCGGATTGCAATCGGATAGTCGATCCCCTTCTCTTCATACTGCCGATCATATCGCCCGGGACCATAGGATCTGGAGACGACGAACTCAGCTTCTTTATCATAGTACTTCTCACGGGGGAGTTCCATACCGACCATACCGACGGCAACGACCCTACCCTGCTGCCGGATGAGATCACCGGCAAGTTCAACCGGACCGTTTGACTTCGTCGCCGCTGTGATGATAACCGCATCGGCACCAAAGGAGGAGAACGTCTCCATCTTCCCGGTGATATTGTCATAATTTGTGGCAACATCTGCTCCAAGATCGGTCGCAAGCGCAATCTTCTTCTGATCAACATCGATGGCGAGGACCCGGCATCCCGCAGCCTTCAGAATCTGAACGGTCAGTAAGCCGATCAGCCCGAGGCCGATCACAACGGTAGCGTCACCAACCTGGACCCGGGCGTTCCTGACACCCTGCATCGCAATGGCACCGACGGTTGTGAAGGAGGCATTCCGGAGCGAGACAGTATCCGGAACCCTGACACAGAGGTTCTTTGGGATATAGTTCATCTCGGCATGGTTAGCGTATCCTGCCCCGGCACATGCCACCCTATCACCAACAGAAAATTCACTCACATTCGTCTGAGTGACAATCCCTGCACAACTGTAGCCGAGGGGTTCAGGCTTTGAAAGCCTGCTCATCGCCTGCTGGTATCCCGTAAGCACTCCATCAGTCTTCATCTTTGCAATCACTTTATTTGCAAGATCCGGCCGTTCACGGGCTTTACCGAGGAGCGATTTGCCTGCAAGGCTGAGGAGTGCGCCTTCGGTCCCTGCACTGATCAGTGAATACGCAGTCTCAACAATGACACCTTTTTTCAGTACCGGAAGGGGAACATCTTCAATACACACTTCACCATTCTGCAGATCCAAGAGCAACTGTTTCATCATCTATTTCCCCCTTGTTGTATCGTATAACTCAGGCAATCCAGCACCTCTGATGTCATGAAGAGATCCGGGTAGTTATTTGATGCCTCGATCGTCGAGGCTTTAATCCCAAGGAGAGAGCAGAGGATATGAAATACCTTCGGATCGACCTGATGCGAAAACCTTCTCCTTGCAATCTCCCTGTACATCCCATATCCGAAACGAAATACCTGCTCCTTCAGTGGAAAGCCACCAATCTTTGCTGTTCTGAGGCAGGTGAGAGGCAAAAAGGATCCCCATGATCCTCTTTCCCAGCGGAGCATGATCCCATTGATATTCTTTATAAGCTCCTCTAATGAACATTCTGCATTCTTCAGGTACCTTGAATCATGTTCTACAGCATGCATAAAAGATGCGTATGCAAACGCCTGTGCACCACTCAGGTAATAGGCAAACAGGAGACCGCTTGAAGACCAGTCAAAGGAGCCGTCATCCAGTTGTTTTGAGGCGAGCCATTCAGCACCTTTCATCAGGCTGTCATCAATCCAATCTTTTCGTAGGACCGCATTGATCTTTGCAAGATAATACATCGTCACGCCCTGGTAGTGAATGCAGGGGATATTAAGCGCATGGGTATAACTCCCTTGGTCACTGGTATACGGATAGGACCCATCCTGAGCCTGGTACTGGCATATCCGTTCCGCAGCCCGACGAGCTGCATCAATGGATACCTGATCTGAAAAGAGGTTCCCATAGGCTGCGAGGAACGCCCCGCATGATGCATCAACATTGAGATGATCGGCGGTATACTGCGCAGATTTCAGGAAGAGTCCCGGTGCCCTCTCCTGTGACAATACATACTCTTGTGCTCTCCTCAGTGATGCCTCCATCGGTATATGGTCATATGCCAGAATGAGGACTTCCCCGATGAAAGACGTGATTAACGCCGATGGCTGGTTATACTGAGGATGAATCTCATTCCAGGAGCCATCAGGGTTCTGATGGTCCGTGATATAACGGATCAATCCGGGAACATGTTCCAGATCTCCCATTCGGATCAGCGTCTTACAGATCTCGGCATTGACCCTGTTTCGAACAATATCAAAGACCGGATCGGAAAAGTAAGCCCGATCTTCATGAATGATCAGATGTTTTTTTGTCTCATCCAGAAGACGGTTGAGAATCGCCATTACATCAGATCCCATCTGCCACCTCATCCAGATATATCTTCAGCTTCTCTGCAATTGCTCTGCGGTCATAATGCTGCATCACATATGCACGTCCGGATCTTCCCATCTCCTCCAGCTTCTGAGGATCATTGAGCAGCCCGAGGATCGCTTCAGCAATGGCTTCTGGTGTATTCTCTGCAATAACGCCTGCACCGGAATCCTGCGCAATTGATTCTATCTCCCCTCTGCCACACCCAAGGAACGGAATGCCGCATGCCATGTATTCGTAGGCTTTTGTGGGTGCAGCATACTCAAGTGTTTCAAGATTCTTAAGTGGTGCAAGGCCAATCAGGCTCTCGGAGAGGAGCGATGGAACCGCCTCTCTCTCCACAAGACCCGGAAACGAGACATAGTCGGTCAGCCCTTCAGCTTCGACTAGCTTCATCAGGTGACCTCTGATATCGCCATCTCCAACGATACAAAGACCGAGCTCTCTCTTCCGGAGGATTATTTTCAGCGAAAGGATCACATTCTCAAGATCCTGCGCATGCCCGATATTTCCTGCATAGATCAGGCGTTCGACCTTCGAGCCATTGGCTGGTTTAAAAAAACTGGTATCAACACCATTTGGGAGCCAGCGAATCTTCTTCTGGATGGAGGATTCGGGAGAGAGGCGTCTCCCGAGTTCATCTGTTGTTACCATGATCCGATCGGCAGATTGCAGGGCATCATGCTCCAGCCCCCGCGATAACCGCTCATAGAGGCTTCCCTTCCGGAGGAAACCAAGGCTGATGGATGCATCAATCCAGAGATCACGAACCTCAACTATCCATGGTTTCCGAAATAATGTCTTTGCAAATTTCCCGGTAATATGGGTGAAGAGGGGGGGGGCTGATGTGATAATTACATCATAGGATAAGGGATGAAGAGAGATCCAGAGTGTCGCATGAAGAGGAAAGAGGAGATAGTATGCCATTCGGCTCAGGAAACCCGGATCCTGTGATGATGGCTGCCAGGTAAAGAGGTTAATCGATCGAATGCCGTCAACTGTTCTCTTACGTGACAATCGCCAGGTTTTTGGAAAAGAACCTGGTGGAAATGTCGGGTGTGGAGATAAAACCGTAACGTCCACTCCCATATTCTGTAAATGAAATGACATATCACGAATACGGGATGCGTTTCCTGACTTCTCAGGGGGAAAATGCTGGGATATGATAAGGACTTTCTTCACGCTTCTCTTCCCTATCAGATTATGATCGTTTTCCAAGGGATGAACGGTCAAACGAGATATCATCCACAATCAGTTCTCTTCCATCTCCCATCAGTTTCACAAAAAAACCGGCATCTCTCCATCGCTTGTGATCGAGATGATTACGGGTATCAACAATATTTTTACTCCTCATCATAAGTGATGCAGGATCAATCTCCCTGAACTGATCGTGATCGGTTATCAGAACGATACAGTCACTCTCTTTCAGCGCCTCATGCATGGGGGAGAGTTCATAGGCAAACTCCTTGACGAGCGGATCAAAACACTTCACCTGGTACCCTTCGTTGAGAGCAAGCTGGATGAATTTTAACGCCGGGGTTTCACGGCAGTCATCAATATTCCCTTTATAGCTCACACCAAAGACTGTGATAACGGGATCCCGGATACCCTTAAGGATAGAGCGGACATGCTGGACCACATAGTTAGGCATCGTCTCATTGATATCCCGTGAGAGCTGAATCATACCGGTGTTTGAAGAGTTCTCTGTGAGGAACCATGGATCAACTGCGATACAATGACCTCCGACGCCCGGACCCGGCTTGAGAAGATTCACACGGGGGTGCCTGTTTGCAAGCTCGGTCACATCCCAGATATTAATCCCATAATCTTCTGCGATCTGAGCTAATTCGTTAGCGAGAGCGATATTAACATCCCGGAAGGTATTCTCAACAAGCTTCACAAATTCAGCTGTTTTGGCATCGGTTGTGTAGATATTCCCCTTCACATACGAGGAATATACTTTTTCTGCTACACTAATTGATTCCTGGGTGATACCGCCAATAATCCGATCATTATGTACCATCTCATACAGGGTCTTTCCAGGGATGGCACGCTCAGGGCAGTGTGCATACAGGAATTCCCCTGCCTTGAGGCCACTCTTTTCAAGGATGGGAATGACGACCCGCTCGCTGGCTCTCGGGGGTACGGTCGATTCCAGGATCACAAGATTTCCCTTTCTCAGGTGGGGGAAGATCATTGTGGCGGCTGATCTTACATACGTGAGATCAGAGATACGAAGATGCGTATCGAGAGGTGTTGGGACGGCAATAAGGTAGACATCTGCTTCAGGGACGGTTGTTTGTGCTGTGAAGTGATCTCCTGCAGTTTGAAAGAGTTCATCAAGACCTGGCTCACTGATGTGGAGTACTCCCTTGTTCAGATTGTGCACGACCTTTTCATTGATATCTACACCAATCACGGAATGACCGTTTGTCGCCAGAAGAAGAGCTGTTGGAAGACCTATATATCCAAGTCCAAGAATGCATATGGTTGCCATGTAAAAGTCACCGGCTTATCTATTGTAAGTTTATGCGTCTGCGGAATGTGAAGAACCATTGTGACACGGCAGCCCGTTACAAAGCGTAACAATTACTCTCCCGGCCATACCATCACCATAGGGATTCGTCCAATCCGCTGTTCTCATCAACATCTCACGGGTTGACGATAAAATCTTCTCTTTTGTTGTTCCTGCAAGGATGTTCGCCCCCACCTCGATCGTCTCCGGCCGCTCGGTATTCTCCCGGAGCGTGACACAGGGTATACCCTGAATGCAGGTCTCCTCCTGGACGCCGCCTGAGTCGGTGAGGACAAGGCGTGCGTGTGATTCCAGCTGGAGGAAGTCGAGGAAGCCGACAGGTGCAATCGTCATGATGCCGCTCATTTGGGTCTTTGAGATCCCGAATTGTTCGATCATCTTCTGCGTTCGTGGGTGCATCGGGAATACGACCGGGATTGCATGCTCGGTATGCAGGGTTTCAAGGGCTGAAATGATATTCCGAAGATGCTCTGGATTATCCACATTCTCTACCCGGTGAGAGGTGACAAGGAAGTATTCTTTCTCCTTCAGACCGAGCTTCTCCAGAATCGTCGACTTCTTCTTAGAAAGCTCGAGGTTCTGGAAGACCGCGTCAACGATGGTGTTCCCGGTGACGCTGATCTTATACTCAGGGATCCCCTCATTTAGCAGATACTCACGTGCTTTTTCAGTCGGGGCAAAGAGGCAATCTGAGATATGATCACAAACAACGCGATTGATCTCCTCAGGCATTGCCCGATCAAAGCTCCGAAGACCCGCCTCCACATGGCCGACCCTGATATGCAGCTTCGAAGCGGCGAGAGCACCAGCGAGGACTGTGTTGGTATCGCCCTGGACAAGCACGATATCGGGTTGTTCATCCATCAGGATCTTCTCGATCCCGGTCATGATCTTCCCGGTCTGGTCAGCATGAGTCCCGGATCCGACATCAAGGTTGTACTTTGGCTCGGGAAGTTCCAGTTCCTCAAAGAAGGTCTTATCCATCTCATAGGAGTAGTGCTGGCCGGTGTGGAGGATGAAAAAATCAACACCTTTCCGCTCACACTCCCTGATAATGGGAGACATTTTGATGATCTCAGGCCGTGTGCCCAGGATGATTGCGATCATCCTCTATTGCCCTCCATGTGTCCTATGCTCCTTCATAATAATCACCAGTGAATTCAATATCAACCCACACATCAACGCCAGAAGCCCGAGCGTCAGAAACGCGATCCCCCCGGTGAACAGGATGTAATGGAACGCTCCCGTCCGGACATACTGGGAGAAGGTGAAGAGCTCAAGAATGAAGCCGATGATGAAGAAGATGGCGCCGGGCACGCCAAACGAGAGCAGGGGGCGGCGGTACCCGATCACCCCGACGAGCTTGGCGAGGACGCCGAAGCCGTGGGAGATCGGGTTCTTCTTGTGCTTGTGGGGGACGTTGTAGGTGACGTTGATTGGGACTTCGCCGATGGTGAGATCGGCCTGTGCGAGGTTTGCGATCATATCTGATTCAATATCATAACCCTCAGAGGTGAAGCCTGAGGAGAATATCTGCCGGAGGGCCTGTGGACCAAGGGCCCGGAACCCGGACTGGGAATCCGAACAGGAGTGGCCGGATGCCGCAGTTGTAAATCCGTTGAGAACTTTCTGGCCGGCGATCCGGTACTTCGGGATCTCACCGTTGGTATCACACTTCAGGAACCGCGACCCGATGACGAGGTCCGCTTTTCCGGCAAGGACCGGGGCGACGACGGCCGGGATCTCGTCTGGATTGTGCTGGCCGTCACCATCGAGCATGACGACTGTGTCATAGCCAAGGTCCTTTGCCCTGGCAAACCCGGCCATCATTGCATGGGCCTTGCCACCATTCTCAGGCATCACGACAACGTCGGCACCGGCAAGGCGGGCTATCTCAGCGGTCTTATCGGCTGAGCCGTCGTCAACGACGATGACCGTCTCAACATACTGCCTGGACTGGAGTACCACCGAGCCGATGACAAGACATTCATTATAGGCAGGGATGATGGCAGCGATGGGGGCGATAGGGGCGTCTGTGTCCTTGAGTGGGGCTTGTGGGTGCTGTGAGTTCCTTGAGAGGCTGTGTATTTCCACTGGTTCACCATTTCCATCTGTTTTTGAGGAAGATAGTGATTCGGTTAATGGTTCTGTTAATGATTGGGCTAATGGTTCTTTCTGTATTGAATCGGGTGTAATACCTTCATGGGAGGTACTTGAGCCTGATCTATCGATAGTGGGAATATTCTCGAATACGGCTACCCGATTATATACTCCATTCATTCAATTTACTTAGGGCATTCCATCCATTTAAGCGTAATGATGTGTTGTTTGCCATTTCAGGCAGACATTCATTCATTCATTCATTCATTCATTCACTCTTCCTCTCTTATTTTCCTCATATGTCGGCAAATAGGGCTTAGAATGGCTTTGTTGTCACGGCATTTACATTCACGCCCGTGGCTCCCCCATTGGTTTCCGAAATCATGAGGGGTGAATCCTTTAGAGTAACACGCAGTCAGACGGATTTGAGGAATTGATTTACGGATGATCTGGGTGATTTGATGGGAATATTGGGTGTATAGCATGGATGGTATGGATGGCATGGCGTATTCTCAGTAGCAGGATGTTTCGGTAACTGGATCTCTCAGTAACATGAAGTGGGCGAACAAATCCAACTGTAACAAAATGTAACCAACTGTAATCAACTCTCCTCACTGGAGGGGTGGTTAGGGGCGGCTTGGCTTGGTTTGGGTGGAGGTGTTTAGTTTTTGCAAAACAAGCGCTTACAGGCTGCGATCGTATCCTTGGTGCATTTGTTGTTCTGTGCCCTCTATCACCCCGGCAAACCCCCTGCCCCCCTTCACCTGAAGGGGGAATGAGGATATCCGGGGGGTCCGGGCAATCGCGGGGAGCTCCGGTGCCCGGTTCGGGTGAGGGTAAGCCCATGGAGGCGCAGTAGAGGAGATAGTACGCCAGCGATTGCAGGTGGCGCCAGTTTTATGTGGGATGAATGGCGCGGCAGGGCGCGTTAATTATTGAGGTTCTGTATGCAGGGATCCAATACAACAACATAAGCGCGGGAGTGCTCGTCTCATGGGATATCTCCTGGGATCAGTACCTATAATAAGATTCCAGAGAGCGATCACAGAAGCGCTGAACAGGTTTAAAGATCTCTTCAATCCTGTTGAAGAATGCAATGTCGAATCCATGTTCATTTCGCATGATTTGGCCTTTGAAGACGCCACCGGCAATCTCTTCCAGCCCATTCTCTACATAGACTGCGACAAACTGATCCTTCTTGACCCCATATGAGATACAATCCCGAATGTGCTGGAATTCCATAGATACTGACTGTATAAGATAATGTTCATCATCGTGTTCCTTGACAAAGATGAAGATATGGATAGTGCTCTCTTTGACAAGCAGATCACTCAGGATAATATCCTGAATCGGCCCTTCAGGAAGAGTTTCAGGTACCAGAGACGATTGATCTTCAGCCATATGGTGGATCATGTCCAGAGAGATTCTTGTCTTATCATATCCTTGATCCCGAAGAAATGAACGCAAAGCAAGGAGATCATTCTTCCGCGTCCGATGGAAAGAGCCGTATATGCCAATAGCAATATTCTTCTTCTGAGAGTTACGTAATTCCAGCCTGTTTGAAAAAATATCCAGCATATGACTCTCATCATCCATTTATTGAGTTTTGAACCAGACCAGGATTAATGGTTCTGGTTAGCTGACCCTGTATGCCGGATAGTGCAAAGATTAATATTAGTTACAAATAATGAACTATTCTGAACAGGAGTGGGCAGCCGATGGATGAATGTATGCAGAAGCAATACCTTGAGAGGGTTCCGGTTGAGATCCGGGATGCGATCCAGAGCATATCAACAGATGCGGTCTGGGCGGTTTTTATTGCAGTGACATTTGAAGGCGAGAGTTACTTCACCGAACTCAAAGACAGGTTCTCTGCAAATCCCCGGGAGATGGATCGAATCCTGAAGAAGCTCGTGGACGGCGGCCTGGTTGCCAGGAAGGTACAGAAGCTGGAGGATATCGGCGACCGAAGGAAAGTGTACTATGAAGCAACACGATTTGGGAGAAAACTCCTGTATACCCTCTATGACATAGCACTCCCCCGAGAGGAGCCGGCAGCCAGAGCAGCTGGTGCAGAACCAGGTACAAAAGAGGCTAAACAAGCAGGTGCAAACACTACGTTCCCAACTGAAATGATCAGAATACAGGTGAGCGAAGAGGCGGATTATGGAAGACGGGGGGATGTGACCCCTGAGAAGAAAAGTGAGCTGCGGCAGAGCGCGCCAGCCCAGGCTTTTCTGCATAGATAGACCGGGATCCGGGATCTACATCCATGAACCGAGATCCAGTACAACAGCATAAGCGCGGGAGCGCTTCCATCCTCATTTGCGGGGCGATCAGCCCCGTTCGGTGACCGCCCGGCCGCTCACCCGGGAACCGGAGGGGGTTGAGGGGTGCCCCCCCGGAGGAGCGAGGAGTCAAGCTCAATTCGGCAGCCTATACCGGCAGATCATCCTTCACAGACAAGCGCTTACAGGCTGCGTTCGTCTTCTTTGTGTATCCGGTGTACTGTGACACTCCTCTCTCCGGCAATCCCCCCTGCCCCCCTTCACCTGAAGGGGGGGATCAGGATAACAGGGGGGTCCGGGCAATCGCGGGGAGCACTGGTGCCTGGTGCGAGAGGCGGGTAAGCCCACAGAAGTGCGGTGCAGGCGATAGTTGGGATGCGATTGCAGGTTGGCGGCGTTCCTCATCTCAAATGGGGGCGGCAGGGCCCGCCAAAAATTGATTTTCTGTTAGGGTGGACGGGGATCGGGGATCGGCATAGATGAACTGAGATCCAGTACAACAGCATAAGCGCGATAGCGCTTCCATCTTCAATTGCGGGGCGGCGAGCCCCGCTTGGTGGCCGAAGGCCGCCTACTCCGAGAACCGGAGGGGGATGGCAGTGCCCCCCCGGAGGAGCGAGGAGTCATACCATACTTGATTCAGCCTATTTCGACAAGCGCTTACAGGCAGGTGCGTATCCTTTGTGCATTTGTTGTTCTGTGCCCTCTCTCACCCTGGCAATCCCCCCTGCCCCCCTTCACCTGAAGGGGGGGATCAGGATAACAGGGGGGTCCCTTGCAATCGCGGGGAGCACCGGTACCTGGTGCGGGAAATGGGTAAGCCCATGGAGGTGCGGTACAGGAGATAGTACTTTGGCGATTGCAGGTGGCTCCGGTTTTGTGTAGGATGAATGGCACGGCAGGGCACGGCAAAATAAGTGTGTGCATCTTCTGAGACCCAGTACAACAGCATAAGCGCGGGAGCGTTCTCATCCTCTCGGCGGGGCGGTGAGCCCCGCTTGGTGGCCGAAAGGATCGCCTACTCCGAGAACCGGAGGGGGTTGAGGGGTGTCCCCCCGGAGGAGCGAGGGGTCTCTGTGACAGCTCTCAATCAACCCCCTACTCACCCTGGATATTGGTGAGTCAGCTACAGATAGACAACCCGTTCGAAGATTGGAGAGGAACTGGTATTGGCAGGGGTTCCTACCTATGTGTTACGAATATGGGAAGTATAGGGAGAGCAGCTCTCCTGAATATTATACCTGGATACCTGCCCTGACGAGAGCATCTTCGATAGAGGAGAGCTTCTTTTTGATCTCCCTGAATTCATCTTCAAGATATTTTCCAGTATCTTTTCTCAAACCGACAATCTCTTCTTTCGTCTCTCTCCCAATCTCAAGCATCTGATCCTGTTTGTCCAGCATTCGGTCCTGCTTATCCAGCATCTGATCCTGCTTATCCAGAGTCATATTGTGCAGTTTAAGACTTTGATCCATCTTATCCAGAGCGACAGTTTGCAGATTAATACTCTGATCCATCTTCCGATCTATACTATGGAGAACTTTTCCTGCATAATCCATCCGTTCAAATGTCTCATCCTGAATATCTCCACGGATGATCTCAAATCTGCTGAAGGCTCCGGTTGGTTCCTCCCAGTTGATACGAAATGACTGGACGGCTATTGGTCTCTGAATGATATTGATCTTCTTGATCAGATCCAGGAGATCGCTCTCTTGCCCTTCTGCAACGATCTCAACCTCGCCGGTATCAAGGTTCTTCACATATCCCGAGATATCCGTCCCAAAAGTCTCGTCAAAGACATGGTCACGGTATCCTACTCTCTGGACACGCCCGTCTGCAATAGCGACAAAACGTTTCATCTTATAATACTATAGAGAGGGTTGTATTAAAATAGTTTCTTCTGGCTCATTTATGATCCGGCTGAAACAACATGGGCACCAACATCCCCAGGCTCCCTCCCGAGGAGCGAGGAGTCTTTGTTATAGGTAGAATGACCGGGATACAAATCTCAGTCAGCCTTTTTCGACAAGCGCTTACAGGCAGCGTTCATCTCCCTAACACATCTGCTAAACCGTCACACTCCTCCCACAGGCAAACCCCCCTGCCCCCCTTCACCTGAAGGGGGAATGAGGATATCAGGGGGGTCCAGGCAATCGCGAATGAGCACCGGCGCCTGGTGCGGGTTATGGGTAAGCCCATGGAGGTGCGGTAAAGGAGATAGTACGGACGCGATTGCAGGTTTTTGGTGTTCTCCTTTTCGTGAGGGCGCGGCAGGGCACGGCAATTATTGCTTTTCTGCATGTAGAGATCCAGTACAACCCCATAAGCGCGGAAGCGCTCTCATCCTCATCGGCGGGGCGGCGAGCCCCGCTTGGTGGCCGAAAGGATCGCCTACTCCGAGAACCGGAAGGGGTTGAGGGGTGCCCCCAGGGAGGGACGAGGAGGCAATTCATTGAGTTTGAATAACGGGTTGACACCACTGTGTTACAAAAACTTCATGAATTCCTCAGCTGAAAGACCAGCCTGGGAGAGTATTGTTTGGAAAGTCTTTGGTGCAAGTATTTGTCCTGAATGAACTGGAACGGTGACCAGAAAGCCTCGTTCTGCATGATGCAGATAATGATGGCTGCCTCTGATGTGAACAACTTCAAATCCAGCCTTCTTCAAAGTTCGAATAACCTTATCTCCAGAAATTCTTGGAAGTTTCATATCCCAACCCTATTATTCGAGGAAAACAGCCCTGGTCTAAGGTCCCTATTCCAGGATTATATTCCGGCATTCTCTGCGTGCATCGGAACGGTAACTTCTACGGGAATCGGTCTGCCGAGTTTTCTGGCAACCTCAATATATCCGGAGATCGCTTCCTCAATATGAAGAAGAGCCTCATCCCAGGTTGATCCCTGGCTAATACAGCCTGGAAGAGATGGAACGGTTACGGTATATCCACCATCTTCATTTTTTTCCATGAGAACAGTATAGCGAAGATGCGTCTCTGACATTCATGACTCCTCCGGATTACACATTATCTATGGAACTATAAAGGGATTATGATGATTATCAATCCCTGACAAAAATAAGCGCCAAAATAACCATTCTATTGATTTTGCACCCTAAGAACTCCTCTTTCGTATGAAGGCAGCAGAGCACGCCAGACCGGGCTTTTCTGCATAGATAGACCAGGATACAGGATCTGCATCGTTGACAGAGATCCAGTACAACCCCATGAGCGCGTTAGCGCTTCCATCCTCTCGGCGGGGCAGCGAGCCCCGCTTGGTGGCCGAAAGGATCGCCCTCCGGCG
>NPIG01000777.1_pt1 | contig 20900 bp, 28 predicted proteins | sample 8637441 | NCBI WGS metagenome assembly NPIG01 (sample SAMN07420675, study PRJNA396082) | bioreactor metagenome | isolation source: sample BR6 brine-fed electro-methanogenic bioreactor BR | place: Japan: Kochi | collected 2016-06-14 | reverse complement strand
TTTCTTTACAGGCTCTTTTTTATCTATAAGAAAAATAATCTCTTACAAATGGATAAACCATATATCCTATTCCTAATGCGATAATAGGAATCGTATAGTATAGATAATTGTTAAAGTTAAGATTAAATTCTACATCATTTGGATTTTCACTATTATAATAAATTGTAATAATGGTCCCAACCCTTACATTAGATAAATTCTGAGTGGTATGCCCTGAGTATGTAACATTATCTACTATATATTCATAATTAATTGAGTAATGATAATCACCATCACTATTTCTCGTTCTATTGTAGTAGGTAATTTCAGCTTGAGTTTCTATATACAACCCGTCTTCATAATTTTCCCACTTTGTTTGAGCGTCAAAATAAAAGTATATGAGACCTACAATTCCTAGCATTAGAATTCCAAGCCCTGGCAACAAATATTTCCTTGAATAAATTTCATTCATAAGTAACCTCCAACCCTTCTTATTTTAACACAAATAGATAAATTATAATTATTACTTTTAAAACTTTATTTTAAAACAATTTAAGAGTATAATTTTATTAGGTGAATAATATGGACAATGTACTAAAAAGAACTCAAGTTAAAAAATTTGGATGGTATGGATTATTAAAGAACTTAAAGTTCTTTGAACCATACTTACTTTTGTATATGATTTTTCAGGGATTATCATTTACAGAAATTGGTGTGTTATATGCCATTAGAGAATTAATTGTTTTTGTATTTGAAATCCCATCAGGTGTATTTGCGGATACGTATGGGAAGAAAAATGAACTATTAATAAGTATTACCTTATACATTTTAAGTTTCGTTGGATTTTTCTTTGCGAGTAGTTTTGCATTATTTATTATTCCAATTGTTTTATTTGGATTAGGTGAAGCATTTAGATCTGGGACTCATAAAGCAATGATTATGGAATATTTAGATAAAGAAGAAATTAACATCTCTAAAAGACAAGTTTATGGATTTACAAGAAGTTATTCTAATATAGGGTCTACGATTAGTAGTTTATTCGGAATCATTTTAATCCTGACAAGCCCTGATTTGAATATCTTGTTTGTCATATCAATTATTCCATATATTATCTTAATGTTTTTAATTATAAGTTATCCTAAATACATGAACGAATCTAAAGAATGTTGTTTTAAAATGAAAGTATTTTTAAAAGAAAATATCGAAAGTATTAAGTATGTCTTTAAGAACAAAAAACTAAGAAACTATATCATTGATACATCTGTATTTCAAGCGAACTTTAAAGCGGTTAAAGACTATGTTCAACCTTTAGTCTATACAGCGGGTATCACCTATATATTATTTAGCAATAACACCTTAGACCAAAACCTCAAAGTATATATTGGTTTAACATATGCAATTGCTCAATTTATTAGTGTGTTTGTGGCTAGAAACGCTTATAAACTAAGAGATAAATTACCGACAGATGTAATCCTATATGTATCTTGGATCGTATTTGCGGCCTTTAGTATCTTAGTTGGTGCTTTTAGCACCTCTGAAATAGTTATAATTTTAGCTCTACAAGCTTTTTATATCACACAGAATATAAGAAAGCCATTTATGGTCCAACGCGTTGGAGACGCAGCTGCAAACGAAAGAAGAGCGAGCGCATTATCAGTGGAATCTCAATTAACCAGTTTATTAGTGATGGTTTTATCACCTGTGCTAGGATATTTAAGTGATACATTTGGAATTAGAAACATGTTCTTAATTTTAGGAATTGGATTGATTATTTACTCGAGTATACAATATTTATTTAAGAAAAATGGAAAAAAGAATGACCTTAAAACAAAGAGCTAAAGATTTAAAATTTAATTTGCCTGCTTTGTATATAGCAATGAAATCAAAACAAACACCTTTTATTTCTAAGGTGTTTGGCGGATTAACGTTGGTGTATGCATTGTCACCTATAGATTTAATTCCTGATTTTATACCGGTGTTAGGATATTTGGATGATTTAATCATATTGCCATTGCTCATATCTTTAACACTTAAGACGATTCCTAAAGAACAGTTTGATCTATACAAAGAAGAAGCCAAGGGTTTATGGGAAAATGGTAAACCTAAAAAATGGGTGTATGCAATCCCGTTTATCATTATTTGGATTTTTGTTGTATATTTAATAATTCGTGCTATAATTGATTAAAAAAATATGAGGTGAGTATGTTAAAAACAGGCGGAAAGATTAGTGTCATTGTATTAATAGTTTTGTTATTAGGCATGACGCTTTTACATCAATCAAGAGAGGATACATCGTATTATTCAGCGTGGACAAATGAAGGGTATATCAATGTGAATTATTTTCAACACGTTGTTACAACGGATGACCCAGTAAGTCCAGAAGATTTTTACTATTATGCATATAGTGATTTAGGGTTATTAACAATCAGTTTGATTGGAATTGTAACGTCTATATATTTATTAGTAACAAAAGCCAAAGAAGGAATTTTCTTTACATCGGATAAGTTAAAATTAGGAGGATATGTATTGTTGGTTTTAATCAGTATGATATCAGTGATATTGTTATTTCCAAATTATACAAATACAGGTGTCGTTGAGATTGGTTTAATAAATAAATTGTTGATGCTAGTAACGGCTTTAATGCCTATCATCGTATTATTTATCCTTAATTTTAATAAGATAAATAAATTAGGTGTGAGTTTTATACTAACGATGATTTTTATTGTATCTATTGTCTTTATGTCTTTTCTAGATATGTATTGGTTTATCTTAGTATTACAAATAATGGCGAGTATTGTCGTGGTTAGTTTATTGCTAGATGATATAGCGAAAGTTAACGCAACTGTGTATACAGAGTATGAAGAAGCAACTGAATAAAGAAAATGCAGATTCAAACGAATCTGCATTATTTTTTTTTCATTAAGTTTCTAGATGTCTTTCAGAACCTCTGTAATAAAGTGCTAATGTATTAACTCCGGAATGAGCCCCAATAGATGGCCCAATATAATGAATCATGAACATGTCTTCGGGAACTCCCAAACCTTTCATAATTAAGTCTTTAGCTTTTAAAGCATCTTCAATACAGTCACCGTGACCAATGTAGATGACATCGTTCTTATCTTTATCATATGTTTCAACTAAACGATCAACCATTAATTTAATGGCTTTAGCTCTCCCTCTCGTTTTTCCATAAGGTTTTAATTTACCATCTGGTGAAACATGGAGTAATGGTTTAATACTTAAAAGTGTTCCCATGATTGCAGAACCAGCAGATAATCTTCCACCTCTTCTTAAGTGGTTTAAATCAGCGACAGTGAATAAATGGATGAATGATTGCTGTTCTTTTTCTAAGAAACTAACTACTTGTTTTAATGATTTCCCGGCTAATCTCATACGAGCTGCATACGTCACCATTAATCCTTCACCGTTTGACGCTGATAAACTGTCAAAACAAACGATCTTACGATCTGGGTATTCAGCTTCAAGTTCTTTTTTTGCAATTAAACTTGAATTAAAAGTTCCAGATAAAGCACTTGAGAATCCTATATATAATATATCTTTACCAGCATCTAAATGTTTTCTGAATTCTTCTTCAAATTCTGCTGGGTTAATTTGTACTGTCGTTGCTAATTCTTTTTTTCTTAACATGTTGTAGAATGTAGGTAAGGCCAATTCTCTTTCATCTAAATAGCCTGTGTATTCTTTCCCTTTAATTGAGAACTTCATTGGAATAACATTAAGTTCTAATTCCTTTGCAAGACTATTAGGTAAATCAATGTTTAAATCAGCGACAATTTCATAATTACTCATATATATAATACCTCCCAAAAAATTACTATGTCATACATAATACTTTATCAAAATAATGCTGTGATGTCAATGTTATTAAAAATAATTTTATCACATTTTTGGCAAAAATAGAAGTTATAATGTATAATTTATAAAGAGGTGTATAACATGAATTATAAGAGTAAAAAAATAATTAAAAATATCGACTGGGTTGGTGTGATTGATTACAATCTTGATGTGTTTGATATCGAGATGAAAACCGAGTTTGGTTCAACATATAATAGTTACCTCGTCAGAGGGTCAGAAAAGACTGCATTAATTGATGCGGCTAAATATAATTTTAAAGAGGAGTACTTTGGTAGAATACAATCTATCGTAGATATTAAAGATATAGATTATGTCATTATGAATCATACGGAACCTGATCATTCTGGGTTGCTAAAAGATTTATTAGAAGTCAATCCAGATTTGGAGATTTATGGGTCACATGCTGCACTGATGAATTTGAAAGAAATATTGAATGTTCCTTTCAATGGACATAAAGTAGCGAATGGAATGACATTGAGTTTGGGAGATAAAACGTTAGAGTTTTTTATTCAACCAAGTTTACACTGGCCAGATACTATATTTACATTCGTTCAAGAAGATAGTTTCTTATTCACGTGTGACTTCTTTGGGGCACATTATTCTAGTGATCATCTTCTTGTTGAAGAATGCGAAAAACAAGATGTGTATAAGCAAGCTATTGTTGATTACTTTGAAGCCATTATGAGTCCTTTTAAATCATTTGTGAGAAAAGGATTAGATACAGTTAAAAAGATTAATCCTAAATACGTTGCTGTATCACATGGTTTAATTCTACGTGATGAGTATTTAAAAGACGTTATAAAATTGTATGAAGAGTTATCAGTAGAACCTAAAAAGCATGATGTTCCATTTGTCGTTATTCCTTATGCAACAGCTTATGGATTAACCAAAAAAATGGCTGATGTCATTGAAGAGACTTTAAAAGAAGAATTAGATGGGCAAGTCATTATAAAAATGTATGACTTGATTTATGCTGACCATAAAGAGATTGTTGAAGATGTTAAAATTTGTGATATGTTTTTAGTTGGCTCTTCAACGATTGTAAGAGATACTGTTAAAGTGGTTTGGGAGTTATTAGCTTCTATTAATTATACGATGACTAAAGGAAAGATTGCTTCAGCGTTTGGATCATATGGATGGTCTGGAGAAGCAGTAAACAATATTTTATTAAGAGAAAAAATGCTACAGTTTAAATTAGTTGATGAAGGATGTAAAGTTAAGTTTGATCCTTCGACTGAACAAATTAGAATCATCAAAGATTATGCAAAAAACTTAGCAAGTTATTTAAAGAAATAATTGAATCGTTATATAAACCAAAAGGTGCTTAAATGAATAAGCACCTTTTGATTTAAATAGTGGATAATGAAAAAATTTATTATTAGATGACTAGACGTCGAATTCGTCTAGCATATCTACTCTTACTTGATGTCTGCCACCTTCGTATTCAGCGTTTAAGAAACTATCAACGATATCTTTAGCTAATTCGCTTCCTACAACTCTAGCTCCGAAACAAATGATTTGTGTATCGTTATGTTGTTTTGAAGCGTGTGCTGAAAATGTATCTGAACATACAACAGCTCTAACACCTTTATGTTTGTTCGCAGCGATACTCATACCAACACCAGTTCCACAGATTAGGACACCTTGGTCGATTGATTTATCTTGAATCATTTTCGCAACTTTGCTTGCGTAGATTGGATAATGTGTTCTTTCTGAAGTTTCAGGTCCTACATCAATAACTTCGTGTCCTGAAGACTTTAAATGTTCTACAACAATACTTTTTAATTCTACAGCAGTATGGTCACTACCAATTCCTATTTTCATCATTTACATCTCCTTTATTATTAATGACGCTCCTATTATACTATTTATTGGAGAATCATCAACATAATTTACATTTAAATCTTTGATTAAACATTTAGATCGTAGGTTTTGTTTGATGACTTCTAATAAGGCATCTTTTGGGAAGCCATCCATATTGATAACCCCACCACCAATCACTAGTTTTAAAATGTCTAATGCGTTGATTTCAACGGATAATATTAAACCTAAGTTATAGATAAACTCTTTGATTAACGGGTGATCGCTATGTTTGGTGAATATCTCGCTTATTTCACCTTCTAAGTTATTTTCTTTGTGGATTCTAACGAGAGCTCTTCCTGAGACAATTGTCTCTGTACAGCCGATTTTACCACAACCACAAACTCGCTTATTTCCGATGACTGGAAAGTGTCCTAATTCTCCAGCAAAACCATTCGATCCAAAATGTAGTTTTCCGCCAATTTTGATTGAATTTCCTAAGCCCGTTCCTATATAGAACCCTAATACATCAGGTTCTTGGTTTAGATTGAGTCTATCAAGGTCGTTTATAAATAAAAGGTTAACATCTTTGTTTATAACGACATGTTTATGTGTTAGTGCTTTGATTTGATCATCTAAATCTTTTATTTCTAATTGTTTTAAATTAGGCAATGATAAGATTTTATTATTTTTAACAATTCCTGGTATACCGATGCTTATAACATCAATATCGGGATTTTCTTTTACTATTCCAGCAACGAATTCTGGAAAGTCTTTAATGCTATTTGAGAATAATTTTTCAACATTCGATATATGTTTTTCAGTGACTATACCGTATCTTGTATGTGTTCCACCAACATCAATACCTAAAACTTTAAACATCGAACTCACCAATGAACTTTTTGATTTTGTCAAATGAATACTGTAGATCGTCCTCTTTGAAAAGTGTAGAACCTAAGATAAATATATCAGTTCCATTTTTATAGTAAGTCTCAAATGTTGAAAAATTATTAGATCCATCAACTTCGATTAAGAAGTCTAGATTATGATGAGCTCTATAATCATATACTTCCTTGATTTTAGAGATAGCTTCTTTAATAACACCTTGACCAGCAAAGCCTGGTTCAACTGTCATGACGGTTATCTTGTCAATGTGATCTTGATAATATTTGATTGCGTCTAAGCTTTGGCTCGGACTTAATACAACACCAAATTTAGCATTGTTTTCTTTTATTTTTTTAATAAGTTTAAAAACGTTTTTTTCTATTGTGTTTGGATGGAATGAAACATAGTCAGCTCCATACTCCAATAATAAATCAACGTATTCACCCGGATTTGTCATCATAAGGTGAGCATCGATTGGTTTATCCGTTAGAGCTCTTAATTGTTTGACAAAGTCAAACGATAAAGCTAAGTTAGGCACAAAATGCCCGTCCATGATATCGATATGATAGAAGTCTGTATTCTTATCAATAATATTAATTTGATCTTGTAGTTTAAACATGTTGACACACATCATTGAAGTTGCGAATTTTTTCATAAAATAATCTCCTTTTTCTTACCGATTAAACGGGCATTTTTACCTATACTTTAATTAATTTTTTAAATTAGTTTAAACTAATTATTGTTCTTTTGTTACTACTGATAAAGCAACACCAACGTTAGCTTCTACAGTTTCTCCTGCTAAGTAGTCTAAAGCGATTTGTGCAGCAACTCTACCCATTTCAACAGGTTGTTGAGCGATTGTAGCAGCCATTTTATCAGCGTTGATAGCAGCAATAGCATCATCAATTGCATCGAATCCAACGATGTATGAAGTTGCTAATGAAGTGTTAGTTGAACCTTCGATAGCAGCAACAGCACCTAATGCCATTTCATCATTTGCAGCGAAGATACATACTGATTCAGGATTACCTTGTGCACTTAAGAAGTTTTCTGTAACTGTTTGTGCTTCTGATCTTGACCATGATGCAGTTTGAGTTAAGTCGATAGTTCTTGTTCCCCATTCAGCTTCGAATCCAGCTTGTCTATCAGTTGCAGCAGATGCTCCAGCTTGACCAGTTAATTGAAGTACTGGTAATGATGTATCTGTACATACAGATGCTAAATATTCAGCAGCCATTTCTCCACCTGCTACATTGTCAGATGCAACATGAGCAACGATATCACCAGAATCAGCTCCTCTATCTACTGTGATAACTGGAATACCAGCGTCGTTAGCTTCTTGAACTTTAACACCAACAGTTGTTGAATCAACTGGGTTTAAAAGAATTAAAACAACATCTTGAGCGATTAAGTCTTCAATTTGTCCAGCTTGTGTAGCGGCATCATTGTTTGCTCCTAATGCTACTAACTCATAGTTAGTGTCAGCTAATACTTCTTCGATACCATCTTTAATATCATTGAAGAATGGGTTTGTAAATGTAGATGCAGCGAAACCGATTTTTTGTGTTCCTTCAGTAGTTTCGCCTGTAGTTTCTCCACCACAACCTACTAAACCAAATACTGCAAATACTGCTAAAAATAATACTAATACTTTTTTCAAAATTTTTCCTCCTCATTTTATTTGGGTAACCACCCATAATTTTGAATTTTTATTTTTTAAATCATTTAAAATGATTTTTAAAATCCTTTATTTCTTACTTCTATCTGCGATTACCGCTAAGATAATCACAAGTCCTGTAATTACTTGTTGTAAATAGTCACTTGTCCCGATTAAGTTTAATCCATTTTGGATGACTGCAATAATAAAAATCCCCATTAATGTACCAAATGCTTTTCCTTTACCTCCAGCTAAACTTGTACCACCAATAACAGTAGCGGCGATTGCGTATAGCTCATAAGATTGACCAGCTAATGGAACCGCTGAGTCAACACGTGATGTAACGATAACACCAGCCAATGCTGCTAAGATACCAGAAATCATATAAATGTAAATTAAATTATTATCTACTTTTATACCTGAAAGATTAGCTGCTTTTTTATTTCCACCGATTGCATAGATTCTCTTACCAAATGTTGTATTTTTTAAGAAATATAAGAATATAAAGAATACAATTAATAGTACGAGTGCAGGAACAGGGAAGAATCCAAAGATTTTTCCTCTACCGATCCATTCAATCATTCCACTTCCTAATACAGAGTTAGGGACTCCGTTAGAAATTAACAAAGTGACACCTCTCCATAACATCATTGAACCTAATGTAGCAATAAATGGTTGTAATCTAAATTTTGATATTAAGATTCCGTTTGTTGCTCCAATGATTGCACCTAAACCTAATGCGGCTATAATTGCTAACCATGAAGGTAATCCCGCTTTGATTAACATAGCTGTTACCATTCCTGAGATTGCAAGTGTTGAACCAACAGAAAGGTCAATACCACCTGAGACAATGACAATCATTAAACCAAATGCTAAAACCCCATTAACAGCCGCTTGTCTTGAAACGTTTAATAAGTTATACGTTGTGAAAAACTTGTCAGATGCTATCCCTACGATAATGCATATTGCGATTAATCCAATTAATGGGATATTTCTTCTAATGAATTGAAGTACATCAACAGCTTTGATGTTTTTAATTTTTTCTTTCAATTTTTTCTCCTCCTACCATATATTTCATGACAGTTTCATCTGTTAAATTTTTGTTTTCTAATTCTCCAGTCATTTTACCTTCATGCATTACATAAATTTTATCTACTACTCCAAGTAATTCAACTAGTTCACTTGATACGACTATGAATCCGATTTTTAATTCTCTTAACTTAAACATTAGTTCATATATTTGTTTTTTCGAGTTTACATCAATACCTCTTGTAGGTTCATCTAAGATTAGAATCTGTGGATGGGTTGCAAACCATTTAGCCAATACAACTTTTTGTTGGTTACCACCACTTAGTTCATTAGCGAACTGATCGTAATCTCTACATTTTACATTTACAGTTTTAAAATATTCTTGAGTAATTTCTTCTAACCTATCAGCGTGAATGATTGTGTTTTTACTAAGTTCATTTAAGTTGTTAAATAATAAGTTTTCCTTTAAACTGAAGTCTAAGAATAATCCTTCATCTTTACGGTTTTCAGTTACATAACCGATATGACATTTTCTTGCATCAGTTACCGATTTGATTCTAGTTAATTCATTTTTATAATATATCTCACCAGAGTCCGCTGGATCAACACCGAAGATTGCATTCATGATTTCAGTTCTACCTGAACCCATTAAACCTGCAAATCCGATTATCTCACCTTCTTTGACTTCAAAGCTGATATCTTCAAATAGTTTTTCTTTTGAAAGGTTTTTGACTTTAAGTAATGATTCACCTAATTTAATAACTGGTTTATCAGGGAATAAACCACCTAATTCATAACCTACCATATTCGCTACGATTTCATCATGCGTAATTTTATCTAGATTTTCTCTTTTGATAAAAACACCATCTCTTAGAATCGTGATTGAATCGCATATCTCAAATATCTCTTTCATTCTATGAGAAATATAGATGATTGATTTTCCTTCTTTTTTAAGTATTCTAACAACTTTGAATAAGTTTTCAATTTCAAGTTCTGTTAGAGCACTTGTTGGTTCGTCCATGACGATTAACTCGGCATCTAATAATAAGGCTTTTGATATTTCTATCATTTGTTGGATTCCAACGCTTAGTGTATTCATTAAGGCATCTAATTCAATTTTAATATTTAGTCTTTTAAAAATTTCGTTTGCGATTTTGGCTTGTTTTTGAAAATTGATTTGTCCAGATTTGTTTCTTATTTCTTTATTCATAAATAAGTTGTCAAGTACTGTCATATCACCAAATACATTTAATTCTTGGTTAACAATCGCAATACCATGTTTTTCTGAATCCCTAATTGTTTTAAAATCAACTTCTACATCGTCAACGTAGATTTGACCTGAATCTTTATGATAGATTCCAGTTAAGATTTTCATTAACGTAGATTTTCCAGCTCCGTTTTCACCAACGAATGCATGAATTTCATTATCTTTAACCATGAAATCTACATCTTTTAAAACATGCACAGGGCCAAAAGACTTATTTATACTTTTCATTTGTAAATGCATAATTTATTCCTCCGTACCGAAGTAAACACCTGATTGTAAAATAATGTTAGCGTAAGGTGTATTTTCACCTGTTCGAATAATCACTTTGCAGTCTTTTGTTAATTCTTTAAATGTTTCATGGCTTACATATTCTGTTTCGGTTTTACCTATAAGGTCTTTTACACTTAAATGTAATGCATTATTTTGTTTTTGGATTTCTTCAGCTAAGAAGACCTTTTCATAGACTAAATGTTTGTCCAACTCTTGAAGAATTGAATAAAAACTTGGTGTACCGAATGTGACTGCTAAATCAATTTTTTTTACTCCGTTTGGAATTGGTAAACCACAATCACCAATACAGATTTTATCTGTGTGACCTAAGTCGGCTAAAACTTTTGATATGTCACTATTTAACGTACCATGTTTTTTCATTTTCCTAATACCTCTTTAACTCTTTTATAAGATGTTTGAGCACCTAAGAATTGACAAGTAATAGATGCTGTTCTAATCCCTTTTTTAATGGCTTGTTCAACTGAGAGTCCTTGTGAGATTCCTGATGTAAATCCAGCGACGAACGAATCCCCAGCACCTGTTGTATCGACAACATCAATTTTCTCAGCTGGAATTGTTTCTGGGATACCGTCTTTTAAATACATAACGCCATCTTTACCAACAGTGATGATTACTTTACCTTTGTTTTCTAAGATGATTTTATGTAAATCATTTGTACCAAAAATAGTCTCAGCTTCTGTTTCGTTTGGAATTAAGTAAGTGACTTTCTCGACTACTTCGGGTTCTAAGTAAACAGCTGGTGCTGGATTTAGAATGATTTGGATTCCTAAATCGTACGCTTTGTTTATTAAATATTTGATTGATTCTAAGTTGATTTCTAATTGTAAAACAATGATTTCTAATGTTGGATTTTTTTCTAAAAACATATCAATGTCTTGTTTATCAATTTTATCATTAGCCCCTTTGAAAACAATGATGCTATTATCTTTGTTAGATAATTGGATGATTGCTAATCCTGTATTGCCGTCTTTTACTTCAACTGTTGAATGCAATCCTTTTTTTGATAAGTTATTTCTAGCTTCTAATCCAAAAATATCACTACCAACAGCTCCAAAGAATGTGACTCTGTCTTCCAAAGCATTAAGTATCACAGCTTGGTTAGCACCTTTGCCACCGTTCTTAATATCGTATTTTCTACCGAAGATTGTCTCACCTTGTACAGGTAATCTATCAACTTGATACATGACATCTACGTTTATACTACCAATAACTCCAATTTTCATAACTTTCACCTCTATAAAGTACTTTCTCTCACGATTAATTCTGAATTTGATACATACGTTTTAATAAACGATTGATCATAATTAGAATATTTATCATATGCAATGTTACACATATCGATTATTTTTTGATCAATTGTTGTCAGTCTAGGTAAGATATTTTTAGATAATCTAATATTATCGAACCCAGCAACTTTGATTCTTCTTAATTGTTTTTTATAATATAAATCATTGAAATATGATTGAATTTTTATTGCTTCATTATCATTACGTGCAATAATAGCTTCTACGTTGTTATCTATGACATACTGTTTTAGATCTTCGAAGTTAACTCCTTTTTCTTTATCATATTTATAATTTAATATTTGTTTTTTATATTCTAAACAAACAGCTTCATATCCTGTTGTTCTATCGATCACAGAATCAGATTCTTTTAAACGAGAGAAGAACATGACGTTATCTTTAACGTTTTGAAAAACATGCTGAGATAAGATATAACCATTATTTAAGTTGTTTGACACAACTGAAATAAAATTGTCAAACTTTCTATCAATAGATATAACTGGAATTTTTATTCCTAAATCTAAAAGTTTATTTTCGGGAACTTCAGATCGACATAAAAATAAAGCTTCAACTCTGAACCCGCGAATAAACTCGATGGACTCAAGCTCTTGTTCGTATTTAGAGTGGGATGTTTTGATAATAAGGGTTTTACCTTCTTTAAAAGCTAGTTCATCTAATCTTTTTATGATTGTTAAGAAAAATGGATTATCAAAGTCTGGTACAATTAACCCTATAAAATTACTTTTTGAAGTTCTTAATAATTGTGCGTAGTTATTTCTAACATACCCAGTTTTTTTCATGGCTTCTTCAATAATTTTACCTTTTTTTTCACTAACACTTTCTCCTCTTAAATACCTAGAGATTGTGGATTTAGAAATTCCAGAAACTTTAGCTAAATCAAGAATCGTTACATTAGATTTCATGTTTACTCCTTTTTGGGAAGGTTCCCATTTTCTTTAATTATATAATTGTGAAAGCGCTTTGTCAAGCATATTTTTGTGTTGTATGTAACCGATTTTATATATAAACAATAAAAAAACCGAGATTTCGGCTTTTTATCACTATTAAAAATTAAAATGTATTTTTCTTTAAAAAATCAACGGCTATTGTATATTTCTTATCTGCTGCTTGTTTGATATATTTATGAGCTTTTTTTCGATCTTTTTCTGTACCTAGTCCAGAATAGTAGAAGATTCCTAAATAATATATAGCTTCTAATACGTCTTTTTCAGCAGCTTTTTTCATATAGTTAAATGCGTCTTCATATGACTTTTTAACGTTGATTCCAAAATAGTAAAATTTGGAAAGTGCTAAATCAGATAAACCATCTCCTAATTCAGATGCTCTTTTGTATGACTCAAACGCTTCGTGGTATAGTTTGTTCTTATAGTATAAATCAGCGGATTCCCTAAGAGCTATGACATCGTCTGTGATTCTATGGGTTGCTTTTGTAAACATAGCGATACCCTATAAAGGTTGAGCATCTTTTGGATACTCTTTTGACATTTTATCGATGAATAAAACACCTAATAAATGATCATATTCATGTTGGAATACAATGGCAGGAAATCCTGACAATCTAATCACTTTTTCTTCTGTAGCTCCAGTTTCTAAATCAACGATGTTAACACGCGCTCTAATTTTTTTAGACCTTTTAACGAATCCAGTGATTTCTTCATCAACGGATAAACACCCTTCTCCACTTGCTAGGAAAGTTTGTTCTTCTGAGAATGAGATAATCTTAGGATTAACAAATGCGAGTTCTACATCCTCTTCCTTTTTTTCATCGTAAGCTTTTATAAAAAACATTTTCTTAGAAACATTGATTTGAGGTGCAGCTAATCCAACAGATGGTCTGAGTTTATATTGTTCAGCTAATGCATCATCTTGTGAATTGATAACTAACTCAGCCATTTCTTTAATAATTTTAAAATTTTCTTTTGATAATGGTAACTCAACGTCTTTAGCTCTAAGTCTGAGCGTTGGATGACCGTCTTGAATTACATCTTTCATTAATAACATATTTATCACCACAATTATTATAACACAGACCATATAAATATATAGATAAATACGATTATATATGTTATAATTTTACTGGAAAAGGTGATGAAAATGGTAGATAGAAAAGGAATTGTTATTTACTTTGCGAACAAAAAAGTAATCAAAACGATAAAACAACACAACGTAAATATATCTTATATAAATCAAAACGGGAAATACTTGACTGGTTATTGTAACGCAGAAGATTTCCCTTCAATTAAGAAGGAATTAAAGAAACATAGATTGATTAGAAAAGTGGAAGAATCTCTTGTTGAAATGCCTTCTTTAGACATTTAAAAAACACATAAAAGAAATTAATGCGTCTGTCAATAAAAAATACTTGACAGTCGCATTTTTATTTGATAAAATATATAAGACTTAATATCAGGAGGAAGAAAAATGGTAAAACTTAGATTACAAAGATTTGGTTCAAAACAAAAACCATTCTATAGAGTCGTAGCTGCTGCTTCTAAAAAACCTAGAGATGGAAAATACTTAGAAATAGTAGGAGTATATGATCCAACAAAAGAACCTGCATTCGTACAAATCGACGCAGAAAAAGCTTTAGCTTGGTTAAGAAAAGGTGCGCAACCTACAGATACAGTAAAAAGTTTATTCTCAAAAGAAGGAATTATCAAACAATTCGTATCAGAAAAAAGTGCTAAGTAAGGAGTTTATAAAATGGCTGTTGATTTTGAAAAACTAGTTTTAGATTTGGTAACGCCATTAGTTATACATCCGGAAGATTTAATTGTTAAAAAGTTTTCTGAAGATGAAACTTCTATTACTTTACAAGTGCTTGTTAATCAAGATGATTTAGGAAGAGTTATAGGAAGAAGCGGAAGAATCGCAAACGCAATTAGAACAATTGCATATGCTGCAGCTTCAAGACTAGGTAAGAAAGTGAATATCGACTTTGACTCATTCTAAAGATAGACAATATTTAGGAGTTAGCGCTTGTTTATTAGGAGTAAACTGTAAATATAATGGTTCTAATAATTTAAATCTTAAAGTATTAGAGTATGCTAAAGGATATGAGATTATTAGGTTATGCCCTGAAGTTTTTGGAGGTATGCCAACACCAAGAATTCCGTGTGAAATTCAAGATAACGGAACAATCATTAATAAAAACGGTGAAGACATGACAAAACACTTTAACTTAGGGAAAGAAAAAACATTGGAGTTACTAAAAAAATATAACTGTAAGAAAGTTGTATTAAAGAATGGTTCACCATCTTGTGGATATACTACGATCTATGATGGTAGTTTTACTAACAAGCTGATTAATGGACAAGGTGTTACAACAAAATATTTAATTGAAAATGAAATCGATATTATTGATTTAGAAACTTAAAAAATCAACACTATTGTTGGTTTTTTTGTTTGGAAAGAAAAAGGGAAATTATGAAAATAAAACAAGAAATAGAAAATGCAATAAAAGAGATGGGGTTTGTCGACTTAACAGACATTCAAAAACAAACCATCCCGTTATTATTACAAGGGCAAGATGTTATAGGGAATTCACAAACTGGGACAGGTAAAACTGCTGCATTCGGGATTCCTATTTTAGAAATGATTGATTTTGAAAAAGACACAATTCAAGCGGTGATTATTACACCGACAAGAGAATTAGCTGTTCAAATCAAGAGAGAGTTATCAAAAATATCGAAATACATTCAAAACTGTAGAATCGTTGATGTTTATGGTGGTGAAATCATCACAAGACAATTTGCAGCTTTAAAGAAGAAACCACAAATTATTGTTGGAACACCAGGACGTATTTTAGATCATATCAACAGAAAAACAATTCGTTTAAATGACTTAAAATATTTCATTTTGGATGAAGCAGACGAAATGTTAAAAATGGGATTCATTGAAGATATAGAAACAATCTTTAATTCAACACCAGAAGAAAAACAAACGTTAATGTTCTCAGCGACAATGCCAAAACAAATCATTGGATTAGCTAAAAACTACATGCAAGAACCTGTTGTTGTAAAAACAGCTCCTTCAGATATTACAAACCAAGATATCGTGCAATATTACTACAAGGTTAAAAGAGAAAACAAAACGGAAGCGGTCTATAGATTATTAAATATCTACAGACCAAACCTAGCATTAATCTTTTGTAATACAAAAGCTAAAGTTGATGCGTTAACAGAAGAGTTAATTGAACGTAAAATCAGTTGTGATAAAATTCATGGAGACTTACCTCAAACAACACGTTTAGATGTTCTAAATAAATTCCACAATGGAGTTATCGATGTTTTAATCGCAACGGATGTTGCCGCAAGAGGATTAGATGTTAAGAACGTTGAAGTCGTTATTAACTATGACACGCCTGAAAAAGCAGATTATTATGTTCATAGAATTGGTAGAACCGGACGTATCGGAAGACTCGGTCATTCATTCACTTTAGTTTCTAAAGGTGAAATGAGACGTATTGATGATATTGAAAGATTAACGAAAACAAAAATCAAAAGAAGAAATATTCCTACATACCAAAGAGTTATGGATATTAAATCTGAAAAGTTCGTAGAAGATATTCAAAACATTGTCGAAAATGAAAATTTAGATAGAGAATATGCAACACTCAATAGATTAGTCAATGCTCAAATACCAGAAGATCAAATCATCGTTGCTTTACTTAAAAAACTTAACGCAGAACACGATTCTTCGTTAAATAAAGATGATATTAATGAAACATTTGAAAAAAGAAACAAACATGATTACAAAGATAGATTTGATGGTAGATCAGGTAAAGACGATTCAAATGAGACAACTCGTTTCCACTTAAACTTAGGAAAACGTGCAGGTTTGACAGTCTCTGATATCTTAGATTTTGTTTGCTCTAGAGTAAACATTAGAGGCAATCACATTAAAGATATCGCAATCTTAACTGAATTTTCTTTCTTTACAGTTCCTAACAAATATAAGAATGATATTTTAAGTAAATGTACAAAAACGAAACTTAAAGGAAAACGAGTAAGTGTAGAAGTTTCACGTAAAAGAAGATAGCGCACTATATTGACAAAACCTTATAATTAGCTATAATTAAATTATGCAATATTCGGAGGTTATATATGAAAAAATTAGGTGTTTTAGTGTGTACAAACTCAGCAATTGATTATATTGATCATGACTATCAAGTTGATGTTGTAAGATCAACTGTTCTTTTAGGTGATAAAGAATATATCGACTATGAAGAGTTAACAGCGGATGAGTTTTACAGACAATTAAAAGAAAACCCAGAAATCTTCCCGAGAACAGCGATGGCTTCTACTGGGAAAATGATTGAACATTATGAGAAATTAAAGGCTGAGGGATGCGATACAATCATTTTCATTACTATCTCAGACAAAATGTCTGGAACTTATGAAAACGCAAAATTAGCAGCGAAAGAAATTGAAGATGTTGATATTAGAGTTTTCAACTCTAAATCATTAGGATATGTTGAATGTCAAATGGTTTTTGCAGCTCATGAAGGATTCAAAGCTGGAAAAACAATTGATGAAATCTTAGAAGATCTAGCATTTATTAGAGATCATTCAAAAATCTATTTTGCAGTTGAAGATTTATCATATTTAGTTAAAAATGGTCGTTTATCAAATGCTGCTCACTTCTTCGCAAAAGCTTTAAAAATAAAACCACTTCTAGAAATCAATGATGAAGGTGCTGTTGTTTCAAAAGAAAAAATAAGAACCTTTAAAAAAGCATGTGCTAGAGTCGTTGAAATGTATTTAGAAGAAACAGAAGGAAAAGAACACGAAGCTTATATCATTCATGCAGAAAATCCTAATGCAGTTGAATACATAAGAAATCTTATTCATGAAGTAAGACCAGAAATAGAAGTAAAAGATTATTTACTTACACCAGCAGTAGGTGCCCATGGTGGACCTGGTGCAACATCTGTAGGATATACACTAAAAAAATAATTAGGAGTAATACATGATCAGTAGTGACATTATCAGAGGAAATATCGATACAATTATCTTAAAACTTCTACAAGAAAAAGATATGTATGGATATCAAATCGTTAATGAAATTAAATCAAGAACAAATAACCTCTTTGATATCAAAGAGGCTACTTTGTATTCGGTTGTACAACGGTTAGAAAAACGAGAATTAATTTCTTCCTATAAAGGCACATTATCTCATGGTAGAACAAGAAGATATTATAAGATTACATCGTTTGGAAAAGCATACTATGTTGAATTAATTAAAGAGTTTAAAGCGCTCAAAGAGATAATGGCAAATATCATAGGAGGTGACCTTGATGAATAGCATAAAAAGATTCGTAACTAATTTATTAAAAGGCTTTTTTAATGACGAAGATAAAAAAGAACTTATTGAAGTAATGACAACGTCAATAGAGGAAAAAGTTGATGACTTAGTTGAACAAGGTTTAACCGAAGAGGAAGCGATTGAAACGAGTTTATCAGAATTAGGAACGACTGAAGATGTATTACAAGCATTCCCAGAAGCTGAGAAACTAAAAGAAAACGTTGTTAAAAAAAGAAAAAATCAAGTATTTTTCGCAACAGCATCCTATTTAATTATTGCAGGATTAGCAATATATATTAATCTAACATACGTACCTAGTGTTGTATGGTTTTGGTTTGTTGTTATAGGCGTATTATTCTGGCCTTTAACTATGTTGTATCTATACTTGGAAGCGAGACGTTAATTTTGAAAACTAGAAGAATCGTATTTCTATCAGTCATGATCGCACTTAGTATTGTCTTAAGTATTGTGGAATCAGCTGTATCTGTTTATTTCTTTACAATACCTGGTATGAAACTTGGATTAGCGAACATCGCTTCAATTGTTGTTGTCTATACTCTAGATAGAAAATCAGGCTTAATTGTGGCTTACTTAAGAATTTTCTTAGTAGGTTTAGTTTACTCAGGGTTATTTTCACCATCCAATATCATTAGTATTTCTGGTGGAACCCTAGCTATTCTTACTTTGATATTATTATATAAAACTAAATTATCAATCTATACAGTATCTGTGCTTTCAGCGTTAATGCATATGATAGGTCAAATTATCGCTGCTATATTTATCGTCAATACAGCAACAATCATTTATTATTTACCATACTTAATTATCATTAGTGTTCCTGCTGGAATTATCACGGGATATTTAGCTAAAAGAATCATTGATAGTTTTAAAGAAAGAATCTTAAGATTCAAGTAGAAACATGCAAGATAACATATAAGATATTCTTTGTTATCTTGTTTTTTTTAACTGCTAATGGTAACATAAGTTACCAAAAATATTGACAAAAAATAGATTTAGTAGTAAAATGAAATTGTAAAAATACCAAAGGAGGTAACTATTATGGTCTTGGAGAAATGTATATATACATAGAAGGTGAATAATGTGAAAAATGAAGTAATATATTTTATTAAGAAAGTCAGAAATCTTATTAAAGATAACAAATACGTATTTGATGATAAAGATTATGGTAATGATAAAACTTATGATATGATATTACTTGAACATTTTGGAATTACACCTAATGAGGCAATATCACATATAAAGACACTTAATTACCATTTATGGGTAAACGATGAAAAACCTGATTACCTAAAAGATAGTAATGCGTTTGTGTTCAATAAGAGAGTAAATAATGTTGAAGCATACATAAAACTAGAAATAGAAGAAAATAAATATGGAGAGTTATTGGTTATTTGGTCTTTTCATAAAGACAAATAATAGAATAGATGATCTATTAGAAAGGAGATTGGACTTAGAAAATGAGGGAAGCATCAATTTGCAGAAATTGTAAAAGTGTGAGCGAGGAAATAAGAGATGTCAAGATTGAAGTAAAAATCAAAGACAAAAAAATATTGGTAGAAGCTCCTAGAAAAGTCTGTACAAATTGCAATCAAATCAAGTTCGATAAAGAATTAGATCAAAAATTTGCTGAGAAAGCAATAAAAATTTATAATGAAAAATATGGTATAAGAGGGGCTGAAATTACAGCCCTTAGAAACTATTTTGGTGTAAGTCAAGAGACATTTGGTAAAGCTTTAGGAATAGCTAAGAAAACAATAGTTTCATACGAAAACGAAAATGCAATTCCAAATGATGTCTATTATACGATGTTAAAAAGCATATCAGATGATAAAAAGAAGTTTTTTGATTTCGCAGAAATTAATAAATCAAAATTAACAGGATATGAAATCAAGAAAATATTTGAAAGAAATGAAGATTTACTGTATGATTTGAGTAATCCATTTGCAGTTTTGAAATTAGAAGAACCAACAGAATATAATGGTTATAGACGACTTGACATAAATAAAGTAGAATCTATTATTCAGTATATAGTTACAAAAGTTAAAGGTAAAACGAAATTAGCCAAAACACTATTTTTTTGTGATATGATTTCGTATAATGAAAATGCACAATCTTTAACAGGTTTGGAGTATCTAGCCGCGACTAATGGACCTTTACCAAATCGTTTTGATTGTATATTAAGCAATATGATAGAAAAAGGTAAGCTTACTTTAGATATGGTTGATGTAGCAGATTACACACAATATAATTTCTATAATAATAAAGATTTTAAACTTAATGAAGAGGATAGAAAATATATTGACATAGCTATAAAATTCACTAAAAACAAATCAGCTTCAAATCTATCAAAGTTAACGCATAAACTAAAAATATGGTCAGATGCAGAACCATGGAATCATATGTCATTTGACTCAATTACAGACTTTTCACTTGAAAATTTAAAATAAAAAAAAATAGCTGAACTGATTATAATACCTTTAAAGGA
>NPIG01000775.1_pt1 | contig 20987 bp, 17 predicted proteins | sample 8637441 | NCBI WGS metagenome assembly NPIG01 (sample SAMN07420675, study PRJNA396082) | bioreactor metagenome | isolation source: sample BR6 brine-fed electro-methanogenic bioreactor BR | place: Japan: Kochi | collected 2016-06-14 | reverse complement strand
GGTGCCGAGCTGGCGCCGGCCGCGCTCGAGCGCGCGCTCCGAAACGGCCGAGGCGTCGGCGTACGGCAGGCAGCCCCGCTCCTCGAGGTGCTCGAGGTCGTCGTCCTCGGCGAAGCCCCGCGCGCGGGCCCATCCGGCCCCCTGCGAGAGCACCTCGCGCAGCTCACGCTTCGTCAACGACAGATCCGTGCGGCACGAGCCCAGCCCCGAAGGCACGCCGGCGAAGAGCGCGTCCACGGTCTCGTCGAGACGCGGCTCGAGCTCCTCGCGCGTCAGCTCGGTCGCGAGCAGGCGCACTCCGCAGTTGATGTCGTAACCGACGCCGCCCGGAGAGATCACCCCCTCTTCGACGTCGAACGCGGCGACGCCCCCGATCGGGAAGCCGTAGCCCCAGTGGATGTCGGGCATCGCGAGCGAGCGGCCGACGATCCCGGGCAGGCACGCGACGTGCGCGACCTGCTCCGCGGCGCGGTCCTGAAGAAGTTGTTCGACGAGCGCCTCATCCGCGTAGACGAGCCCCTCGACCCGCATCGCGCCTTCGCGAGGGATCCTCCAGCGCACCGAGTCCACGCGTTCCAGCTTGGCCATGACAGCCCCCTCTTCAGAGATCGAACAGGACCTGTGCCCGCCAAGCGTCCCCTTCCCGCGCGACCTCGAGCGCGTGGTAGGTCACCGCCTTGATCTCCGTCTCGAAATCCTCCTCGCGGGCCGCGATCCCCCACGTGCGCCCAGCCACGTGCTGCTCGTCCCACGCGTCCACCGCAAAGCGGGTGAAGATCACCCCCTCGGCCATCGCGAGCGAGAGCAGCTCGGCGAGCCACGCGACGAGCAGCGCCTCTTGGTCGGGCGCCGTGACCTCGACCCGGAGCGCCTTCCCTGGCTCATCCGGCTCAACGAGCCGATCAAAGGGCGCCATCACGTCGAACATCGCCGACGCCGCATTCTCGAAGAGCGCCGCGGCGCTCTCACCCCGCACGACGACGCCGACATCGGCCGTGTGCTCGAAGAGCTCGTAGCGCGCCGCTGCCCGGCTCACCGCCGGCCTTTGCCGCGCGTGCGCCCACCGCCCTTCCCCGAGCGCCCGCCGCCCTTCTTCTTCGGCTGCGCCTTGGCCTTGGCCTTCCCGCCCCCCTTGGACTTGCCCTTGGCGCCGCGCGGCGCGTTCGCGGCGTCCACCGGAGAGAAGTCGATGAAGCCGCGGAGCAAGTCGACGCGATCGACGCGCACGCGCAGCTCCTGACCGAGGCGGTAGTTCCGGCCGTCACCGCGGCCGAGCAAGCGGCGTTTGCGCGGGTCGTAGCGGAAGCCGCCCTCGCCGCCGAGGCGCTCGATCGGCACGAGCCCCTCGACATAGGGGTCCTCGATGCCGACGGAGAGCCCGTGCGGGAGCACGTCGACGATCCGCGCGTCGTACTCCTCGCCAATGCGCTCGCCCATGAACGCCGTCACCTTCCACTGGATCGCCTCGCGCTCGGCCCCTTCGGCGACACGCTCGAGGCGTGAACACTCGACGGCGAGTTCCGGCAGGCGCGCGAGGCGCTCGGCGCGCTCCCCGCCGCGCTCGCGCTTCTTCTCGAGCAGGCGCGCGAGGTCGCGGTGCACGACGAGGTCGGGGTAGCGCCGGATCGGCGAGGTGAAGTGCAGATAGCGTGGCAGCGCGAGGCCGAAGTGCCCGAGACACTCGGCGTCGTAGCGCGCGAGCGCCATCGAGCGCAGCAACCACCGGTGCACCGCCCGCTCTTCGGGCCGCCCGAGCGCGAGCCCGGCGATCTCCGCGTAGACCCGCGGCGGCAGCCCCTTGGGCCCCGGCTCGGGGAGCGTGTATCCAAGCCCGTCGAGCAGCTCCGAGAGCCGGGACAAGCGCATCGGGTCGGGCTTCTCGTGAACGCGGAACAGACTCTGCTGGCGCCGCTTGCGCAGCCAACCCGCGATCGCGACGTTCGCCGCGATCATGAACTCCTCGATCATCCGGTGCGCGAGCAGGCGGGGCCGCGCGTCGATCGCCTTCGTGCGTCCGTCGTCGTCGAGCTCGATGCGGACTTCCGGCAGATCGATGTCGACGGCACCGCGCGCGCCACGGCGCACGATCAAGCGCCGCGCGAGCTCGGCCGCGTCCTCGAGCATCGCCCGGATCCGCGGCTCGAGCGGCGGGTGGTCCCCGCGGCGCTCAAGCGTCGCCTCCACGCCGTCGTAAGTCAGCCGCGCCGCGGAGCGGATCACCCCGCGGTGAGGCGTCGCGTCCGTGACGCGCCCCGTCGCGTCGAAGAGCAGCGTCACGCCCTGCACGAGGCGCGGCGTGCCGGGGCGCAGCGAGCACAGCTCCTCGGAGAGGCGCGGCGGCAACATCGGCACGACACGCCCGGGGAGGTAGACGCTCGCCGCGCGCGAGAGCGCCTCCTGGTCGAGCGCGCCGCCCTCGCGGACGAAGTGCGCCACGTCTGCGATGTGGACGCGCAGGGCGAAACCGCCGTCGCCGCGCCGCTCGACCGAGATCGCGTCGTCGAAGTCCTTCGCGTCGGCGCCGTCGATCGTGACGACGGGCTCGTGGGTGAAGTCCTCGCGGCCCGTGAGGTCCCAATCGTCCGGCCCCGGGCACGCGGCCGCCTCCTCGAGCACCTCCGCCGGGAAGTCCGGCCTGAGGCCGTGGCGGCGGATGACGATCTCGACGTCGACGCCGGGCTCCTCGGCTTTCCCGAGGCGCTCGACGACCTTGCCGCGCGGCGACGCCGCACCGTGCGGGAGGCTCTCGAGCTCGACGCGCACGATCTCGCCGGTCACGGCTGCGCCCACGCCGTCGCGCGGCACGACGACGTCGAATCCGTACCCGTCCTCGAGGGGCTCGACGATGCCCCCGCCCCCGAGCGTGCGCTCGAAGGTGCCGAGCAAGGAGCGGCTCCGGCGCTCGAGCACCCGCATCACACGCCCGCGCACGCGCCCGTCCTCACGCACTTCCTCGATGCGGGCGAGCACGAGGTCGCCGTGCATCGCGCCGCGCTCCGCCTCCGCGGCCACGTAGAGGTCCTGCCCCTCGCCCTCGGGGATCACGAAACCGAAGCCCGCCGGGCGCCGCCGGTAGACGCCGACGACGTCTCCGAGTGACGACGCGAGCCCGAAACGCCGCCCCTCGATCATCACGAGGCGTCCCGCCGTGACGAGTTGCTGCAGGGTCAGGCGGAGCTGGGCACGCTCGGCGCGTGGGAGCCCGAGGGCGTCCGCGATCTCACGTGCGCGCATTGCCGGGGGGGAGTCGTCGCGGCCGAGCATCTCGAAGACGGCCTGCTCGAGGGCGGGTTTGCGGGGCATCGATCCTCCGGGGGTCTTGCACACCGCCCGTTCGCCGTACCATGCTCGGCGGCCTGCGGCGTGCCGCTGGCACCACGATAACCGATTCGATCCCGGCATTTGCCGATTGCCCTGGCGCGGAAGTTCATGTCCCGACGACGTCGTCCCCTCTCGCCTCCTCCCACCGGCCTCCGCTTGCTCGCGGCGCTGCTCTTCGCCGTCTCGGGCGCGGCAGCCCTGATCGACCAGGTCGTCTGGACGCGCTGGCTGCAGCTCAGCCTCGGCGCGAGCAGCTACGCGGGCGTCGTCGTGCTCGCGACCTTCATGGCCGGGCTCGGGCTCGGCGCGGCCTTCGCGGGCCGGATCGCAGACCGGAAACCCGGGCGCGCGCTGCTCTTCTTCGCGGCGGCGGAAGGCGGAATCGGGCTGTGGTCGCTGCTCTCGATCCCCCTCCTCACCTTCGTGCTGCCGGCCGGCAGCACCGCGCTCGCCCGCCTGTTCGGCGTCTCCGCGCTGCCCTTGCCTCTTCGCGGCGTCCTCGCGGCGGCGGCGCTGCTCGTGCCCACGATGCTGATGGGCGCGACGCTCCCGCTGCTCGCTCGCTGGGCCGTCGACCTGTTCCACAAGCCCGGGCGTGACATCGGCCTGCTCTACGCCCTGAACACGCTCGGAGGCGCCGCCGGCGCGCTCGGAGCCGCCTTCCTGCTCGTCGAGAGCCTCGGCCTGTCGGGCTCGGTCGCGCTCGCCGGAGTCGCTGACATCGCGGTCGCCGTCGTCGCCTGGCGCCTCTCCCGGCGCGCCATCCCCGCCGTCGAGCAACGGGAGGAGACGGCCCCGCCGGAGGCAGACTCCGGCACACGCCCCTTCGCCGGGGCCGTGCTCGCCTTCGCGTGCAGCGGCTTCGCCGGCCTCGCGCTCGAGGTGCTGCTCTACCGCATCCTCGCCGTCGTCGCCGGGTCGAGCGCCTACGCGTTCGCGACGATGCTCGCCGGCTTCCTCGTCGGGATCGCGCTCGGCAGCCTGATCGGCTCCGCGCTCGCCGATCGCAGCCGCGCGCCCGGCGCCTGGCTCGCGCTCGCTCTCGCCTCGCTCGCGCCCGGCGCCGCGCTCGTCCGCTACGCCTTCGCGCGTGGCGCCTACGCCCGGATCGGCGAAGCGCTCGCCGGCGAGGGCTACGGCGCCGAGCTCGTCGGGGCTCTCGTCTGCCTGCTGCCGGTCACGCTGCTGCTCGGTCTCGTCGTGCCCTGGGTCGCCCGCCTCGCCGCAGCCGCGCCCAAGCGCCTCGCCCGCCGCTTCGGGCTCGCTTACGCCGCCAACACGCTGGGCGCCGTCTGTGGCGCCCTCGGCGGCGGTCTCCTGCTCCTGCCGCGCCTCGGGAGCGCCGGGGCGCTCGATGCGATCGCCGCCCTGGCGGGCCTCGTGGCGCTCGTGGTCGCCTGGCTCGCCGCGCCGCGTCCACGCCGCGCCGTGTTCGCCGCCGCTGCGCTCGTCATCGCCGCGCTCGGCGCCCTCGCCGGACACGGCACCGACCCCGTGCGCCATCGCCTGCTCGGCCGCTACCCGGCGGAGTCCGTGCTCGCCTACCGCGAAGGCCCCGTCCAGACGATCGCGGTCGTCGCCGAGCGGAACGTCCACCAGCTCGACTTCCTCCGCCTCGTGACCAACCAGACGAGCCTGACCGGCACGCACCTCTACGCGAAGCGCTACATGCGCCTGCTCGGACATCTGCCCGCGCTCCACGCGCGCACCCCGCGCCGCGCGCTCGTCATCTGCCTCGGCACGGGCATGACGGCGGCTGCGGTGAGGACCCACCCGGAGGTCGAGCACCTCGACATCGCCGAGATCTCCCCGGAGGTCGTCGAGGTCGCGGAGCACTTCACCCCGCTGACCGGCCCCCTCCTCGAAGACGCGGGCACCCGCCTGCTCGTCGACGACGGGCGCCACGTCCTGCTCGCCTCGGCCGAGCCGTGGGACCTGATCACGCTCGAGCCGCCCCCGCCGCGCGACTCCGGCGTCGTCTCGCTCTACACGACGGAGTTCTACCGCCTGTGCCAGAAGCGACTGACGCCGGGGGGCGTCGTCGCGCAGTGGATCCCGCTCCACTCCCAGTCCGCCGAGGAAGTGCAGATGTTGATCCGCTCCTTCCTCGACGCGTTCCCCGCCGTCATCGGTTACCTGCCCGTCGAGCGCGAGCTGCTCCTGATCGGTGCCGCCGAGGACGCGCGCCTCGACACGCGCTCGCTCGCGGCGCGCATGGCGCCGCCCGCGGTACGCGCTTCCCTCGCCGAGATCGGCCTCGAGGAGCCCGCCGCGCTGCTCGCGACGGCGCTCTTCGACCGCGCGCGCCTCGAGCGCATCGCCGGCGATGCCGGCGCCGTCACCGACGACCGCCCGCAGGTGGAGTACTTCCGCCGCCACGGCCGGCGCCCGCTCGGCCCCGACCCCCGCCCGTGGCTCGGCGACACGACGACCCTCGGCTCGCTGCTCCGTGGCCCCGTGCCCGATGCGCTCCCGGAGGCGTTCGCGAGGGACCGGGAGGCCCTCGTCGCCGCGCTGCGCGCCGCCCTGAGCATCGAGACCCGCGAGGAGGGCGCCCGCGCGAGCCAAGCCGCGGCGGCGCTGGCGCTGCGCCCCGACGACCCCTACTACCTCTGGTCCCAGGGGCTCAGCGACGCGCACCTCGTGCAACTGCGCCAGCGCGCCGAACGCACCGCGACCGCCGCGGGATGGCGCGAGCTCGCCTACCGCCTGCGGCAACGTGGGCGCGCGCCGGAGGCCGCGGAGGCCTACCGCGCGGCCCTCGCGGTCGACGCCGACGACGTCGAGACGCTGCTCCAGTTCGGGGACCTCCTGCTCCAGGAGCTCCGCCAGCCGCGCGAGGGGCTCGCGCTCCTCGAGCGCGTCCTCACCCTCCAGCCCGGACACCCCGCCGCGCCCGCGATTCGCCGGATGCTCGATCGCGCGAGATCGCGCCCTCGGCCTTGACGAGTGCCGAAGCGCACTCTAGACTTCCGCGCGTTGCCGAAGTGGCGGAACTGGCAGACGCGCATGGTTCAGGTCCATGTGGGCGCAAGCTCGTGGAGGTTCGAGTCCTCTCTTCGGCACCAATTCGACGATTCCAGGGCGGCCTTCGGGCCGCCCTTTTTCGTGTCCGTCCCTTCTCGGGACGCGCCTGTCAGGTTTGGAGCAGGATCTCCCGCATCCCGTCGCGGCGCAGCACGAACTGATCGACGACGAGCGGCGGGAAGAGCGCGTAGAGCTCGCGGTTCGGGCGACGCACCGCGTGTGCCGTCGCGCGCGGCAAGGGCTCGAGCACGATGCCTCCGTCCTCGCGCGCCTCGGCGCGCAGGCGCCGCGCGATCGGTGAGCGCTCCGAGCGGCTGAGCAGGTAGACCCGCCCACCCGGCGCGAGTACCCGCGCCCACTCGGAGGCGAGACCGGAGAGCTCCCCGTCGTCGACGAAGTCGATGACGTCGAGCCCGAGGACGATGTCGAACGCCGCGTCCGGTTGCGTGAGCGGAATCTTGGGCGGTTCCTCACCGTCGACCGTCACGCGCGCTCCGCGACCGCTGAAGACTTCGAGCACAGAGCCCGTCGGCGCCCCAACGAGAAAAACGCGCGCCGGCTTGGTGCCGGACGCGCGCTCTTCGATCGTCTGCAGCAGGCCCGCGAGAATGCGCGAGCCTGGTGTGATGACCATCCTCTCGGGCGGCGGTAGATCGCCGTCCGAGCGGCGGCCCCAACGCAGCGGCAGCCTCAAGACCCCGAGGGAGCCGGCGCACCGCCCTTGTTCGGGGTCGGAGCGCCTCCGGACTTGCTGCGATCCATGTCGACGTTGCCCTTGAAGCGGGCACCGTCGGCGATGCTGATCCGCGGAGAGACGATGTCGCCGATCACCGCACTGCCGGCGGCGAGCTCGACACGCTCACTCGCGACGAGATCACCCTTGACCTCGCCCTGGACCGTGATCGTCCGCGCCTCGAGCGTGGCCGCGATCTTCGCCTTGGCGCCGATCGTCAGCTGATTCTCCTTGAGGCGGACGCTTCCATCGACGCTACCCTCGACCACGAGATCCTCGCGACCGATCAGCTCACCCTTGATCTGGATCGACGGCCCGATGACCGCCTTGCCGGATTCCATCCTCTCTCCCTTCGTGGGTGCCGCAGCAGGAGCGGCCGCTTCCTTCTTCACCGGAGTCGTCGCGGAGGGTGTGACGGCTTTCGGCTCCTCCGGTTCCTTCCGACCCCACATACCCATCGGGGTGCCTCCTTGCAGGATGCGCGTTGTGGCCCGCCGTGCTGGCAGGCTCAGCTCTGGGGTTTCCCGGCGGACGCGGGAAACCGGTCGATCAGCGTGCGGATGGAGGTGGAGACCTCCTTCTTGACGAGGCCGTCGCGGTCGTTGTGGAAAACCCAGTCGAGCACCGCGATGCTCTCCGCGCGCCCGACCTCGCCGAGCACGCGGGCAGCCTCGGCACGCGCGAAGTTGTTCTCGGAGTAACGCACGCGGTTCTCGATCAGCTCGAGACCGCCCGTGTCTCCCATCTTGGTCAGTACGTAGGCGATGCGGATCGCCGGCATGTCGTCGATTTCCTTCGCCAGCGCCGCCTCGAGCTCGGCACGCGCCCCGTCACCCTTGATCTGGTAGAGCGCGAACGCGGCCTTGCCGCGGGTGACGCCGTCGTAGTCGTTCATCGCTTCGAGCACGACATCGAGGCCGTCCTCGCTGCCGATCAACCCGAGCGCCTCGACGGCCCACGCCTTGTTCTTCTCGTTGTCGGTCGCGAAGACCTCGCGCAGGATCCCGATCGCCCGCGGATCGCCGATGCGCCCGAGGGTCTGCACCGCCGCGTTGCGGATGCCCTCGTCGTAGTCCTCCTCGAGGCGGCCGACGAGGTACTCGAGACCGGCCGGCTGCTGGACCACGGCCAACGAGGTGACGATCGCGCGGCGCACGTCGAGCTCCGGGTCGTCGCCGGGGCCGCGCGGGAGTGCCTTCGCGCCCATCGCGACGAGGACCTCGGCGGCCGCGGGGTACGCCTCTTCGAGCACGTCGCGCAACGCCTGGGCGGNNGGTGCGCGACTCGTGGACCGACGAGACGGCGAGCGCCTCGACGGCCTTGACCGTCCCGATGCGCCCGAGCGACTCGATGGCGGCGGTCTGCACGAGCTCGTGATCCTCCGCGATCGCCTTCGCGAGAATCGGGATGTTCTCGTCCGCGTGGTTGATCCCCAGATCCGACGCCGCGATCGAGCGCTCGCTCGGCGTCGCGCCCGGCAGGCCTTGGTTGCATGCACTCGCAAGCGCGAGCAAGAGCAGCANNGAGGCGCGGGCGAACTGAACGCATGAATGGCTCCTGTTTCTCGCGTTTCTCCGCAGCGAAAGCCGCAGGAACGCGATATCTTAGGCCCGTGCGGATTAGAGGGTCAACTTCCACGTCTTCGCTGGTACTTCTTCTGCTCGGCGCGCTGGTGCTCATCGCCCTCGCGCCGGGGGTTCATGCCGCACGGGATCGCGGGAAAGATACGCCGCGTCGCCTCGAAGAGTGGCACAAGGGTCCGGTGCGCTACCTGATGAACCGCACCGAGACGCGCCTCTTCCGCCGTCTCGAGAACGATTCCGAACGCCTCGCGTTCATCCGGCGCTTCTGGGAACGTCGCGACCCGGACCCCCGCACTCCCGAGAACGAGCGGCGTCTGACCTTCTGGCGGCGCGTCGCCGAAGCGAACCGCCTCTTCAGAGACACCCCCCTCCCCGGCTGGAAGACCGACCGCGGGAAAATCTTCATCCTGCTCGGAGCGCCGCACGACACCGAGCAGAAGGACGAGTACGACACCAAGATCAGAAACAGCGTGCAGCGAGGCCTGTTGCGCTGGCACTACTACGGCCTCGAGCGCGCGGCGAAGAAGGCGGTCACCGTCATCGCCTTCATCAGAGACACCGACAACGACTGGCGCCTGACGCACGACCCGAAGCTCTCGAGCGTCACGCTCGACGTCAACGCGCCGACCGATCAGGACCAGTACGACGCGCACGCGCTCGGCAGCATGTACCGCATGACCGAGTCGATCCCCTACGGCGAGACCGACCTCGGCACGGCGATGGACCTTGGCCGGCTCCAGGAGGTGCCGAGCGAACGCGAGCTGATGTCCTCGGCGGTGAGCTCGGAGCAGTTCCTCGGCAACGTGTCCGGGCGTTCGCACGTCGCGGTGATCGAGACGCCGCACGGCACCTTGCTCGCGATCACCCTCGCCGTCCCCAAGGCGGAGCTCAAACACGCGTTCGACGGCAGCGCCGTCTCGCTCTCGCGGCGCTTCACGGCATCGGCGCAGCTCCGGCCGCGCGATGCCACACGCCGCACCTTCTCGATGATCGAGCTGCCGGACGAGTCCTTCGCCACGGACCCGATGCCCAACCCGAACGACCCCTGGCTGCGCCTACAGGCCGTGCGCCCGGTCCCCCCGGGCACGTGGAGCCTCAGCGGCGTCGTCCTCGATCGCACGGGCGGCGACGCCGGGGTCGCGCGCGCGGAGATCACGGTGGAGGAGACACCCCGGGACGCGCCACGCATCACCGGCCCGATCCTCGCGCGCACGATCGAGGAGAGCGGCGACGCGCCGCGCGAAGGCGCCGAGCCCTTCCTGCTCGCGGGACACGTCGTCGTACCACGCATGGACAACGCGCTGACGAGCCTGGACCCCTTCCGGCTCTTCATCGGCGTCGACAGCCCGGCGGCCGCGCCGGACACGCCGGTCGCGTTGTCTTGGAATCTCGAGCATTACCGTGGCGAGGACTCCACGTGGGAGACCGTGAAGACGAAGCGCCTCGACGACGCGCGGGGCCCGCGCGCGTGGCAGCTCCCCGCCGGCGCACTGCCGCCTGGGCGGTACCGTCTGGTCTTCGAGGCGAGCACGCCGGAAGGTGTGACTACGGAGCGCAGGGCCACCTTCTCGGTGTCCGGCAGAGCCCCGCAGCCGAGGGCTCCTACCTCTCGCGCTCGTTGATCGCGGACTCGAGCCCGAGGACCTGACGCCCCGAGCCGTCACGCAAGCCCAGCACGTCGACCGAGACGAGAGCCACCGACTGGCGTCCGTCGATGCGGGCGTAGTACGCCGCCTTGAGCGGCGAGGAGCGCCCGACGTCGAGGCTCGGCGGTGCACTCGCCACGGTGCCCGAGCGCAGCGTTGCTTCGATACGCACGGCGGGCACCGGCGCGAGCCCGTACTCCGCGAGGTCCTCCAGCCGCGGCTCCTCGTCGACGATCTCGACGAAGCGCACGCGGCTCCAGTCGCTCAGGACGTCCGGCGCGTACGCGGTGTCCGCGCCCTCGGGTCCCTCGGCGACCTCCCAGCCCGACGCACCGCGCTGGAATCGCACGGCGCCGACCTCCTGGATCGCGAGCGAATACGCGTCGACCTCGGCCGTACCGTGGGCGAAGACGAGCTGCCCCTCGGTGAGCACGCCCTGCTCCTTGTCGCGCCGCAGCTCACGCACCGCGAAGAAGCCGAGAAGACCGAGCGCGAGCAGGGCGACGATCATTCCTCGATAACGCATCAGCGCGACCTCCGGAAGTACCAGAACACGCCGCCGAACAGGAACACGACCAGCGCCTCGATGACGACGATGAAGCGCACCATGCGCCGCTGACGGGGCTCGAGGCTCATCGCGCCGCGGGCAGTCGTCTCCTCGCCCGCGCGCTGGATCAAGAGCTCCTGGCCGGTGAGCCAACGGACGAGGTTGTCCGCGAACGCCTTGTTCTCGAGCGAGTCGTAGTACTCGTCCTTGAACAGGTCGGCGNNGACGACGACGAGGCGCGCCTCCTCGCCGAGCTCCGAGCTCCCGATCTCCGCCTCGAAGCGCCGGAAGGCCGCGAGCACGGCGGGCGGTGTCGCCTCGCCGGCGCGGAGAACGCGCGGCTGGAGCTGCGACACGTCGCGCACCTTTGCCGGATCGACCTCCGCGTAGCTGCCCGCGCTTCCGCGCAACAGGACCAGGTGGAAGATCTGCCGATCGCTCGGCACCTCGAAGAACTCGAGCGGGCTCGAGCCCGGCACGAGGACGGACTTGCCCGCGAGACCGGCAACCGAGCTGTGCGAGCTGAAGCCACTCGCGACGAGGGTCAGCGGATCCGGGTAGTCCTGGAGTTTGGACTCACGCGCGTCGACGAGCGCACCAGGCAGGACCCTGAGGCCCCAGCGCTCGAGGAGCTCACGCGCGGGATGCTCGCCGTCGTCGTCGAGCGACTCGCTGTCGCCGAGCATGAGCATGCGGCCGCCGCGTCGCAGGTAGGCGTCGTAGGCCTCGACGTCACGCGGGCGCAGCGTCTCGCGCGGATCGGCGGTCACGACGAGCGCGGCGTCCTCGGGGATCGCCTCCCCCGGCTCGAGCGCCAGGCGGCGGAAGACGAAGAAGCGTTTGCCGAGGTCGCCCTGCCAGCGGAGAAAGCCCTCCCCACCCGCGGTGTCGAGCTCACGCTCGCCGTGGCCGAGGACCCAGTAGATCACCTTGCGCGCATCGCTGCGCACCTCGAGCAGAGCTGCGGCGAGGTCCTCCTCGCCGTGCCCCGGGAAGAAGGTGCGTTTCTCGCCGGCGCGCACGACCGTCATGTTGTTGCCGCGCACGCCGAGCTCCTCGATGAGCCCGGGCCGCTTGTTCGGGTCGGCGACCGTCACCTGCACGAGCGGCTGGTGGTACGCGACGAGATCGAGCAGGTCGCGGGTCGCGCGCGTCTGACGCGCCTCGCGCTCCGGCAGGAACGCGTAGATCTTGACTTCGTTCTCGATCGTGTCGAGGATGCGCACGGTGGCCGGGTGCAGCGAGAACACGCCCTTGCGCGTCATGTCCCAGCGTGCGCGGTAGCGCACCGCGGCGAAGTTGATCAGGAGCACGATCATCAAGCCGACGACGGCCGCCAGGACGAAGCCCGCCCCGAAGCGCATGCGCTTTCCGGCGCTGCGGTCGGCGAGCAGCTCGCGGTAGCCCCAGATGCCGGCGGCCGAGAGCAGCGCACCGACGCCGAGGAGGAGCTGGTAAACGAGCGGGTACTCGCGCGAGGCGAGGACGGCCCAGCCGGCCCCGATGACGAGAAGGGCCAATCCGATCGGGCCAGCGGCATACAACATCCGCTTCATCGCGCTACCTCCACCTTTGGCTGTCGAGCACTCGCGACGTCAGGTCGAGCAAGAACATGATCCCGGCCGCGAAGAAGATGAGCGCGTGGGTGTCGATCACCCCGCTCGCCAGCGTGCCGAGGTGCGCGCTAGGCGTCAGTCGTTCGAGCTCACCTCCGATCCAAGGCACCTTCGAAGCGAGAGGGCCGAGCACGTTGATCAAGCCCATCATCAGGAACGCCATGAACGCCGAGATCATCGTCGAGTCGGTCAGGCTCGAGGCGAGCAGTCCGACCGCGAGCAGGAAGCTCCCGTAGAGCAGCGCCCCGATGTAGCCGCCGTAGATCGGCGCCGGGTCGATCCCACCCCACACGACGAGCAGAGCCGGCATCCACACCGACAGCGCCAGCATCGTGACGAGCACGACGACCGAGCCGAAGAACTTGCCGGTGACGAGCTGGCGCGTCGTGATCGGCGCGGTGAGCAGGAGCTCCGCGGTGTGCTGCTTCCGCTCCTCGGCGAGCAGGCGCATCGTCAGGAGCGGCACGATGACGAGCAGGGTCCAGATCACGTCGCTGCCGAGCATCCCGCGCACGATCGACTCGGCGCCGGGCACGGTCATCAGGGGGTTCTGCGCCGCCGCGAGCCGCTGCCGGTCGTAACTGAGCATCGCGAAGAAGAAGAGCACGCCCTGGAACGCGAGGAAGACGGAGATGGCCGTGTAGGCCAGCGGCGAGACGAAGTAGGACTTCACCTCGCGGCGAACGATCGCGACGACCGCGCTCATGGCGCTTCCTCCTCGAGCACGACGTCGCGGAAGACCTCTTCCAGCGTCGTCGTCTCGGAACGCAGCTCGTACAGACCCCACGGCGCCTCGGCCAGCGCCTTGACCAGCGCTTCGCGGCGCTCGGGGCCCGCCTCGATCTCGATGCGGAAGCGCCCCTCACCGAGGGCGTCGACCTTGCGGGCGCCCGCGAGCTGAGCGAGCTCCGCCGTATCTGCCGGCGGGCGGAGGAGGCGGATGACGACGCGCCCCTCGCCGCCCGTCGCGAGGATCTCCTCCATCTTCCCCTCGGCGACGAGGCTGCCGCGGTTGATGATGACGACGCGCTGACACGTCGCCTGCACCTCCGGCAGGATGTGGCTCGAGAGGATGACGGTGCGGTCCTGGCCGATCGCGCGGATGATGCCGCGGATCTCGACGACCTGGTTCGGGTCGAGGCCCACGGTCGGCTCGTCGAGGATCAGGATGCGCGGCTCGTGGATCACCGCCTGCGCGAGACCGGTCCGCTGCCGGTAGCCCTTGGAGAGGTTCCCGACGAGTCGGTTGCGCATCTCGCCGAGGCCGCAGGCCTCGATCGCCTGGTCCACCGCCTTCTTGACCCGCGAGCGCGGCACGAGGCGCAGCTCGGCCGTGAAGCGCAGGTAGTCGCTGACGATCATCTCCGGGTAGAGCGGCGGGTGCTCCGGCAGGAATCCGATGGCGCGCCGCACCTCGAGCGGATCGTCGAGGACGTCGTAGCCCGCGATCCGCACCGAGCCCGAGCTCGGGGGCGTCAGGCCGGTCATCACCTTCATCGTCGTCGACTTGCCGGCGCCGTTCGGGCCGAGGAAGCCGAGGATCTCTCCCTTGTTGACGGTGAAGCTGATCCCGCGCACGGCCTCGAACTGACCGTAGAGCTTGCGGAGATGATCGATCTCGATCATCGGGACACGGCCCCCGCGCCCCGGCTCCGACGGGGCGCCATGCGCCTGCCCGTCGACAGCCGGAGTGGCCGAAGATGGTCCTTGCATCATCTGTGTCCTTCTCGGTGGCAGATGCGAGAGTGAGAGCTCAACGTCCTTCCCTGGACTTCAGCCGAGACACCGGCGTTGTTCTACTTCCCCGGGCAGCCAGTGTCAACGCATCCTCATGTACGCGGATCTGCCCGTCGCTCAAGGAGTTTTCGCGCGAGCTCTCTGAGCCGCTCCTTGGGAGGGCGCTCGTCGGCCGCCTCATCGCGAACACTGGCGAACGACGGCGGGGCCTTCGGGGCGATGTCAGGACGCGAGCGCACGACGAGCTGCGCCTTCGTCCGGGACGCTGCACCGAGGACCTGGGGGGCGATCTCCTCGAGCTGCCCCTCGAGCACCCGCTCCCAGCGGCTGCCCGCGAACTCGAGCACCAGGGAATCCCCCTCGTCCTTGAGCGCGACGAGCTGCCCGCCGAGCTTCGGCCCGAGCACGCGCCGCACCCGCTCCCGGCGCGCGGCGTGCCACAGGGCCGAGGGCGCGCCCTTCGGCACCGGCAGCTCGGCCGGGCGGACGAGCCCGCGCCGCCGCGTCCGATCTCTTTCGCCCTGGGCCACGCTACCTCCCCTTCGAGCGCGCGTAAGTCGATGGGTGACAAGCCGCGCACTCACGGTACACTATGCCGCCCGCGGGAGGAACGCGGACGCGACACGAAGGAGGCGAAGGGTGAGCTCGGATTCCTGCCGATTCAAGTGCAGCCTCGGCGCGAAGCGCTGTCAGCAGACGGTCTATGCCGACGGATTCTGCCGCTTCCACTACGAGTGCCTCCTGCGTGGCGAGATCCTGCCCAACGGGCAGATCAACGAGTCGCTCTCCGACCAGGACCGCCGCCGCACGATCAACTTCCACGGCCAACCGGCGGACGAAGGCATCTACGTACGCGGGGAGTGAGTTCCCCCTCACCCGGCATCCCAATAAGAAGCGCGTACCCGCGACGCTGAGATCTCAGCGGCGCTTGCGCCGATTGCGCAGGTACTCGCGCACGGCGCGCTGGTGCTCGACCAGGGTCTTGCTGAAGACGTGGCCGCCGTCGCCCCGCGCCACGAAGTAGAGCGAGCCGTCGCGCTCGGGTGCCAGCGCCGCCTCGAGCGCCTCGAGCCCGGGCGATGCGATCGGGCCCGGCGGCAGGCCGCGCGTCGTGTACGTGTTGTAGGGGTGGACGAGCGAGAGGTCCCGCTTCCGGATGTTGCCGTCCCAGCGCCCGAGCAGCTTGAGAGTGTAGATCACCGTCGGGTCGCACTGAAGCCGCATCCCGCGGTCGAGCCGGGTCGCGAAGACGCCGGCGATGAGCCCGCGCTCCTCGGCGATCCCCGTCTCCTTCTCGACGAGGGACGCCAGCGTGACGAGCTCGCGCGCGCTCAGCTCCGCCGCGGCGAGCTCCTCGGCCCGTGGCTCGAAAAAGCGCCGCCTCCCGGTCTCGATCAGAGTCTCCGCGATGCGGCGCTCGTCGTCGCCCCGCGAGAAGCGGTAAGTCTCCGGGAAGAGGTAGCCCTCGAGGTTCTCGGCCAACGGGTCGAGCTCGGCGATGAGCTCAGGATCCGAGAACGCCTCGAGCAACGCTTCGTACTCGCCGAAACCGGCGTCGCTGAGAAGCCGCGCCGTCTCGTCGAGGTCGAGGCCCTCGGGGATCGTCACCGGGTGGGTCCGCACCCGCCCTTCCACGATCGTCATCGCCGCGTCGCGCGGCGAGAGCGGCGGCTCGAAGAGGTACTCGCCGGCCTTGAGCTCGGTGTGCAGCCCGCGGGTCCGCAGCGAGAGCAGGAAGAGCCACGAGGGGCCGACGACGCCCTGGGCCTCGAGCTCCTCCGCCACCTCGCGGGCGCTGCTGCCCTCCGGCACGGTGAGCTCGATCGGCTCGCCCGCCTCACCCTGCACACGATCGAAGTAGCTCGTGAACGCGACGAACGCGCCCCCGACGACCCCGCCCGCCAGGAGGAGCGCGACGACGACGACGAGCGCGATGATGCGCAGCAGCCTCACGAAACGCCGCCGAGCTTCGCGCGATCGAGGTAGCCTTGGAGAATCAGCGTGGCGGCGAGCTTGTCGACGACCTTGCGCCGCTTCTTGCGCGACACGTCGGCCTCGAGCAGCACGCGCTCGGCGGCGACGGTCGTCATCCGCTCGTCCCAGCGGTGCACGGTCAAACCGAGCTGGCTCTCGAGGATCTCGGCGATCCGATCCGCCTCCGCGCTCATCTCACCGGGGCTGCCATCGAGGTTGAGCGGCAACCCAACGACGGCCTCCTCGATACCGCGGTCCTCGACGATCTCCGAGATCGCCGCAAGATCCCGCGCCCGGCTCCGCCGCGTCACCGTCGTCAACGGCATCGCGACACTGCCGCCGTCATCGCTGACCGCGAGCCCGAGCGTCTTCGTCCCGACATCCACACCAAGAATCTGACCCATGGCGCCATTGTCCAGCCCCCCCGCCCCCCGAGCAAACCCAGAACGGAAGGAGGCGAAAGAGAGGACCCGGCGCGCCCACCGGGCGGAGCGGAGCGCGCCTCGCGAGGGGACTGGCACCTCCTGGCGGGAAACCGACCCGACGGGGATCGAGGAGGTGCCTGTCCCCGGCAGGAAGCGAGAGAGCGGAGGTGGGGCTTGTCCCTTGGGCCCGGGCCGGGCCCATTCGCGGCCTCAAGCCATCGACATTCCGCGAGGAGTGCGTCCTCCCATGCGCCGTCGTGCTCTCACTCTGCCGGGCGTGCCGTGGCCCGGTGGGTGTCCTTCGAGACGAAGACGGCTGGGCAAGGATGGTCTCGGTCGAGGCGGGGCCGTTCGCGCTCTTCCGAGGGAGTAAGGCTGGGCGTATTGGTGGTAGCGGGGGGACGTGATGCCCTCCCGAAGCAGCGCCTTCGCCTTTGCGACGCCCCGCATCATGCCGCGCACCCCCAAGTCGCCTGAAGCGGCCCGCCGCTCCAATCACCCCAACGACCTGCTCACGCTCCTCGGGGCTGCCTTGCCATCCTCGTCGACCTCCTGCCTTCACAGGTTCCCTCCGGCCGTCACGGGGCTTGATGTTGACGCCCGACTTCTACACGACGACACGGGCGCGGAGAAGAACGCCGTCCCGCGACCGCCTGCGGAAGCAGCGTATACCAGCCCCCAAGAACGCCTCTCCGCCCCGCCTACCACCAACCAGCTTCGCGCGCGTACGCCACTCGCCCAGAGCAAGGCAAGCCACCGTGCATTCCCAACGCTTTGCTAACTCTGCAGATGAGGCACTATTCGAACCGTCACCTCCGAAGAGTCCTCCGCCGCGCGGCACGGACCAGCCGGTTCTAGTCCCCCTCAACCTCGCACCGCAGATACTCTCCAGAGTCATCCAGCCAGATCAGAAGCCACTCCGAGTTGATGCCGAACAAGCCAGTCCGCTCCGGCCCCGTCCGATAGATGAGATCCGGCTCGCCTTCTGAGGACTCCGGCCCTTCGAGCGCCGGACCGAGCAACGCTTCAATCTCCGACCGAGACCGGCCGGGAAGAACGTTGCTGATGAGGTCCTTCAGCATCTTCTGCCGCTGGGTAACCGAATCACCCTTCCTTTCAATGCCACTGGGAGCGGCCCATGCGGAAGCATCAAACACCAACTCGTCCGACCCCTCCGGCAGCCTTTCCTTTCCCGGGCAACCGAAACAGAGAATCGCGACGATTGCCACAGCCAATACTCTAGTCCACACAGCTGCCTCCCATTCCTGCCGCAGAAACCTCTCCGACTCTCGACATCAGCTCACGCCTCATCGGGTTCGCAGGATCAGCGCCTTGCCTCTCTCATGACTCTACTGCTTCTTGCGACCTGACCCGTTGGATACGCAGCCATAAACCGCCTCTTCCATGCAGCGTCCAACTACCACGTCGACGCCCGGTTGGGTTGAGACTGTTGGACGAGTGCCGAGCTTCCTGCGATGCCCCTGCGTGGTCAACGAGGGAGTTCGTCAAGTGATTCCTTCTCTCGGGCGTCATACGTTTCGGTCAATGGGACAAGGGTGTCAAGGACTGGTCCAACGATGGTAGGCGCGTTCGACACCTCCTCGATTGAACCCAAGATCATGACCAAGATGGGTCTTGGCTGCGCGACCTGACCGGCCGCTGCGGCGAAGACTGGTGCCTCACCGTCGGCTGGCGTCAGAACCCATCGCGAGAGTTCCGCTGGAGTTCCGCTGATGCGAAGCGGGACCACTCCTCGTTTCTCCAAAGCTAGCTCACCGACGTCCCGTGCTCCTTCAACCAGTCGCAGAAACCAATCAAGCAGACCCGCCTCGACCCTCGCCCTTACCGAAGGCGAGACGTCATCGAATGCGACGATGATCAAACCCAACTCTTCACTTACACGGAGCCGCAGGACGGCCGCTCGCCCGTCGGCGATGACCGACGGGCGAGTGTGGGACCAGCGGGAGGGCACATCAATAGACATGCCGCCAAACTGGATGTTCTTGACGGTCTGCCCGCGACAGCCAGCCAGCGCCACGAGAGCACAGAGGAGAAAGACCAACAAGTACAAGGAGAATCGTGTCGTCCACTCCCCAACGCTTCGCACCCAGCGAGGGTGCTGTGAGCAGGCGGCTCTTGGCGCGCGTGCGACATGGCTTCGATTCACCATCTGATTGTCCGTCGTCGTCATGGGGCACATCGTCATCTGTCTCGCGCATCCCGCTCACAAACGCCGCGGCGAAACACCACCCCGCTTTGCCAGCTCGGCAACGAACGCGGTGATCAGGTCCGCCTCGGATGAGTAGTCTAGCGCCTCGCAGATTACCCATTCATCGCCGCAAGAGAACCCCGCTTCATCGGGGTAGATATTGACCTCGAACTCAGTCCCACCTTGAACGAATAACGACAAGAGAGTCGTGTCGCTCTCGGCCTCGGCCTCTGTGAGCAGGGCATCGATGTTCGTCGTGGGCCCGAATCTCGTATCGATACCCAGTGATGCGAGGACTCGCGTGACCGCTGCTTCGCAATCTTTCTGGGACCGAGTCCTCGTCCCTCCAAGGGGTCTCGGTCTGGAAGAAAGTCGTGCGAGCGAGATTCCGCCATCCACCCACCCCATGGCCGAGTGCCCGTCCCGTGCGAGGCGCACCCCGGCAGGGAGCTCGAGCGTAGAGGCGGGATTTCGATCCTTGGTACCCGGGACAGGCACCCTCTCGATTCGCGCCATTCAACGTGCCCCTTGCCGGGTGCCAGTCCCATGCGAGGCGCAGCACGCAAGGGACTGGCGAACAATTCCGGCGCGAAGCCAAGGAAGCGAGCCGCGCCCCCGCGACCCACCAAACCAAGGTCCGCTGGAAGGCGAAGAGCACCCCGGATCGGGAGTGACCGGGTCGATTCGGCGAGGCATCGGCGTCGCGGGCAAGGCGCGACGACGAAGGCGTAGCAGCGCTACGTCGAGGAGGAGCAACGCAGACCGCGGCGTCGAGGCCCGGCGAAGCGGCCCGGTCACTCCCGATTCGGGGTGCGGTCAGAAGGCTTCTCCAATCGAGAAGATCACCTCTCCCTCCGACTCCCCCTCCCTCGCGTCCACCTTGCGTCCGTACTCGAGCCGCAGTGCTCCCACCGGCGTCTCGTAGCGCACTCCCAGGCCATAGGTCGAGCGCAGGTCGGAGAGGTTGAAGTCGTCGGCTTCGAACCAGACGTTGCCCGCGTCGTGGAACAGGACGAGCGCTAGGTCGGGTGTCATCGACCAGCGGGCTTCGAGGTTGAGGACGAGCATCGCCTCGCCGCCGATCGGGTTTCCTCCCGGGCCGTCGAGTGGGCCGAGTTGGTCGCGATCGAAGCCGCGGACGGTGCTCGCTCCACCGGCGAAGAAGCGTTCGGAGAGCGGGACCGCCTCGTCGCCCGCGAGGGGCCACGCGGCGCCGGCGCGCAGCGAGCCCGCGAGCACGATGCTGCGCGTCGCGGGCCAGTAGCGCGCGTACTGCCCGCTCAGGCGGACGAAGCTCGCTTCCGAGCCGAGCGCTTCGCCCCACACGCCGAGCTCGCTGCGGAACAGGTCGCCCGTCGAAGGGAGGAACGGGTCGTCGCGACGATCGACGATCACCGTGCCGAAGAGCGCGCCGAGGCGGAGGTCCTCGAAGCGGTTGCGGTCTTCGAGCAGGAGCGTATCGAGGGCGTCGTCCGCGATCGTGATGTCGTAGAGCGTGTTGTTCGTCAGCTCGTAGCGCGCCTGCCAGCGCCTCAGCGAGTTCGCCGGCGAGCCGAGCTGGACGGAGAAACCACCCTGGCGCACCGAGAAGCCCTCGCGCTCCTCCTCGCCGATACCCACGGTCAGGACGCCTTCGCGCTTGCCGCGCCGCACGTAGCGGTCCTCGAGGGTCGCGGCGACGCCGCGGCGCAGGCTCGACGCGAACGCGCGCAGCGAGCCCACTCGCCCGCGCCCGGTCAGGTTGTCGTGGCTGACGGTGACGCTCGCGCGCAGCTTCTCCTCGGTGTCGTAGCCGATGCCGGTCAGCAGCGAGAGCGGCGCCGACTCCTCGACCTTGATCGTGACGACGCGCTGCTCCGGCGCGTCCGGGCTCGGCTCGTGCGCGACCGACACGTCCTTGAACAGACCGAGCCGGAACAGCTCCCTCTCGGTGCGGTGGATCGCCGCACGCGTGAGCGGCGTCCCCTCCTCGAGGTGGATCCGCCCCTCGAGCAACTTGCGGCGGGTGCGCTCGAGCCCTTCGAAGCGCAGCTCCGCAACTTGGCCCCGCGGGCCGGCGCTCAGGCGGAAGACCACCGTGATCTCGTCGCCGTCGCGCGCGACGCGCGGCACGACGCTCGCCGAGAAGTAGCCCGCCCCGTCGAGGGTGTCGCGGAGGCGTTCACTCGC
>NPIG01000774.1_pt1 | contig 20992 bp, 15 predicted proteins | sample 8637441 | NCBI WGS metagenome assembly NPIG01 (sample SAMN07420675, study PRJNA396082) | bioreactor metagenome | isolation source: sample BR6 brine-fed electro-methanogenic bioreactor BR | place: Japan: Kochi | collected 2016-06-14 | reverse complement strand
CGGCGTACGCGCATCCTGACGAAAACCGATCTTGGACAAGAGTGGGCTCAGCCCTTGCCGGGCGGTGCGTAGCACCGCAAAGCGTTTCCTTGGAAGGGTTTCGGCGGGCCACGCTCAGCCGAGCTCCGCGCGACCCGCAAGGGCTCAACCCATGGGCCACGGCTTACGGTTCCGGGTATCGGACTAATTAGTCATTGCGCCGAGGACAGCCCCAAACTTATACTCACGATCTCTGAGTAACCCGATCGGGGAGACGAAGTCGTGTCCTTATTCGCCCGGTGTGCCGTTGTCCTGCCGCTCTTGGTCTTGCTCTCGGCCCTGCCGCTCGTCGCGCAGGAGAACGAGGAGTGCCTCGCCTGCCACGAGGACCCGGACTTGACGGGCGAGCGCGGCGGCAAGGAGATCTCCGTTCACGTCGACGCCGGCATGCTCGATCACTCCGTCCACGCCGGCCTCGAGTGTGTGCTCTGTCACGTCGATCTCACAGGGATCGAGTTCGAGCACGACGCGGATGTGGAGCGGGTGGACTGCTCTCTCTGCCACGAGGACATCGCCGCTCTCCAGGCACGCTCGCTCCACGGTCTTGCGGCCCGCCGAGGCGACCCACTCGCGCCGAGCTGCGTCACCTGCCACGGGCACCACCACATCCTGCCCGCAAACGATCCGAACGCGCCGACCAGCACCTTCCAGATCCCGCTCCTTTGTGGGCAGTGCCATCACGAAGGGACGGAAGTCAGCCTCAAACGCGACATCCCCCAGCACCGCATCCTCGAGAACTACTCCCAGTCGATCCACGGCGTCGGGCTCTTCAAACAAGGACTGTCGGTCACCGCCGTCTGCACTTCGTGCCACACCAGCCACGAGATCCTCGCCCACGACGACCCGAAATCGAGCATCCACTCGGACAACATCGCGGGGACGTGCACCCAGTGCCACGCGCGCATCCAGGAGGTGCACACCAAGGTGATCGAGGGGCACCTCTGGGCGGAGGAGCCGGACAAGATCCCGTCGTGCGTCGAGTGCCATAGCCCGCACAAGATCCGCCGACAGGTTCCGATCCCCGGCCGCGCCTCGAACCGCGAGTGCCTCGAGTGTCACAGCGACCAGAACCTGACGATGCAGCGCGCCGGTCAGACCGTCTCGCTCTTCGTCGACGAGCAGGCATACAACGCGTCGATGCACTCCGGCACGGGCTGCGCGCAGTGCCACACCGAGGTGCAGACGACACACGCGCGGCCCTGCGACACGATCGAGAGCCGCGTCGACTGCGCCGTCTGCCACGCCGATCAGGTGCAGCAGTACCAGTCGAGCACCCACGGCCAGCTCGCGATTGCGGGGGACCCCGAGGCGCCGACCTGCGTCGACTGTCACGACAACCACGCGACCGAGGGACACCGCTTCCCGAGCTCGCCGACCTTCTCGCGCAACGAGCCGCAGCTCTGCGCGAAGTGCCACCGCGAGGGACAACCGGCAGCTCGTCGCAGCGAGTCGAAGTTCGGTGACATCGTTGACAGTTACGAGATGAGCATCCACGGGCACGGTCTCGTCGAGAGCGGCCTCGTCGTCTCGGCGACCTGCTCCGACTGCCACTCCGCGCACGCGCAGCTTCCCGCCGAGGATCCCGAGAGCACGGTCCACCCGGAGAACGTCGCCGGGACTTGCGGGACCTGCCACCACGGAATCGAGCAGAAGTTCCGCCAGAGCATCCACTGGCCCGGCAACGCGGAGACGGATCGCGAGCTCCCGACCTGCGAAGACTGCCACACCTCGCACGGCATCAAGCGTACCGACCAAGCATCGTTCCGCTTCGAGATGATGGACCAGTGCGGACGTTGCCACGAGCCGGAGACGACGACCTTCTTCGACACGATCCACGGCAAGGCGAGCCAGCTCGGCGACGCGGGCGCGGCGAAGTGTTACGACTGCCACGGAACCCGCGGCATCCTGCCGAACACTCATCCCGAATCGGAGCTGAGCACCGAGAACATCGTCGCTACCTGCGGCGACTGTCACCCGGGCTCACATCGACGTTTCGTCGGCTACCTCACCCACGCGACACACCACGACCCGGAGCGCTACCCCTTCCTCTTCTGGTCGTTCTGGGCGATGACGAGCTTGCTCGTCGGCACCTTGACCTTCGCGCTCTTGCACACCGCCGCTTGGCTGTGGCGCCTGTGGCGCACGCGGGACGAGTGGCAGCGCCACCAGCCGAAGCCCGGCGAGAAGCTCGTGCGGCGCTTCACACGCGGGCAGCGCACGATGCACCTGATCATGCTGCTCAGCTTCTTCTTGCTCGCAGTCACCGGCATGGTGTTGAAGTTCAGCTACATGACGTGGGCCCAGGCGCTCGCCGGCTTCGTCGGCGGATTCGAGACGACGGGGGTCCTGCACCGCATCGGCGCCGTCGTGCTCTTCGGTGTCTTCATCGCGCACCTCGTGCATCTCGCCAAACAGCGCAAGCGCAAGGGCACGCCGTGGCTGACCTTCCTGCTCGGCCCGGACTCGATGATGTTCGGCAAACGTGACCTGATCGAGTTCTGGGGCTCGCTGAAGTGGTTCCTCGGGAAGGGGGAGAGGCCCCGCTACGGGCGATTCACCTACTGGGAGAAGTTCGACTACTTCGCGGTGTTCTGGGGCGTGTTCATCATCGGCTCCACCGGATTGATCCTGTGGTTCCCCGAGCTCTTCACGCGCGTGATCCCCGGGCGATTCGTCAACGTCGCGACGATCATCCACAGCGACGAGGCTTTGCTCGCCGTCGGCTTCATCTTCACGGTGCACTTCTTCAACACGCACTTCCGCCCGGACAAGTTCCCGATGGACCCGGTGATCTTCACGGGGCGTGTGCCGCTCGAGGAGCTCAAGCACGACAAACCGCGCGAGTACGAGGCGCTCGTCGAGAGCGGCGAGCTCGAAGAGCGGATGGTCGACCCGGTGCCGCGGGATGTCGAGCGTAGCTTCAAGATCTTCGGTTTCGTCGCACTCGGGATTGGCCTCGCGTTGATCAGGTTGATCGTCTACACCCTGATCGTCGCCTACACATAGCGACCGAATCGGAGTTGTCTGACGGGCGCCGCCTTGGCACGAGGCGGCGTCTCCCGTTAATGTGACGGACTCCACTGTTGGGGGTGCTGAGCCGGGCTCAGCTGAGACGATACCCCTCGAACCTGATCTGCGTAATGGCAGCGAAGGGAAACAGACATGACGTCTAGTTTCGATCTGCACGCCACCGAATACGATCGGTGGTTCCTCGCCAACGAAAACCTCCTGCGCAGCGAGCTCGCGTTGCTCGCCTCTTGCCTCGGCGAGCCGGGGCGCACCCTCTCCGTAGGCTGTGGGAGCGGCTTGTTCGAGAAGCTGCTCGCCACCGAGCACGGCATCGCCGTCGGTCACGGCATCGAGCCGGCCGAGGGGATGGCCGCGATCGCGCGGGAGCGGGGGCTCGACGTCGTCGTGGGTACGGCGGAGGCGACGGAGTACGGCGAGGGCTACGACACGGTTCTGTTCAACGGGACGCCGAGCTACATCCCAAACCTCGCCGAGGCCTTCCGCCGCGCGTACGCCGCGCTCGTTCCCGGTGGGCGCATCGTCGTGCTCGACGTGCCGAAAGAGAGCGGCTACGGCGTGCTCTACAATCTCGCCGCGGCTTGCGGAAGCTGGGAGCACCCCGTCGTAGCCGACGTCAAGCCGCCCAACCCTTACCCGATCGAGTTCACCTCCGCAGCGAACTGGCGCACCACCCGTGAGAAGATCGAGCTGCTCGAGGCGCAGGGCTTCACTGCTCTCAGCTTCCAGCAGACGCTGACGACCACGCCGCTGCACTCGAACGACGCGGTCGAGCAGCCCTCGCCGGGCCACGACCGGGGCTCCTACGTCGGCATCGTCGCGACGAAGCCGGAAGGGAGGGGCGCATGAGTTTCGTCGATACCCTCGTTGCCGACCTCGCCGAGCTGCGCCGCTGCGCACCGCTCGTGCACAACATCACGAACTACGTCGTGATGAACTCGACCGCCAACGCGCTGCTCGCGCTCGGCGCCTCGCCGGTCATGGCGCATGCGCGTGAGGAGGTCGAGGATTTCGCGGCGATGGCGGGTGCGCTCGTCGTCAACATCGGCACGCTGAGCCCTCCTTGGATCGACGCGATGACGGCGGCCACGCTGCGCGCGAAGGAGGCCGGCACGCCGGTCGTGCTCGACCCGGTGGGCGCGGGCGCGACGACGCTGCGCACACGCGCGGCGGAGACTCTGCTCGAAACCGGCGGGGTGCGCGTCGTGCGCGCCAACGCGTCCGAGATTCTCGCGCTCGCCTCCGCGACGGCCGAGACCAAGGGCGTCGACGCCGTGCACGCCGTGGGCGACGCGCTCGCCCCTGCGATCGCGTTCGCGGAGAGGAGCCGGGCGGTCGCCTGCATCAGCGGAGAGGTTGATCACGTCGTCGACGGCGAGCGGCAGCTCACACTTCGTGGCGGGGTACCGATGATGACGCGGGTGACCGGCATGGGTTGTACGGCGACGGCCGTCGTCGGGGCATTCCTCGCGATCCAGAACGACCCGCTCGTGGCGGCAGCCGAGGGCATGGCGGTGATGAGCGCCGCCGGTGAGCTCGCGGCGGAGCAGGCTCGCGGTCCTGGGACCTTGCAGCTCGCGTTCCTCGACGCCCTCCATACATTGGGCGAGGAGGAGCTGCGCGCGCGGGTGCGCAGCGTGGCGCCCACCGGCGCCGAGGTGCTGGTGGTCGGTCCGCCGGGCAGCGGCATTTCCAAGGTGGCCGAGGTGGTGCACCTGATGTCCGCCGTTTCGCGCGGCCCCTTCGTCAAGCGGCCGGCGGCGGGGCTGACGCCGGAGGCGTTCGCGGCGCTGTGCGAGCAGGGGGCCGGCGGCTCGGTCTTTCTCGACGAGGTGTCGGCGATGCCGGAGGCGACGCAGTATGCCGCGCTGGAGGCGCTGGAGCAGGGTGGCGCGGTGCGGGTGATCGCGGGCTCCACCGCCGATCTGGCGCAGCGGGTGGCGGCGGGGGCGTTCAACGCCGATCTTTATTACCGGCTGGACGTGATGCGGGTGCGCATCCCGTCGCTGGCCGAGCGGCGCGAGGATATTCCGGTGCTGTTCCGTCACTACGTGGCGCAGGCAGCCGAGCAGGCCGGCATCCCGGCGCCCGAGATCGACCCCGATCACCTGGCGGCGCTGATGGCGCAGGACTGGCCGGGCAATGCACGCTCGCTGATGTCGGCGGCGATGCGCTTTGTCCTCGGCATGCCGGACGAGGCGGCGCAGGAGGGCGGGCTGGGCCTGGCCGAGCAGATGGCGCAGGTCGAACGCTCGCTGCTGATCGCGGCCTTGGGGCGGCAGAACGGGCGCGCGTCCGAGGCGGCCAAGGCGCTGAAGCTGCCGCGCAAAACGTTTTACGACAAGCTGGCGCGCTATGGCATCCGGCCGGAGGATTACCGGCGCTGAGCCCGGGCCGTGCGGGTGCAGAAAGCTGTGCGGATTTTCGCACAACTTGCCCAAGCCCTGTGCGGGATTTCGCACAGGCCGTGGCGCGACGCCCCTGATTCTCTCCGAGATGCCTGTGTAACCCTCTGTCATTCATGAAGTTTTCAGAATGCCCAATCTGAAGGCAGCGGGTGCTTGAGCGGTGCGATTCGACACGCTTCACTTAGCGCAACGCACCGATTCCCGGTGCGGCGGGGCCGTTCGGCCCCATGACCAAGACCATAAATCGGGAGGAGTGACCGATGAAACTGTTTGGTGTGGCAAGCCTTGCCCTCGCGCTGGGCCTTGGGGCCCCGGCGGCCTTTGCGGCCTGTGACGACGGCGAGATCGTCATCAAGTTCAGCCATGTGACCAATACCGACCGCCATCCGAAGGGGATCGCGGCGACGCTGCTGGCCGAGCGGGTGAACGAAGAGATGAACGGCAAGGCCTGCATGGAGGTCTTCCCCAACTCGACGCTGTACAACGACGACCAGGTGCTGGAAGCGATGCTGCAGGGCGACGTGCAGCTGGCGGCGCCGTCGCTGTCGAAGTTCGAGCAGTTCACCAAGAAATACCGCATCTTCGACCTGCCGTTCATGTTCAAGAACATCGACGCGGTGGACGAGTTCCAGAACTCCGACACCGGCCAGGCGATGAAGGAAACCATGGTGCGCCGCGGCCTGCTGGGCCTGGCGTTCTGGCACAACGGCATGAAGCAGATGTCGGCCAACAAGCCGCTGATCATGCCGTCGGATGCCAAGGGGCTGAAGTTCCGGGTGCAGAATTCGGACGTGCTGAAGGCGCAGATGGCGGCGCTGGGCGGCAGCCCGCAGCCGATGGCCTTCTCTGAGGTCTACGGCGCGCTGCAGACCGGCGTTGTCGACGGGCAGGAGAACACCTGGTCGAACATCTACGGCAAGAAGTTCTTCGAGGTGCAGGACGGCGTGACCGAGACCAACCACGGCATCATCGACTATCTGCTGGTGACCAATGTGGACTGGTGGGAAGGCCTGCCGGAGGACGTGCGCGATCAGCTGGGCACGATCATCCAGGAAGTGACCCAGACCCGCAACGCCGAGTCGTTCAAGGTGAACCAGGAAAACAAGAAGGCGATCATCGCCGCCGGTGGCGTGGTGCGTGAGCTGAATGCCGAGCAGCGCCAGGCCTGGGTCGACGTGATGAAGCCGGTTTGGGACCAGTTCCGCGACGATGTCGGCCAGGAGAACATCGACGCCGCGCAGGCGATCAACGCCAAGCACTAAATCCGGTCCAGGCCGGTCGGCCCGGCCCCCGTATCGGGGCCGGGCCAGTCATATCCGCAATGGGGGGGAGCCATGTCGGGCCATCATCAATCGGACAGTGCCCTGGGCCGCATCGTCGACGAGATCGAGGAAACCGCGATCGCCGTCATTCTCGGCCTGATGCTGATGATCACATTCATCAACGTCGTGCTGCGCTATGGGTTCAATACCGGGCTGATCTGGGGGCTGGAGATGACCTCGTTCCTGTTCGCCTGGCTGGTGTTGCTGGGGGTCAGCTATGCGGTCAAGGTGACCGCGAACCTGGGTGTCGACGCGGTCATCAACATGGTTCCGCGCGGCGTGCGCCGGGTGCTGGCGCTGACTGCGGCGGCGGTGTTCGTGCTCTATGCCGCGCTGCTGCTCAAGGGGGCCTGGGATTACTGGGCCAATTTCGCCAACCTGCCGCAGACCACCGGACGCTGGTTTCCCACCGGGTTCGAGGAGATGACGCGCACCAGCTACCGCAGCTGGTACGAGGTGGTGGATATCCCGATGCCCGAGTGGCTGCGCTGGATCGAGCCGCTGATCAATGACGGCGAGGAATACGAGAAGATCCCCCGTTTCCTGCCGTACTTCATCCTGCCCTTCGGCATGGCCTTGCTGCTGTTCCGGGTGCTGCAGGCGTCCTGGCGCATCGCCACCGGCCGCGCCGAAAGCCTCATCGTCAGCCACGAGGCCGAAGACGCCGTCGAAGACGTGGCCCATATGAACCGGGAGAGCTGATTCATGGAAGTTGCCATTCTTTTCGGCATGGTCGTCGGGCTGATGCTGATCGGGGTTCCGATCGCGGTCAGCCTGGGGTTCTCGTCGATCCTGTTCCTGCTGGTGCTGAGCGATACCTCGCTGGCCTCGATCGCGCAAAGCCTGTTCCAGGCGATGGCCGGGCATTACACGCTGTTGGCGATCCCGTTCTTCATCCTGGCCTCGTCCTTCATGTCGACCGGCGGGGTGGCGCGGCGGATCATCCGGTTTTCCATCGCCATTGTCGGGCATTTCCCCGGCGGGCTGGCGATTGCGGGGGTGTTCGCCTGTATGCTGTTCGCGGCGCTGTCGGGGTCGAGCCCGGCGACGGTGGTCGCCATCGGCTCCATCGTCATCGCGGGGATGCGGCAGGTCGGCTATTCCAAGGATTTCGCCGCCGGCGTGATCGCCAACGCCGGTACGCTGGGCATCCTGATCCCGCCGTCGATCGTGATGGTGGTCTATGCCAGCGCCACCGATGTCAGCGTCGGGCGGATGTTCCTGGCCGGTGTGATCCCCGGGCTGATGGCGGGCACCATGCTGATGCTGACGATCTATCTGATCGCCAAGCTGCGCAACCTGCCCAAGGGCGAATGGAAGGGCTGGAGCGAGGTGTTCGAATCCGGGGCCGAGGCCGGTTGGGGGCTGTTCCTGATCGTGATCATCCTGGGCGGCATCTATGGCGGCATCTTCACGCCCACCGAGGCGGCGGCGGTGGCGGCGGTCTATGCCTTCTTCATCGCCACCTTCGTCTATCGCGACATGGGGCCGCTGGCCCGGCCCGAGGGCGAGCGCAACCTGAGCCTGGTGCAGAAGCCGATCGCGCTGGTCACCGCGTTCTTTCACCGTGATACCCGCAACACGCTGTTCGAGGCGGGCAAGCTGACCATCACGCTGATGTTCATCATCGCCAACGCGCTGATCCTGAAGCACGTTCTGACCGATGAACAGATCCCGCAGCAGATCGCCAGCGCCATGCTGAGCGCCGGGTTCGGCGCGGTGATGTTCCTGGTGATCGTCAACGTGATCCTGCTGATCGGCGGCCAGTTCATGGAGCCCTCGGGGCTGATCGTGATCGTGGCGCCGCTGGTGTTTCCGATCGCCATCGAGTTGGGCATCGACCCGATCCACCTGGGCATCATCATGGTGGTGAACATGGAGATCGGCATGATCACGCCGCCGGTCGGGCTGAACCTGTTCGTGACCTCGGGCGTGGCGGGCATGCCGATGATGCGGGTGGTGCGGGCGGCGTTGCCGTTCCTGGCGGTGCTCTTCGTGTTCCTGATCATGGTGACCTATATCCCGGCGCTGTCGACCTGGCTGCCGACCGCCTTCATGGGGCCGGAGATCGTCACCAAGTAATGTTTAAGCGGTGAAACGGTAACGAATGGCCGCGCGGGCAGGGATGCCCGCGCGGTTTCCTTTTTGGGGGATCTGCCAGCGGAGCGCCGGTGCGCGAAAGGCAGGATACGGGACTGCAACGGTGCGGGGTTTGCCAGGTCTTGCGGTGTCCCTGGGGGGCGGTCTTGGGGAGAGGGCCGCGGCCTTAGCCGCTGGGCATCTCCAGAACGTGGTTGCGTCCGCCCTTCTGGTAACGCAGCTGGGTTTCGCCGATCGCCACCACCTTGCCGCCGTCGATCCGGTCGCCGACCTTGACCTTCTTGTAGCGGCCGCTGGGCAGTCGGACCAGCGCGCGGCGGTTCGATGCGGTGCCATAGACCCCGATCAGGTTCACCTGGCGCAGGTTGATCGCGTTGTCCAGCGTGGCCTGCCGGGCCACCGAGGCCGAGGTGGGGATCTTCGGCGCGACCGTGGTGCTCTCCTGCGGCGCCGAGGTCATGTTCTCGGGGATGCCGATCGAGGCGCGATCGGAATTGCGCACGATGCTTTGGAAATCGCGGGGACGCGGTTTCGGCATCAGGGTGCTGGCCACGGCCTGGGCGGTGGCCGGCGCTTCGCCGCCGTCATCGGAGGCGGCGGTGTCCTGGGCGCTGGCGGGGCGGAGGCGGGGGCGCAACTGGCCCAGTTCGGCGCGGCTGCGCCCGCCGAGTTGCACGCGCTCGGACTGCTCCACCAGATCGGCGGGACGCGGGCGCGGGCGGAACCCGGCCAGGCGCTGGCGCAGCGCCTCGGCCTCGGCGGCGGCATCGTCGGTGGGGCTCAGCCGGGCCGGGGTCGGCGGCGGCACCACCGGCGGCGGGCCGAGGTAGACGGTGATGCCGTCGGGGGTGACGGCGCCCTCGGGCGTGGGGGTGACGAGGCCGCGCGCATCGAGCGCGAAGGCGGTGCCGGCGGCGGCCGGCGAGGTCACCGCGCCGAGCGAGGTGTCGGTGGCAAAGGCGCTGGCGGTCGGCAGCGCGACGGCGTCCTGCGACAGGTCGGTGCGGTCGATCGAGGCGACATAGAGATCGTCCAGCCCGATGATCGCGGGGGTTTCCGGTTCGACCGGGGCTTCGGGCCAGATGCCGGTGGCGGCGTAGAGGGTTTCGGTATCGGCCTCGGCCGGCTCTCCCGCCGCCTCCGGTTCGGGCTCAAGCTCTGGATCGGGGGCCTGCTCGGATGTGAGCCCGGCCTGGTCCAGCGGCGCCGGCGGTGTGATGCCGGGATCTTCGCGCAGCGCGTCGAGGACCGCGCTGTCGGTCCCGGTGAGCGCCGGCGCGTCGGGGGCGGTGGCCGGTGCCGGGGCATCCTCGGCGCCGGTCTCATTGCCGGGGCCGGGCGGCAGCGCGGCCAGGTCCGTCGGGGCCTCCGGGGGCTGCGTGTCGGTCTGGGGCGGCTGGGCCGGGGCCGGTGCGGGGGTGGGGGCCGCCGCCTGGTCCGCCTGGCGCGGCGCGGCTTCCGGTTTGGGCTCCGGCGCGGCGGCGATCACCGGGCTGTCGCCGGGGCCGAAAAGCCGGGCAAGGCCGCCATCGGTGAACAGTGCGGCCCAGGCCGCAACAGCGGCCAGGAACAGCAGCAGAATAAGGGTCAGGATCAGGCCCAGGTGACGTGGCTTGCCGCCGACCTGTTGGGTCTGGCGGGCGCCGAACACGGTCATGCGCTCGGCCTCGTCCTTCGGCGGCTCGGCCGCCGGTGGCGGGGCCGCGATCGGCGTTATTCGGGGCGTGTCCCCCGGTTCGGTCGGCGCCTCGTCCGCCTTGCGGCGGTTGAGCAGGGCCGCGGCGCGGCCCAGCAGCGCGGTCGTGGCCGCGCCGGGCCGGGCCTTGGAGGGTTTGGCCGCGCTGTCAGGGCCGGGCACCGGCGTCGCGGTAGCCGGTTTGGCGGCCGAAGCGCGGGGGGCGGCGGACAGATCCGGGGATGGCCCCTTGCCGGTGGGCCGGTCGCCGGAGCCGCGCGCGGCGACAGGGGCCGGCTTGCCTCCGTCCGGCACCGCATCGCGGCTGGCCCCCGATAGGCGCGGCGCGGCGTCGCCGTGGTCCTTGCCGCGGCGGCTGGTGAAGCCGACGGCGGGCGGGGTGGGATCCGACGCCGGCGCGGGTGGTGCCTCGGCCTCCGGTTCGGTCTTGGCCGCCTCCGGCGCCTCGGTGTGCACGGCTGGCTCCGGGGGCGCCTCTGTGTCGGGGTGCGCGGCGGCGGCGTCTGCTTTGTCGGCGGGCGGCGGTGTGTCCTCTTCCGCTGTGTCCTCTGCGGCGGCGGGATCGGGGATCTCGGCCGGGCCGGTGACCACCACGGCGATGCCGTCGGGCTCGACCTGGAGCGCGCCGGCCTGTTTCGCCACGCCGAAGAACGGCTCGCCCAAAAACGGCTGATCGCCGGGAACGGCGACGAAGCTGACCGGGTTGAACGCATGTTCGGCGGCAAAGGCCTCGGCCTCGGCCAGGGTTTCGCGCGCCACCGCGGCGATATGGGTCACCTTGCCCTCGACCGAGAGGTCGAAGGCCAGTTCGTCCACCGCATAGGGGGTGGCGCCGTCGAGCGCCGCGCGCACCTGGGCGCGGCGTGCCTCGCCCTCGGCGCGGCCGGTGTCCAGCGTGAGATAGCGGATCTGGTCGTTGGGGATGATCAGCTTGCAGCTGATCCCCTCCGGAGACAGCCGCAGCGCCTTGTCGCGCAACTCGGCCAGGGCGGCGGCGAGATCGGGCACGTCGAGCGCCACCTCTCCAACGCTGCGCCAGCCGCCGGCGGCGCGGTGCAGCAGGGAAATCCCCTCAAAAGACAGTGAGAGCGCGAAACCTGGTTTCATTCTGCCGTAAATTCAACCCAACCCGTTTCCGGGCACCCGGGGGCGCCCGTTGGCAGACCTTAAAGCAGGAGATTGCCGAGGAAAAGAAAAACACACGGCGGTATCTTGCCGATCCGGGCGGCGGCGACGCATCGTGGCCGGGCAACAAATGGAGAAAGACCATGTTTCAACGAAGTCTTGCCGCCGTTGCCGTGATCTGGGCGCTGGCCGCCGGTGCGGTTTGGGCCGAGGAGGGCGCCCGGCGCATTTCGGTCGCCGGCGAGGGGCGGGTCGAGGCGGCGCCGGACATGGCGACGATCACCCTGGGCGTCACCCATGAGGCGAAAGAGGCGCAGGAGGCGATGCGCGCGACCTCGGACGGGGTGGCGCGGGTGCTGGAGCGGCTGGGGGCGATGGGCATCGCCCCGCGCGATCTGCAGACCCGGCAGCTGTCGCTGAACCCGGTCTGGTCGGATCGGGCGTCCACGGGCGGGGCGGAGCGCAGGATCACCGGTTTCGTGGCCTCGAACACGGTGCTGGTGCGGGTGCGCGACCTGGCGGCCCTGGGCGGGATTCTGGATGCGGTGATCGCGGACGGGGCAAACGATTTCAACGGCTTGCGGTTCGGCGTGCAGGATCCCGATCCGCTTTTGGACGAGGCGCGGCGGCGCGCGGTGGCCGATGCGATGGCGCGGGCCGCGCTTCTGGCCGAGGCGGCGGGGGTGCCGCTGGGGCCGGTGCGGTCGATCGACGACCATGGCGGCGGGCAGCCGATGCCGATGGCCGAGATGGCGATGCGGGCCAGCCCGGGCGGCGTGCCGGTGGCGGCGGGCGAGCTGACGCTGACCGCGACCGTGTCGATGGTGTTCGAGATCGGGGGGTAAGACGGATCTTCACCCTGCGTCCCTGCTTGGGCCTTTCAGAAGTTTGATGGAAGCGAGGAGGGTGGGCGCGGCCCGGCGTAAACGCCGGGCCTTGCAGGTGGCCGATGCCGCGTGACCCAGGCCCGGTAGCTGGGGCCACGCTGTTGCGTTACGCGCCCGCTTTGCTCAGCGCCTGGTCGAGGTCGCGGATCAGGTCGTCGGCGTCCTCGATGCCGATCGAGATGCGCACCACGTTCGGCGCCGCGCCCGCCGCCTCCTGCTGCTCGGGCGTCAGCTGGCGGTGGGTGGTGGAGGCCGAGTGGATCACCAGCGACCGGGTGTCGCCCAGGTTGGCGACGTGGCTGAACAGCTCCAGGCTGTCGACGAATTTCACGCAGGCCTCATAGCCGCCCTTGAGCGCCACGGTGAACAGCCCGCCGGTGCCCTTCGGGTAAAGCCGCTGGGCGCGCTCGGCATAGGGCGAGGAGGGCAGGCCCGCATAGGTGACATGGTCGATGCGCGGGTCGGCCTCGAGCCAGGCGGCGACCTTCTGCGCGTTCTCGCAATGGCGCTGCATGCGCAGGCTGAGGGTTTCGATCCCCATCAGCGTGTAATGCGCCGCCTGCGGGTTCAGGGTCATGCCCAGGTCGCGCAGACCCACCGCGATGCCATGGAAGGTGAAGGCCAGCGGACCGAAGGTCTCGTGGAATTTCAGCCCGTGATAGGCCGGCTCCGGGGCGGAGAGCGAGGGGAACTTGTCGGAGGCGGACCAGTCGAACTTGCCCGAATCCACCACCACGCCGCCGGTTACGGTGCCGTTGCCGGTGAGGTATTTGGTCATCGAATGCACCACCAGCGTGGCGCCCATCTCGATCGGGCGGCAGAGGTAGGGGGTGGCGGACGTGTTGTCGATGATCAGCGGGATTCCGGCGGCATCGGCGATTTCGGCCAGCGCCGGGATGTCGGTGACATAGCCGCCCGGGTTGGCGATGGATTCGCCGAAGATGGCGCGGGTGTCGCCGTCGACGGCGGCCTTGACCGCGTCCAGATCGTCAAAGTCGACAAACTTGGCCGACCAGCCGAACCGCTTGATGGTCTGGCTGAACTGGGTGACCGTGCCGCCGTAGAGGCGGGTGGAGGCGACCACGTTCTTGCCCGGTCCCATCAGCGGGAACAGCGCCATGATCTGCGCCGCGTGCCCCGACGAGCAGCAGACCGCGCCGACGCCGCCCTCCAGCGTGGCCATGCGTTCCTGCAGCACCGCGACGGTGGGGTTGGTCAGGCGCGAGTAGATGTAGCCGACCTCTTGCAGGTTGAAGAGGGCGGCGGCGTGCTCGGCGTCGCGGAACACGTAAGCGGTGGTCTGGTAAATCGGCGTCTGCCGGGCCCCGGTGGCCGGGTCGGGGCGGGCCCCGGCGTGGATCTGCAGCGTGTCGAAGCCGTATTGCGGCGCGTCGGTCATTTGGGGCGTCCTCCCTCGCATGGATAGAATGTCGCAGTCAGGGTTAGGGCATCGGCGGGGGGCTGGCAACAGCGCTGAAGGAGGGGAGCGGTTGTTAAACATACTGCGGAATAATGTTGACAGAACTGCGAATTCATACATAGTGCAGAAGTATGTTTATTTCTGGGGTGCACCATGGCAACCAAACTTGAAGTCGTGACCGAGAAAACCGCCGGCAAGGCCGGCAAGAAAGCCGCCGGCAAGGCCGCCGCAGGCAAGGCGGCGGCCGGCGGGGATAAACCCGCGCGCCGCAAGGAGCGGATGGCGCGGATCGAAAAGGCCAACAAGATCACCGTGACGCTGCAGACCGAGGTGCGCCGCTTTCTCGCGGCGCAGGCCAAGGCCGAAGGCATGGACATGGGCCATTTCATGCAGAAACTGGCCGAGACCCATATCATCGACACCGCGCCCGAGGGCGATGCCCTGGCCGCGCGCCTGGGCGCGCGTCGGGGTGTCGTGGATCATGTGGTCAAGCTGGCGCAGTCGATGGACGCCGATGGCGAATTCGACGAGCATTTCATCCTGAATGTGCTGAAACGCGCCCACGGGGATGCCGCATTCGCCAAGATGTACGCCACCGCTGTGGCCGAGGCGCAGGACAAGCCGAAGCTGGCGGGCCGCGCCGGTGTCGCGCTGAACCAGCAGCTGGGCCGGCTGATCAAGCGCGCGGTCGGCGCCAAGAGCAAGCGCGACGGCGACGGCAAGATCCTGCGCGGGCAGGTGAAGGACGAGGTCGTGACCTCCTATACACTGCTGGAAAAACCGGCCGCGTAAGCGGGGCTATTCTGCAGAGACATGGGGCCGTCCCGGTGGGGCGGCCTTTCTTGTGCGGATATGTTGGTGATCGCGCAGGGTATCCGGGGCGGCCACTTCGGATTGGCCTTTACCGCCGGCATTAGAGAAGTCGCACCACGGAGGACGGTCGGGCGCGGCCGGGCGGCGCTTCGCGCCTTGATTTCGGGCCGGGTGTTTTCGATTGAATGGCGGCCGCATCGGGTCCACCGGCCGACCCGCTGAACCCCGATCGCGTAAATCCTGCGCGCGTTTCGGGGACGGCCCGGCACGGGGCGCGCTTCACCGCATCCAGAAGCCGTTCGACTTGATCCGGTTGCGGATCGCCTGCTCCTTGCGCGGCAGGTTGCCCTGGTCGAACAGCGCGCGCACCTTCTGTCCGCGGCCCTGGTAGACCAGCCGCTTGATCGGCTCATAGCCCTTCAGCACCTTCTTGAGCTTGTTCGGCGCCGCAACCCGTTCCAGCACCTCGATCACCCGGTCGCTTTCGCGGGCGTAGAGCAGCGGGAACAGCCGGTAGTGGCAGGTGATATCGCCATCCAGCAGGCCGGTCGGCAGGGTGTCGCGCGCACCGCCGAAGGAATGGATCACCAGCGGCAGCGCGATCTGGTCGAGCCAGGGATCCAGGCTTTGGCCGACCAGTTCGACGGGCGGGTCGTCGCGGATCGACCGGGCGTAGGACAGGAACCGCTCGCCGAAGGCGTGCGGGTCGCGGTAGAAGAAGTAGCCGGCGTTGAAATAGAGGTATTTCTGCCAGTACTCGTCGGGTTGGTCCGGATCGAGGCTGCTGTCGAAGTCCAGCCCGAAGCGGTCATAGAGGGATTTCCAGATCGCGCCGTAGCCGGGGCCGTAGAGCGTGGGTTCGGGCCATGTTCCTTCGCGCTTCAGCGAGGCGCCGGGGCGGTCGAAATCGAACGGCACCGCCATCAGCTCGCCGGTGATCAGCGTGTCGGTGTCGAAGAAGACGAAGGGCGCGTCCGCCGGCAGGGCGGTCAGGCATTCGATCTTGTTGCCCTGCGGATAGCTTTGGCCGAAGACGCGGGCGTCGAAGGGCAGGATCTCGGCGCCGAGCAGCTCCAGCGCGGCCAGAACCTCTCGGTTTTGGATACTTGGATCGCCCTGCCACAGCGGGCCGGGCCGGGGTGTTGCCACGAACAGCCGGCCGGAGAAGGCGGGGCTCATCTCGCGCAGGGAGGCGGCGAAAAGCAGCGCCTCGTACTGCAGTCGGCCCGCCTGTCCGACGATCACGATGTTGAACGCTTTGCGCGGGGGCTGTTTCTTTGCCATAGTTTTTCCTGCCGCAGCCAATTTTCCGCGGCGACTGCTTGATGCGGGCAGTATAGGGCGCGCATGCCGCTCTCAAAAGCCTGCAAATTCGTTTTCGGATCAGAGCATTTGGGATTGGGAGGGATGTGATGCTGGAGTTTTTCCTGGTGATGTTCGCGGTGGCGGTACAGTCGTCCGGCTCGGAGGGCACGGAGGTTGCCGCCCCTGCCGCGCCGCCGCCGGCCGCGACGGCGCCGGCCGATCCGGGCGGGGCGGTGGCCGAGGCGCCGCCGAGTTTCCTGGCGCCGGCCGGTGGGTCGGACGGATCGGAGGGGCGGGCGGAGGCAACGGCAGAGGCGCCGCCGGCCTTCCTGGTGCCGGGCAAGAAGACCCCCGGCAAGACCGCCAAGGGCGAGGCGCGGCCCGCCTTCCTTGCGCCCAAGACGGTGGCCCAGGCAGAGGCGCCGCCGGCCTTCCTGGCGCCGGCCAAGCCCGGTCTGGTGGCCGAGCCGCAGCAGCCCACCGGCCGGTTCACCACCGCCATCGAGGTCAAGCCGATCCTGACCGCGACGAAAGCCAGCTGGATCGCGGTGCGCGAGTTCAACGGGCAGGATCTGGTCTATGTCACTCAGCTGTGGTCCTGGCGCTGCGGGCTGGTGGAGTTGCGGATGGGGATCAATGGTGCACCGCCGCAGGTCTGGCCGCTGCCGCCCTGTCACGCGGACGAGGCCGCGCCGAACGCCATCAAGCCCGAGGACGGCAACCCCTATGCCACCTATCCGCTTGGGGCCGTCGGCCAGGTCGAGATCCAGATCACCTATGACGACCTGAGCACCGACAGTGCCCGTTTTAACCGCAACGGCGTGCTGATTCCCTGATTTTTCCCGCATGCGCGCGCCGGTCCCTGTCCGGCGCGCCATCGGTATCCGCCTGATTTTTATGCGCATCGGGCGGGGGCGGGAATTTTTGTGCCCGATCTGAAATTTTACCAATTGATAAAAAATTCAGATGTGGCAGTCTGAAAGAAAGACAAGAAACAGGGAGACACCCAATGGCAAACGGCCATCAGGCATCCGGTATCGTGGCAGGTCGCCTGCCCGGGGAAGAGATCGCCAGCAATTTCAGTGATCTGCATCCGGCCTATGCGCCGCATGAGGCGGCCGTGGCGGCGGATCGGTGCTATTTCTGCTATGACGCGCCCTGCGTCACCGCCTGTCCGACCGATATCGACATCCCGCTGTTCATCCGCCAGATCCAGGTGGGGCAGCCGGAGGGCGCGGCGCGCACGATCCTGGAACAGAACATCCTGGGCGGCATGTGCGCCCGGGTCTGCCCGACCGAGACCCTGTGCGAGCAAGCCTGCGTGCGCGAGACCGCCGAGGGCAAGCCGGTCGAGATCGGGCGGCTGCAACGCTATGCCACCGACACGCTGATGGCGCGCGGCGAGCATCCGTTCACCCGTGCCGCGCCCACCGGCAAGCGCGTGGCGGTGGTCGGGGCGGGGCCTGCGGGGCTGTCCTGTGCGCACCGTCTGGCCATGCTGGGCCACGATGTCACCATCTACGAGGGCAAGGGCAAGCCCGGCGGTCTGAACGAGTTTGGCATCGCAGCCTACAAGTCCACCGACAGTTTCGCCGCGCGCGAGGTCGAGTGGCTGTTGAAGATCGGCGGTATTGCCATCGAGACCGGCAAGGCGCTGGGCAACGGGCTCACGCTGGACGGGCTCAAGGCCGGCCATGACGCGGTGTTCCTCTCCATCGGTCTGGGCGGCGTCAACGCGTTGCGCGTGTCGGGCGAGGATCTGGCCGGCGCGCGCGACGCGGTCGATTTCATCGAGGATCTGCGTCAGGCCGACGACCTGGCCAAGCTGCCGGTGGGGCGCAACGTGGTGGTGATCGGCGGCGGCATGACCGCGGTGGACGCCGCCGTGCAGGCCAAGCTTTTGGGCGCGGAGAACGTGACCATCGCCTATCGCCGCGGCCGCGACGCGATGCCGGCCAGCCGGTTCGAACAGGATCTGGCCGCTTCCAAGGGTGTCAAGCTGATGTTCAACGTGATGCCGGTGGCGATCCAGGGCGGCGACGGGGTTTCGGGTATCGAGCTGGAATATACCGAGGTCGTGGACGGCCGGGTGAAAGGCACCGGCGAGACCGTGACGCTGGCCGCCGACCAGGTGTTCAAGGCGATCGGCCAGACGCTGGACGGGGCGCCGGACGGGGTCGCGCTGGAGGGTGGCAAGATCGCTGTGACCGGGGCCGGGCGCAGCAGCGTCGCGGGCATCTGGGCCGGCGGCGATTGTGCCACGGGCGGCGAGGATCTGACCGTGACGGCGGTGGCCGAGGGCCGCGACGCCGCGATGGACATTCACAGCACGCTGACGGCCTGAGGGCCGCGCGGCAGGACCATAAAAACGCAGGCTGAGAATCCTGCGGCATATATCAGGGAGGCCGAACACATGGCTGATTTGACAACAGAATTCCTGGGCATCAAAAGCCCGAACCCGTTCTGGCTGGCCTCGGCGCCGCCGACCGACAAGGAATACAACGTGCGCCGCGCCTATGAGGCCGGATGGGGCGGCGTGGTGTGGAAGACACTGGGCTCCGAAGGGCCGCCGGTGGTCAATGTGAACGGCCCGCGCTACGGCGCGATCTACGGTGCCGACCGGCGCCTCCTGGGGCTGAACAACATCGAGCTGATCACCGACCGGCCGTTGCAGACCAACCTGGAGGAGATCACCCGGGTCAAGAAGGACTACCCGGACCGCGCCCTGATCGTGTCGCTGATGGTGCCCTGTGACGAGGAGAGCTGGAAGGCGATCCTGCCCTTGGTCGAGGAGACCGGCGCCGACGGCATCGAGCTGAACTTCGGCTGCCCGCACGGGATGGCGGAGCGCGGCATGGGTTCGGCCGTGGGGCAGGTGCCGGAATACATCACCATGGTCACCGAGTGGTGCAAACAGTATTACTCCAAGCCGGTGATCGTGAAGCTGACGCCGAACATCACCGATATCCGCAAGCCGGCGCAGGCGGCGTTCGCCGGCAATGCCGACGCGGTGTCGCTGATCAATACCATCAACTCGATCACCTCGGTCGACCTGGACCAGATGGCGCCCGAGCCGACGCTGGACGGCAAGGGGACCCACGGCGGCTATTGCGGCCCGGCGGTCAAGCCGATCGCGCTGAACATGGTGGCCGAGATCGCCCGCGACCCGGCCACCGCCGGCAAGCCGATCAGCGCCATCGGCGGTGTCACCACCTGGCGCGACGCGGCCGAGTTCATGGCGATGGGCGCGGGCAACGTGCAGGTTTGTACAGCGGCGATGACCTATGGCTTCCGCGTGGTGCAGGAGATGATCGCGGGGCTGAGCCAGTGGATGGACGAGAAGGGGTATAAATCGACCGCCGATTTCGTCGGCATGGCGGTGCCCAATGTCACCGACTGGCAATATCTGAACCTGAACTACGTCACCAAGGCCAAAATCGACCAGGACGCCTGCATCAAATGCGGCCGCTGCTATGCCGCCTGCGAGGATACCAGCCACCAGGCGATCTGGATGAAGGACGACCGCGTGTTCGAGGTCAACGATGCCGAATGCGTCGCCTGCAACCTCTGCGTCGATGTCTGCCCGGTCGAGGGTTGCATCACCATGGAGCAGATGAAGCCCGGCGAGGTCGACCCGCGCACCGGCAAGGTGGTCGAGGCCGAGTATGCCAACTGGACCACGCACCCGAACAACCCGGCGGCGCAGGCGGCCGAGTGAGGTCCGGGCGGGGCGCTGCGGTGCCCCGCTCAGCCCGCCGCCGGCGGGGTGAGCAACCGGCGATAGAGCGTTTCCATGAAGTCCGGCGCGGCCTCGAACGGGTCTTCGTCGCCGAGGACGGCGCGCACCTGCACATCGAAATCGGCGTAATGCTGGGTCAGCGACCAGATCGAGAAGATCAGATGATAGGGATGAACCCGGGCGATGCGGCCCTCGTCGGCCCAGGCTTCGATCACGGCGGCCTTTTCGTCGACCAGCGTCTTCAGCTCGGTCGACAGCACGTCGTGAATGCGCGGCGCGCCCTGTACGATTTCATTGGCGAAAAGGCGGCTTTCACGCGGCATGTCGCGGCTCATCTCAAGCTTGCGGCGGACATAGGCCAGGATTTCCTCCAGCGGCTCGCCTGCCGGGTCCAGCGCGCGCAACGGGTCCAGCCAGGTGTCCAGCAGCTGGCCCAGGACGGCGCTATGTATCGCTTCTTTCGACGGGAAGTAGTACAGAAGGTTGGGCTTGCTCAGCCCGGCGGCCGAGGCGATCTGGTCGACGGTGGCGCCGCGGAACCCCTGGGCGGAGAACACGTCAAGCGCCGCATCAAGGATCGCGGCGCGGTTTTTCTGCTGGATTCGTGTCGGGGCGCGATCCTCGGGCATCTGGCGCAATCTCCGCTGCTGGTAAGGTGCCTGTTTATTCGTCCTTGCCCAAAAAACGGGCGGCGATTGGGCGCCGCGCCACGGCAATTTCTTGACTGGTGCGTCGCCCGTGATAGCGTGAGTTTGACCTTTTGGTCAAATCAAAGATGCAAAGACAAGAAGAACACAGGGAGAGTGAGGCCATGGCCGCTCCGGCACAGAATCTGAAGATCAACGGCGAACGTCTTTGGGACAGCCTGATGGAAATGGCCAAGATCGGCCCCGGCGTGGCGGGAGGCAACAACCGCCAGACGCTGACGGATGAAGACGCCGAAGGCCGCGCCCTGTTCCAGAAATGGTGCGAAGAGGCGGGCTGTACCATGGGGCTCGACCAGATGGGCAATATGTTCGCCCAACGCGACGGCACCGACCCCGAGGCGTTGCCAGTCTATGTGGGCAGCCACCTCGACACCCAGCCGACGGGCGGGAAATACGATGGCATT